>VFSW01013856.1_pt1 | contig 11187 bp, 9 predicted proteins | sample 5358111 | NCBI WGS metagenome assembly VFSW01 (sample SAMN11554181, study PRJNA540505) | mine drainage metagenome | isolation source: sediment from site ElyBrook_90M | place: USA: Ely Copper Mine, Vershire, VT | collected 2017
GCGACAGCGACCTGCGCTACCACGGCACGGCGCAGCCGCCGCTCATCACGGCCGACCCCTACGGCCTGGTGTTCTACATGGGGTCGTTCACCAAGAGGCTCGGTGCCAGCCTTTGCCTGGGTTACCTCGTCGTGCCACCCGAATTCATCGATGCCGTCGTCTCCGTCAAGTTCATGGGTGGGGAAGGCGGCCAATGGTTCGAACAAACGGTGGTATCGGGGCTGCTCGCCAGCGGGGAGTACGACCACCATCTGCGCCGCCTGCGCAAGATATATCTCGAGCGGCGCAACAGCCTGATCGGCGCCCTGAAGTCCCGCTTTGGCGCCGTGCAGCTGATCGGCACGGAATCCGGCACGCAGCTGACATGGGTGCTGCCGGACCACTTCCCGCCCGCGACACAGGTGCGCGACGTCGCGCGGGCGTACGGCGTGAACGTCGAGTGCGTGGCGGGCGAAGCCGCCAAGCCGTGCCGATTCCACGACAAAGCGGTGATCCTCGGATATGCGGCGCTGACGCCGGAGAGGCTGCAGCAGGGTGTCGCCGTCCTGGCTCAGGCCCTGAGCCGGTTCAGCGCTCCGTCTTTCGACAAATGTGATACGACATGATGCCGGTCAGGAAGTCCTGGCCTTCAATGTCGACAAATCCAATGTCAGAGAGCAGCGCGCCCATTTCGGCCGGCTTGTAGAAGTGCCGTATGGCATCCGTGAAATAACCGATGCACTTCATGCTCTCCGCCGAGCTTCCGAACAGCTTCGCCGTGAACCACACCGAGAAGCGCAGAAAGTAGAGATACGGCACTTCGACGATGCGCGACGCCGGTCGAAGCATGTCGTTGTGGCAGAAGATGCCGCCCGGCTTGAGAACCCTGTGGACTTCCTTGAATACCCGGCCGATCTCGAGGTGGCGCGAGGCGAATTGCAGGGTGACGGCGTCGAAAGAGCCGTCGGCAAACGGCAGCGAATGGGCATCGCACACCTGCGAACGGATCGTCAGCTTGGCCTCGTGCGCGCGGCGCTGGCCTTCTGCGATCATATAAGGGCTGCCGTCTATGACGTCGACCTGGAGAGACGGATTCCTCGCAAGGAGCCTCAGGGGGATATCGAATGTCCCGGTGCACACGTCGAGCACCTTCGCGTCGCGCGGCAGGTGCTGCACGATCGCGTCGGTAAACTTGTTGCTCCATCGCGAGCAGTTGCCGAGCGATGCGACGGCGTTGCCCTTGTCGTAGTAGGCGGGCACATCCCGGAACACTTCCGGAATCAAAGTCCGCCAGATGTCTCCGAAGAGACGCGTGCGCAGGTCTTCCCGCTCCAGAAATTCTTGTGAAATACTCAAAGCTGCCTCGCCAGATTTTGTTCGCGCAAACGCCTCTTCCATGCCGCCCCGGCGGGGCGGCATCTGCCTCCACCGTCATTGCGTACGAGAATGGTCGTCGCTTGGGCCAGTATTCGGCCAGATAATCACCCCCGTAAATGCGTGTTTACCCCGATCACGCACCCCACTGGCGGGTGTCTGTTCCGCTGCGTCAAGTTCATAGACGGTGGATGCAGACATCAGCCCGTCTCTTCAGTGTCTTCTTCTGCTTCCTCATAGCCCGTGAGCATTGCCTTGTAGTGCTCGAACGGCCTGCGGCCCAGAGCCGCAAGGTAGGCATGGAAGGGGATGTAGAAAACGATGAAGATGAAGACCAGGACGTGCACCGTGTCGACGACGCGAACGCCTCCCAGGAAGTCCACAACCTTCGAGAAGCGTGAGATGTCCCACAGCAGGATGCCGGTGATGCACTGAACCGGCACCAGCAACAGCATGACGATCTGGTAGGTGAGGCTCTGCAGCGGATTGAATTTGCGGAACTTGCTCAGGTGGAACGGGTTGGGCATGCCCTTGAACATGCCGTAGCCGTAGTAGACGGCCTGGCGCCAGCAGCCTTTGAACAACTCGACCGGGTTCAATTCCGGATGGTAAAGCCTGGCCTTGTCGGTGAGCATGTAGAACAGGAGCCAGATGAAGGAATTTGCGATGACGACAAATCCGATCCAGCTGTGAAGTATGACTGCGGTCCGGAAGGGGATCACGTCAACCACGCCCACATAGCGGATCTGAATACCCGTCAGGACGAGGAGCACGAAACTCACCGCGTTGATCCAATGCCATATGCGGACGGGAAGCGGATGAAGATAAATGAGGCGCGCCATGCCTAGCCCTCCCGCCGGTCGCGGTGTGTGTGCTCCGCGGAGCGTCTCGAAAGCCACTTGGCAACCAGATGAAGGGCGGGCAGGCCGAAACCGCCCAGCAGTGCCAGGACGAACAGCACGTCGAGGAACGTGATTCTGGTGCCGCCGATGGCATAGAAGCCGCCGATCGAATTGATCGAGAATACGGAATTCAGCACGTCCTTGTTGACACCGTAATGGACGGGAATGCCGCCAGGGCCGGCGACGGAGATCGTCACGCTCTGGAAGGCGTCGGCGCCCGCCTTGTGGCAGGTGTTGCAGTCTTTGATGGCGTCGGAGGCGGGCGCGAGCTGATGCGCCTCTTCCCCCGTGCGCACGTCGAGGCGGCCTTTGATGCTGGTTTTGTTGGCGGCGCCCGGCCGGTTCAAAGTCCGCAACAGGGTGAAGAGCGTTGCCGGTTCAAGGCCCGTCTGGCCGGTGCTCGCGGTACCTGTCGGGCTTTCGAACTCCGGAACGCCCAATGGCCGGGCGGCGTCCTTCTTGGTCGTGCTGTTGTAGAGCACGAGATCCACCTTGCGCTGCGCTTCCGGCGAATGGCACGCCACACAAGACACAACTTCGAAATGCAGCTGCGTGTTCGGCAGCCACGTCTGATGCTTGGCTACTGCGTCGGTGTGACAGCCCAGGCAAACGCCCTTCATGCCGACGCCGGCGGTCGGTACCTTCACGTCATGGGCGCCATGACAGCTGAAGCAGAGCGGCGCCTGCGTCACGCCTGAGCCGCGCAGCATGCCATGCACGCTGGTGGAGTAGGCCGTGAAAATGCCGCTGTGACAGGTCTTGCAGGGCACCGTGTCGAAGGCCTGGGCGGCGCCCTTGATCATGGTGTGCGGCGAATGACAGCTCGAACACACGGGCGCGATGGGGTTGCCGGCGCGGACGAGGGCGGCATGTACCCCTTTGTTCCATTGCCCGGCCTGGTCGGTGTGGCAATTCGCGCAGACCTTCGAGCGTTCGACGGAGAAGCTCCGCCTGCTCGCGATCGGCGGCGCGTCACCCGGATGCTTGGCGGGGTCGATGTCGGAATGGCAGCCGGCGCACCCGAACATGCTATGCACGGATTTCGCGAACTTCTCGCTGGAGATGTGCAGGGAGAGCGTCTCCCCGTCCGGAAGTGGCTTCTCAAGTCCTGCGGTCTGATGACAGGAGAGGCATTGCTCGTCGCCGGCCAATGCAGGCGACAAAAGGCCGAAGACGGCCAATATCAGGGCCGCGACGACAAGCCCGGCCACATCCCCCTGAAATGTTCGTTGTGCCATTCCGTCGCCCCAGCGGCGCACAGCCGTGAATTTCTCTGCTTGTTGAACAATCTTCGAGCGCGATTGCGGAAAGCGAACTGTACGCACGACCGACACATCCCCTCACGGCTTGCCGAGAATCGCCGCGACCCACAGCGATTTAAATCATGCAGAGTACCGATTGGTATAGAGGGGCCGACGCGAAAGCTTACCGGCCCCGGAAATTCCCTGCGGGTGTCCCGGGGGGAGAAGCCTCCTCCCGGGTCGAGATCGGGAATGGCCGGCGTGCCCTCAGGCCGCCTGCTTGCGCCATGCCTTGGCGCCCATCCACACCAGCATCGCCAAGCCGATGAGCGGGAACAGGGCGATGTAGGCAAGGCCGATGAACGGGGCCGCAAGGAACAAAGCGATATCCTTCAGGAACACGCCGATGCTGCGCCTGGCGGGCTTCTCGTCCTCGGTCTCGGTTACGGGCGCCACGTCGGCGGAAATCTGTGGATCAGCCGTCGCCGCCGCGACGCTCTGCTCGATCATCGACGGAGACAGCGGCTTGCGCAGGAAGGCTTTCACGCCGACGGCCTCGGCGCGCGCCTCATTCTCGGGCGAGCCGTAGCCGGTGATAATCACCACGGGCATCCAGGGCTGCTCCGCGCGAACCTGACGCGCGACCTCGATCCCATCCTCGCCCGGCATGCGGATGTCGGCGAAGTCGTCATCGTATTTCTCGTTGGCGATCTTCTTGAGCGATTCCTGGCCGTTCTCGGCGCTGACCACGACGTAGCCCTTGCCGGCAAGCACGCGGTTGAAGCTGTGGCTGATGACCGGATCGTCGTCGACGACCAAGACTTTCTTGAGGGTGTCCATTGTCAACTCCTGTCTTCTGTGTCCGTCACGAGGCGAGATCGCTCGCCCCTTCGTTGGCGTCATTGGTGGCTGCGGGGTGCACGTCGCCATCCACCGGGGACTGGTGCAGAGCCCACGACTTCTGGGCGATTGCCGTGGTGGCGGCATTGACGATCTCAGCCGGGCTCACCGGCTTGGCGAGATAGTCGCAGGCTCCCAGACGCATGGCCTCCTTGGCGCTCTCGATCGTCGGGTAGCCGGTGATGACGACGATGCCGCTCGCCGGCCAGTCGCGCTTGATCGACTTCAAAACCGTCATGCCGTCCATGCCGGGCATGCGAAGATCGAGCAGCACGACGTCGAACGTCTTCCGCTCCATCGCTTTGAGCGCATCTTCGCCGTTAAGCGCAGTCTCGACTTCGACATTGCTGTTTGCCGCCTTGAGCGATCTCTCGTAGCTGAGGCGCACCACATCGTCGTCGTCGACAACCAGTACTTTGCTTGGCTTGCTCATCGCGCATACCGCTTCGTTGCCGTCGTCCCGAGTACTGGCAAATGCCGTGCCAGCTTCGGCCGTCGTCCATTTCCGTCGAAGTTTCAACATCTTGTGAAGCAACAGCGGAATCCGCCGGAGAGTCGTACTGTCTATTCATTTTGTACAACCGGCGTGCCGCCGGTTGAGTTTTCCCTTTGCAGTCAATTGGTTGGGAGGATCCGCTGGCGTTCGGAGTTCTTGTACACCCGGCGGGGCCACGCCATGCGAGGCGGGCACGGCATCCCGCGCCAGGATCTCTTGCGGAAATTACTTATGCCGCGAGGTGGCAATGCATCGGACGGCGAATTGCGCGGTCCGCGATCTTGGTTCTAGTGTCCCGATTCCGAAATTCGCCACTTCTCGATATCGACCTTTGGCGAATTTCGGAATCGAAGGACACTAGCAGTCTATTGAATCCCCTAGTGTCGTTTTGGTTTCGAAGTTCGCCAAGCGGCCGGTATCGGCGATATCGCGGACTTCGAATCCACGACACCAGCTTGTGAGCGAGTCATTGCGCGCCACCGATGTCGGAGGCGTTCCGCACGATAGGTCGAACAAAGCCAGCCGAAAGCACCGATGGATCGGCAAACCCTTAAGTTCAAGATCGGCCTGTATCTCGGTGTCACCCTGTCGGTGGTCGTGATGCTGCTTATCCTCCTGGTCACGGTTCGCCAACGGGACGAGCTGCTCAAGACCGTGGGAGATCACGTCACCGAGTTGTCGGGCGTGATCACCAAGAGCCTGCGTTTCGCAATGCTGCGAAATCAGCCGACCTATGTGGACACGGTCATCCGCGACGTCGCCCAGCAGAAGAGCATCGACAGAATCAGGATCATCAGCAAAGACGGCAGGATCATTCATTCGAGTTTCGGTCCCGAGGTGGGCCAGATCGTAAATCGCAGGACGGAGGGCTGTTCGTCCTGCCACGGAATGGGCAAACCGCTCCAGGAGGTCCCGCGCAGCAAGCGCACCTGGACGTTCACTTCGCCTAACGGCCAGCGGTTGCTGGGAAGCATGGAGGTCATCCGCAACGAGCCTTCCTGCTACAATTCGGCCTGCCACCATCACTCACCGGCAACGCCTGTGCTCGGCGTCCTGGACATCCGCTATTCGCTGAGCCGGATGGACAACCGAATCCGCGCGAATGTGCAGACGACCATCGCCTTCCTGCTCGGGTTCGTGCTCGTCGCGTCGGCCGTGATTGCCTACTTTGTGTACCGTCTCGTGTTCCTGCCGCTGAGGGACCTGGAAGCCGGAGCCAAGAACATCTCATCCGGGAATCTGGAGCAGAAGATTCCGGTGCGCAGCGCCGACGAGTTCGGGCGGCTGGCGGGCACTTTCAACGCCATGACGGCGGCGCTGCGCCAATCGCAGGCGGAGTCGCGCGAATGGGCTCACACGCTTGAGCAGAAAGTCCAGCAGAGGACCGAGCAGCTCCGTGCCGCCCAGGCAAATACGGCACGCGGCGAAAAACTTGCATCGGTGGGCCTTCTCGCCTCCGGCATCGCCCATGAGCTGAACAACCCTCTTACGGGCGTCCTCACCTTCTCCAGCCTGCTGCGCCAGAAAATGCCGGACGGAAGCCAGGATGCGGATGACCTGGATCTGGTGATCCGGGAAACCAAGCGGTGCGCCGCCATCATCCGCCGGCTGCTCGACTTCGCGCGGGAAAAGCCGCCGGAAAAGAAGTTCATCGATCTCAACGGTGTCGTCGAGGAAACTGTGCGCCTTGTCGAGCGGCCCGCCCATCTGAACAACATCGACATGGCCCTTGACCTTGATCCCGCCCTGCCACAGGTATGGGTCGATCCCGACCAGATGAAGCAGATCATCATGAATCTACTGGTCAACGCCCAGCACGCAATCAACGGCGAAGGCCGCATCGTGATCCGTACACGACAAACGCCGGAGCCGAGGGTGCTGCAAGCGGGTGCCGCCGTGCCCGTGGCGGAGCTGTCGATCAGCGACAACGGCTGCGGCATCCCCAAGGAGAATCTCGGGCGGATCTTCGATCCCTTCTTCACCACCAAGGAGGTCGGAATCGGGACGGGGCTGGGACTGTCCGTTACGCACGGAATTGTCGAAGCCCACGGCGGCGCCATCGAAATCGAAAGCGAAGTCGGACAGGGTTCCACGTTCCATGTCTATCTCCCGTTGCCGCGCCCGCCGGAGGCCGCGGAAGGCGGAAACCGCGGGGGCGCCAAGTGACGGTCAATATACTGATCATAGACGACGAGCGGATCATCATCGACAGCTGCCTGCGCATCCTCAAGAACGACGACTATGAGCTCGATACCGCGCAGGACGGGCTGGAGGGGCTTCGCAAGGTCGATGAGACCTCATACGATGTCGTCATCCTCGACATCATGATGCCGAAGATCGACGGCCTCGAAGTGCTCCGCAGGATCAAGGAGGGGTACCCCGACGTCGACATCATCATGATCACCGGGCTGTCGCAAATCGACACGGCCGTGAAGTCGATGAAGCTCGGCGCCTTCGACTACATCTCCAAGCCGTTCGATGCCGACGAACTCAGACTCGTGGTGAGCCGCGCGCTGGAACGCCGTCGGCTGCTTACGGAGAACCTGAACCTGAAGACCGAGGTCGGCGCCAAATACAGCTTCGAGAACATCATCGGAGCGAGCCCTCCGATGCAGAACATCTTTCGCCTGGTCGGGAAATGCGCCCCGACCAATTCGACCGTGATGCTGACCGGCGAATCGGGAACCGGCAAGGAGCTGATCGCCCGCGCCATCCACTACAACAGCCTGCGCAAGGACAAGGCCTTCGTGGCGGTGGACTGCAACACCCTCAGCGAGAATCTGCTGGAAAGCGAATTGTTCGGGCACGTGAAGGGCGCGTTCACCGGGGCGGTCACCAACAAGCAGGGCATGCTTGAGATCGCCGACGGCGGTACGCTGTTTCTCGACGAAATCGGCAACATCTCCCTCACGACCCAGGCCAAGCTGCTGCGGGCCGTCCAGGAACGCACCTTCAAGGCGGTGGGGGGCATCAGGGATCAATCCGCGAACTTCCGGCTGATCACCGCGACCAACAAGGACCTCAAGGCCATGGTCGCCGACGGACGATTCCGGGAAGACCTGTTCTACCGCATCAACATCTTTCCCATCGCCCTGCCGCCGTTGCGGGAGCGCCGTGACGACATCCCCGCGCTGGCGTTCCACTTCCTGCGCCGTTTCAGCGAGGAGATCGGAAAGAAGGTGACGGAGTTCTCCGAAGGCGCGATGGGAATCCTGATGAATTACGACTGGCCGGGGAACGTACGGGAACTCGAGAACACGGTGCAGCGCGCCGTCATCCTGGCGACCGAATCGATCGTACGGCGTGCCCACCTCGTGAACATCGACGGCACTTTGCCTGGCCCCGCCTTTGATGTTCCGCGCTCGAGCGAGGAACTCAAACAGGTCAAGAAGGTCGTGCGCGAGAAATCCGTCGAGACCATCGAGAAGCTGTTTGTCCTGGAGGCTCTCAAGCGGAACAACTGGAACGCAACAAGAAGCGCCGAGGACACAGGAATGCAGCGCGCCAATTTCCAGGCGCTGATGAAGAAGTATAACATACGGATACGCGAACCGGGCAGCGACCCCGACGAATCGAGCGGCTCCTAGCTTCCCTGCAATGTCTTGATCAGACTTGGAATTCGTTGGGATTTCTACCGCTGATTTCCGACGTCGCGGAATCGCGTCAAAGAGTAGCGCTTTGTGGGCGGTGCGGGATTTGGCGCCGCCGCAGGGTGTAAAATCTGCGTCGGTGATCGAAGGACCGATGCTCGGCTTGGCCCTGGCATGTACTAACTCGCCGAGATTGCGGGAGATCATGATGCGCGAGGTCATTCTCATTGCGGCACTGACCGCAGCGACAGCTGTTGCTGCGAACGCGACGACTTGGGTGGCGACCTGCAACGACGGCAAGAACGTCGAGTACGTTCAGACCGTGAATGGTTCGGGTTTCCTCTATCTGAAGACGAACAAGGACTTCTACCAGACCGCGCGGCTGTCGCAGATCAGCGCCGGCGACGAGGTTGTTTGCGGAGCGGTGCAATCCAACGCGCCTGCCAACGCCGGGCCCATCACGCAAGTCTGCATCGACAAGTCCAAGCAGGCCATCTACCTGAAGTATCGCAGTCCGGCAGCATCCGGCACGACGGTGCAGGACGCCGGCGTGTTCTGCGCGGCGACGGTCACGCTGCGGGCGACGAATCTTAATGGCGATTGAGGCTGCCAGTGGCGCAGGCGGCGCCCGGCAAAGGAAAGTTGTGATGCGGCCCTAACGGAAATGGCGGCGCACGTGAGCACGCCCTTTTCGCAGGTGCGCCTGCTGCGCGTATGGCGATGCAAAAAAGGTCTTTTGGCGCGGCGATTGCGTATGTTAGAAGGCTTTCAACATCTGCTCGGTTCTTCCGGCGGAAAGGGATGCCTTCACCTGTCGTCAATTGAACAGACGTTTCCTTAGTGGCGCGTGCGATGTCGTCGTCGATTGCCGACCATGCCACTAAGAGCGCAAAGGAGAAAACGCCGTGAGGAATCTCCACATCGTCGCCTTGGCGGCAGCCTTGTTCCTGACCGCGATGTCCAGCTCTGCGGCGGAGCCTGGCACCCAGTCCGCTGCATCGCTCGCAGAGGCCAAGGTGGCGTCGTCGTGCCAGAAATGCCATGGAACGACCGGCGACAGCGTGTCCCCCATATACCCGAGACTGAATGGTCAGCAGGCGGATTATATCACGGCCCAGCTGAAGGCTTTTCGCGGTCGCCGGCGGGGTGACACCCGTGCGCAGGGCTATATGTGGCGCGTCGCTCGCGAGCTCGACGACAAGACGATTGCGGCGCTCGGACAGTACTATGCGAGTCAGAAGCCGACGCAGCCGCAGACGGGCGGCGCACTGGCCGCCGAAGGTGAAAAGATCTTCATGAACGGCGATCCGGCCAAGGGGATCGCGGCCTGCCAGCAATGCCACGGCAAGGATGGGGAGGGCAGCGGGTCGGTTCCTCGGATCGCCGGGCAACATTCCGCGTATTTCAGGATGGTGATGGGGGGATACCAATTGGGACTGCGCCAGAACGAATCAATGCGCGCGGTCACCAAGAACATGACGAATCGCCAGATCGAGGCGTTGTCCTCGTACCTTTCAAACGACTGACAGTCTCACTGCGTCGAACCGAAAAAAAAGCCCTGACCCTGCCTCCGGCCGGACAGGTGGTCGGTTCGCGGAGCCACAATTTGCGGTGCGTGCAGCAGAGACCGACCGGCCGACCTGCGTAGTGCGGAAAGGCGCATTTGAGCGCTGCCGGTGCGACAAATTCCAGCTTGTACGCCAAGGTCGATTCCGACAAGAAGCGGCGCAGTGAAGCTGCAGGCCGCGGCTGCTCGAAATGCAGGTCTTTTTCTGAAAGGGCCGTGCCGTGAGTGCATTCATCGACGCCCGCACCGTTCCCGAAGGCACAATCCTGCAACCCGACCTCGCCATTGTCGGCGGCGGGCCCGCGGGCATTTCGATCGCGCTGGCGTTGGCGAATGCGCCGTTCCGCGTCATGCTGCTGGAAAGCGGGGGCATGACATTCGATGCCAAGACGCAGGCGCTTTACGACGGCACCAAAACGGGCGTGCCGTATCTGGGCCTCACGGCGTCGCGGATGCGCTACCTCGGCGGCGGCACAAACATCTGGGGCGGCTGGAGCCGCCCGATGGACAAGATCGATTTCGAAGAACGCAGCTGGATGCCCCACTCGGGCTGGCCGTTCGGCCGCGAGGCGATCGAACCGTACTATCCTCGCGCTCAAACGCTGTGCGAGGCCGGATTATGGCATTATGAGAAGGCCGAGGCATGGTCGCCCGAACAAGGCCCGATGATCGCGCTCGGCGAGGGCGGTGTGGCCACCCGCTGGTTCCAGTTCAGCAAGATGCGCGGCAGCGAGCTTCCGACCCATTTTGGCGTGCGTTATGCCGACGATCTGAAGCGGGTCCGCAATCTCTCGACGTATCTGCACGCCAATGTGACACGCCTGGGCATGGCACGCGACGGCAAGCGGATCGAGCAACTTGACGTCGCGACGCTCAGCGGCCGTCACTTCACCGTCAAGCCGAAGGTCACCATTCTGGCGATGGGAGCGATGGAAATCGCCCGGCTGATGCTGGCGTCCAACGATGTGGTGTCGCCCGGCGTCGGCAATACCCACGGACTTGTCGGGCGCTTCTTCGCCGACCATCCGATCCCCCGCGATATCGCGACCCTGGTCCTGTTCGACGGCAAATTGGCGCCGTATTACCTGAGTATGCAGACGCTGCAGGGCGCCACTATGCGCGCGGGCCTGTTTCCGAG
>VFSW01013857.1_pt1 | contig 11186 bp, 8 predicted proteins | sample 5358111 | NCBI WGS metagenome assembly VFSW01 (sample SAMN11554181, study PRJNA540505) | mine drainage metagenome | isolation source: sediment from site ElyBrook_90M | place: USA: Ely Copper Mine, Vershire, VT | collected 2017
TTAAATTTATGGAGCACCGAATGGGATTTGAACCCATGAATACTGGTTTTGCAGACCAGCGCGTTAGCCACTTCGCCATCGGTGCTTCCTGGTGTTGCCTGCACATTGGCTGTGCAGGTTCTTTCGATCATACCGCCTTACGGGACTCTTGAGCGTCCTGACAAGGACTGCGCGTTGCTGAGTTTGCTGCCTGCCTTCGGGAAACAGGCAGCGAACTCAGGACGCCGTTTACTTGGCCGGGGTGGCGAGGTCTTTCTTCGCCAGATACCAACTCTTCACGTCCAGGCCTGCTCCTCCGCCGTTGGTGCGGCGGGCGGCATCCTGCTGGGTCGCCGGTGGAGGAACGATCACCTGGTTGCCCGGAACCCAGTTGGCTGGGCAGCTTACACCGTTGGCATCGGCGGTCTGCAGCGCCTGGAAGACTCGGATCAACTCATCGACGTTCCGGCCCAGCTGCATGGGGTAGTAGAGCAGCGCACGCACTGTGGCCTTGGGGTCGATGAAGAAGACCGCGCGCACCGTAGCCGTGTCGCTTACCGCCTCGTGGACCAGACCGTAAGCCTGAGACACTTTCTGGTCCAGGTCGGCGATCACGGGGAACTTGATCTGCACCCCGCCAATCTGCTCAATATCGCGAATCCAGGCAATGTGCGAGAAGACAGAGTCGATGGAGATGCCAACCAACTGTACGTTCAGCTTGTCGAAGTCGTCCGCACGCTTGGCAAACTCGATGAACTCGGTAGAGCAGACAGGCGTGAAGTCCGAGGGGTGCGAGAACAGCATCACCCACTTGCCTTGCTCGGTGTAGTCGCTCAGTCGGATGACACCGTGCGTGCTCTTGGATTCAAAGTTCGGCGCTGGCTCTAGTATGCGGGGAATGCGTGACTCGCTCATGATGCTCCTCTACGTCTGTTCCGTAAGATGAACTGTTCGTGATGCAGTGGAAGGGGACCGGAGCGTTCGGGACAAGTAAAAACCCACCCGGCACATCGGCTTGGGTGGGTGTCTGGTGCTTACGAAAGAAAAACGACTTCGATCAGCTATCCACACACCCATACCGGGCCACAGCAACAGCAGCGGCAGGTACAGGTCGGGATGGGCATGATCGTCATGGCGATAAAATTTGCCGCTGCCAGCTAAGCTAGCATGAAGCAGGTTTGCTCCATCGCGGTCTATCAAAACCATACGTCCGAGGCTTGTCCATGTCAAATATCCCTTCCTCCCTGTCGCCGGCCTCTGCCGCTCCTGCGTTACGCACGTACGAGTATGTGCAACTGGATGTCTTTGCAGAGCGTGCGTTACAGGGCAATGCCCTGGCCGTCTTTACCGATGCCCGCGGCTTGACGACCGAGGAGATGCAGTCGCTGGCTCGCGAGACCAATCTCTCCGAGACGACCTTCATCGTTCCGCGCGCGCCGGAGATCGAGCGAGTCCATGGCGTGCACGTTCGCATCTTCACCGTGGAGGAGGAGCTATTGTTCGCAGGGCATCCAACGCTCGGCACCGCCAGTTGGATCTACGGCAACCATCCTGTGCTGCAGCGCGCGGAGACCATCGTGCTCGACCTGCGGGTTGGCCCAATCGCGGTACGCTTTCAGCCGCCAGTGCCGGGCGAGCACGGAGTTTACGGCACCATGCACCAGAACGACCCCACCTTTGGCGATGTGCATGACCGCGCCACGGTGGCCGCGGTGCTCAATCTCTCGATCGACGATCTCGATCCCGAGTTGCCCATCCAGACTGTCTCGACCGGAATGCCCTTCTGCATTGTGCCGCTGCGCTCGCTGCAGGTGGCTGCGCGGCTGCAGATTCCGCAGCACAGCGCGCTCGCGTACCTGGCACAGAGCGATGCCAAATTCTTCCACTGCATCACCCGAGCCGATGCTGCATCCGGTGCGGACTGGCACGCGCGCATGCAGTTCTACAACGGTGAGGATCCAGCGACGGGTTCTGCCTCCGGCTGTGCGATTGCCTATCTCGTGCGTCATGGTCTGGTCCCCAGCGATCACCAGATCATCCTGGAGCAGGGCATCGAGATGCTGCGTCCCAGCCGCATCTACGTGAGTGCCCACACCAACGGCACCACCGTGTCGAATGTGTTCGTCGGAGGCCGCACCATTCCCGTTGCAACCGGACGGTTTTTCCTGCCGTGATGCACGCGATTTCAACAGGCACCCAGCGTGTATCTCCAGCGTGGACGCAGCGTTTCGCAGTACCGGTGGAAGCGCAATCACCAATACTGCCGATCTTCGCTATAACTTCGCTGTTGCCAAGCTGGGTGCTCCTTCGTAGTCTGAGCAAGCGTTGACGACGGGCATCCCCGCAATGGGGCGTGACGTTGGAGACGATTACTTTCGCCTGGTTTTAAAGAAAAATTGAGTTGAGAGAAGCTTGACTGTCCGCAGTCGCGTCCTCTCATGCGCATCCTCGCTGCCTGCAACGTAGCGACGCCAAACCTGTTGGTTCGGTTGGTATCCGCTGTATTCGCTGCTGTCGATGACTTGCGCCTGAGCACTGACCCGAGGCAACCTGCGTCGCTTCAAGCCGATCTCGCACCCCGTGATCCGGCACAGCCTGCCGGCCTGGTGGAACTGCTCCCGTGTGGAGCGGACAGGAGAGCTTCGTCTCTCTTGTCCGCCGCCGCTGGCAGCAGCAGGACCAACACGCGCCGGAGTTTGCCTTCGGCCGGATCACTGGGTAGACGTCAACGCCCCCGTGCGCCCGCTGCCTACCAGCAGACTTCGGCGCACAGGACCCATCCGCTGTGCGTGCACCACGACGGTGCCCACGGCAGAAGCGAGTATGCATTGCGCCCCAAGAAGACGATTCTCTGTGTCGACGACAACGAACAAGTTCTATCGGTCCGTACGTTTCTGCTGGAAACCCGCGGCTACCGCGTCATCACAGCGCATACCGCGCAACAGGCGCTCGAATACCTGGACAACTCCGCCCCTGGCAGTATCGATCTGCTGTTGTGCGATCTGCTGATGCCCCAGATGGATGGCAATGAACTCGTCCGCCGCGCCAAGCAAATGCATCCCGGTCTGCCTGCGATGATCGTCTCCGGCACCGTCAATGCCTTCGATCGCGCCATCTGCGCCGACGTGTTTCTTCCCAAAGGAGCATCGTCTCCAGCGGAGATGATCGAGCGAATCCGCGTACTGGTCGCCCGCAAACGCGGCCCCAGAAAAGCTCCGACAGCCCAGCCGGTCACGGTAGATCTCACCGTGGCCGTTGCTTCCTAGCGCCTTCGCAGCACCGTCCGCTAAGCCTCAACCAGCCCATAGCGCCGTTGCCACTGCTGTTTCAGCCGCGCCCACACTGCATCCGTCTCCTCGCGCGAGACCTTCGGATCGGGCCGCAGCGCAAACCGTGCCGCCTCACTCTTCGCCAGTTCCAGCATCGCCCGATCCCGCAGTAGATTTGCCACGCGAAACTCCGGCAGCCCGGCCTGGCGCGTCCCAAAGAACTCCCCCGGCCCACGTTGCTGCAAGTCAAGCTCCGCCAACTCGAACCCATTCTGCGTTCGCACCATGGCATCCAGCCGCATCTCTGCCTGCTCGCTCACCTTGCTGCCAGTCATCAGGATGCAGTAGCTCTTGGCCGCACCGCGTCCCACCCGTCCCCGCAGCTGATGCATCTGCGCCAGCCCGAAGCGCTCCGCATGTTCAATCACCATCACGGATGCATTCGGTACGTCCACGCCCACTTCAATCACTGTCGTCGCAATCAGCACATCAATGTCGCCGCGCTGGAACCGGCGCATCGTCACCTCTTTGTCATCGGCGCTCAACCGGCCATGCAGCAACCCCAGCCGCAGCCCTGCCAACGCACCAGTCCGCAACTCGTCATACATATCTGCTGCCGCGCGCAGCGGCTTCTTCGGCGCAAACAGCTTCTCTGTCTTCGGCGCGGACTTCTTGCTCTTTTTGCTCGCGCTCGCTGCTGGCTTCTTTCCCGCCATCGCGCTCGCATCATCTGCAGGCTCATCATGGGCAAAGTCCAACTCCGGCTGATCGTCCTTGGCTCCTTCAATCACGGGATACACAATGTAGGCCTGCCGCCCTTGTGTAACCTGTTTGCGCACAAACTCCCACACGTCCGCAGCGCGCTCCTCGCTGGTGCGTCGAGTCACAATCGGCGTCCGACCCGGCGGCAGCTCGTCGATCACGCTGGCATCCAGATCGCCATACAGCGTCAACGCCAGCGTCCGCGGAATCGGCGTCGCCGTCATCACCAGCACATCCGGATCGAGCGCAGTATCTTTCTTCATCAACCGAAAGCGCTGCTGCACACCAAAGCGGTGTTGCTCATCGACGATCACCAGCCCCAGGTTCTCAAAGTCCACCTTGTCTTCAATCAGCGCATGGGTACCGACCGCCAGGTCCGTCTCGCCGCGAAAGATTCTGCCACGCGCCTCGCGTTTGGTCGCCTCGTCCAGCGACCCGGTCAGCAGTGTCACCCGATAGGGCCTGCCCGTCGTCGGCGAGATCGCCCCGCCCAGCAGCTTACGTGCGGAGAGGTAGTGCTGCGTCGCCAGAATCTCCGTCGGAGCCATCAGCGCCGCCTGGTAGCCGTTCTCGATCGCCACCAGCGCCGCCTGCATCGCCACAATCGTCTTGCCAGAGCCTACATCCCCCTGCAGTAGCCGCCGCATCGGCTGGGCCCGCCGCATGTCTCCCGCAATCTCGCCCAGCACCCGCTTCTGCGCGGCCGTCGGATGGAAGGGCAGCACCTGCTTGATGGCCTCGCGCACCTTTACATTCGTCTGGAAGGCCGTGCCTTCGCGCTCACGCATCCTGCGCCGCTTCAGCTCCAGCCCCAGCTCCAGGTAGAACAGCTCTTCGAAGATCAACCGCCGATGCCCCGGTGTGGCCGCCGACATCAACTCCGTCATCGGCGTCCCTGCGGGTGGAAAATGGATCGCCCGCAGCGCCTCCAACCGAGCCGGCAATACCAGCCGTTCACGCAGCGCCAGCGGCAGTGTCTCCGGCAGCTTCGCTGCGGCCTGCGACTCTTCTAGCTCTTCAAAGATCGACCACAGCACCCGCCTCAGCCAGCGCGAGGTCAGCTTGGCGCCCCACGGCGTGGTGCCGCCCAGCGACTCGTACACCGGCACAATCCGCCCCATCTCCAGCATTACAAACTCGGCTTCAGGCGAGTTCGGCGCCGGCAGAATCTCAAACTGCGGCTGAATCATCTTCAGCTTGCCCGCACTGGATCGCGAGGGCTCCAGCTTGCCGTACAGCGAGACCATCTGCCCCAGCTTGAAGCGGTCCTGCAGGTAAGTCCCGTTGAACCACATGCACTTGATCGAGTGCAGTCCTTGCCCTACCGTCATCTCGAAGATCGGCATACTGCGCGTCCGCAGCAGCACACTGCCGCGCACTTCGCCAATCACCGTAGCCATCCCACCCGCCTTCAGTTCGCCCATCGGCAGCGGATTCAGCCGGTCTTCGTACCGAAACGGCAGGTGATACAGCAGGTCTTCCACGGTCTCCACGCCGCGCCGGGCCATACCCTCGGCCACACGGTCGCCCACGCGCTTTACGTATTTAATTGGAGTCGAGAGTTCCAGCACAGTGCGATGCTACCAAGCTCGGGCTGCTGCTTGCTTGCCCGGGGTCGGTGGCGCGCTATCAAAATCATTCCGGCACCGGCCTTCCAAAGGCCTCATGACCGCCTGCTAAACTTGTTGATGCAAGTGATTTACAGGAAACCATGGCTATTGTTGAGCTTCAGAACGTATGCAAGGCATACGGCGCCAAGATCGCCGTCGATAACCTGAGCTTCCGAATTGAGCCAGGTACCATGTTCGGTCTGCTGGGCCCCAACGGCTCCGGCAAGACCTCCACCATCCGCATGATGATCGGCATCACTGTACCGGACTCCGGCACCATACAACTCTTCGGCAAGCCCTTCGATCGCAGTGTCCTCAAGCGCGTCGGCTACCTGCCGGAGGAACGCGGCCTGTACAAAAAGATGAAGGTCATGGACCAGTTGGTCTTCCTCGGCCAGTTGCACGGTCTCGACGCCATCACCGCCAGCAAGCGTGCCCATGTCTGGTGCGAGCGGCTCCAGATCACCGAGGCCATTCACAAAAAGACCGAAGACCTCTCCAAGGGCATGCAGCAGAAGATTCAGTTCATCTCCACGCTGCTGCACGAGCCCGATCTCATCATCATGGACGAGCCCTTCAGCGGTCTCGACCCGGTCAATGCGACCCTGCTCATCGACACTCTGGTCGATCTGCGCAAGGCAGGCAAGACCATCCTCTTCTCCACCCACCGTATGGACCAGGTAGAGAAGATGTGCGACCAGATCGCCCTCATCCACCAGAGCAAGCTGGTGCTCGCCGGCTCCATGCGCGAGATCAAATCGCAGTACCCTCGCAACCGCGTCCAGATGAACGTGACTGGCGATATGTCGTTCCTCCAGCACCCCACCATCGAGTGCTACAAGGACTACAGCGGCCACGTGGAGATCCAACTGCGCACCCAGCCCGGCGTGGAACCCGATGCACAGTCCCTGCTGGCCGATGCTATCGCCCACGGTACCCACATCTCCCGCTTCGAAGTGACGGAGCCTACCCTGGAAGAGATCTTTATCGAAACCGTTGGAACTGTGACCGAAACCAATCCGACCGGAGGCTCCCTCGATGCATAACGTGTGGCTGATCGCCAAGCGCGAGTACTTTGAACGGATTCGTACCAAGTCCTTTCTGCTGATGACCATCGCCATTCCATTGTTGATGGGCGGCGGCATTCTCGGCGGAGCGATGGTCGGACACAAGACCCAGTCCAACTCCCACATCGCTGTCGTCTCCAGCGATCTGCAGATGGCCACCGACCTCCAAACGGAACTGGAGCACGGCAAACACACCAAGATGGTGGTTGACATCATCTCGCCTCCTGGAGCCGACACCCGCAAGGTGCTCGATGGGGAGCTGGCCGACAAGCAACTGGATGGCTACCTCTGGATCACGCCCGCCTCCAACAGCCATGTGCGCCCCAGATTTTTGTGGACGCCCAAGTCCCGGGCCGACATCGTTACCCGAGGTGCCATCAGCGAGGCCCTGCGTACCGTCATGACCACCGAGACGCTCACCCATCAGGGAATGGACAAGAACGATGTCCAGCTACTGATGCAGCCCGTCGAACTCGATAGCTCTCAGGCTGGCAAGAACGATGACTCCGAGAGCGCCTTCTTCAGCGCCTATGTGCTCTTCTTCCTCATGTACTTCGTCATCATGCTCTACGGCATGAACGTGGCCCGCTCCATCATCGAGGAGAAGACCTCGCGCATCTTCGAGGTGCTGCTCGCGACCATTCGTCCCGAAGAGATGATGGCTGGCAAGGTGATCGGCGTAGGCTCGGTCGGACTGACTCAGGTCGGTATCTGGCTGCTGACCGCGATCCTGCTGACCAGCACGTCGCTGGTCGCGCAGGCCACTGGCTCGAACTTTCACGTCCCGCTCACGGCCATGCAGATCGTCTTTTTCGTCGTCTTCTTTCTGCTGGGATATCTCCTCTACTCCTCCATTGCAGCAGCTCTGGGTGCGATGACCAACTCCGAGCAGGAGCTGCAGCAGTTGAATATGTTTCTGGTGATGCCGCTGGCGCTCTGCATGTTCTCGCTCAGCTTCGTCATCCCAAATCCGGACGGCGCCGCCGCCACCGCCATCTCGTTCATCCCCTTCTGCACCCCGCTGATCATGTACATGCGTATCTCCATGGGGCATCCATCGTGGTTTCAGATTGGCGCCTCCATCCTGCTGATGATCGCCACCATCTACGCCGTCCTGTGGCTGGCCAGCCGCATCTACCGCGTCGGTATCCTGATGTACGGCAAAAAGCCCAACCTGCCGGAGATACTCCGCTGGCTCAAATACTCCTAATGGCAGACGTGTTCGCCAGCGTCTGGCAGTAAACTCAACCCGTGCCTTCTGCCTTCAGCCTTCAGCAGCGTGTCGCGCTTGCCGTGGTTCCGCGGCTGGCGTCCGCTGTCATTTGCTGCCTCGGCGCAACGCTGCGCTACACCGATGTGGTTGCCCCCGGCGCGTTCATCGGCCCGCCCCGCGGTCCGTCGGTCTACGCCTTCTGGCACCGGTCGCTGTTGGCCTGCGCATGGCGCTTCCGCAACCAGGGCATTGCAATTCTCATCAGCTCCAGCTTCGACGGCGAACTGATCGCCCGCACCGTCGAGCGCATGGGCTTCCGAGCCATCCGCGGCTCCAGCTCTCGCGGAGGCACCCTCGGCCTGCGCAACCTGGAACGCGCCTACCGTGAAGGCTGCTGCTGCGCCATCACCGCCGACGGCCCACGCGGTCCGTCCATGGTCGCCAAACCCGGCGTTACCCAGTTGGCCCAGTTGGTCCAGACCACCGTCGGCACCTTCTATGTGCTGCCACAGCGCGCCTGGGTGCTGCGCTCGTGGGACCGTTTTCTCATCCCTAAGCCCTTCTCGCGGGTGGTCGTCACCTGGCCGGTCCATGTGCCGGCCGAGCAGGCTGCGGTGCAAGCGGCGCTCGACCACTCGGTTGCCATGGCGATCTTTCCCGAAAACTAGCGACCGGGCGGCTCGGAACCTGTGGAAATCAGCACTGTCCGCCAATGACCACGAATTTACCGCGCCATCCACGCAAATCTCCATCTCTTGCACCACTAAAATGACAGAAGTGCGCGTCTCCGACTTCCACTTCGACCTGCCAGAAGAGCTCATCGCCCAGACTCCACCGGCCATCCGTGGCAGCAGCCGTATGCTGGTGCTAGACCGCGCCAATGGCGGCTTTCGTGACGATCACTTCCGCAATCTGCCGCAGCATCTGCGCCCCGGCGACCTGCTGATCCTCAACGATAGCCGCGTCCTGCCGGCACGCCTCTTCGCCACCCGCGCCGGACTCCACACGCAATCCAACTCGCCCGAGCCAACCGGGCGTATCGAAGTCCTTTTGACGCAACAACTTGCAGAGCAATATCCAGGCGAGAATGTGTGGTCTGCCCTGGTCCGGCCCAGCCGTAAGGTGCAGCCCGGCGAGTACCTGCACTTCGCCGCCCCCGGCGAATCCGAACCGCTGCTCCGCGCGGAAGTGCTTGATTCAGCAGAGTTTGGCGAACGCACGCTGCGCTTCGAGCCAGCCCCGCTGTTCCACGCGATCATCGACCGCATCGGCCACATCCCCTTGCCACCCTACATCCATCGCCCCAAAGAAGCCCCAGACCAACCCGAAGATCGCGAACGATACCAGACGGTCTACTGTTGCCAGCCCGGTTCTGCCGCAGCACCCACGGCAGGCCTGCACTTTACGCCGGAGATGCTGACTACGCTAGGTGAACGTGGCGTACAAATCGAGACCGTGACGTTGCATGTGGGGCTGGGGACTTTTCAGCCAGTGCGGGCAGAGGTGCTTTCCGAAATCAAGCTGCACGCGGAGCATTACACGCTTCCAGAGGCAACCGCAGCCGCGATCAACGTCGCGCGGCGTGAGGGGCGACGGGTGATCGCCGCTGGGACAACGACAACGCGCACACTGGAGCACTGCGCTCAGCTTGCCGATGGAGCGGCGTTCGTCGCTCACTCCGGCCAGACCAGTGTGTTTCTAAGCCCAGGTTACAAGTTCCGCATTATTGACGGACTCATCACAAACTTTCATCTGCCCCAGTCGACACTACTGATGCTGGTAAGCGCCTTCGCCGGAAAGGACGCGGTGCTGGCTGCGTATGCTCATGCGGTCCGCGAACAATATCGATTCTTTTCCTATGGGGATTGCATGCTGCTGGTGTAACGACAGGAGAGGGCAGGCGGCTTGGAACGCGATATCCTCAACTAGCCATGTCCGACGCAAACAACACCTCCGCTCAGCCGCCAATTTACCTGCTCGACACGATGGCCTTTATCTTTCGTGCGTATCACGCCATGCAGCGACAACGTCCGATGTCCACGCGTACGGGCATACCAACCGCGGCGACGTATGTCTTCGTCAACATGATCAACAAGCTGCGGCGTGATTTCTCTCCGCTGTATCTGGCCGCGGTTTACGATCTTTCCGGCCCGGTGTTTCGTGACGAGCGAGCGAAGGATCTAAAACGTGTAAAAAAGTTCAACATCAAAACCCAGCAGTTTGAGGAGATCGATTACGCCGGATACAAGGCCAACCGCGAGGCTATGCCTGCGGATCTCGCTCAACAGTTGCCTTATATTCGTCGGGCGCTGGAGGCGTTTAAAATTCCGATTCTTTCCTACGAAGGGTTTGAGGCGGACGATGTAATTGGAACGCTTTCGCACAAGCTCGCAGCGCAGGGTCGTAAAGTGTTTATCGTCTCGTCAGATAAGGACATGATGCAGTTGGTGAATGCAAATGTCTCGATCCTGAACCCGACCAAAGACAACCTGATTCTGGATCCAAAGGGTGTTGAGGCCACGCTGGGAGTGCCGCCGGAGCGGGTGGTCGATGTGATGGCGTTACGCGGGGATGCCATCGATAACATACCTGGTGCACCCGGGATTGGGGATAAGGGGTCCGTCGAGCTGATTCAACAATTTGGCAGTGTCGAGGCGGCTTTGGATGGCGCTGAGGCGGTGAAGAAGAAAACGTATCGCGAATCGTTACAAAATAATCGCGAAAACATTTTGTTATCCAAAGAACTGGTCACCATCCACACCGAGGTGCCGGTCGATGTCGATCTGGAAGCGATGCGCACGCAGGACCCCGATAACTCAGCCTGTCGTGAGTTGTTCTCCGAACTCGAGTTCACGACGATGCTGAAGGAACTAGCCCCGGCGGAGAATAACGTTGAGGCTGAATATCTTCTCGCGCCAAGTCCGCAGGAAGTAGCAACGTTGCTGGAGCAGGCCCGGTCCGGTAAGGATGGACTGGCGGTGGCCGTATTCAAAGATGCGAAGGTGCTGGTGGTGGATACAACTGCCAGTGCAGATGATGTGGAGAGCGAGGTTGAGCCGGGGCCTGCCGAGAATCTGTCTTTATTTGCGCCGGTATCCGCACCCCCGATTCCACTTGTTGCAGTGGCAACTGAGCCTGAAGTGCTGGTGGGGCTCGCCGCGAGTTCGACATCAGCCATGCAGGCCTCGCTTAATTCGCAGGGACTTCGTGCGGTGTTGGAAGACGCAGCGCTGCCGAAGCAGGTACATGATCTGAAAGCGGTGCTGCGCCTGCTGGAGCCACATGG
>VFSW01013858.1_pt1 | contig 11186 bp, 8 predicted proteins | sample 5358111 | NCBI WGS metagenome assembly VFSW01 (sample SAMN11554181, study PRJNA540505) | mine drainage metagenome | isolation source: sediment from site ElyBrook_90M | place: USA: Ely Copper Mine, Vershire, VT | collected 2017
AAAAAACCTACGGTTTTTTGGATATAAAAAAGTGGCTTCCTTTTTAGGATATATACGAAAAAGTATCATCCTTAAATCATCCTTTTCCCCTAACCCGAACGGGGCGCCGGGCGGTTTTCCAAATCGGACAAAGTAGATATGGGTATATAATTCTTCCTATCAGCGCCTGGAACCCGTGCAATTTTGGCTTTTTGAGGATTGTCGGGTTGAACCCAATTTTTATTCGTTGAGTGACAATCAAAGAGGAAAAAATGGATACATTTTCACTTTTCCCACTGCATGAAGACGAAAATCCGGAAACATTCTACCTCGACCCTAGCCGCGCCGAACGCGTGCATATCCCACCGGGCCCACCGCCGGAGCAGCCATCCCCTGAACGGCTGCATAATTTCCAAATGGTGTTTACCGGCTACGACGAAGCCCAGGCGATCACCGAAGCCATGCGCTGCATTCACTGCCCTTCCACCGAACCGTGCATCATCGGCTGCCCGGTGCATAATGACATCCCCGCCGCCTGCTACGCCATCGAACAAAAGCGGTACGAGGATGCCGCCAATATCTTCCGCCTGACCTCCAATTTTCCCGAAACCTGCGGGCGTCTCTGCCCGCAGGAGCACCTGTGCGAAGGCTCCTGTACTGTGGCCGGGTACGACCGGGCGGTCAATATCGGCAAACTCGAAGCGTTTTGCACCGACTGGCAGCGTAACAACAAAGGCTTCCCCATCCCCGATCTGCCGCCGGCCACGGGCAGGCGGGTGGCGGTGGTGGGAAGCGGCCCGGCCAGCATCGCCGTGGCCGAACAGTTGACCCGCAAGGGGCACGCCGTGACGGTTTACGAAGATTGGCCCAAAGCCGGCGGGTTATTACACTACGGCATCCCCAATTTCAAATTGGATAAAGCCATCGTGCAAAAAAAGATCGCCTATCTCGAATCGATCGGAATAAAATTCATTTGCAACACGCGCGTCGGGCGCGATATTCAGATGGATGATTTACTGCGGCAATATGATGCCATCTTCCTGGGCATCGGCGCCCCGGTTGGCAACAAGATCAAATTGCCCGGCGAAGACCTGCCCGGCATCTACCAGGCCACCGAGTTCCTGGTGCGCGGCAATTTACCCCCCGAGGATTTGCCGGAATGGGCGCAGGGCCTGCCCGAGATTGGCAAGCACATGGCGGTGATTGGCGGCGGCGATACCTCCATCGACTGTGTGCGTACCGCCCGGCGGCTGCAGGTTCAGCACGGCTTTGAAGATGGCGACGTGATCGATTATTACCGCGGCACCGAATTTGAAATCAGGGCCCGCGAGGATGATCTCCAGCACGCCAAAGAAGAAGAAGTCCATTACGAATTTCTGGCCAGCCCGGTGCGTTTTATCGCCGATGCGAAAGGCCACGTTTGCCAGATCGAGTTCCAACGCATGATGTCCAAGACGGAGACCAGACCTGGCCAGCACGCCCCGACCCGGCTGCGCATCCCCATCGAGGGATCGGAATTCACCGTCACGGCGGATGTGGTCGTGCTGGCGATTGGCTACGCCGGCGATGAGTTGATCCCAACCAAGACGCCGGCGCTCAAGACCCGCAAACCGGGCATCTTTGAGGTCGAAACCGAAGCCACCGGACTCGCCACGGTCGGCGGCGTGTATGCCGCCGGCGACGATGTGCGCGGCGCCGACCTGATCGTGACCGCCATTGCTGCCGGACGGAAAGCGGCCCTGGCGATGGACAGCTATTTGCAGTCGCTGCCGAATAAGTAACCCTGAAGCTCCACTTTTTTTATGTGTGAAAGGCCACGCTTTTCACACATAAAAAAGTGATTTACCGCGCAATCACCACGTCCGAAAAGCCCAGGCAGGCGCGCAGGGCGGGCAACTGCCCGGAAGGCATCGCCACCACGATAGCCGCGCTATCCTGCCCGACCGGCGCGGCCAGTATGATCCCTTCCAGTGGGGCGGCGGCGTGGCAGTCTTGCCCGGGTTGGCGCGGGGCCAGGATAAAAGAGACCGGCTGGCCGGGCGAAACCAGGGCCAGGGCCTGCCCGGTCACCGGCAGGGAGATTACCACGTACTCGCCCGACTGGGGGTTGGCAGGCACGCTCAGGCTGTCTGCCAGCAGGGGGCTGCCCGAGGCCACTTTTTGCAAAGTGAAGCGGCCCAACGCCTCGGCCGGGTCTGTCATCGCGCCGGACTGCGCCGGACGGACGCCTTCGGCCAGGTCCTGGGCGACAATGCGATGGTAAGCCGGCAGAGCTTGCACGGCGTACACCTGGTTGGCCTGTCCTGGCTGGCCCCAGCCGAGTGGGGCGGCCAACCATTTCATGACGCCGGTCGAGCGGGCATACCCGAACAGGCCGGCGACCAGCAGGAGCAAGGCCAGCAGCACCAGCTCCAGCCAGTTGCGCGCCGGCCAGGCGACGCTGTGCGACTGTCCCTGGCGCAGCGCCTGGGCCTTGAGCAGTTCTAGCAGGCGTTCGGGCTTGATTTTGGCCTTGTCCGCCAGAGTTTTTATGCCCTGGTTGTAATCCGCGCCGACCGCCTGCCACAGGTCGCTATCCGTGTAGATGGCCTGGGCGCGCAGCGCAGCGGTTTCAGCCGGGAGGATGCCGGGGAGTGTGTCGATTTTAGCCATGCTTAAAAGCCTTTGAGGTGGGCCAGGTGGGTTGCTTTTCCATCGTGTGCTAATCCTTTGTCAGGGCAGGTTGTCGGTTCCTCCACCGCCGGGTAAGCCCCTGGACGTCTCGGGCTCGTCGAGATCCATCCCGTCAATCTCTATTCCTCTTATATAATCACGGTGAGATTGTTTGCCACCGGTGATTACCGAACCCCCTTTGCCACCTGCAATCTCGCCAGTGATCTGCCGTTTAACCGTTATTTTCTTGGCCTTACCGGACCGGCCGGGCAGCGCCTGCGCCTGTTCGATCCAGTCCGCCACCTGGGGTAGGGTTGGCGCCTGGGGGACCAGGTTATGGCTGGTGTTGGCGTCGACCAGCTTTTGAAGCAGGTTGCCCGGGTTACGCCGCGCCAGGTCTGCCGCCGAATTTACCCCGGCGGCTTCGAGAAGATCGGCATACTCACTGCTGATGCCCTGGATGCGCAGCAGGCCGGCGCGGTTGACCCAGCGCAGAACGAGTTTCTCACTAACGCCCACCTGTTGGGCGATGTGTTGCATGTCTTTGCGGGTGGCGCCGCGTTTCAGCAGGTCAGCGGCAGAGGCGATGCCGGCTTCCCTCAGCAGCCGGGCCGCATCTTCTCCCACGCCATCGAGTTTTACTATTCTGGCCATGCTCACCTCCCACACCGGCCGACAAAATTCAAATTGCGGCGACTAGGCCCGCTCGGGCTCGCGCCGTACGATGAGGTAGCGCAAACAAACCGTCTCGCCGGGGTCAAGGTCGCCTATCGAAAAGCGGTAGGGATTGGCGCCTTCTACGCTCACCGTATGGCCCGGGCAGGCGGCGGAAGCCCACACGTACTCAAACCCATCCGGCGCCCGGTCGGTCAGCACCACCTGGCTGACGGCCTGGCTTTGATCCGGGTTTTTCGCCTCGAGGGCTACCTGCAGGCGGCGGTCATGTTTGGGTATACGCACGCCGCGGCTGACGCACAGGGCCGCCGTAGCGGGCTGCCCCTGAATGGCGGGCAGGGCAGGGGGCGGTGAGTCAGCATAGCCCACCAGCGGGCCGCGGTCGGGATGGTCGCCGTAGATCATCTGCACGTCGATATTCCCCCACAACTGGCGTTCGGCCTGGCGGGTTTTGGGCGCCTGCTGGTAACCCATCTGCTTGAGCAGGTCCCACCGGTAAAGGTCGAAGGCGCTCTTGACCGTCTCTCCCCAGGCGGCGGCGTGCGTGATGGCGCCCTGGTAAAACAGGCCGGCCAGCGCCAGGCTGCCCAGGATCTCCGCCAGCCAGATGCCGGCCTGTGCCGGGGATGACAGCCCATTTTTCGGGAAGGCCAGCCCCAATACCAGGGCTGAAAAAGCCAGGGCGGCGCTCAACACGGCGCTGTTGAGCATGAAATCGAGCGAGGTCTTAGCGTCGGTGATCACCGAAACGTAATCTTTGTCGATCTTAGCCACCAGGCGCGTCCAGAGCAGGATTGATTCCATCCTATACTGTTCGTCGGGGTAGCGCTCGAAACTGCGGATGACGTTCCCCAGGCGGGTAGGCAGGATGAGCAGCTCGCGGTTGGGGTAGGCGGTCTTGAAGGCTTCGCCGTCTTCACTCCAGGAGCGGGTAATCGTCGCCAGGTCGGGGTCTTTGGGGTCCATAGCGCGCAGCAGCGTGCGCATCCCGTCCTGGCGTGCCTGCATTTCCTGGAACAGCTTGCGGTAGTGGGCGGTGCGCAGCCGGCCCAGGTAGGAGTGCTGCCAGGGGTACCCTTCGAAAAAGCGGATGATGGGAATGTTCAGGTTGTAGAGCAGCCCGGTAATGACGATGATGGCGAAGGAGCCGGCGATCAGCGGCCACTCCTGGCTGAATAACCCGAGCGGCCGCAAGACGGTCTGGAAGATAGGGACGACCGGCTCGATGATGATGCTCCACAAGATCATGAAGACCGTGGCAGGTAGAAAGGCTCCGAAAATCAGCGCCTTGCCGAACTGGCTGGAAATGGAAGAAAGGATGCTGGTCATAATATGTCTATACAAACAGGATTATCGCGCAGATTGGCAGCGGGGTAAAGTTAGAAATGCCCCGGCTAAAGTAAAGATTGGCTATCTTCATGTATACCTGAGCTATACAATCTCTGAACCTGAACTGAACATGCTTGCGCGAAGATAATATAGCGAAAAGAAGAAAGATCACTGGCGAAGACTAGCACTATGTTTCGCACAGAACCAAGAAATGCAGGTGAACCGTCCAATCAGGAGGTTTTGAAGTAAGACAGGCTCGACCAATGTGTCAAAAAATAATAGTCATTAATGTTAAGGAGGTAGTAAGATGAAAAGATTATTGTTACCTGCCAGTCTCTTTCTCCTTTTCAGCTTACTGCTCAGCAGTTGTCTTCCGGCTCCGGTTCTTGCATCTCAACCGACCCCCAATGCCAGTACAATCGAGGCGGGTGTAGTTCAGACGTTGCAGGCTAATTCAGCCATGCAGACCGCCACGGCGCCCACCAGCACACCCACGCCCACCTTGACCGAGACCCCTACGCAGACCGCGACGCCGACCGAAACTCCGACATCGACGCCTACCAATACGCCTACCGCAACTGTGCCAGCCCCCGTGGTACAACAACCGGTGGCTCCCTGTTACAGCGCGGCCTTCATCGAGGACGTGACCGTTCCAAACGGGACCGAGTTCTCCGCCGGGACAAGTTTCGGCAAGACCTGGCGTTTGCAAAACATCGGTAGTTGTACGTGGACCACGGCTTACCAATTGGTTTATGAAAGCGGCGATCATATGAGCGGCCCCGATTCGATCAACCTGACCAGTACAGTGTATCCGGGCCAGACCATCGACGTCTCCGCCGAAATGCGCGCACCCAGCGAAGCCGGCACTTACACCGGCAATTGGAGCCTGGAGGCGCCAGGTGGAATAATCTTTGGACCAGATTTAATCGACCAGATTGTCGTAACCAATACCAATTCGGTTGACGTGCGCTCGATCGATATCAACGTCAACGACAACAACGTCAGCCTGGTTTGTCCTCCTGGAAACAAATTTACCATCTCAGCCACCATCCAGACCCGTGGCTCCGGGGACGTAACCTATTACTGGGAATTTAGCAACGGCGACCGCAGCGACGAGCATACGATCACTTTCGATGATTCACATACGCGCACAGTCAGCACTACTTTTAGCGCCGACCATTCCGGCACCTTCTGGGCGCGGCTGCACATCGTTTCGCCCGACAGTATGAATTCGGATAGAGTTGATTTCACGCTGCACTGCCAGGCGCCGACCCCAAGGCCCACGCATACGCCATCACCCACGCACACGCCATCACCCACGCCCACTCCGAAGTAAAGATTAATTCCCGAATATAGAGGGTGTGCCGGGGCTACTCCCCCGCACCCCCTCTATATTAGGGGGCGTTAAAAAAATTAACTTTAGTGACATAAGCATATCTCTAAACTAAACGCTTTCTATGGGTCTGGATAAGAAAAAGCCCTGACCGTATTGGCATTTCAATTTCTTAAGCACCTCAAGCTGCTCGTTCGTCTCAATCCCTTCGGCAATCGTACGAATATTCAATTCGCCTGCCATGGTTAAGATGGCTTGAATGATTTCAGAACCTTTGCGACCCATGCTGATTTCGTTCACAAAAGATTGGTCGATTTTGATGGTATGGATGGGAAAGCTCTGTAGATATCCCAGGGAAGAATAACCCGACCCAAAATCGTCGATCTCCAACTGGAAGCCCATCTGTACCAGCCGGTTAAATTTTTCTCGGGCAATGGTATAGTTTTCGATCCACATGGTCTCGGCAATTTCCAATTTGATCCGTCTGGCATCTAGGCCAATTTCTTTCACGATAGCCTGCAAGTCTTCGACGAAATTGGACTCTCCGAACTGCCTGGGTGAGATATTCACGTTCACCGAAAACTCATTCAGGCCGGGAATTTCATCCAGCCATTTTTTTATCTGTTGGCAAGCGGTGAGTATGACCCAGCGCCCGATGGGGATGATTAATCCTGAATCCTCTGCAGTTTGCAGAAATTCTCTTAGCAAAAGCAGGCCGCGTTGGGGATGGTTCCAGCGCAACAAAGCCTCACATCCGGTCAATTTGCCGGTAAACAAATTGATGATCGGCTGGTAATACAGCTCAAGTTGTTCTTTTTCTATGGCCTGGCGCAGTTCGGCTTCGATTTGCATGCGTGAGAAAGCCTGCTGGCGTAAAGCCGGATAGAAAGTTTCAAAACGGGATTTTCCCAGCGATTTCGCCCGGTACATGGCGAGGTCTGCATCCCGCAGGATTTCCTCAGCCGAATGGTAACCATTGACCTGGACAACAATGCCAATACTGGCGGTGATGTGAATTTCCTGCCCGTCTACCCAGAAAGGCTTTTTCGTCTCTTCGAGGATACGACTGGCGACGAATTCCCCGGTGTTTTCTGTTTTTACGTCTTCGATCAGGATCACAAATTCATCTCCACCCAGGCGGGCAACCGTGTCGCTGGTGCGCATACACTCGGTCAGCCGCCTGGAAAACTCGATCAACAAATGATCGCCGGTGGTGTGGCCGAGGCTGTCATTGATCACTTTGAAATGATCCAGGTCCATGAACAGCACCGAAAATGACCTTTCACGCCGCCGTTTGAATTGTTCGATGGCGTGTCCCAACCGGTCGAGAAAGAGCACCCGGTTCGGTAAGCCGGTCAGCCAGTCATGCAAAGCATCATAGGCCAGTTGCGCTTCGGCGTGCTTGCGTTCTTCAATCTCTTCTTCCAGGTTATGATAGGCTTTTTCAAGTTCGACGGTTTGCTGCTGGTTTTTCTCCAGTGCGCCGAGCAAGCGCGTGTTCAAACTCACATTTTCCTGGAGAACGATCACCTGGCGTACGATCACCAGGGCGATGATACTGCCAACTCCAAGCGCCAGCGGGATGAACCCCAGCGCCACCGGTTGAAAATAGTTTTGGAGCATCAGAATGTAAGCGGCGGCTACCCAGACATACGGCAGCCATCTGAGAAAACGGTTCCGCTGGTCGCGGGCAGGCGCGCTGAACGTTTCTTCTGAGGCGCTGCCCGCGGTAGCCGGGACGGGCGGGGCCAGCCCTTGGATGACCCCCGCCAGCCCAAATAACAAATAGGCTACAACGTAGCCGGCGTCGACCCATCCGCCGCTGACGTAAGTTCCGGCAATGGATTGATAACTAAAAATGCAATCGATCACCACAAACACCAGCACGCTTGAGGCCAGCAGGTAGATCGACGTGGGTGCTTTGCTGCCTGAAGGTCTGTACAATATGAGCAACAATGCCCACAGCAGGGTCAGGTCTCCCACCGGGTAAGCCAGCGAAAGGGCGCGCACCATTGGGGATTCCTGACTGGCTGCGTTGGCGATGGGGGCGATCAAGAAGATCCAAAAGGCCAGGCTGGCTGCCAGCATGACGATGGTAATGTCCAGGACTGTTTGCCATTGGGCATTGCGGGAAAGTTTCCTGGATGGCAGCAGCAGCACGCCGGCCATGAACAGCGGATAAAAAGCCAGGTAAAATCCATCGGCAATCGAAGGGAAAGGGGTTTCTCCTAGGCCGGCTTCCAGCACTCCCCAGGCAATGTCTCCCAGGGCATAGGCAGCCTGGGCCAGCGCCAGCAATCCCCATACGATTCCCATTCGTTTGGAGTAGCGGGCGGATTGGATGGTTGCATAAACTAAGGCGGCGGTTACCAGGCAGTCGATTACCGGGGTCAAAATATCCGTAGCAACCATACGTGCATGATCATCGCGGGTAAAAAAACTCACCCCCAGGTATATTCCTAAAAGCAGGCCTGCAAAAATGGCGGCCTGGCGGAAAGTTGGATGATACTTTCCGGAATTAGGAGCGGTTGTCACCCTCAAAGTGTACCTGCGTTTTTCATTTGTTGTGGCTTGATGCTTAATGAAGTGAGAAGCGAGAAATATCTTCTATAGGCTAAGTATATATCCAAAATTTAAAAGAAGGACTTCGACTGGATTTTGCCGGCCTAATCGGACCGTCTTATGCGCCTGTGCGGTTCTGAAAGCCAGCGCTATGCCCGGCGCATCAAATGGGAGGCAGACCACCTGGCCGAAGAAGACCGGCGCGGCACGCAAAACAAAGGCCGCTTCCCAGCCGACCATTAGGATTATCTTTTTTATGTGTGAAATGCTGCGCATTTCACACATAAAAAAGATGTTTTCTTATTTGGCGTCGTTATTTTTCTTGAACGACAGCGCCGCCGAGTTGATGCAGTAGCGCTGGCCGGTTTTATCGCGCGGCCCGTCGTCGAACAGGTGCCCCAGGTGGGCATCGCACCTGGCACAACGGACTTCTACCCGATGCATGAAAAAGCTGTTGTCATCTTTCAGCGTCACGCTGCCCTGCTCGATCATGTCCCAAAAGCTGGGCCAGCCGGAGCCCGAATCGAACTTGGTCTGCGAGGAAAACAATGGGTTTCCGCAGGCCACGCACACGTAGGTGCCGTCCTGGTTATTGTGGACGTATTCACCGGTAAAAGGACGCTCGGTGGCGTGCTGGCGGGTCACCGCGTATTGTTCGGGGGTCAGCAGCTTTTTCCATTCGGCGTCAGATTTGATAATCTTCTCGACTTTGATGGTTTTTTCGGTCATCTCACACATCTCCTGTTAATTGGATGGGTTGAGATCCCGAAAAATTACTATGGGGTTATTTTGCCAGGAGAAAATTTAACCACAAAGGAAGAAAAGGACAACAAGAAGAAAAATTAGGGAAGAAAAAGCTTTTAGGTACGGTCCCAGTCGTAGCGTAAGAATATTGGTACGCAGTCGTGCCTGAGTTGGCAGTTGCGATATTCCAAATCTGGCACGACTGTGTACTGTTAGGTTGAATAATTTGATAGTGTCCGTCGCGCCCCCACGATACCATGCGGGTGTAGGGGCACGACGGACATTATCAGGGCAAAAGAATATTACTATGCAGTCGTGCCTGAGTTGGCGGTTGCGATATTCCAAATCTGGCACGACTGTGTTTTGATGGATTGGATTAATTGTATATGTCCGTCGTGCCCCTACGATACCAGGCGGGTGTAGGGGCACGACGGGCATTATCAGGGCAAAAGAATATTACTACGCAGTCGTGCCTGAGTTGGCAGTTGCGATATTCCAAATCAGGCATGGTGGAAGGTTAGTTTAATGGCGCCGCGTGACTTTCTTCTGCGCGGTGATACAATATTTGAAATATTTTATAGTCACAACAGGAGGTTTGAAATGGACTATCGCAATCTGGGACGAACTGGTGTAAAAGTATCCCCATTGTGCCTGGGGGCGATGAACTTTGGCGGCCCTACGCCCGAAAACGAGGCGCTGGCTATCATCGACCGGGCCCTGGACAGCGGTTTTAATTTCATCGATACGGCCAATTCTTACAACGAAGGCGAGAGCGAGCGCATTGTCGGCAAGGCGCTCAAACAGAATGGCAAGCGCCAGCAAATCGTGCTGGCCACCAAGGGGTTCAGCACCGTGGGCACGGGGCCGAACGATGGGGGCGCCTCGCGCTATCACATCCTCAAAGCCTGTGAGGATTCACTGCGGCGCCTGCAGGTCGACACGATTGACCTGTACCAAATGCACCGGCCCAGCCTGACCATCCCCATCGACGAGACGCTGCGCGCCCTGGACGACCTGGTGCGGGCGGGCAAGGTGCGCTACGTGGGCAGCTCCACCTACCCGGCCTGGATGGTGATGGAAGCCCTGGCGACCAGCGAAAAATTCAGCCTGGTGCGCTACGTCAGCGAGCAGCCGCCTTATAACCTGCTCGACCGGCGCATCGAAAACGAGCTGGTGCCGCTGGCGCAGAAGTACGGCCTGGCGATCCTGCCCTGGTCGCCTCTGGCCATGGGCATCCTGGCCGGGCGCTATCCCCTGGATGGCACTCCCCCGGAAGGCTCACGCGTCAGCCGGGCGAGCTGGCAGTCGGCCAGGGAGCGCCTTTCGCGGCGCGGCCTGGAAGTGGGGGCCCAGGTGGTCGAGATGGCCAAAGCGCGCCACCTGACCGCCGCCCAGTTGGCGCTGCTGTGGTGCAAGGACCAGCCCGGCATCACCGCTCCGATCGTCGGCCCGCGCACTATGGGCCACCTGGACGAGTTCATCCCGGTGTTAGAGATGAAGCTGGCCGATGAAGACCGCCCGCTCTTCGACGCCCTTGTCCACCCCGGCAACGCCGTGGCGGATTTCCACAACAGCAACGATTGGATGAAGGCGCGGGTGGGGTAGGAGGCTATCAGGGATCAGGTGTCAGGGATCAGGTCTTCATGTGCCTGAAACCTGACACCTGATCCCTGACACCTTTACTGCCCCACATCCGCGATCAAAATCCAACCGATAAGCGAGGTATTGTCGGGAGCGTCGTATTCGACCAGCAGGCATTAGCGGCCGATGTTGTCGAACTGGCGGTCAGCCGGCAAAAAGCGCACGGTCGAGCCGGCTTTGACCTGCCCGATGGCCTTGAAGGTCTCGTAACAGCCGTTGCGCACATATACATCCCGCAGCACCAGGCCGGCCAGTGGGGTGGGGGTGATGG
>VFSW01013859.1_pt1 | contig 11185 bp, 9 predicted proteins | sample 5358111 | NCBI WGS metagenome assembly VFSW01 (sample SAMN11554181, study PRJNA540505) | mine drainage metagenome | isolation source: sediment from site ElyBrook_90M | place: USA: Ely Copper Mine, Vershire, VT | collected 2017
CGCTGCCCGGCGAGCTCGGCGCGGTACCCGTACGCGCCGGAGAAGCCCCCGGGCACCAGCCCCACGTTGTTGGACACGTTCGCGAGCACCGGCGGGTAGCCGAAGGCAAGCAGCGTCGGGAAGGTGATCAGCGTCCCCGAGCCGACCACGGTATTGATCGTGCCCGCCGCGAGGCCGGCCGCGAAGATGGCGAGGGCCTGCAGCACATCATGGGACACATCCCCACGCTAAGGCCGCCGGCTGCTCCCGCCATCCCCGGCGGAATGTGAGAACGGTCTCAGCGAAGCCAGCGAACGCGCGACGATCAGGCGTTGCCCGCGTGAAGCAGCCCGGGCAGCGGCGCGGCGGGCCGTCGCGCGACGTCAAGCACGAACCGCCGGACCAGGCCGTGCGCCCGTGCCGCCGCCCCGTCCGCCAGGACCCGCGCCTGCTCGATGAGGGCCGCGGGGTCAATGCCGGCCTCCGTGAGCTGCGCGGAGTCGCCCACGCGCAGCCACGCGTCGAGCACGGACTCATCCACCTCGGGGTGGAACTGCACGCCCAGGGTGCGCCCGGTCACGAACGCCTGGTTCGCGGCCGCCGACCGCGCGATCACCGGGACGTCGGCGGGTACGGTGAACCGGTCGAAGTGCCACTCGAGCCACGGCCCGTAGTCGATGAGCGCGGGCTCGTCCGACGCGACGGATACCCAGCCGACCTCGGGGATCGGCGCCCTGGACACCGTGCCGCCCAGCGCGGCGGCGAGCATCTGCCCGCCGAAGCAGATGCCGAGAACCGGCACGCCCAGCGAAATCAGCGCCCGTGCGTAGCTGATCTCCTCGGCGATCCAGGGGAGCTTGTCCGCGTCGCACACCGACCAGACCGCCCCGAAGAACGCCACGGCGTCGTACTCGGTCACCGAGGGGAACGTCGCCGTGACGTCGGGCGAATCGTGCCGCTCCGCGGGGACGACCGTCATCTCGGACACGTCCCAGCCCGCGGCGGCGAAACCGTCGCCGATCAGCCCGCCCGGCGAATAATAATCCTGCTTAACAAAGAGAACCCGCACAAATTGAGCATATCTATCCACTGCCAGGGCGCAGGCCCGGGTCAGCGGCCCCCGGGCAAACCGCCACGGCTCAGCGGTCGTCGAAGATCCGGTCCCGCAGCCCGAACAACGGGAACAGCCGCTCGGTCTCGAGGAAGAAAGTGAGCCGGCTGAACTTGCCGCCGCTCGCCTCGTGCACCTGCAGCGCCCACGGGCTGAACCCGCCGTGCTCCGGGTCGGGCTTGTACTGCCCCCAGCCGGTCACGCCGTTGGCGCGCACCGGCACAAGCAGCGACCCGGCGCACGTCATCGGACCCGGCTGCACCATCCAGGCGGCGATGTCCTGCGCCCCGGAGATCCACATCTCGAAAGGGGGCATCGTCTGCAGCGCGTCCGCCCGCAGCAGCGTGACCAGCGCCTTGATGTCATACCGCTGGAACGCGTCCACGTAGCTGGCGAGCAGTTCCGCGTTCGCCGGCTCCACCTCGACCGGACGCTGGTGCTCGGGCAGCGCGGCGAGCGCGGTCCGCGCCCGCTGCAGCGCGCTGTTCACCGACGCGACGGTCGACTCGAGGACGGCGGCCGAGTCGGCCGCGGGCATGCGCAGCACGTCGCACAGGATCAGCGCCGCCCGCTGCCGCGGCGGCAGGTGCTGCAGCGCCGTTACGAACGCGAGCCGCACCGAGTCGCGGACCGCCGCGATCTCCGCCGGGTCTCCGCTCTCCGGCACCACCCGCGCGTCCGGTATCGGCGTCACCCACCGGTCCTCGGCGGACCAGGGCCGCAGGTGCGACTCGGCCGGCGGAGAGGCGGGACCCAGGTCCATCGGCAGCGCCCGCCGCTTCTCACCGCGCAGCGCGTCCAGGCAGACGTTCGTCGCGATCCGGTACAGCCAGGACCGCATCGAGGACCGGCCCTCGAATCCCTCGGCGCCCTTCCACGCGCGCAGCATCGTCTCCTGCACCGCGTCGTCCGCCTCGAAGGCCGACCCGAGCATCCGGTAGCAGTACCCGGTCAGTTCCCTGCGGTAGGCCTCAGGGTCTTCGGTGGTTGCTGTCGCCGTCGTCACAGCTCATCACTGTAGGGGGTACCTACGACATTTTCCCGAACGAAAGCGGCTTCCCCGGCGTAGCCGGGGATTCGCGTCAGGCGCTTTCCCGCCGCACCAGCTCGGTGGGCAAGATCACGGCCGACGGCTCGCCGCCGTCGATCGCGGTGAGCAGCAGCCGGACCATCTCGCTGCTGATCCGGGGGTACGGCTGCTTGATCGTGGTCAGCGCGGGCCGGGCGGCGACCGCGGCCGACGAGTCGTCGAACCCGCCGATGGCCACGTCTTCCGGCACCCGGCGGCCGGCCCGGCGCAGCGCGTTCAGCGCCCCGACCGCCATCACGTCCGATGCGACGAACACGGCGTCCAGGTCCGGGCGCCGCTCGAGCAGCTTGGTCATCGCCCGCTCGCCCGAGTCCTGGGTGTAGTCGCCCTCCTCGACCAGGGACTCGTCGAACGACCCGCCGATCACGTCCCGGTACCCCTCAAGCCGCCCGCGCCCGCCCGAGGTGTCGAGTGGCCCGGTGACGGTGGCGATCCTGGTCCGGCCGGCCAGCCGCAGGTACTCCACCATGGTGCGCGCGCCGCCGCGCTCGTCGGCCGCCACGTAGGAGACCTTCGACTCGAAGCCGAGCGGCGCGCCGCAGGCGACGCAGGGCACGCCCGCCGAGCCGAGCAGGCCGAGCAGCGGGTCGCCGGCGTGCGCCGATACCAGCAGCGCGCCGTCCACGTGACCCGCCGCGAGGAAGCGGGCGATCCTGGCGCGCTCCGAGTGGGACGCGGCGATGCAGACGAACAGCCCGATGTCGTGCTCGGCGAGCGCCTGCGTGCAGCCGCGCAGCAGCACCGCGAAGTTCGGGTCGGCGAACAGCCGCTCGGTCGGCTCCGACAAGATGAACGCAACCGACTCCGAGCGCTGGGTGACCAGCGACCTGGCGTGCTGGTTGACCACGTAGCCGGTCTTCTTGATCGCCCGGTTCACCGCGTCCAGGGTGACCGGCGACACGTAGTGACCACCGTTCAGCACCCGGGACACGGTGCCGCGAGAGACCCCCGCCTCCGCCGCCACGTCTTCGATCGTGGGACGCCGCCTAACGTTCATATCCCTGTTCTACAGCCAACTCGTCACTGCTTGACCGCGCCGGACGCAAGGTCGGTGCGCCAGTACCGCTGCAGCCCGAGGAACAAGATGATCAGCGGGATGATGGACAGCAGCGACCCGGTGACCACCAGGCTGTACAGCGCGGGCGCGGACGACCCGCGGTTGAGCAGCGTGTAGAGACCGACGGTGATCGGGAACTTGTTCTCGTCGCTGAGCATGATGAACGGCAGCAGGAAGTTGTTCCACACCGCGACGAACTGGAACAGGAAGATCGTCACGAGCCCCGGCGTCATCATCGGCACCGCGATGCGCGCGAACAGCGTGCCCTCCGGGCAGCCGTCCACCCGGGCCGACTCGATCACCTCGTCGGGCACCGCGGCGCTGGCGTAGATCCGGGCCAGGTAGATCCCGTACGGCGACAGGATCGACGGCAGCAGCACCGACCAGTAGGTGCCGGTGAGGCCCACCTTGGCGAGCAGCAGGTACTGCGGCAGCGCCAGCACCACCGGCGGCACGAGCACCCCGGCGAGCAGCAGGTTGAACAGCGTCGGCCGGCCGCGGAACTGGTACTTGGCGAGCGCGTAGCCGGCCATCGCGGACACCGCCATCGACAGCAGCGCGCCGCCGCCCGCGTACACGGCGGTGTTGAGCATCCAGTGCCAGAAGACGCCATCCGCGTACGACGACAGGTCACGGATGTTCGACCACAGTGACCCGTTGGGTTCGAGGGTGAACGTGTTGAACAACTGCGCGTTGTTCTTGGTCGACGCGATCAGTACCCAGGCGACGGGCAGCAGGCAGTACACCGCCCCGAGCCGCAGGATGACGGTGGGCACCACCGCGGGCCGCCTATCCCGGGCCAGGCGGCGGCCCGCCCGGGCGGCCCGGCCCGCGGCGGACGGCTCCCCGGTGAGCGCGCCCGCGGTCCGTGTCAGTGCCATCGCGGCCTCACCGTCCCTGGAAGATGCGCTTGCTGCTCGCCCGGAGCAGGAAGAACGAGCCCGCGAACATCACCGCGGCGATGATCACCGACAGCGCGGCCGCCTCGTAGGCGTTGTTGTCGTTGAACGCCAGGTCGTAGACCCGCATCAGCGGCATCCAGACCGGGGAGATCGTGTTGGTGAGCGGGGAGAGGACCTGCGGCTCGTTGAACACCTGCAAGGTGGCGATGAGCGAGAACACCCCGGTGAGCACCAGGGCCGGGGCGATCATCGGGATCTTGACGCGCAGCGCGATCTGCGGCTGCGACGCCCCGTCGATCCGCGCCGCGTCGTAGAGCTCCGACGGCACCGCCCGCAGCGCCGTGTACATGACGATCATGTTGAACCCGGTGCCGCCCCACACGCCGATGTTCGCCACGGAAAGGAGCGTCACGTGCGTGGCGAACAGGTTGGGCATGGACAGCCCGACCACGGCGAGGATCGTCGGGAACGGCGACACGGTGGGCAGGTAGAGAAAGCCCCACAGCAGCGAGGCGATGACCGTGGGCACGGCGTACGGCAGGAAGATCGCCAGCCGGCTGAACCGCTGGGCCCGCACCCGCGCCGCGTCGAGGAGCAGCGCGAACAGCAGGGCGAGCCCGAGCATCACCGGGACCAGGATCACGGCGTAGATGACAACGCGGCCGACGGAGGAGAGGAACGCGGCGTCCGTTAGGGCGGCCGTGTAGTTGCTCAGCCCGGCGAACACCTGCCGCCGGGCGCCGGCGCCGAGCCCGAGCCCGGAGACCTGGGTCTTCTCCAGGGACAGGTACAGGGTGTAGCCGATCGGGATGAGCAGCGTCAGCGCGTACAGGACGACGGCGGGGGCGACGAAGGCGTACGGCGCCACTCGTGGCGCCGTACGCTGCTTCGGTTGCTTCACGTCAGCCGGCCGCGACCGTGAAGCCGCTCTTCTTCATGTCGTTCACCACGGCCGACTGGACCGCCGTCAGCGGGGTGAGGAACGACCCCTTGCTCGTGGCGGCGCTGCCGAACGCGGTCTGGAACTCGCTGTACGCGACGTTCACGTCCGGGCCCCAGGTGACCCGGGCGGCCGCGGCCGCGTACTGCTTCGCGAGGGTCCAGAACTCCGGCTGGTTGCTGAAGTACGACGGTGCCGTCGTGAGCGCGGCCTCCGCGGCGTTGTCCGCCGGGTAGATGCCGCCGTCGGACACCAGCGCGGCGGTGGCCGCGGGATCGGTGTTCAGCCAGGCGATGAACTGGGCGGCGGCCTGCTGGTTCTTGGACGCGGCCATCACCGCGGTGGACGAGCCGCCCCAGTTGCCGACTACGTTAGCGCCGGCGGTCCACTGCGGCAGTTCGGCCATCTTCCACTTGCCCGCGCCGGACGGCGCCGTGGTCGGGAAGTCGCCGGGCGCCCAGACGTCGGAGACCCAGGCGATGTACTTGCCGTCGTTCATCCCCTTGTTCCAGGCGGCGGTCCATTGCGGCTGGTTGTCCACGCCGCCGCCGGCGATCAGGCCCTGCCAGTACGAGGCGACCTTCTGGCTGGCGGCGTCGTCGATGCCGACGGTCCAGGTGCTGCCGGAGGCGGACCACCACTGCGCGCCCGCCTGCTGTGTCAGGCCGGCGAACTCACCGGGGTCGACGCTTGAGAACGAGCCGAGGAACACGCCGGGTGCCTCGGCGTGCAGCTTCGTGGCGTCCGCGGCGAACTGCGCCCAGGTGGTCGGGACGGTGAGCCCGTACTTCGTGAAGAGGTCGGCGCGGTAGAACAGCGCCATCGGCGCGGCGTCCTGCGGGATCGCGTAAAGCGAAGAGCTGCCCAGCGTCACCTGGTTCCAGTTGCCCGCGGGGAAGTCGCTCTTCAGGTTGCCGTCGTACTTCGAGATGTCGGCCAGGTAGTTGTTGGAGACAAGCGTCGGCAGCACCTGGTACTCGACCTGCGCGATGTCCGGCGGGTTGCCCGCCTTCGCGGCGGTGAGCAGCTTGGTGAGCAGGGCGTCACCGCCCGCCTGGACCTGCACCTGCACCTGGATGTCCGGGTGGGCCTGGTTCCAGAGCGCGACAACCTTGTCGATGTTGGGCACCCAGGTCCAGAAGGTCAGCGTGACCTTCTGCCCCGACGCGGCCGCGGACGAGCCGCCGGCGCCTGCTGATGTGCTTCCAGGCGGGCCGGACGCCGGGGGAGTGGAGCTGCCCGACGAGGAACAGCCGGCGGCGGAAAGCACGGCGAGCGCGGCGCTGGCGAGGGCCAGGCCTGCGGTCCCGGTGGCGCGTCGGCGCCGCCGGCTTGGGGTTGACTTCATGGTCCCTCCGCGGTGAGAGATCGCAGGTGATTATGCACGTTGGCCCCGGTCGCCCGCAATTGGCGCGAACGCCGGATCATGTCTGTGAACGCTCCCAGAGTTAACCTGCCAATCAGGCTTGTCAAGAGGTGCAGTGCACTGCTTTCATTCAGGTATTCGTCTGGGAGCGATCCCAGATCTCCACCTGGAAGAACGCGGAGTTTGCCATGCATTCACGCTGGCCACGGCTGGAGCGGCTCGCTTACGGCGGGGACTACAACCCCGAGCAGTGGCCGCGGGAGGTGTGGGAGCAGGACGTGGCGCTGATGCGCGAGGCCGGCGTCACGCTGGTCTCGGTCGGGATCTTCTCCTGGGGCATGCTCGAGCCCCGGCCGGGTGAGTACGACTTCGGCTGGCTCGACCAGGTGCTCGGCCTGTTGCACGACGCCGGGATCGCCGTCGACCTGGCCACCCCGACGGCGGCGCCGCCGCCCTGGTTCCTCAACCGGCACCCCGAGTCCCGCCCGGTCACCCGCGACGGCCTCGTGCTCGGCGGTGGCTCACGGCAGGCGTACTGCCCGTCGGCCCCCGCCTACGCCGCGGCCGCGGCCGGGATCACCCGCGAGCTCGCTGGGCGGTACGGGTCCCATCCCGCCGTCGTGCTCTGGCACGTCAACAACGAGTACGGCGCCCCCACCGGCGAGTGCTACTGCCCGGTCTCCGCCGCGGCGTTCCGCGGCTGGCTGCGCGACCGCTACGGCGACCTGGACACGCTGAACGAGCACTGGGGGGCCGGCTTCTGGTCGCAGCGGCACGGCGACTGGGACGAGATCGACGCGCCGCGCACCTCCACCACCGTGGTGAACCCCGCGCAGCGGCTTGACTTCGCGCGGTTCAGCTCCGACGCGCTGCTTGCCTGCTTCCGGCACGAGCGGGACATCCTGCGCGAACTGTCGCCCGGCATCCCGGTCACCACGAACTTCATGGCCACCAACTGCAAGAGCACCGACTACTGGCGCTGGGCCCCCGAGGTCGACGTGATCTCCAACGACAACTACCTGCTCGCGGAGAAACCGGACGGCTACCTGGACCTGTCCATGTCGGCCGACATGACCAGGTCGCTGGCCGGCGGCGGCCCGTGGCTGCTGATGGAGCACTCGACCAGCGCGGTGAACTGGCACCCGCGCAACATCGCCAAGCGCCCGGGTGAGATGCGCCGCAACTCGCTCGCTCACCTGGCCCGGGGCGCGGACGGGCTCCTGTTCTTCCAGTGGCGGGCCAGCCGGATCGGCGCGGAGAAGCACCACTCGGCGATGCTGCCGCAGGGCGGCACCGACACGCGGGTCTGGCGCGAGGTCGTCGCGCTCGGCGCCGAGCTGGCGTCCCTGGCCGGCCTGCGCGGGACGGTGGTCGAGCCGGACCTGGCCCTGCTGTGGGACTGGGAGTCGTGGTGGGCGCACGAACTCGAATGGCGGCCGAGCGTCGACCTCGGCTACCTGGACCAGGTCCGGGCCTGGTATGAGGCGACCTTCCGGGCCGGCCTGACCGCGGACTTCGCCCACCCGGAGGCCGACCTGAGCCGGTACCGCCTGGTCATCGTGCCGTCGCTGTACCTCGCCACCGAGCGGGCCGCGGCGAACCTGCGCCGCTACGTCGAGGCGGGCGGCACGCTCGTCGTCTGCTGCTTCTCCGGTATCGTCGACGAGCGCGACCGGGTATACCCCGGCCCCTACCCGGGAGCGCTGCGCGATGTCCTCGGCCTGACCGTCGAGGAATGGCTGCCGCTGCGCGCCGGCGAGCGCGTCACGCTGACCTGGCAGGAGCCGGGGATCGCCCCCGTACCCGCCGCCTGGACGGCCACGGCCGACGGCGGTAATGCCCGCCCCGCCCTCACTGGGCACCTGAGCACCGGGCCCGCGGGCACAGCCGACGTGTGGACGGAGGCAGTGATCCTGGCCGGCGCCAAGCCGGTCGCCTGGTACGCCGACGGCCCGGCGGCGGGCGGCCCGGCGATCACCCGGCACGACCTGGGCGCCGGCCGGGCCTGGTACCTGTCCGCCCGCGCCGACGCCGCCACCAACGCCGCCCTCCTCGCCGCCGCCTGCGAGTCAGCCGGCGTTGCACCGCCAGCCGTGCCGGCGGATCAGGCTGCGCCTGCGGATCTGGCTGTGCCTGCGGATCTGGCTGTGCCTGCGGATCTGGCTGCGGCTGTCGGCCTGGCTGTGCCTGCGGATTCGGCTGTGCCTGCGGATTCGGCTGCGCCGACGGAGGCGGCCACCGGCCAGGCCGCGCCCGTCGGCTGGCCGTACGGCCTAGAGCTGGTCCGCCGCACCGACGGGCAGCGCCACGTGACCGCGCTCATCAACCACGGCACGAGCGCCGCGGCCGTCCGGCTGGCCGACCGCACCATCACGGTGGCCCCAGGCGACGTCCAGGTGCTGATGGAGTGACCCGCGCACCTGCCCGCCTCGCTGAGTCGACGAGCAATCCAGGGGCATGGACAATGAACGTGAGCGGCGATCGCGGGGGCAGCACCAGCACGGCCGAAGACGCTGGATAACAAGCCACTGAGGCACCACCAGCCATAAGAGCACCGTCACCGCAGCACCCGCCCATGATCATGAAGGGTTTATAGCACTGGAGTGCTATAAACCCTTCATGATCAGCAAATCCTTCACGATCATGGCTACGCCAAGAGGATGCCGAAAGTATCAGGCGGCTCGCAGTCCTCACTGACCCCAGATTTCCCCGTAGCCACTGCCCGTCACCGGCCCGGGGGCCGTCACCGGCCCACTGCCCGTCACCGGCCCGGGGGCCGTCACCGGCCCCGGCGCCGTCACCGGCCCCGGCGCCGTCACCGTCGCCGTCACCGTCACCGGCCCCGGCGCCGTCACGGGCCGGCCCCGTCACCGCCCGCAGGGCACACCACGCGCTAGGCGCCGGCTCGCAGTCACCCGGCGAAGTCCCGCGCACCCACTCGCCCGGGGCCACCTCAGGCCCCAGCCCTCACCTACGCGAGCTCGAGCAGCAGCTCGGCGAGCTCGCCGGGGCGGTTGATCGGGATCATGTGATCGGTGTCGATCTCGCGGTACTGCCAGGCCGGGTCGGTCTTCGCGTGCTCGGCGGCCCGCCAGAACGCGCTCGCCCCGGGGCCGGCGCCCGTGGCCGTCACCGGGCGCGGCTCCTGCAGCGCCTTGACGTAGGTCCGGGTGAACGGGTACTCCTCGAGCGGCTTGCGCAGCCGGACCGGCTCGGTGAAGCAGCCCACCGGGTGCCACGACCGTCGTGCGGTGCTCCCTTCGACCTGGGAGTCGTCCTCGAGCGGCCGGTACAGCGGCTCGATCAGCCACTGGCTGCCCGGCCCGATCGCGGACGCGCCGTAGGGCGCCCCGGTGAGGTCTTTGAGCGACTGCCCGTCGGCGGGCTTGAACGCGTCCAGGTAGACGAGGTGCGCGACCCGGTCCGCGACGTGCTCGAGCGCCCCGGTGACGACCATGCCGCCATAGGAGTAGCCGAGCAGCACGATGTCGGTGAGGTCCTCGTACAGGATCGTGTTCACCACGTCGGTGACGTGCGTGGTCAGGTTCACCTGCGGTGACGCCAGGTGAGCCCGCTCGCCGATCCCGGTCAGCGACGGGGTGAACACCTCGTGGCCGGCCTCGCGCAGCGGCCCGCGCACGTACTTGAACCCGTATGACCCGCCCCACGCGCCGTGCACCAGAACAATCGTCGTCATGCGCGGACGTTAGCCCCGCCCGGCGCCGCGCCGCAATGTGCCGCAGGACGGTAATCGCGCCTTCGGCATGAGGGCCCGCGGCCAAATCTGGTGGTGCGCCCCGTGATGCCCCGCCGCCAGGCAGCGGCCGATGCTTGCCATGTTGTCAGGCACCCGGGGCTCGAGGGAGATCCCGGGGCAGCGAGTTCGGGCCCGGCGTCAGGGCCACAGGGTCAAGGAGGGCACATGAAACCGGGGATCAACGGGGTACGGAGACTTCGCCTGGCGGGGTCGAGGGGAGTGCGCGCGGCCGTGCTCGGCGTCGCGGGCACGGCCGCCGCGGCGGCGATCGTCGGGCTGGCGGTGCCGGCCGGCGCGGCGACGCTGACGGCTCAGCCCGCCGGAGGCCGGTGGGGCACCGAGCACTTCCAGATGATGAACACAAGCACCAGCCCGACCTCGAACTCGGGACCGCTCATCGCCTACGGCGTGTTCACCGCTCCGGGAACCGACTACCAGAACCAGAACGGCACGGACACGTTCGTGTTCCCGGGCGGCACGATTAGCGTGATCCACACCCCGACACCGGGGACATCGCAGCAGTCGTTCAACGCCAAGACGTGCATGTTCAGTGACTCAGAACAGGGCACGTTCAAGCTGGCAGGCGGCACCGGCCGGTACCGGCACGTCGCCGGGTCCGGCACCTACGCGCTGTCTGTCATCGGCATCGGGGCCAGGCTCGCCAACGGCACGCGCAACCCGTCGGACACCGCTCCGGCCGCCGCGCAGCAGCAGCTCATCCAGGCCGTCGGCCAGGTCCGGCTGCACTAACGGCGGGCCCGGCCGCCGAGCGGGCCATCTCGAAGGCGGCCCGCTGACACACCCCCCGGTCAACGGGGCGCCGCCAAGGATCAGGTGCCGTCAGCGACCGAACAGGCCGTGTTTGGTCGCAACGGCACCCAATCTGACGGCTGGGACGTCATGGAGCTGACGCTGACGCACGGGGCGGCGCGGGCGACATCCAGTGGAACTTTGAGAAGTTCCTGATCGGGCCGGACGGCGCG
>VFSW01013860.1_pt1 | contig 11185 bp, 8 predicted proteins | sample 5358111 | NCBI WGS metagenome assembly VFSW01 (sample SAMN11554181, study PRJNA540505) | mine drainage metagenome | isolation source: sediment from site ElyBrook_90M | place: USA: Ely Copper Mine, Vershire, VT | collected 2017
CGCACGGTGCAGTTTTACAACGGCGGATCGGAAATAATGGTCGAGTTCGATTTGCCGGAGGCATGAAAAATGGGAACATTATTTAGTAATGCCACCGAACACCAAGATGCTCCAATTTTGAGGCCGCTATTTTTAGCGGACAAATAAGATGCGAATCAACCTGCCTGTTTCCGATGTTGAATATGTCGTACCGGAAGGCGAGGTATTCGTTTCCAAGACCGATCTAAATGGCCGCATCACATTCTGTAACAAGGCATTTCGAGATGCCTCCGGGTTTTTGGAAAGCGAATTGCTAGGGCAGCCGCACAACATCGTGAGGCACCCCGATATGCCGTCGCGCGTATTCGCCGATTGTTGGAAAACGATACGTTTGGGTAATTCGTGGCATGGAGTAATTAAAAATCGTCGCAAAAATGGCGACTACTATTGGGTTGACGCAAATATCACCCCGTTATTCGACAAGGGGGAGTGGGTCGGCTACGTGTCGCTACGTTACAAGCCTAATGCAGCGCAAATCGCTAAAGCCAAAGAACTCTATATCGCGTTAGGCGAGGGGAAGTCATCCCTGTCGCTTTCTCACGGGCCTGACAAAAACTATATCGGGTATTTGCAACTGCGTCTTGCCGAAAAGATCGTGGCACAGGAAAACTACAACGACCGCATTGAGCAGGAGCAGAAGATAGCGGCGAGGTACATGGACAAGCTGATTTCGGCGGACAAACTGCAAGACGGCGCGGTGAAATATTACATGAAGCCGGCGGAGAATTTCAGCGGAGATTTGATTGCGATAGCGCGCACGCCGGATAACCGATTGCATCTGATGTTGGCGGACAGTACCGGACACGGGCTGTCGGCGGCACTGGCGGCCATGCCGATGATCCACCCGTTCTACTCGATGACCGACAAAGGCTTCCCCATCTCGGCAATCGCCGAAGAGATCAATAAAAAGGTGTGGGACTCGCTGCCGGTCAGCCATTTTGTGGCGGCGATCATCGCGTCAATCGATACGGTTAGCCAGATGGTGGAAGTATGGAGCGGAGGTTGTCCACCGCCCTTTATGCTCGACGGGACTGGCGCATGCGCGCATCAATTCAAGTCGCGGCATCTTGCCATGGGGATTTTGCCACCGGAAGAATTTGATGCTTCAGTCGAGTACTTTTCATACGAGAACAAAGACGCCAGCCTAGTGATGTTCTCCGACGGCGTGATTGAATTGGAAAATGAAAACGGAGAGCGATTCGGATTGGAGCGGTTGCAGGAAGTGCTGCGGGTTGCCGATGCGAAGACAGGCTGGGCACGAATCGTCCGGGAACTGGAGGGGTATGGCGGAGGAAAAACCTCCGGCAGTGACGACATCGCGCTGATGATGGCGCAATGCGAAGCGGGTGAAAAGCGCACCCTGCGCAAGCCTGCCCAGGAACAGCAAAGCGAGGTGCAGACAGAAGGAAGCGTCGCGTGGCAATTTGCCATGACGCTGGGCATACACCAATTGCAGACACTGGACGTGGTGCCGCTATTATTGGACATCGTGCAGCAGATAGAAAAAGACAAAGAGCGCGGCGGAGAAATATTTATGGTTCTGTCGGAGATGTTTAACAATGCGCTGGATCACGGGGTATTAAAACTGGACTCCCGCCTCAAGCACCATGAAGACGGGATGGAGAAATACTTTGACGAACGAGCGGCGCGGCTGACGCACACGGAGACCGGATATATCCAACTGAGTCTGGAGAAAGTGCTCAATGCGGACGGAAGCGCATTTTTGCGGATACGGGTGACAGACAGCGGAGACGGGTTTGATTACCAGCAAGTGTTAGACAAAGTGGCGACCAGCACACTGCGTCATGGCAGAGGCCTTCCGCTCTTGCATCAGGTCTGCCGCACGGTGCAGTTTTACAACGGCGGATCGGAAATAATGGTCGAGTTCGATTTGCGTGATACCGATGAGCAATCAGCACGGCCTCCCGTTTCGCGTAGTTCGAGAGGGAAAGCCAAAAAGATAAAAGCGGTATAAAGCGCCTGCTGTTTGCTGAATAGGATAGTTTTTAAGGCACGATAATAGCCATGACCAATGGAGTAAAAAGTCATGGCAGAAGATAGTGATCTAGAAAAAACAGAACAACCCTCGCAGAGGCGCCTAGATCAGGCGCGTGAAGAGGGGCAGGTTGCGCGGTCGCGTGAGCTTTCTACTTTTGCGGTATTGATGGCCGGTGGCGCAGGCTTGTGGCTGATGGGCGCTTCGCTTTCCGAAAAACTGATTAAGTTGATTCGCGAAGGTCTGACATTAAACTCGGATCTCATTTTTAAACCCGAATTGCTGATGCCGCATTTGCATAACTTGTCATTGGAAGTCGTGATGACATTTTTGCCGTTTTTGATTTTGCTGTTGGGGGTCGCCACTTTTTCGCCATTGCTGTTGAATGGATGGTTGTTTACCTTCAAGCCGCTCATCCCCGATTTTTCCAAGCTCAACCCTGCTACCGGCATTGGGCGAATGTTCTCGACCCATAGTCTGGTCGAATTGGGCAAAGCACTTGCCAAATCGTTGCTGGTGGGTGGCATCGGTGCCTGGGTAATCTGGCATAACCGGGATAATGTTTTACTGCTGGTGAGTGAACCGCTAGCGCAGGCTATTCCACATTTGGGTAACGTGATGTGGGCATGTTTTGCCACCATCATGGGCGGCATGTTATTGATCGTGGGGGTGGATGTCCCGTATCAATTGTGGGAACACAATAAGAAATTGAAGATGACCAAGGAAGAGGTGCGCCGTGAAGCCAAAGAAAGCGAAGGCGATCCGCAGGTCAAGGCCAAGATTCGCAGCATGCAACGCGAGATGGCACGCCGCCGCATGATGGCAGAGATTCCGACTGCGGACGTGGTAGTGACTAACCCGACGCACTTCTCGGTTGCATTGAAATATACCGAAAGCGGCATGGGGGCGCCCGTTGTGGTGGCCAAAGGTACGCATCTGATGGCGGCCAAAATCAAAGAGATTGCCAAGGCGAACAATGTGCCAATCCTGGAAGCGCCACCGCTTGCCCGTGCTTTGTATAAACACCCCGACCTGGGACAGAGCATCCCGGAGGCGTTGTATACCGCCGTGGCCGAAGTGCTGGCCTATGTGTATCAGCTTAAACGTTATCAAACCACCGGAGGCACGTATCCCAAAGTGCCGGGCGAGCTACCGGTTCCGAAAGAGCTGGATCCCTATACGGCTTAGAGTCTCATCGCCTCTTCGGTAGTTTAACCACAAACGCGCACCCTTTTCCTTGCAAGCCTTCTCCTTCAAGACGAATTGTTCCGCGCATTCGCGCAACAGCCTGCTTGACGATTGCCAGCCCCAACCCAGAACCGGAAACGCCTGTGCCAGCAACACGATAGTAGCGTTCAAACACCCGTTCGCGGTCTGCGATGCTTATACCCGGACCGTCGTCGCGAACGCGCAACGTGATTTCGCCATCGCCAGACACGATCTCAACCTGAACATGACCGCCCTCACTGGTATAGCGCAGTGCATTGTCAATCAGATTAGTGACGATTGAATTCAATGCGCCAGTATCTCCATATAGCGGCGCACTGTCTGGCGAGTCGAGCGTCAATTTGATAGATTTTACCTGTGCACTCGGCACCAAGGGGGCGAGAATATTCCGCACTTCGGTGGCAACATCCAGTACTTTAAGTTCATCATAACGGTCTGAGTCCAAGCGTGCCAGCGCCACCATTTGTCGCACCAAATGCCCCGCACGCTCGATGGCGTGTTCTGCATTCTGATACGCTTCGCTGCGTTCTTCTATGGTCTTCGCGGCGGCAAGCACATGGGTTTGGTTGGCGATAACCGCCAGCGGTGTTTGCAATTCATGCGCGGCATCGTGAATGAAAGATTGCTCTTGTTTGATTTTGTGCCGCAGCCGTTCCATCAGATCATTGATAGCTTGCACTACGGGTTGCAGTTCCTCGTATCGCATATCCGAAGCAAACGGGGTTAAATCATCGACGGAGCGATGACGCAAGGAGTTGGATAGTGAACCTAGTGGCCGTAGTCCTGAATGCACAGCAAACCAGATTGGCAGCAAGAGTAGTGGAAATGCAATAGCCATTTTGAGCGACAACTCACTGAGTACCCTTATGATTAATTGTTGTTTTGATTGTAGTGATACAGGGCTAAGAAAGTCTACGATGAAATGAGGTGACGTTAAACTTGTGACGGAATAATTCTGTCCATCCCAATCGAAACCATATGCCGAAGTCAGCGCAGTTGGTCGTTGTTCGGATAGCTTGATGGATGCGTAAATGCGGTGTCCTTCATGTGTCCATACCAGAATATGCGGGCTGATCGGCTGTTGAGCCTGCCGCATCTGAGCTTCGATCATGCTTTGCACCCCCTCAGCGGAGGTGCGTATCTGTTCGTCTGTTTCATATCGAGATAGTGACTTGCTCAGCGATTCTACAAATGCTTTGCGGTCAACCTCTAATTCCCCGCCCTGATCCCTGAACAATTGGTAAAAACTGAAAACAGCAAGCACGATGAAACCAAACACAAAAGAAAACAGTGTGGTTATCAAAATACGCCGGGCCAGAGTTGGTCGGAACAGGCGTTTCATAAATTAAGCCTATAGCCGATGCCGCGCACGGTCACAATGGCATCGCCCCCGACCTTGCGCCGCAGGTTGTGAATATGCACCTCGATGGAACTGAAATCGACCGGATCGCCCAAGGGCTGTAAGCGTCGAGCGAGTTCATCTTTCGATACTACAGCACCATCGGCTCGGACGAGTTCGAGCAAAATTTGAAATTCACGCGGCGACAATTCGATAAGCAGTCCTCCAACTCGTACCAAGTGCAGGCGCGTATCGATTTGGATGTCGCCTGCGACCCACTCATTTCTTGCCTGTTGCGCATAGCGCCTGACTACTGCGCGGATGCGCGACACCAGCTCAATTGGAATGAAGGGCTTCAGCACAAAGTCATCCGCGCCGCCGTCCAGCCCGGACAGCCTATCATCAAGTGCCACCCGTGCAGTAATTACAATGACTGGAACAGTCAGCCCCGATTTTCGCCAGCTACGCAGGAGGTCAAGACCTGATCCATCCGGAAGCGATAGATCGAGAAGCACACAGTCATAAACGTTTTGCGTAATGAAGCTGCGCGCATCCGATATGCTGCGCAGCCACTCGCAACTCATGCCCTCGGTACGCAGGGACTGCCGCAATGATCGCCCCAAATCCAGGTCGTCTTCAATCAGTAATATGTGCATGGACATAGCATAAACGAAGTTAGCTTAAGAAATCCCAACAAGTGCAGTCTGATATTGTTGCAATACAGATGGCGATCTTAAGGATTTGCAAAGGTTGTCCCGGTTAGGATGTAACACTCACGTAAAGTATCAAATTAACATCTCGTGGAATGAAATTGTTTGATACACCACTTTTAGTGTAAGAAAGGATTGAAAATGAAGAAAATTATTCTGGCTGGAATGGCACTAACCAGCTTAACCGGCCCAATGACCGCGTTTGCGGATGACAGCGGATGGTATGTGGCCGGTGGTTTTGGTGGAGCACTTATTACTCCCCTTGAGCTAGATACGCAAAATGCTTTGATTGCAGCGGGGGACTCCCAGTTCACAACCAGTTCCAATAACGGCATCACTACTGCATCCAGAGTACAAGCCGGTTATCAGATAAATCGTGGTTTCGCAGTTGAGGCTGGTTACGTTAATTTGGGCAATTATTCGTATGCTGCAACGGGCGGAAATCTGTCTTCACCATATTCTATTTCCAGCACAATTTCTGCTTCATATTTTGATGCGGTCGGTATTATGCCCCTCGGTACCAGTCAATGGAGTGTTTTTGGCAAAGTCGGCGTCGCTCATACTAGTGCTACGAGCGTGACTGGGGTAGCCCCATCTTTTGCAGGCACTTCAATAACAGGGTTTACAAGTGGCCTGGGCATTAAATACGAGTTCGCTAATGGTATTTCAATTCAGTATGAAGCGGATAACTACGATGTCGGCTTATCTGCTCCTGTAGCTACCGGATTTTATAGTTTGGGATATAAGTTTTAATCTGATGTTCATCAATGGCACATCTATAGGACGCATGAAATGAAAGAGTGGTGGGTTTTGGTTCTAGAGTGCAGCAAGATAAACGGCTGTGGAAGACTGATGCGAAGTTAGTCATTCTAACAAACGTATCATTACACTATCCGCGAAGGCATTAAGGATTTCCCAAGGTTGATTTTGGTAAGATTTCTGCATACGCCATTTAATTAAAGGTCTGAGAAAATGAAACGACTATCATTCATTATCGCGATTCTTTCCGGTTGCGCATCCGCGCCACCTCGTCCGAGCAGTGTTGCTCATGATGACTACACATCTACCAAGGAATACATCGGCAAGCTAGTTCAATATGAAATGGACAAGAACAATGTGACAGGTTTGAGCATTGCCTTGGTAGATGATCAAGGTATTGTCTGGGCAAGTGGCTTCGGCTATGCGGATCAGGAAAAAAAGATACCGGCAACGGCAGAAACACTGTATCGGGTCGGGTCGATTTCCAAGTTATTCACCGATACTGCTGCGATGCAGCTGGTTGAACAGGGGCGGCTCGACATTGACCAACCGTTGCGCAACTATCTGCCGGATTTTGCGATCAAGACGCGTTACTCCGGCTCAACCGAAATTACTCCTCGCCAGTTGATGACGCATCACTCTGGACTGCCGCGTGACCGTATGAAAGGCTTCATGACGCATAACCCTGCCCCCTTTGGCGGGTTGGTGAAGGATATACGCGAAGAGTACGTAGCCTATCCGCCCAACTATATTTTTTCATATTCCAATCTGGGCATCGCCTTGCTGGGAGAGGTGATTCAAAAACAAAGCGGCATTCCCTTTGCCGACTACATGCAGCAATCGGTACTCGCACCACTGGGTATGACACATTCCTCCTTCGATACCGGTCTTGCCACTTCGTCACTTATGGCCAAGGGCTACAGAGGACGCAAGGAAGCAGCCGAACCTGGCTTGCGCGACGTACCCGCAGGAGGTCTCAATTCCAGCGCCACCGATATTGCTCGTTTCATGTCAATGGTGTTCGCGGATGGGAAATCCGGCGGTCATCAAATTCTTAAGGAGGAGACGCTTGTCGAAATGCTGCATCCCCAGAATACGGCAGTTCCACTGGACTTCAATTTCCGCGTCGGTTTAGGCTGGATGTTGAGCACCGTTGGAACATCAACAATAAAAAATGCCGGCACAGTTGCGCATCATGCCGGAGCTACTGCATTTTTTCATAGTCAGTTATACATCTTGCCTGAGCACAAGCTAGGTGTGGTGGTACTGTCTAATTCCAGTACCGCACTCCAAGTGGTTGACCATGTTGCCACGGAAACGCTCACGCTGGCGTTGGAAGCAAAGGAAGGCATTCGTCAACCGGAACCCGGCAAGATTCAATCTGACGACAAACCATTAGCTGAAAAAACAGTGCGGGAATATGTCGGCGACTACACTACTTTGGCAGGCTTTGTTCAGATACACACCTGCGGTAAAAAATTGTGCGCCGAAATGGCTGGACATGGCTTCGACTTGGTACAAGGCCAGGATGGGTTGTTCCGCTTGGACTATTCCCTACTCGGTTTTTTCCATATTAATCTGGGGAATCTAGGAGACATCGGATTTTTTAGGCGCAAACTATTGGGGCGAGACCTACTTGTTGCTCGCGTAGGTGATCAGGAAATGCTGGTCGGGCAACGCATTGAGCCAGTTTCAAATCCCGGTGCATGGCGAGAGTATCTCGGTGACTATGAAATTACTAATCTTGAAGGGGATTACAAGTTCATTGACCATGTACGCTTAATTGAGGAGCGCGGATTCTTACTGGTGGAAATAACCTCGTCCGAGAAATCTGCGGGGACGGCACGCGTCCCGTTGGTACCGGTTACGAAGAACGAAGGCGTTTTATTGGGGCCGTTGAGCGATCACGGAGAAACTCTCCGTAGTGTGATGGTAAATGGCGAAAAACGCATATTATTTTCCGGTTACCAGTTTCGACAGATTGCGCGATAACCTGTTATTGATTGAGGCGCAGAGAATATTTGAGACAGATCCAACCAAACGACGAGTGACCAAGCAGCACGTGGAATAGATGCGAACCATATCACCGGATGCAACAGGACAAATGTGGCGACTTGGCCCTGCCGTTTTGTTGTCACTGTTACTACACGCGGCTCTAATATTCGTTCTGCGCCAACCAGTAAATTTATCGTTAGCAAAGACCCTGCATCCGCTTACTGTTTTCTTGGTTGATCCACCTTCCATTGAGCTTGCTCCCATCCAGAATAGCAAGCGTTCCACAAAACAGATCAGCCCAATCAAATTACTGACTACATCCCAACCGCTAACAACTCAACTTGATGAAAAACCAGTCATTACGAAGTTACCGGACAAATCTGTGGAAAACGATCCACAACAGATTAACCCGATGTAATACGAATATTCGCAACAATCGGGGGGGCTAAGACAAATAGCCGCACAAATCCCCCTCTATTCCACTGCTCGTTTTTTGCTGAAGTTCCGATAATAGGCTTAACTAAAAGACCTATTTGAGTTTGCCTCCTGCGGGGCGGGTTCAGAGGGAAGGACACGGAAATGAATTTCTTACGCTTGCTTCAGGATACGTTCAAACGTTTTGGTTTGCGCAGTATGGCTGGGCCGATTCTGATCGTGATGATTTTGGCGATGATGGTGTTGCCGTTGCCGCCCTTCCTGCTCGACATCCTGTTCACATTCAATATCGCGATGGCGATCATGGTGTTGCTGGTCAGCATGAATACACTGAAGCCGCTTGATTTCGCCTCATTCCCGACGGTGTTGCTGATTTCCACTTTGCTGCGCTTGTCGCTTAATGTCGCCTCGACCCGCGTTGTACTGTTGCAGGGCCACACGGGGCCGGATGCTGCGGGTAAGGTGATCGAGTCGTTCGGTCACTTTCTGGTCGGCGGAAATTACGCCGTCGGTATCGTGGTGTTTGCGATTCTGGTGGTTATTAACTTCATGGTTATTACCAAGGGTGCCGGACGTATCGCTGAAGTCGGCGCGCGTTTTACTTTGGATGCGATGCCGGGTAAGCAGATGGCTATTGACGCCGATTTGAATGCCGGACTGATCGGTGAAGACGAGGCCCGCCGCCGTCGCGCCGAAGTGGCGCAAGAGGCCGATTTCTACGGGGCGATGGACGGTGCGAGTAAGTTCGTGCGCGGTGACGCTGTTGCCGGCATCATCATTCTGGCGATCAATCTGGTGGGGGGCTTTGTGGTTGGCGTATTGCAGCACAATCTGGATTTGGCTGCCGCCGCCAAAACTTATACCTTGCTGGCCATCGGTGACGGTCTGGTTGCCCAGATTCCTGCGCTGGTGATCTCTACCGCAGCGGGCTTGGTGGTAAGCAGTGTGACCAGCAATGAAAATATCGCACAGCAACTCGTCAAGCAATTATTCACCAGCCCGCAAGTGCTGATTTTGACTGCGGGTATCGTTGGCGTGATGGGCATGATCCCCGGCATGCCGCATATAGCCTTTTTGTTGTTGGCCGGTGTGATGGGTTGGTTCGCTTACTACTTATTGAAACGCGCCAAGAAAGAGTTGGAGCAGCCCGTGGTGGAAACTGTTGCAGCTACGGCATCCGAAGCACCCGAAGCCAGTTGGGAAGACGTTGCGCAAGTCGATGTGCTGGGTCTGGAAGTGGGCTATCGCCTCATCTCTCTGGTTGATAAAGCGCAAGACGGGGATCTGTTGCGCCGCATTAAAGGCATACGCAAAAAATTCACCCAGGAAATGGGCTTCCTGCCACCGTCTGTGCATATTCGCGACAATCTCGAGCTGCGCCCCAATGCTTATCGCATCACACTTAAGGGCGCGGAAATCGGTACTGGCGAAGCATTTTCCAATATGTTCCTCGCAATCAATCCGGGCAATGCCAACGGCTTGCTGGAGGGCTTGCAAACACAGGATCCGGCATTTGGTTTGCCGGCAACCTGGATAGAAGCAGAGTTGCGCGAGAATGCGCAGGCAATGGGTTACACCGTGGTCGATGCCGGAACAGTCGTGGCAACCCATATGAGCCATCTCATTCATACCCATGCGGCTGAATTGCTGGGTCGTCAGGAATTGCAGCAATTGCTCGATCATGTTGCCAAGATCGCGCCTAAATTGATTGAAGATCTGGTGCCGAAACTGTTGTCGCTCTCCACGGTGCAAAAAGTCATGCAGAACTTGCTGGATGAGGGAATGCATATCCGTGATATGCGCACCATTTTGGAAACCTTGGTTGAACACGCGACGCGCACACAGGATGCCACAGTATTGACCGGTCTGGTACGGGTCGCACTTGGACCGGCCATCGTGCAGCAGTTCTATCCTTCCGCGCAAGAATTGCAAGTTATCGGCATGGATAAAGAATTGGAGCATGTGTTGTCGCAAGCGATACAGGCGGGAGGAGGCTCGGCAATCGAGCCGGGTCTGGCAAGTACGCTGTTACGTGAAGCCCAGAATGCCGCACATACGCAGGAACAAATGGGCTTGCCGACTGTTTTGCTGGTGCCTGGTCAGATTCGCGATCTGTTGGCGCGCTTCCTTAAACGGTCATTGCCGCAGCTCAAAGTTATTTCGCATGAGGAAGTGCCGGGATTCAAAACGGTTAGGGTTACATCTTTGGTAGGGGGTAGGGCATGAACGCTAGAAAATTTATCGCGGTAAATTCACGGGAAGCATTGAAGCTGGTGCGGGCAGGGCTGGGTGAAGATGCTGTCATTCTTTCGAATCGCAAAGTGGCCGACGGAGTCGAGATCGTGGCGATGGCGGGCGCGGAATTATCCCGTTTGAGCGAGACACGCTCGAATGAGATCAAAGTGAACGCAGTGAAATCGCCCCCCCCCGTGCTTACCAGACAGGTGGCAAATCAGGCCGCCGCGCTGGGCGCAAAGGTATTGGATGCCAATACCAAGCGCGAGATCGCGATAGCCAAGACAGCAGAAGTGCCAACCGTGTCCTCGCCTGACCAAGCGGGCATCATGAGCGAAATTAAGACGATGCACAATATGATGCAGGAGCAATTGGCCTGCATGGCATGGAGCGACATGCAACAGCGCGATCCGAAGCGCAGCACATTGATGCGTGAAATGATCAATGTCG
>VFSW01013861.1_pt1 | contig 11185 bp, 10 predicted proteins | sample 5358111 | NCBI WGS metagenome assembly VFSW01 (sample SAMN11554181, study PRJNA540505) | mine drainage metagenome | isolation source: sediment from site ElyBrook_90M | place: USA: Ely Copper Mine, Vershire, VT | collected 2017
AGGCTGGACACCCTGAGCGGCCGGCAGCAACTCGCAGCGCTGACGGCGTTGTATCGCGCGCGAATCGGCAAGCGTCCGCGCTTCCGGCCGGAGCTGCCGCTCGAGCCGACCGTGTCCGCGGGCGCGGGCGCGGTCCACCCCGGCACGCCCGCCCCGCCGCCCGACAAACGCCTCGCGCGCGAGCGCAGTGAGTTGCACTGGCTGCGCGAGCAGCTGCGTCCGAGCGTGCGCCCGGGACCGGGGGCGCTCGCCGCGCTCGGTCTCGCCCGGGCGCAGGCCGTGCAGGATGCGATGCTCGCGCACGGCGCACTGGGCGCGAAGCGCGTATTCCTCACCACGGCGGAGGCCGGCGAGCCCTGGAAGGGGCACATCCGGCTGAAGCTGCGCCTGAAGTGAGTCGGGCACCGCCGCGCACCCTCTCCGGGAAATGCCTCGGTCCATGGTGGGGGATGGCGCACGCCGGCTGCCCTCCCTCGAGCGGTCGGCGGCACCCGCATTTCGGGCAAGGGTCACCGGGCAGGCCGCACCGCCCGCCCTCGCTACACCCCCAAACCCGCCGACTTCTTGAGGACCTTCGTCAGCACCAGGTAGTAGACGATGCCGATGACGATCCAGCATGCGCCCATGAGCTTGGCCATCCGATCGGTCTCGTAGAGGACGTAGGTGATCACGGCAAGCCCGACGAGGGGGAACAGGAGGTGCCGGAGCCACCGTCCGCTGCGCTCGCGTATGAAGTAGTGGTTGATGACCGACAAGTGCAGCAGGACGAATCCCGTCAGGGCGCCGAAATTCACGATCCGGGTCAGATCATCGATTCGCTGGGAGAAGAACAGCCCGACCAATAGCGAGATGACCGCGACCACGAGGGTGCTCACATACGGCGTCTGAAATCGCGGATGGATCCTCGCCAGGGGCGCGGGCAATTGGGCATCCCGCGCCATGGCGAACAGGACCCGGGAGACCGCGGCCTGCGCCGCCATGGCGTTCGCGATTCCGGCGGCCACGCTCGAGACGAGAATGGTGGTGTCCTGCAGCCACGCGCCGCCGACCCGTGCGGCGATCTGGTAGAACGACGTGGCAAGCGAGCCGAAGGTCATGCCGCGCGCCAGGTCGCTCGCGCTCCATGACTGGACCATGCACAGGGCGCCGACCAGCAGGAGCGACACCAGCGTCGCCCGGCCGACCGATTCCGGGCCGCCGCGACTCTCCTCGGCCAGCGTCGAAATGCCGTCGAACCCGAGGAACGACAGCACGGCAATCGAGGTGGCCCCGGCGACCATCGACAGCGAGAAAACCTGCGGATCGTAGATGGGCCGTAACGTCAGTCGCCCTGCCCCGACTCCGGAGTAGAGCGCGACGAGGCCGACCCCGATGAACAGGGCGAGCGTCAGCAACTCGACCACGAGGAGTGCGAAGTTGACCCGCGCCGTGAGCTTGATGCCCACCAGGTTGATGACGGCATTGAATGCCACGAACACTGCCAGCCAGACGTCCTCAGGCACATGCGGAAAGATCGGCTTCAACGGAACCGCGGCGAACAGGTAGATCAGCGCGGGAATCAGTATGTAGTCGAGGAGGATCAGCCAGCCGGCGAAGAACCCCGCCACTTCGTGTATGCCGAATCGCGCGTACGCGTAGACCGAGCCCGCGACGGGAAACGCGCGCGACATGGCGGCATAGCTCAATGCCGTGAAGAACATGCCGAACAGCCCGATCAGATAGGCGAGCGGCACCATTCCCCTGGAGTCGTGCCAGACGAACCCGAACACGCCCCATGGCGCGATCGGGACCATGAACACCATTCCATAGACGATCAGGTCCCGGGTCGACAATGATCGTCTGAGCTCGGACCGGTATCCGAGCGCCTCGATCGTGCCTGGGTCGTTCGTCATCTGCGGGAAGGCTCCTTACGGGTTCGTGCTCCTGCGCGCCGCTGAGGAGCCGGGGAGACACGGATCATACGGCGCTGCCCGATTCCGGTCGTCGCGGCGGCATGCGTGCGCCTCTCGGGCACTCACCGGATTCGCGCGAGCGCCGCACCGCCCTGTTGTCGTCCTGTGGCCGCTAACCCTTCGCGCTCGCCGTCACTTCCACGATCGGCGCGCCGAACAGGGTGTTGGTGACGGTGCACAGACGCTTCGCTTCCCGCGCGACGGCGCCCGCCTCGTCCTCGCTCATGTCCCCGCCGAACACGACCGCGAGCCCGATCCGGTGCACGCGGCTCGGGGCATCGGGGGCCTTCTCCCCGGTCACCACCACCTCGACCGGGGTGGGCGGAAATTCGCGGGCTTTGAGCGCCCCGGCGCAGCTCAATGCGAAACAGCCGGCGATCGCCAGCAGCATGTATTCTACCGGCGATACGTTATCGAGGCCTCCCGATCCGGGTGAGGTCACGGGACGCCCCGCACAATAAAGCGCCAGCGGCTGCTTCGGCGCCGTCCTCGCGCTCACCACCCACTGCTTCAACGGGACAGGGTTCGCAACCGGATGGGTCATCTGCCTGCTCGAGCGGCAATGCGCAAGGAGAACATCACCCTCATGGGGTGACCCTCCACGCCCTGCGTGCAGGGCGGCTCGCGTGAGTCGATCCCATGGAGGTCACCTCAGAAGTGGTAGGTTGCCCCGATCTGCACAAAGCGACCATCGTTGTTGTACAGGGACGGGTCGTAGGGAGTCGCCGTCGGGAACTGCAGCCACAGGGCGTCGTAGGGAGGCGCGCGATCGAACAGATTGTTGATCGTCCCGTAGATGCTCCATTTCGCGAAACCGGTGTAGCTCTCGCTCAGATTGAACTGATTGAACGCAGCGGCCCTCCCGGTCTCGATCGTCATCATGTAGGGCCCCGTGAAGAGATAGGTCAGTTGGGTGTTGAACCCGCGGTATGACCAGCCGAGGTTCATGTTGCCCTTCCAGCGCGGGAAGCTCGCGCCATAGGGCGTGTTGATGGCGCCATCGTTACCCGCGAAGTCGATGGTGGTCCCGCCACTGGTCTGCTCGAAGTGCTGCACATACGCCCAGTTTCCGCCGAGGGAGAATTCCCCCATCCGGGTCGGCACCGACTTGTAGAAATTCAGCTCCAGGCCATCGGTCATCAGGGCATTCAGATTCTCGTAATCCATATTCACGTAGGCAATCGTCCCATTGGGATTGCGAACGACGATCGAGGGGTTGTTGGCATAGATGAGGGACTGGAGTGTCGGCGTGCCGACGACCGCGTTGATCACCACCTTGTACCAGTCGAGCCCCACGGCGCTTCCCCGGCGCGGGGACCATTCGAAACCGATGTTGTAGTTCTTGGTGTGCTCCGCCTTGAGATGGGGGTTGCCCCCGACCAATTCGACGTAGTTCAGCGCCACGTTCGGCGAGGTGGGAGAGAACGGGTCCACGGCCGACTGCGTGCCGGAAGCGTTGGCCTGAGAGGTCTCCGCCAGCGTCGGCGCGCGAAACCCCCGGCTGTACGATGCATAGCTGGTGAGCCCCGGCAGCGGCTTGAACCGAAGGGCAAAGCGGGGCGAGAAGACCGAGCCGAAGTCGGTGTAGTGGTCGTAGCGGCTCGACTGACTGAAGCTCAGGCTCGGGAGGAGCGGCACATTGACCTGATAGTAAATCCCCTCCACCTCTCGTCGGCCGTCGATGGCCTGCAGATAGACCGGCACCGCGAGGGCATTCGACTGATTGACGTAATCGGTGACGTAGTCGCTCTCGCGCAGGAACTGCGCACCCGCCCCGAAGCCGACCCCGCCCGCGGGAAGGCTGAACAGATCGGTCGTCGATGCCATGAGGTCGAGCGAATCGAGCTTCCGGATCGCCTCGTTGCTGTCGCCCATGTACAGCGTCGCCAGTCCGTTCGGAGTGGCGGCTGGATTGGCGAAATCGAACACGCCGTTGTTCAGGATGTTCGTCAGACCGGCCACGCTCTCCTTGCCGGTCTGGTTGTTGTCGGTCGAGCTCTGGGAGTGGGTGATCGAGGCCTTCCAGATCCAGGTGCCGAGCGAGGCGGTCGTGAACGCGCCGTCGAGGCCGGCGGCGGCGCGATAGAAATTGCTGGTGGTAGTCAGGATCTGCGGCTGACCGAGAAAGGTGTAGGTGAGCGGCGTCGGCGCGCCATAGGGATTGTACGGATTGGTGGCCGGCACGATGTTCGAGATCTGCGTCACGCCGCCGGTGATCGGGTTGAATTTGTAGTCGGTCGTGGAATCATTGATGCCGTTGTATCCCTGGTCGGTGATGGTCACGTTGTGACTGCCCCAGAGATCCGCCCAGGCGTTCACGTCCGGGGTCAGCTTGAGCACCCCGTGGACCATGCCCGCGATGCGCTCCTCGTGCGGGTGCAGGGAGAGCCCGTTCGCGGTATTGACCACGCAGGCGGAGCCGGAGCCCGGGCCGTTCAACACGTTCGCTCCGCTGACCGAGGCGCCGCCGGAAGGGCACGGGGTGAGAGCCGCTCCGCCGCTGCCCACACCCGCGGGCTCCCAGTAGTCGGCCCCGCCCGTCAGGGCGCCGTACGGCAGATTGAGATAGTTCTGCGCCCGGGTGTTCGAACGGTCGGCCAGCGTATAGCCGTTCTGCAGGAAGTAGCTCACCGTGCCCGTGACGTTGTAGTGATCCGTGCCGAGATCGCCGATGCCCCCCAGGATGGAGAATTTCCTCGTGGCGAGGCCGCCCTGGGTCGCATCGCCATAACTGGCATCGGCGGTGAGTCCCTGATAATCCCTCTTGGTGATGATGTTCACGACGCCCGCGGTCGCATCGGAGCCGTACTCCGAAACCGCGCCGGTCTTCACGATCTCGATGCGCTGAATGGCATCCAGCGGAATGGTATTGAGATCGACGAACGTGTCGGTGCCATTCGAGGGGAAGCCGTACGGGGCCACCCGGAGACCATCGACCAGCACCAGGGTGTATTTCTCCGGCAGTCCGCGCAGGGCGATGCCGGATCCCCCGGTCGCGCCGTAGGCGAAATTGTCGCCCCAGCTGTTGGCGGAATTGACCGCGATGTTGCGCATGTAGTCCGAGACGGTCACGGCGCCGCTCGAGCGGATGTCCTTCAGGCTGACCACCTGCACCTGGTTGAAGCCAACCCGCGCGGTCGTCTGGATCAGCGAGCCCGTGACCAGAATGGGCTTCAGCACCGGCGCCGGGCTCTGGGTTTCATCCGCGGGATCCGATGAAGTGCTCGATGCACCGGTTGAGCTCGTGTCCGCATGGGACGCCGCAAGGGGCGCTAGCGCGAGCAGCAACCCCGCCATGGCGGCGGCGCCGTTCAAGGTTCTCGTCGTGGCGGTTCGCTGGAAGAGCGTGGACATGAGACCCCCAAGGCTGCGATTTTCGAATGTGCGACCGGAATGCGCCCAAAACTATAACCAAAACTCGAGAGTTCGCAATTAATTTTCTAGCTGAGTGGATTCCTGCGGGAGATACTCATCGCCGAATTGGGATATTGTTGCCGTTTGTGCGCGCGTGCGGGCTGAATTGCGCAGTCGGGTCTCCATTCTGACCACCGCGATGGGATATTCTCCCAATGTCTCGCTCACCGGGTCCGTGCTATCCCGCCCTGCCACTGCTTTCGTGTATATTGCCGCTCGCGTGACGGCGCGCCGATGAGAGCGCTTTTGCACCGGAATGGGAGCCCCACGGGCACGCGCAGGGCAGACGAAATGAGTGACCACCCTTCCTCCGATCCAAGGCAGCTCCTGAGTCGGTTCCGCGCCTCGCTCAACTGCGAGGATCCCGTCTCCGGGATCTCCGCGGGCCTCATCGGGCAGGACGTGGTGTTCGATGGACTGTTCGACTCCGTTCCGATGTTGTATGCGGATTACGTTGCCACCGGCCGGCCGCTGAAGCAGGTTGAGGAGTTCATCTCCCGGCACGTGCTGCCCTGTTATGCGAATCCGCACACCGAGGCCTCCTTCTGCGGCACCTACTCCACGGTATTGCGCAGCAGCGCTCGCGAAACGATCGCGTCCCTGTGCGGCGCGGACGATCGCCACGCCGTCATATTCGGGGGAGCGGGGGCAACAGCCGCCCTCAATCGGGTCGTGGGACTCCTCGGCGCCTCCGGGGGCGCTTCGCGCCCGCCCGGAGCCCTGGCGCGGATCGCCGCCCTGTTCGGGAGGAGGGGCGCCCGCACGCGGGTCGTCATAGGACCCTATGAGCACCACTCGAATATCTTGCCCTGGCGCGAAAGCGGCGCCGAGGTCATCGAGATCGATGAATCGAAGGCGGGAGGCCCGGACCTCGATGAGTTGTCCGCGGTGCTTGCCGACAGCCAACGCGCACCGCGCGTGATCTGTGCGTTCTCCGCGGCGTCGAATATCACGGGGATCATGACCGACATCGCCGCCGTCACCCGGATCGCCAAGCGGGCCGGAGCGCTGATGGTCTGGGACTATGCCGGCGGCGGACCCTATCTGCCGATCGCCATGACTCCGGAGCCGGGGGTCGACATCGACGCCATCGCCATCTCACCCCACAAGTTCGTCGGCGGACCCGGCTCCTCCGGCGTCCTGATCGTTCGCCGGGATGCGGTGGTGACGCAGCGTCCGGCGATCTCCGGGGGCGGCACGGTCAAGTTCGTCTCATCCAGCGTTCACGATTACCTCGACCGGCTCGAGGAACGCGAGGAGGCCGGAACCCCGAACTATATCGGCGATGTGCGCGCCGCACTCGCCTTCCTCGTGAAGGACGCCATGGGGGTGGAGCCCATGAGGCGGCGCAATGCCGAGCTCGCGCGCCGAGCGATTGCGGCGTGGAAAGACGTCGAGCGTCTCGAGATCCTGGGATCGCTCACCGCGCCGCGGCTCCCCATCTTTTCGTTCCTCGTCAAGGATCCCCGCGGCGGCTACGTGCACCCGCAGCTGGTCACGCGCATCCTCAGCGACCGGTTCGGGATTCAGGCGCGCGGCGGCTGTGCCTGCGCGGGGCCGTATGCCCATCGGCTGCTGAGCATCAGTCCGGGCGCCTCCGAGCGGCTGCGCCGCGAGATCCTGGCCGGTCACGAGGAGAATAAGCCCGGCTTCACGCGCGTGAACCTGAGCGCCCTCATGCCCGAGAGCAAGGTCCGCTTCATCATCGAAAGCGTGTCCGTGCTGCCGGCGGAAATCGAGCGACTGCAGCGGTACTACGAGTTCGACCCGGGCAAGGGCCTGTTCGAGCGCCGGGCTTCGATCGACGCCCCTTCCGTGCCCGCCTGACCGGTTGGGCACCGTGGGGGCGTGCCGCGATTGCCTCCGTCGGCGGCATCGGATGCGGATGGCTCACGAGGAGCCCGGGACGGCGGCTCACGCATCCGGCAGCGGCACGCAGGTGGTGCTTTTGATCTCCTCCATGGCGAAAGCGGATGACACGTCGGTGATCTTGACGCCCTGGATGAGCTGCTTGTAGACACGGTCGAAGGCCGGGATGTCCTTGACGCGAACTTTCAGCAGATAGTCCACGTCCCCGCTCATTCTGTAGAACTCGACCACTTCCTTGATCTTGCTGACCGCGCTGGAGAACGCCTTCAGCCACTTCTCGCTGTGCTCGGCCGCCCGGATGCTCATGAACACGGTGAGTCCGACGCCGACCCTCTCGGCATCGACCAGCGCGACCGTAGCCCGGATATATCCCTCGGCGTTCAATTGGTTCATCCGCCGCCAGCAGGCATTCTGGGAGAGATTTATCTGAGCGGCGATATCCGCCACGCTCTGCCTGGCGTCGTGCTGCAACAGATCGAGGATCTTCAGATCGGTTTTATCCAACTGGTGCGCCACCCCTCACCTCCGCTCGGACGACCTGCGAAGCGCATCGAGTTGACAGTATAGCCGACCCGGTGCCGCATTCCGCGCATCTCCGGCGGCTTCCGTTCGATTTCCCGCGGGCATCGTGTCGCCGGTCACCCCGGGCGGGCGGTCAGGCTTCGAATCCATCAACCGCCGGATTTCGCCTGCCTCCCGGACCCCTCGAGTGCGCGGCGGATTGAACATCCAGCGGCGCGGTACGCGCGTCCGCTTGGATGAGTAGTCAGACCTCTACTTCGGCGTGCGCCAATACCGCTTGACCACGCAGCAGCGAAAAGCCGGAGGCGAATCCCCAGACTGCAAAGCAGAAAATTTGTACGACGGCGAGCATACCTGTTTGGTAGACAGCCAAGGTAAGCAGTCCTGCCACGCCTCCGACCATGCCCACTACCGCGACCCAGTTGGATAGAACTCCACTACGCCAGGCGAGCCACCCGAACAGAAATTGACCAAGCCCCCATGCCATGAGCCCTGGGTCGGTGAGGTAGAAGCTGAGACTCGACCAGATCGCCGCTTGGTAGGTGGCATCCTCGGCGTGAGGCGGTGCTCCCGCCCCCACGATGGAAAGCAGCGCGCCGATGTGCATGAAGATGCCAAAACTGAGCAGAAGCACGCCCATCGCAACCAAAAGCTGGGCAGCCAGCGCCAGCGTGCCGCTCTTGGCTCTGAGTAGCATCGCAAGAGTGACCGCCAAGGGAACCGAAAACACCGACCATGCGAGAACAAGGCTGGCGAACAAACCGTAAGCGCCTTGGTGGCTCGCGGCAAACAAGAGCTCTTGTGCCGGCGTGACTGGTGGCGGCTGAAGACTTGCCAGCAAAAACAGAAGAGAAAGGGTGCCTGCAAGGAACGAGAGCACCACGAGAGGGATTTTGCGTTCGACTCCGACGGATACGTGGCTTTTCAAGCTTCACCCCCATTGGTAGAAAGCTCGGTCGTGTGTGACCACCACTGGCACCAGGCGAGGCGCAGCGTTCTGCAGCTTGCCCTTCCAGAGGGTAAAGTACTTCGGGTCCAGTCCCTGCGCTCGGCAGTAGGTGGCCTGGGTCTGGCCTGATTTACGCTGGGCGGCCAGGTATTCAGCCCACCAGGCTCGGATGTCTTCCCGGCGTCTCGAGGGTGAAAATCGCTTGCTCGTCATCGGCACACTCCTGCCGCAGCACGTGGCGGTGAGTGTCGGCAGAGACAGCTTCATCCACCAGACGCGGATTTACGGACGCCTACCATAAAGTTACGGTCATGTGATTGGAATGAGGATCTGGAAACCCGCCTCCTTGAAGTGTCGGTCTGTGGTCAATGCCGCCCGGATGTCCAATTCGTCCATGAGCACGAAGCTGGTGCAGTCGGTAAAGGAGTAACCGTGATCCGAATGCCTTCGAAAGTACTGTTTTGAAACTGCGAATCTTTCGCTGGTAAGCATCTCAAAATCAATCGAGTCCGAGCGCTCCATTCTGTCGAGCAACGAGAGGGAGGTCGGAGCATCAATGCGTGCCTTCGTTAACGTGAGGGTCTCGTCCACAACGTAATCCGTGGTTACGATGCGAGCGCCGGCCCGAAGCAGTTTCTCGTAGGCTGCTACCGCGGGACGATGGGCTGGGTCGCGCTTGGCGACAAGTGCGAAAAAGAAGGACGTGTCGCCGAAGACTCGTCTAGATGCCATAGACGGTGTGGTCGATATCCTCGTTGGCCGTCGGGCCAATTGGACCGTCGTAGCTATACTCCTCTACGCGCAAGAGCGGGTCATCAAGCGGCCTGGAGCGCTTCCTGACCTTGCGCGCCGGTCGGAGCTCGGCGACGGGCTTGCCGGCCCGGGCGATCACAATCCGCTCTCCCCGCTCGACCCGGGCGATAAGGCGTGAGAGCTGGGTTTTCGCGTCGTGGATATTGACAGTCTTGTCGCTCATTTTTCTAGATTAGCTAAGACGCGTGGACTAATCAAGAATGCCTTGCATCCCTGTGACTGTTGACTGCCGCCCGCGCCAGGTTTCAGCTCCGTTCCGGGCAGTACCCGCACCTTCACGGCCCTCCCGGGCAATCGCAGCGGGAATTGATTCTCAGTTTGGAGGCCCGTCCTTGGACCGCCACTTCGGCGGCCGAGTAGCATGCTCTGCCGTGTAATGGAGGGAGCCGATGGTCGCGCGGTTCGACGTTGAAAACTCTGCCTTGCCCGGGACCGCCCTCGCGCAGGGTCCCTCAAGAACCTTCACGGCCTGCAACAAGCTCCTGTCCCTTCGCGCCCGGGTCGACTTCGCCGACTCCTCCGGAGCGCAGATCGCATCCGCTCGGAAGCGGCTCGTCAGCTGGCGAGCCACCTGGGACATCGAGGCCGGGGAAAGCAGGATCCGGCTGCGCCGCAAGCTCCTCACGCTCCTGCCCCGGTGGCTGGTGGACGGCGATCTCGGGGAGTTTTCGATCCGACGAAGATGGGCGCTCTTCAGGCGGCGCTACCGCATCAGCGGTGGACCGTTCGATGGCGCCGACCTCGAGGGCAATTTCACCGACCTGCGGATGGAGGTCACATTGACGGGCAGGCTCCTGCTCAAGACGCGGGGATTCATCTTCACCCTGCGCGATCGCCACGAGGTCGAAGTGTTCGATGGGTCGCAGGCCGGAGCCTTGCTCGCGATCACCACTCTGGTCGCGCTTCTCGCCGATCGTCGAGACGACAGCGAGCGCCGTCGCGACGAGAGCTGACGAACGGCATCCCGCGTGGGCGAGTTGCCCGGCGAGCTGATAGACTCGTCACGGCTCGAGTCAGAGCGCGGGCATCGGGGGTCTCATGACGCCACGACACATCGGCATCGCCGCCTGCTCGGCGGAAGGTGCGGCGCTCTGCTACCGGACGATCTGCGTGGAGGGCGCGGCGCTCCTTGGCCCGCATGCGCATCCCGAGGTCACGGTGCACACCCCGTCACTCGCCGATTACATGGGGCGCATCTATCGCAATGACTGGGCGGGGGTCGGGGATTTGATGCTGGCGTCCGCGCACAAGCTCGAGGCGGCCGGCGCCGAGTTCCTCATCTGCCCGGACAACACGATCCACCAGGCGCTGCCCTACGTGCTGTCGCGCTCACCGCTCCCCTGGCTGCACATCGCGGAGGTGGTTGCAGCCGAGGCCGCGGCGCGCGGGTTCCGTCGCCTCGCCCTCACGGGCACCCGCTGGCTGGTGGCGAGCGAGGTTTATCCGAATGCGCTGACGGCTCGGGGGCTCGAGTACCTGCGGCCAACCCCGGCGGAGTGCGAGGAGATCAGCCGCATCATCATGGACGAGCTCGTCTGCGGCCTCTTCAAGCCCGAGGCGGTGGAGTACTTTCAGCGGGTCTACGCCCGGATGAAAGCCGCCGGCTGCGACGCCGCGGTGCTCGGCTGCACGGAGATCCCGCTCATCATGAGCGATGCCAACTCGC
>VFSW01013862.1_pt1 | contig 11185 bp, 6 predicted proteins | sample 5358111 | NCBI WGS metagenome assembly VFSW01 (sample SAMN11554181, study PRJNA540505) | mine drainage metagenome | isolation source: sediment from site ElyBrook_90M | place: USA: Ely Copper Mine, Vershire, VT | collected 2017
CCCAGGGCCGGGGAGCGGCGTTGGGCGGGTGGTGGGGTTGTTCCCAAAAGCCGGCGGTAAAGAGCCAGCGCACGAATCGCCGGCTGCGGGGGTACGCGGCGTACCGGCCGGACACCATGCGGAGCAGCATGCGCGTGGCGCTGACACACCCGCTCCGCATGAGGGTCAAATCAAAATGTTTTGAAACCGCTCCCAGCAAGTACCCGACGACCCGTTCATCGACTTCGGCCACCAAGGCCCATTCCGGCTCGTGCTCGAGGTACGGCCGGGTGAACAGGTCGGCGAACAATTCGCGGTCGTGGAACAAGTCATCCACGGGGTTGCCCAAGAACCCGGTGTCGCAGCATAACCGCCGGATGGCCGGCCGGTCCTTGGGCTGGTACGAGCGAATGCGCGCGACTTTTTCCAGGCAGATCGCCTGGTGATTGATGGGGAATTCGTCCAGAAAGCCCTGAGCGCTGTGCGCCCCGGATTCCACTCCATTTGCAGACCGTTGAATCATGTCCTTCCCTACACCCTTTCCCATTCCGGTCATCGGCACCGGGGGCACCCCTGGGTGTCCCGGTGCCTGACGGTAGAGCAACATCGCCTATCTCCACATTTTTTCCAATGATAAAACAGGTTGCTGCCCGGCGGGGATTGACCTACTTTGCTGCCGTCCAGTGCGCGAGTAGCTCAATTGGATAGAGCGTCGGCCTCCGGAGCCGAAGGTTGTGGGTTCGACCCCCGCCTCGCGTACCAATCGGGCGCTTGGCGCGCTGGAACCTTGGGGAACGGGTTAATTCCACTTCCTATTGGGCTGTTGCGGAATACAGTTTTTGGAAATCCATCGTCCATGAATGATATAGATATCGAGATCCTAAAGGGCATAGCCAACCAACTGCGGATTCACTCCATTACCGCGACGACCGCCGCCGGCAGCGGGCACCCGACCTCCTGCTGTTCCGCAGCGGACGTGGTGGCCGCGCTGTTTTTTTCGCAGATGCGCTTTGATCCCAAGAACCCGCACTATTATAACAACGACCGGTTTATTTTATCCAAGGGCCATGCGGCGCCCCTGCTGTACGCCGTGTGGGCGGAGCTAGGGGTTATTCCGGTGGACGAACTGCTGAAGCTGCGCCAATTCGGTTGTGATTTGGAAGGGCACCCGACGCCGCGCTTGCCCTTTGTGGATGTGGCCACCGGTTCGCTGGGCCAGGGGCTGAGCGTCGGGGTGGGCATGGCGCTGTGCGCGCGGTTGGACAAGTTGGATTACCGCACCTACGTGCTGATGGGCGACGGCGAATGCTCCGAGGGCTCGGTTTGGGAAGCCGCGGCATTGGCCGGCTACAATCAGCTCAACAACCTCATCGCGGTGGTGGATGTCAACCGCCTGGTGCAGAGCGACCCGACGCCGCTCCAACACAATCTCAACGCGTATAAGGACCGCTTCGAGTCTTTCGGCTGGCGGACCGAAGAGATCGACGGCCACGATCTGGAAGAGATTCTCGAAGTACTGGCCGCCGTTGGTCTGGGAAACCAGCCGCTGGTGCTGCTGGCTAAAACATTGAAGGGTGCCGGCATCTCGTTCCTGCAGGATAAAGAAGGCTGGCACGGCAAGGCGTTGTCGCCGGAGGAAGCGCAGCGCGCCATTGCCGAGCTGCAGCCGTCCGCCAAATCCGGCATTGGCCGCCCGATCGCGCCGCCCAGCCAACTCCCGGCTCCCAACAACGCCGCGCCGGGTTCCTACCCGGCCCTGGCTTACAACCTGGGCGACCAGGTCGCCACGCGCGAAGCGTTTGGCAACGCGCTACTGCGCATCGGCGGGGTTGACCCGCGCATCGTGGCGCTCGACGGGGACACAAAGAACTCGACCTATTCCGACAAGTTTCTCAAGAAGTTTCCCGAACGCTTTACCGAATGCTACATCGCCGAGCAAAACATGGTGGGCGTGGCCACCGGGTTTGCCGTGCGCGGCAAGGTGCCCTTCGCCTCGACCTTTGCCACCTTCTTCAGCCGCGCGTTCGACCAGGTCCGCGTCGCGGGCATCTCACGCGCCAACATTAAACTGGTGGGTTCGCACGTCGGCGTCAGCATCGGGGAGGACGGCCCTTCGCAAATGGGGCTGGAGGACCTGGCGATGATGCGCGCGGTCGCCGGTAGCACGGTGCTTTATCCCAGCGACGCCGTGAGCGCGGAGAAACTGATGGAGCAAATGGCGATGCATGCCGGGCCTTGTTTCTTGCGCACCTCGCGCCCGAAGAGCGCCGTGATTTACAACAACGACGAGGCTTTTCCGATCGGGGGGGCCAAAGTCTTGCGCCAGGCCGCCGGTGACAAAGCCACTGTGGTGGCTGCCGGCGTGACGCTGACCGAAGCGCTGAAAGCCGCCGACGCCCTGAAGAACGAAGGCATCAACATCACTGTGATCGATGCCTACAGCATCAAGCCCCTGGGCAAAGACGTCATTCTCGCCGCCGCCCGGAAGACCGGCAACCAGGTGGTCACCGTCGAGGACCATTACCCCGAAGGCGGCCTGGGCGATGCCGTGGCCGGCGAGCTGAGCGTGGAAGGCGTCAAGGTGCACAAGCTCGCGGTTTTCGAACTGCCGCGTTCGGGCAAACCGCACGAGCTCCTGGCCCATTACGGCATCGACGCCGCCGCCATCGCGAAAAAAGTCAAATCGCTGGAGTAAGAATGGTGGCGCGGTGACCCGGGCATAGCACGACCGAGCGGGGCTCTGCGCGGGGCCTGGTTCCAGCGTTTCTCTGGTTTATCATTGTCCGGCTGCGGATGTACGAATCGAGACGCGTCTCTTGTTCGAGCACGAACCCCGGGAAATTGACGGGCAGCTTCTTGCCCTGTGCATACCAGGTGCGAAGGACCCCGTAACTTCTTTTTGTGGCCCGCTCCAGAATCCGCATTTGGGGTTTCTTCAAGAGTCGCCGATCCAGCCAAGGTGCATACGAAACGTCCGCCTCTAATTCCATTTATATCTAGAGAAACGAACCGGCCAAAAAGCAACTTTAGGGGACACATCCCTCGGGACCCAAAGCTTGCTTACAAGCGTACCCTGCCTCATTTTGAACCTTCGGACAAACATCGAATCAAGCAGAACCTCTTCTAAAACATTATGTCATCGCGGAAACCGAAAGTGGTGCAATTCTCTCTGATCGCGCTCGCGTTTATTATTTCGGCAGTCCACGCCGCTGGAGCTATTGGCGACCGTGACGGAACCGCCGCATTGCGGGCTCGGGATGAAATGCTGGTCAACGGTTGCTTCATCGACGGCACAAATAATTGGGTGCTGGAGGAGTCCGGCGCCACCGGCCGGGCTGAACGCGTAAAGGAAGGGCCGGATGGTCAAGACGCCCTGCGCGTCACCGTGCTCAGCGTTGGGGACCACGCCTGGCGTTTGCAGGTCTACCAGACAGGGATGCGTGTCCAAAAAGACAGGGCTTACGTCATGACGTTTTGGGTCAAGTCCGCTCACCCCGGCGGCATGACGGTGAATTGCATGCAGAACCACGAACCTTGGGACCATCACCTTCAGGAAAAGATGGCCGCCTCCACCGAGTGGAAGAAAGTGCGTTTCGCATTTGTCGCACCCTGGGATGACGACAAGGTTCGCATCTCCTTCACCGATCTTGGCACCATCCCCGGCCAGGTTTATTGGTTTGCCAACTGCTCATTGCTGCCGTTCTCAGAACAGTCGTCCGCAGCCACCACGACGGCAGCGGAAGCAAGGGCTGGGATTGCGTCCGCGACAAGGGCGTTCGTTTGGAAAGGTGATTGTTCAAGTGAGGCCGCTTTCGTTAACTCACATCATCAATCCATTCCGGGCCATTATGAGTATCTGCCCGACCCAGCGGATCCTGGGCGGGGAATTGTCTTCGCAGGCCACCTTACTCCTGATTTCAAGACCACGGATCCCGAGAAGTTCCATTTGCACCCAGAGATCTACTTTGACCATTTTATTCCCGGCAGCATCACCGTCAGTTTCGATGTGAACGTGGACGACCTAACTCCGTCAGAGCTGGGGCCGTATGGAGAAAGCCCATGGCTGAACGCGATTACGATTTTTGATGAGACCACCGTGGCTGGCGGGACGTTCTTTCATCCATCGGTGATGGTTAACCTGGTCGGGACACCGGGACACTATAGATTGCAGGCATACTCGATGGACCAGTCAGGCGCTGGAACGTTCTATCCGCCAATTGAGGGTGGACCTGTGTTTCCTACCGGTAAGTGGGTGACCGTCCGCGTCGAGGCAGACGTTAACACAAAACAAGTTCACGTTTATCAAGACAACCTGCTGGCTTCCACGGGTCCCTACTTAGGCAAGCCAGGTATGGCCGGAGCGCACATGGGACTCTACGCCAACCGTAAGATGACACGGGCGACGGTGTTTAACAGTCGCATATATATTGCGGTCGGTGACTGATTATCGGCAATTGCGTCTTTGAGGCATACGCCAGGCGCACCGGGAGTCAGGCGACACACTACAACGCTGCAAATGCCGGGGTTCGTTTGGGAATCAACTTTGGAACGCCGAATTTATCGTGGCCTGAACCGCAGGGATCAGCGTGACGACAGCTTTCTGGACGACGCGGACCGGCAGAGGTTCCTCTCCACGCTGGAGCAAGGGTGCAAGACCGGTTGGCAGGAGGCTTTGGGGGGGTCAGCGCAAAGGAGACAACCGAAAGGTGCTGCTGGCCCGGCGGCGCAGGCAGGAGACGACGATGAGCCTGAAGTGGATCGCTGAGCGGCCGCGGATGGGCAGTTGGACCTACGTCTCGAACCTCTTGCGCGAGGCATCGTCGCAAGGTGCGCAACCGCAGGAGGAATTACCATTGTGTCAATAGTGAGGACGCTTGCAAGAATCCTGGCGGGAAAGAATAATAATCTATTACAGAGATGACTCTTCCAGGAAACTCCGGCCTGTGGCTGGCGCTTGCCGTCGGCGCTCTCAACGTGAACGGCGGGCAGCGGTCGCTGCCGGCGCCCCGGATGACCTTCCTGGACAATGGCCAGGTGCGCATCGGCATGGACCTGGCGCTGGGGGGCGCGGTGACCCACCTCTCCAGCAAGGAGCATCCGGGTAATCTCATCAACAGCGCGGACCTGGGACGAGAGATCCAGATGTCGCATTATTCGGGCCCCTGGCCTTTCGAAGTCGGGGACAAGAAGCCCAACCAGGCCTGGGCGGGTCTGGGCTGGAATCCGATCCAGACCGGCGACTGCTACCTGAATCCCTCGAGGGTGGTTGAACACCGGAACGACGGCCGGCAAATCTACATCAAGTCCATTCCGATGCAGTGGCCGCTGGACGATGTGCCCGGCGACTGCGTTTTCGAGACCTGGACGACCTTGGAAGGTCCGGTCGTTCACATGCGCTATCGGTGCACCAACCATCGGAGCGACACGACCGCCTACCGGCCCTGTTCGCAAGAGTTGCCGGCGGTTTACACCATCTCCCAATTGTCGCGGTTGATGGCCTACACCGGCAGCAGACCGTTCACGGGCGACACGCTGACGCACGTGACCAACGACTGGCGGAAGCCTTGGCCCTGGGCCCGGTTTTTGGCCACGGAACGCTGGGCCGCGGTGGTGAATGACGAGGATTGGGGCCTGGGCGTGTTCAAGGATGATGATGTCGAGTTTAATGGCGGGGTCTATGGAGATGGCCGCTCCGACGATCCCAAGGACAGCTCCACCGCTTACGTGGCTCCCATCCACGTCGAGAACTTTGACTACAACATCGTTTACGAATACCGCACCGATTTCATGGTCGGCAAACTGACCGACCTGCGGCGGCGCTTCAATGAAATGGCGACCAGGACGCCGCCCGCGTGGCGTTTCACCAGGGATCGCCAGCATTGGACCTTGCGCCAAGCCACCGACCAGGGTTTCCCGCTCAAAGGCGAGTGGCGGATAAAATTCGATCCGGACAAGCCGCATCTGGAAAGCGCCATGCAGTGCTGGCGGGCGGAAAGCGCCCCAGCCTTGACTCTGCGGCTGGCTTACACCGGGCCGGCCACGGGGCTGCGGATCTTTTGGAAGCGCCTGGATAACGACGCCTTCGCTGCCGGCCGGAGCCTCGACCTGGTGCCGAACCCCGACGGCAAGTTCCACCGTTACGAACTCAACCTCGCCTCCTCGCCGGAATACCGCGGCCTCCTCATCGGCCTGGCCCTCGAGCCGTTGAAGCAATCGCATGCGGGGGAAGAACTGAGGATCAAATCCATTGTCCTGTCGGCTGCGGGCAAACGCTGAGCGGGATGAGCGCGGCGTGAGACACCTCACCGAAGCAGGACTGCGCCGGGGCGATTCCTTCGACCTGGACTTCCACACCGTTGCCGCCAACACCTTGGAAGAACCCCTGGAAAAACACTACGTTTCCAGCATCGCTTCCGTCAGGATGGTATCGCTGTCCTCGTAAGCCGGGGCGCAGCAGCAAAGCAGGCGGAGCACCTCCGTGCCCGTGTTCCACAGCTTATGCTTCCGGCCGGGCGGGATGGCGATGGCGTCACCGGCAGCCACGTCCCGCACTTCCCCTTCGATGCGAATGCGGCCGGTCCCATGCGTGATGTAATAGATCTCCTCGGCGCAGGGATGGTAGTGCTCCTGGGTGGCCCCGTCCACCGGCAGGCGCGCCTCCGCCAGGCTCTGGTTGCGGAGCGCGGAGTTGCGGTGCGAGAGCAGCTCGCGGATTTCCGAGCCGTCCTTGGTGCGGAAGGCGGGCAGTTGGCCGAGATGGGTCAATTCCATAATCGTTGAGGCGCCTGATATGTCTGATATTGACTCTGATGAATAAAATGATCCAGCCTGATATGGGTTGGAACTCGCGGGCCGGCTGACGCCGGGAGAGTTTCGGCCCGGTTCCAGGGCTGCGGCAACGCCAGAGGCTGGCGAGCCGAAAGTGGCGCTGGCCCTGCTTCACGTCCGGGGGGCGGCGAACCGGCACCCTGCTTCGGCTTGGCTTGCGGGCTGAGGGGGGTGCTTTAGATAGAATCAATGAAGCGAATCGGAATTCTCACGGCCGGCGGGGACACCCCGGCGCTCAACGCAACGATTCACGGCGCGGTGGTCCGCGCCAACCAGTTGCGGGTGGAAATCGTCGGGTTGCTCAAGGGCTTTAATTGCCTGTTTAACCCGAGGGTGCCGCATCTTCAGCTCAACCCGCTTTTTCAGGCCGTTCCCGAGCTGGACCCGACGAAAGGCGGGACGTTGATCGGCTCGTCGCGGGATTACGTGGACCCCGACAAGAAGGGGGAGATCGACGCGATCGAGGGGCGGCTGCGCAAGCTGGGAATCGAGGGGCTGATCTGCATAGGCGGCGACGGCACGCTCAACGGACTGCAACCCCTGGCCGAACGGCTGCCGACGGTGCTGGCTCCCAAGACGATTGATAACGACCTGGGTCTTAATTACCCGAATGAGCCCGACGAATGGGTGCGCGTGAACGATAAAACAGCCCGGCACGGCTACCGCTACACGCGCCCCAACTCCAAGGCGAGTTTCGACCTCGATTACATGGTGAATTACGTGACCCCGGGGTACGCGACAGCGGTGCTGGTATCGGCCACCGGCGTGGAGCGCATCCGGACCACGGCCGAAAGCCATCGTCGTATCGCGATTATCGAAGTGATGGGCCGGCATTCCGGGTACATCGCGATGGGGACCGCCTACGGGCGGCCGGACCTCATCCTGCTGCCCGAACAACCGCTGCACCTGGAACAGCTCGTCGAGCGCGTCAAGGAACTGTACGACCTGCAGAAGAACGTCGTCATCGTTTGCGGCGAAGGGATTGTGGATGAGCAGGGCCGTGAATTGGGCGCCGAGACCAAGACCGCCGATCCGGCGGGGAACATCGCGTTGACGGGAGCGGCTGAGGAACTGCGCAACCGGTTGGTGTCGGAGATTGGAGACCGGTATTTCCAGCTTTATCGGCGGGGACAATCGGCCCGCGAGGCGATCTTCATCCGCAAAGTCGGCCATACCCAGCGTGGCGGCCGGCCCATGTTGTTCGACCGCTTCTATGCGGCCCAGCTTGGAGCCAAAGCTCTGGATTTGCTGGTTGAATGGCGGAACAACGAAGTGGCGGTGTTGCAATATGACACGGCGCACGGCTTTCACGTTGAAGGCTATGATGCGAACCGGTTCCGAGACCGGTGGGGGCTCATCCACGCCCGCCAGATGCACCCTGCCCTTTACGATTCGCGGCTGATGAAGCCCTCGAAACTGGGCATTGATTACCTGCTGCCGATATTTACTGACGCCATCGGCGAAGATGACGCCGCCCACATGCGCCAAACCCTGTTTGCTCCGGGCAACCTCGCGCAGCCGTATCACTCGATCAACACCGATGTAAACAAGCGCATTCGCTTTCTGGAGACGGACAAATGAATTCCCCTGACCTACTGATCCCGCACATCAACGTGAAGCTGGCCCTGCTGGGCTGTCGGCCGGTGCCGGCCAACGGCGCGGCTGAATTCAACGAAGTGATCTCGCCGCTGGTCGCCCGCTGCCGCGAAAAGGAGCGGTTGCTGGCTACCCACCTCTGTCCCGCCGACCAGCGGATTCAGAATTTTCTGTACGATTACCTCGGAGACCAGCCGGTGCCGAAGCTGCCCACGCGGACCTTGACCCTGGACCGCCCCGGCATGGCGCGTGTGCTTTCGCTGCCGCTGGACCGGGATGAATTTGTTTCCGACCTCGTCAGTTCCTATCGGGTGAAGCAAGGCGTGCTGCACAATCCCAAGAGCGACCGCCGTACCACCCAGGGCATCTTCCACGTGGCGGAGGGCGGACTGCCGGTTCCGGCGGACAAAATCGCCGTGCCCAAGGGGGTGTTCACGAAGCTGCTCGAGCTAGCGCTGGCCCCGCCGCGGACGCTGCTGCGGCTGCCCTTCACGATCACGCAACCGCAGCCTGCCGAGGCTTTCGTCTCCCTGCTGCTTCGGCCGCTGGTCTGCCCCGCGGTGCCGGGATTTACCACCGCCAAATCGATGGAAATCCGGTTCTTCGCTCCCGGCAACCTGGTCAGCAACTTAGATTTCGTCGAGAGCATCTTCGGCAATGGGGGCGACCCCGACCTGCCGGAGAACGATGCCGGGCTGGACGTCGAGCACTGGACCGGGCACAGCGGGTGCGTCATCCTGGCGCCGCACCTGGTGAAGGCGACCAAGCAGGCGGCGGGGTTGCCGCATTGGAATGAGGCCACCGAAGCCCAGCGCCGCGACGGCATGTGCTGGCGCGACGAGTGGGAATTCTACAACGGCGGCCAGGCTTTCAAGCTGACGTGCCGGGACGAAGCCGGCGTGATGGTGACGCTCATCGCCGATAACTACTTCGGCTACTGCAAAAAAGAGGTGAAGACGCAGATTAGCTACGCGGCCAACCTGTACGGCCGGTGCGAGGAGGAACACGCGGGCGGCGCGCTGGTGTTCCCCAGCTACGACCTGGGGGAGGATTTCAGCGGCAACCTGCACGTTAAACCGCGCGGCCACTCGTACGTCGATATGCTGGCGATGCAACGCGAGCGGATGGAGCCGCAATCGGATGGCTACGCGGTGGATAGACGGTTTCCCGACATCATCTATGTGCCGGAGGACGCCAAGTTCGATCTCAACCGGCAGCGGATTACCTGGGGAGGCGGCAAGAGCCAATGGTCGATCAAGCTGCTGCCGCAAAAGACCTACGTGCGGCCCTCGGGGTACAAAGTTCGACTGGAGCCCCCCCTGGGCAACGGGGCCTGGCGGTTGATAGGCACGGTGGCCGAGGGCCTGCTCTGCCACAAACCGTGCACCGTGTCCGGCGGTGGCAAATCGGAAATATCCAAAGCGATTTCCGACGCGATTCTGCATGGGCCCGTGTTTGTCGCCGATGTCAAAGCGGATCTCGAGCGGGTAGCCGCGCTGATTGACCACAATTATTCCGACCGGTTTCGTGACCCGCAAAAGAACGAGCAGCGAAAACTGTTATCCCCCGAGCGCTCGCTGGGGTCGGTGATCAAATTGCTGACGCCGGACCGGCGCGAATTCACCGATGCGTACAACGCCTGGCTGGAGAGCATCCCGCAGTACCTCAAGGAACTGGTGTGCGTGGTGAAGCGGTTTCACAAGCCGGAATGGGGTGACGCATGGTGCGAACATTTCAGCGTCGATATCATCAACGGCAAGCCCGGCAACGAACTCAAATGCGACAACCACAAGTTGGCGGCGCATTACCTGCGCGTGGGTTTCGACCAGGACGGTTCCTGGCGCACGTTTGGTTTGCGCCAGGATTTCCATCCGGCGGTGAAGGTCCAGCAGGAAGACGACATTACCGCCTCGGTGCTGGCCCCGGCGCGGGCGCTGCCAGGGGCGCCGGAGAGTGCTAGCGGCGCGATGTCGATGAAGTTCGTCCAGAATTGCGAGCAACGCCTCTTCCAGCGTCCCGACGAAGCCATTCATCGCGGGTATGACAAAGTCACGGAATCGGATTTTGCGCAGGACGAAAACTTTTTTTCCAATTACGAACCGTTAACACCGGCCGATGCGCGGGAATTGGTGGAGGAGGTGATTGGGTTCTCGCTGTTCACCGAACCGATTCAGCGGATTATTGGTGGTGCGGGGGCCAATGGGACGACGCGCTACTTCGTTTCGCCCGCCCACCCCCGGCTCGTCGGGGGCAAGCCCAGCAAGAACCCGCGGTATTTGCAGAGGCGCCCGGACCTCGTGAACCCACGCGAGGCGTATCTGGCCGAGATGGGCGAGCGTCTCCGGCGCCGCCTCGCGCCGGAGGTTCCCGTCTTCAATCCCGTTTCGGTCGTGCTGTCGGGCCGGCGGAATAACCCTCCGGATGACCAGGTCCGCTCGCTCGCGGTGTACAACCCGATTCACTATTTCGAGCTGCCCGAGCTGTTCATGGAATTTACGTGCAGCATGACGGGAAAATCTCCCTCGACCACGGGCGCCGGGTCGGAGGGCGCGCTGACCAAGGGGCCGTTCAACGCGCTGCCGCCGATCATCGATCTCAACAACGCCCTGGTCGCGTGGCTCTTGACGGGCCACGATGGGTTCGTCACGGCGGCGGGGTACATCGGCCCCCAAGTACGTGTGGAGCACGACATCAGCCTGCTGGTGCCCGAGGTGTGGTGCCGGATGAGCGCCGAGGAGCGCTCGCCCAAGTTCCTGCTCGAACACGAGTTTCTGGAAAAGTG
>VFSW01013863.1_pt1 | contig 11184 bp, 12 predicted proteins | sample 5358111 | NCBI WGS metagenome assembly VFSW01 (sample SAMN11554181, study PRJNA540505) | mine drainage metagenome | isolation source: sediment from site ElyBrook_90M | place: USA: Ely Copper Mine, Vershire, VT | collected 2017
CCTGCGCTTTGATCTCGTGGAGACAGACTGTTACTATTTACGGATAAGTTCTAAGCCGCCCTCCGTGTGCGTTTCACGCGGGTTTCATCGCAGGCACGCGTGCGGAGGAGGATTCTTTCTGGACAAAACTGCCGGTTTGTTATGATTCTCCCACCATGAATCTCAAGTATTTTCTTCTCCTGGAAGCCATTCTCTTTCTTTCCGTCCTTCCGCCCGCCGCCGCGCAGAAGTTCCAGCCGAAGACCATCCAGTTCAAGGGCGATCCGGAGTACTCTGATCAGGAATTGCTGGCCGCAGCGGGGCTGAAAAAGGGCGTGGTCCTTGACTATTCCGAGATGAGTGCCCACTCCCAGAAGCTGATGGACACAGGCGTATTCAATACTCTCGGTTTTAATTTCAACGGGGTCGATCTGGTCTACACCCTGGTTCCCGCCAGCCCGCTTTATGCTGTCCGCCTGGAAAACCTGCCGCTCACGCCGGGCAAGGAGCTGGACGCCGAACTGCATAGCCGTTTTCCGCTCTATCACGGCAAAGTGCCGGCCGAAGACGGATTGAACGAGCAGGTGCGTCAGGCTCTCGAAGAGATGCTGGCGGCCAAGGGCATCAAGGCCACGGTGACGATGACGCCCTACACCGATGAAAACCTGCAACAGGTGACCGCCATGAGCTATGCCATCACCTCGCTGCCGGTGCTGGTGGGCGCGATCCATCCCGATGCGGCCTCGGCGGCGCTGGACTCCAATGCGCTGGGGATCTTGGCCAAGCTGACCGGTACCGCGTACGACATCATCGGAAGCCCCAGTCAGATAGAGACGGGGCTGGGCAACTACTACCGCGACCAGGGTTACGTGGATGCCGAAGTCCACGCTGTTCCGCAGGGCTCTCCCGTTGTCGCGCCAGATGCTATACACATTCCGTTTCAGGTGTCGATTGTGCCGGGACAGGTGTACAGGCTCTCCGGAATCACACTTGCGCCGGGTCTGCTTGTCTCGCAGGCGAATTTCGACCACCAGTCGGGCATCCAGCCCGGCGCCAGCACTGCCGGGAAGTTGGTGCGCGAAAACTGGCTTTTCATCAAGCGCCAATACCATAGCCGGGGCTACATGAAGGCCGTGGTTCATCCAACCCCCAACCTGGACCGCGCGAAGGGCACGGTGAGCTACACCGTAACCGTTGATCCGGGACCGGTGTACACCATGGGCCGGCTGACGATCGAGAATGTCAGCGACGACCTCCAGGCCAGGATGATCGCCGCCTGGAAGCTCGATGCGGGTACGCCCTTCAACGAGGGCGCAATTCAAACATATTTCCTCTCCGGAACCGATCCGGCACTGCGCCGGCTTTTCGCTTCCGTCAACTGCACGTACACGCTGAACCTGATCGACAGCATCCACAGGGTCAACGTGACTTTGCGGCTGGAAAGAAAGCACTGACTCCGGGTATGCTCGTTTTCATGCCCCATTCGCTGATTCTCGACCATATGTTCCAGCTTCCGCTGCCTGTCGGCGAAAAGCTGCTGCGCCCGGTGATCGTCTACCTGGTACTGGTGGTGCTGTTGCGCATCTTCGGCAAGCGAGAGCTGGCGCAGCTTAACCCCTTCGATCTGGTGGTGCTGCTCTCGCTCTCGAACACCGTGCAGAATGCCATCATCGGCGACGACAACTCGGTGACCGGCGGCGTGATCGGCGCGTTCAGCCTGCTGGCCATCAACTGGCTGGTGGTGCAGGTGCTCTTTCGTTCCCGGCGGCTCACTCGCGTTTTGGAGGGCAGGGCCACCATCCTGGTGCGCAATGGCCAGATCGATCTGAAGGCGCTGGCGCGCGAGTCGCTTACCCGCGAGGAACTGATCGCGGTCATTCACCGCCAGGGCTTTGAAGACGTTCACCAGGTGCGGAAATGCGAGTTGGAGCCGAACGGCACGTTTTATGTGGAGGCCTACGAGCCTTCCGCCGCCGACAAGCGCCACGCCGAGCTCCTGGAGCGGCTGGACGCGCTCAGCCGCGAGGTGGCGCTGCTGCGCCCGCAAACGTAATGGTCAGGGGCGAATCAACTCCACCGGCACATCCAGTTCGCACTGTACCCAAACCCGGTCGGCAGTCCAAGCTGTCGCATTGCTGATCCTGGCGAGCGCCAGACAAGCTCGATCACCCAGCGAGAGCGCTCGACTGACGCGCGCATATCCGGCTGCAAGTTCAGCGGCTTCCTTATCAAATGGAACCAGTTCGACGCCAGCCAACGCCGCCGTCAGCTCTCCCGCCGGCATTGCCCGGTTGGCGCGCTGCGTCAGCGTCCGCACCTCACACCAGTTCACCGATCTGATGGCGACCCACACATCCGCCCCAACTTCCACGGCATCGAGAAGCGCTTCGACCCGTTCCCCTCCCGGCTCACACTGAACCATCGCCAGAACAGCGGCGGAATCCAAAACAATCTTATTCACGCGCGGCTTCCTCGTGTTTCTCCGCAAGGAATTCGTCCAGGATTCCGTCGAGGCGCCCGCGCTGCTTGATGATTCCTGCCCGGATACTCGCCAGCGCCATTTTTCTACTCAGAATCCGGATGGCGCCCTGATCGCTGCTTACGGTAAGGCGGTCTCCAGCCTTCAGGCCAAGTTCTTTACGGATTGCAGCAGGAAGGACGATCCTGCCATTTTCTCCTAAAACTACCATTTCTGTCATTATCTGCCACCTGATTCCAATTATGGCACGATTCAACAAAAATGACACAATACGGCCATCAAACCCCGCCGCAGGTGGTCACTCCCACTCGATGGTTCCCGGCGGCTTGCTGGTGATGTCGTAGACCACGCGGTTGATGCCGCGGACTTCGTTGACGATGCGGCTCGATATGCGCTTCAACACCTCGTAGGGCAGGGGCGTCCAGTCGGCGGTCATGCCGTCTTCCGAATGTACGGCGCGCACGGCGCAGGTGTAGGCATAGGTCCGCTGGTCGCCCATCACGCCCACGCTCATGACCGGCAAGAGCACCGCGAAGCTCTGCCAGATGGAGGAGTAAAGGCCAGCGGCCTTGATCTCGGCGACGACGATCTCGTCGGCCTCTTGCAAGAGCGCCACGCGCTCCGGCGTCACCTCGCCCAGGATGCGCACGGCCAGGCCGGGACCGGGAAATGGCTGCCGGCCCAGAATTTCTGCCGGCATTTGAAGGTCGCGGCCGATGCGCCGGACTTCGTCCTTGAACAGGTCGCGCAGCGGCTCGATCAGCTTGAGCTTCATGCCCAGCGGCAATCCGCCCACGTTGTGATGGCTCTTGATGGTCTGGCTGGGCCCCTTCACGCTGCTGGACTCGATCACGTCGGGGTAGAGTGTGCCCTGGACCAGCCAGTCCACGCCGCCGGATTGCTGCGCGATGCGCGTGGCCTCGTCGTCAAAGACGGCGATAAACTCCGCACCGATGATCTTTCTTTTCTTCTCTGGATCGGTCACGCCGGCCAGCTTGCTCAGAAAGCGCTCGCTGGCGTCAACCGCGACCACCTTCAGGCCCAGGCGGTCGCGCATATTCTTCCGCACGCTCTCAAATTCGTTCTTGCGCAGCACGCCGTTGTTGACGAAGATGCAGGTCAGTTGATCGCCGATGGCGCGATGCACCAGCACCGCGGCCACTGACGAATCCACGCCGCCGGAGAGGCCGCAGATGACCTGGCCCGCGCCGACTTTTTCGCGGATGGCGCCGACCGTGCTCTCGATGAAGTGCGCCGGAGTCCAGTCACCCGCCGCGCCGCAGATCGAAAAGACGAAATTCTTGATGAGCTGCGGACCGAGCGGCGTGTGATGCACCTCGGGATGGAACTGCACGGCCCAGATGCGGCGTTCGGCATTTTCGATTCCCGCCAAGGCATTGGCGGAGATGGCGGTGCGATGGAAGCCGGCGGGCAGCTCCAGCGCCTCGTCGCCGTGGCTCATCCAGACGGCCAGCGTGGGCGGCAGCTCTGCAAACAAGAGCGTCGCGCTGTCTTCGATGGCCACTTCAGCGTGGCCGTATTCGCGCCGCGGCGCGGAGCGCACTTTGCCGCCGAGATGATGCACGATGAAATGCAGGCCATAGCAGATGCCCAGCACCGGCACGCCCAACTCCAGGATTGCGGGATCGGCGGCGGGTGCGTCCGCATCGTACACCGACGACGGCCCGCCGGAGAGGATGAGGCCCAGGGGCTGGAGGGCACGGATCTCGGCCGCAGGCGCGGTGCAGGGCAATACAACGGAGAAGACGTTCTGTTCGCGAATCCGCCGCGCGATGAGCTGCGTATACTGCGAACCAAAATCGAGGATGACAATTGTTTGAGTGGTCACGTATCAAGTGTGGCAGGGCGCATCCCCGGTTTGCAAGCGAAGGTGCGGGGTGAGTGAGGCTGCATCGTTCGAACAGAACGCCTTGCGTTGAATTGCGCGGCCTGGCCTGAAGCGGCGCGGTTTTGAAAGCACCTTGATACCCTGGATGGAAGTGTACTTTTCGTGATTTTTGTGCCAAAATGACGTTCTATCGCTTCGGCGTAAAGTACGCTGCTGCAAGCACGCCTGTCCGGTCTTTGCGGAAACCTGCGAGCCGGCGCCAGAGCATCTGATCTTGGATGATGGCCGCCTTTACCGGAAACCGATCCCTGCGCCTGAGCGGCTTTATTTCATCTAACTCTATTCGTATTGTTTCATTTAGAGAGAGTCGGAGGCGGGTATGGCAATCTATTGCCGCTCTTGCGGGCTGTCGAACTTTCATGCCGCGCATTTCCGTTTCCAGGTGCGCGATGTGTCGCGACTGCTCTTGTTTCGTTTTCCTGTCCGCTGCCTGACCTGCCACAGACGGTCCTATGCCTCCCTGTTGCAATTTCTCGCACTTAAAAAAGCGCACAAGGTGCGGTGCTAGGCGCTGGCAGGCCCGGATCTTCCCCCGTTGCGCGACGAAATGCGATAGGCTCAAAGCAGTATGGAGATTACCTGCAAGCGCTGCCATCAGACCGTTCAGGCGGAGAACTGCTACTGCCCCTCCTGCGGCATGCCGCAACTGCTGTATGCCGCCGACGCCCCTGCGGGTCAAGCGCCGCCGGAGCACTGGGATGATGCTGTGCCGGATGCAGCCACGATCAAATGGAAGCCGGCGCTGCGTGTGGCGATGCTGCTGGCGGTTCCGGCCGGAGTGATCTCCAGTGGACTGTTGCCGGTAGGTATTTTCGGAGTCATCTGGATGGCCGCCGCCGCGGCCTGGGCCGTAGTGCTTTATGTGCGTAATCAGCAGCCGGCATGGATCACATCCGGCGCCGGCGCACGCATCGGCCTGGTCACCGGCATCATGGCCAGTTGGCTTGGATTGGGACTGGGCGGCTGCAACCTCTTTATTCGCCGATACTTTCTTCATCAAGCAGCCCAGATGGACACTGTATGGAAGACGTCAGTCGATGCCTCGTTGCAGTCAAGCCAACAGATCACGCAGCAGTGGATGTCCGGGATGGCCGCCGCAGATGCGGCTCAGCTACAGGCGAATCAGGCCAATACACATGCCTGGATGCTGTCGCCGTGGGGCCATGCCGGCTTTGCGGTTTTCTATCTGGCTGCCTATGCGGTGTTTCTGCTGCTCTTCGCCGCTGCCGGCGGGGCCCTGGGGGCGCGGATGCTGGTCGGCACGCGCAGAACTCAGGTTTAGATCGCGCTATTCGGTCGCGCAGCCTCGGCTTCCATGGCTCCGCGCAGCGTTGCTTCAACCCTCCCACTTCTTCACAACTTGCTTTGAAGCGGCAACCCCTCGTATCATCCTGCGAGAGATAGGCTGTGAGAACATCATGAGCAAAGACCCCAATCCCCCCTCCCTGCGCACCAAGGGCAGGCTGATGTCCGCCTCGGAGGTCGAACGTACTCTGGTGCGTCTGGCTCACGAGATCGTTGAAAAGAGCAATGGCAGCCAGGATTTGGCCCTGGTCGGCATCAAGCGCCGCGGCGTTCCCTTGGCTGAGCGGCTGGGCAGGCTGATCTCCGGCATCGAAAAACGGCCCATCGACACGGGTGTGCTCGACGTTCAGCTCTACCGCGACGACCTGAGCACAGCGGGCCCACGGCCGGTAGTCACGGCGGGCGCCATCGGCTTCAACGTGGACGGCCGCGACGTGGTGCTGTGCGACGACGTGCTGTACACCGGACGGACCACACGGGCCGCGCTGGACGCGCTCTTTGCCCACGGCCGACCGCGCCGCGTGCAACTGGCCGTGCTCATTGATCGCGGCCACCGCGAGCTGCCCATCGAGGCCACCTACATCGGCAGGCGCGTACCCACCAGCAGCCGTGAAATCATCGAGGTCAGGTTCCAGGAGATCGACGGCGACGAGCAGGTTCTGCTGGCCGAGCGCGCCGATTGAGAAAACAGCTCCTGGCTGGCGCTGTAGCCAAAGAGAGTTCAAGTTGGAATCCGCGGCCCGGTAAGGGCAGTACGAGCTTCCTGAGTATAGTTCGCTGTTCCCAGTTCCTGGCATTAAGCTAGGAGCTGGAAGCTAGAGGCCAGAAGCTGAGAGAATGACTCCGACCGCAAGCAAAGCCCGCCGACCGCTGCACACTCCGCCTGTTGCCGCATCCCTGTTTCCGTGCCATCCCGGCTCGCTGCTTTCGGCGCAGGATCTGACGCTGGACGCGATCAGCCATCTGCTGGCCCGGGCCACGGCTCTGGTCAATCAAGACCCGCTGGAGCGCGCCCGGATTCTGGCCAAGCGGCGCATTGCCCTGCTCTTCTACGAGTCCTCGACGCGCACCCGAACCAGCTTTGAGCTGGCCGCCAAGGGGTTGGGCGCGGACACCACGCTGGTTTCGAGCCTCAGCTCCAGCATTGAAAAGGGCGAATCGCTGAAGGACACCGGCCTGACGCTGCGCGCGCTGGGCGCTGAAGCCATCATCCTGCGCCACAGCTCCAGCGGCGCACCCTGGCTGCTTGAAGCCGAGACCCGCCTGCCGGTGCTCAATGCCGGCGACGGCATGCACGAGCACCCCACGCAAGCGCTGCTCGACCTGCGGACGATTCTGGCTCATCTGCGCACTGGCGTTACGACGATCACTGCCGAAACCCTGGCCGGGGTCACCATCACCATCACCGGCGACATTCTGCACAGCCGCGTCGCCCGCTCGAATATGCAGCTCTTGCCGCGTCTGGGCGCGCGCGTGGTGCTCTGCGGACCCAGGGAACTGTTGCCGGAGCTGGCTGCACAAGCTGGTCCCGGTATTGAACCCCAAATCGAAATTGTCCGGGACTTCGAGGCTGCGCTTCGTCAGTCGCAAGTGGTGATGATGCTGCGCATTCAGGCGGAGCGGCTCTCCGGCCTGCAACTGGACCTGGAAGAGTACAAGGCCGCCTACCAGCTTACCGGCCAGCGGCTGGCCGCACTGGCTCCGCAGGCAGTGGTGCTGCATCCCGGCCCCATCATTCGCGGCATGGAGATCACCGCCGGCGTGGCCGATGGCCCGCAGTCGGCGATTCTGGAGCAGGTCGCGAATGGCGTGGCCATTCGCATGGCGGTGGTGGAGCGGGCGCTGACGGCCGCAGACCAAGGAGGCCGCTCATGACGGCTCTGATCATTCGCGGCGGCCATCTTGTCGATCCGGCGGCGGGCGTCGATGCGCCGAAGGACATTCTCCTCAAGGACGGGCGCGTGGCGGAGATCGCCGGGCCGGGCAAGCTGAAATCGGCGAACGGCCACGGAGACGAGATTGCCGCGCTGGATGCGACCGGCCTCACCGTGGCTCCCGGCCTGATCGACATGCACGTCCACCTGCGCGAACCGGGGCAGGGCTACAAGGAGACCATCGCCACCGGCACGGCGGCCGCGGCCGCGGGCGGATTCACCTCTGTGGCCGCGATGCCGAACACGATGCCGGTGAACGACTCTGCGGAGACGACGCGCTGGATGCAGGCTGCGGAACGGAACGCCGCTATCCGCGTCTTTCCGATTGCCGCCGCCACGCGCGGATCCAAAGGTGAAACGGTAAACGACTACGCCGCGCTCAAGTCCGCCGGGGCCGTGGCGGTGAGCGACGACGGACTGCCCATTTTGAAAGACAGCGTCATGCGCGAGGTGCTGGCCGCGGCGGCGCGCAGCGGCCTGAGCGTCATCCAGCACGCCGAAGACACGCGCATCACCCACGTTGGCGACAAGATTGCCAGCATGAACGCGGGGCCGGCGGCCTTTCGGCTGGGTCTGCGCGGCTGGCCGAATGAGGCCGAGTCAGGCATTGTGGAGCGCGACATCCGGCTGGTGACGGAGCTGCGCGAGAGCCGCGCTCATCTGCACGTGGCCCACATCTCCACCGCCGCCGCCGTGGCCGCCGTGCGCCAGGCCCGCCGCAACGGCCTGCGGGTGACCTGTGAGGCGACGCCGCACCACTTTCTGCTCACCGACGAACACGTAGGACACTACGACACCAACGCCAAAATGTGCCCGCCGCTACGCGCGGCCGCCGACCGCGACGCGCTGATCGAGGCCATGCTGGACGGCGTGATCGATGCCATCGCCACCGACCACGCGCCGCACGCTGTCCACGAGAAAGAAGTTGAGTTTGAGCGCGCGCCGAACGGCATCATCGGCCTGGAGACCGCGCTGGGCCTCAGCCTCCGCTGGCTGCACCACGAGTGGAAGCTGCCGCTGGGCCGGGTTCTGAGCCTGCTGAGCGCGCAGCCGGCAGCGCTGCTGGGCTTGAAGGGCCGGGGCACGCTCGCCGTGGGCAGCTATGCCGATGTGGTGGTCTTCGACCCCAGGGCGGAGTGGACGTACAGCGCCCGCGCAGGCAGATCGAAGTCCAGAAACACGCCCTTCGACGGCTGGACGATGCAAGGCAAAGTGCGCTGGACGATAGCCGAAGGCCGCATCGCCTATGACGCCGGAGCGTAAACGCGGGGCTGGCCGCCTGCGCAAGCGCGCACCGTTTTGTTACTGTTGAGCCATGCTCGAATCCGCGAATCTCCCCGACCGTTCCGCCGATCTGACCGCTCTCGACCTGGAGACCCTGGCTGCCGATGTGGTGGCGCAGGCCATGAAAGCCGGCGCAACGGACGCCGAAGCCGTGGCCCGCGAGGGCGACGAATTTTCCGTCAACGTGCGCATGGGCCAGGTGGAGACGCTGAAGGAGTCCGGCTCACGGGGGCTGGGGCTGCGGGTTTTCCTGGGCAAGAAATCGGCCTCGTCCTCGACCAGCGACCTGACCGGCGACGGAATCCGGCAACTGGTGGAGAGCGCGCTGGCGCTGGTCAAAATTACCGAGGAAGACCCCTTTGCCGGCTTGCCGGAGACGGCGGAGTTCGGCGCATTCGCAGGCGATCTGCATCTTTTCCACGAAGACGTGTACTCGCTGACCGGCGCGGAGCGGATCGAATGGGCGCGACGGGCGGAGGCGGCAGCTCTGGGGGCCGACCCGCGCATTACCAACTCGGACGGCGGCAGCTTTGACGCGGCCACCGGGCGCAAGGTGCTGGCCAACTCGCGCGGCTTTTGCGGCGGCTATCGCACCAGCTACGCCGGAGTGGCGGCGGCGCCCCTGGCCGCGGATGTAAACGGCACGATGCAGCGCGACGGCTGGTGGTCCAGCGCGCGGCGGCTGGCGGATTTGGATTCGCCGGAGTCGATTGGCAAGGAGGCTGCGCGGCGGACGCTGCGACGGCTGGGAGCGCGGCGCGTGGCCACGCAGCGGGTTCCTGTCGTTTTTGCGCCGGAGGTGGCGCGGTCGCTGATCGGGTCGGTCTTTGAAGCGGCTTCCGGCGACGCGATCTGGCGCGGCGCCTCGTTTCTCGCTGGCCGCTTGGGCGAGCAGATTGCCGCGTCCAATTTGACGATTGTGGACGACAATCTCATGCTGCTCCCCGCGGGGATGGGAGGCTACGGGAGTTCACCTTTCGACGGCGAAGGCCTGCCCTCGGTACGCACGGTGGTGGTGGACAACGGCGTGCTCCGCAACTACCTGCTGAACACCTACACGGCGCGCAAGCTGGGGATGAAGTCCACGCACAACGCCTCGCGGGGCCTCGCCGGCACGCCGGGAATTGGCTGCGGCAATCTTTTTCTTGAGCCGGGCAGTCTGACGCCAGAGCAGATCCTTGGCGAGGTGCAGGCCGGGCTGTACGTCACCAGCCTGATGGGCTTCGGCGTGAACACCGTTACTGGCGACTACTCGCGAGGGGCGACGGGTTTGTGGATTGAGAACGGCGTGCTGACCCATGCGGTCGAAGAGGTGACCATCGCCGGGAATCTCGCTGAGATGCTCATGAACGTGACCGCCATCGGCAACGACCTGGAGTTCCGCGGCGCTGTGGCCTCGCCCACGCTGCGGATTGACGGGATGACGATTGCGGGGGCCTGAGCGAGCGAACCATGGCGGCTGAGTTTCTCTCCGAATCGCTCACCTTTGACCCGGCCGACGCCAAGGCCGCACTGACGCAATTGCCCGCCTGTGCGGCGGTTTTTGCGCTTTATGGCGCAGAGGCTCATGCCGAGCCGTACATTGGCCGCACACCCAATCTGCGCGGAAGGCTGGAACGGCTCTTGCAGCCTTCGGCCAAGCATCCGCGTCGATTGCAGTTGGCCGGCCTCGTGCGCCGGATTCGCTGGCGGCTGACCGGCTCGGAGTTTGAAGGGCTGCTCGCCCAGTTCACACTTTTGGAAAAGGTCTATGGGCCGAAATGCCTGGAGCGGATGCATCTGCGCGCTCCGGCCTTTGTGCGCTTCCTGGGCGCAAACGCCTACCCGCGCATCACGGTCACGCACCGGCCCAGCCAGCGCGAGGCCGCGTGGGCCTACGGTCCTTTTGCCTCCCGCGCCGCTGCCGAACGCTTTGCCGACGAGGCGCTCAAGATCTTCCTGATGCGCCGCTGCACGGAGTAGCTGGACCCCAACCCTGCCCACCCCGGCTGCGTCTACGCGGAGATGAAGATGTGCCTTGCCCCGTGCTACCAGGGCTGCACGGACGAGCGCTACGGCGAGGAGGCCACGGCGGTGGAGCGGTTCCTGGCCACGCGCGGCGAGAGTTCTCTGGTCCCGCTGCGCACCCAGCGCGATGCGGCCTCGGCTGCTCTGAAGTTCGAGCCCGCGGCGGCGCTGCACGCGCAGGCAGCGCGCGTTGAGAGCGTCCGCGCACTGGCGCCGGAGCTTGTACGGCCGCGCGGGCAACTCCGCGCAGTGATTTTGCAAGCCTCGGCCGCGCCCGGCGAGGTGGC
>VFSW01013864.1_pt1 | contig 11183 bp, 11 predicted proteins | sample 5358111 | NCBI WGS metagenome assembly VFSW01 (sample SAMN11554181, study PRJNA540505) | mine drainage metagenome | isolation source: sediment from site ElyBrook_90M | place: USA: Ely Copper Mine, Vershire, VT | collected 2017
CCGCACGTCCGGGCGCGCTCGCGGGATCGACCTGGCGGATCGGGCGCGAATGACCGGGTTATTGTTCGGAGGGTCCTTTGAGATCGCAACCGAGATCGCGACGGGGGCGCTGACACCCGATGGCATCATGCGTTGCGTGGTTGCGACGGACGGTGTCTTGGATCTATCTGCACCGTGGTCGATGTTGCGGGACGAGGCCGTCGCGGACTTCAAGATGCACGGCCCAGGTCGCCACACCACACTCTGGATCGCGGCCAATGAATTGCCGTTGGAGCGCGAACTCCTGCCCTTTCTCGTGGCGCGGTCAGGCCGTGCGCTGTTGGAGTTTGCGATCTGGGCCGTGGGGGTCAAGAGTGCCGAGTGGGTCACCGATATGCTACAAGAACTCCCTATGGCGACCGAACTGTTGGACCAGATCCCACATGTATCGACCGACCCCGAAGAGCAGCGGCTCCTGCATCTGGAACTGCTGCGTCGCTGGCTTCGCCGGGTGCCGGAGGCCGGTGACGATCTCCGAACGGAGGGTCGTACCGAGGGTCGCAGCGAAGGCCGTGCGGAGGGTGAAGCAGCGGCACTGTTGCGCGTCTGCGTGCGCCGTGGCCTCGCGCTAAAGTCCCCGCAGGAAGCTCGAGTGAAGGCCTGCACCGACCTCGCCACCCTCGAACGTTGGCTCGATCGGGCGCTGACGGCGACGGTGGCAGACGAAGTCTTCGACGACGACGGGGCGCCGTAGACCGCTCCATCGGCACTGCAACGCTGGCGGCCCTGAGGGGCGTGCAGCATAAGTTGGGACGCGACTGGGCATGGGACCCGTGCCCTGGTCGCCCGGTCGAGACACCGGGACGATCAGTTCTCGGGACTGAACAGCCACGCAGTCGTTTCCTGGCTTGAGCCGCACGCGCCCTTCGGGGAAGAGCCAGCGCCCTTCGGCGGAGAGCCAGCGCCCTTCGGCGAAGAGCCAGCAGCCTTCGGGGAAGAGCCAGCGGCCTTCGGCGCGCGTGCAGGACGTGCAGGATAAGCCGCGACACGACTGGGCATGGGACCCCCGTGCCCTGGTCCCTGGGGCGAAACACCGGGACGATCAACTCTCGGGGCTGAACAGATACACCGTCGTGTCCCGGCTCATGCTGCATGCCGACTTCACAAAGGGGGAGGTCAAGCGGTACCTCCTCGCCGACAAAGGCGTCGAGAGCCGCGTGAGCAAGATCATCTCGGCCCTCGAACGCGCGTTTCTTGGAGCGATGAGTTGATCGTTTGAGGCGTCCATGGGGCGACGCCTCACCCCGCTTTGCCGCCGCTTCGATGTCCGTCACCGCCAGGGAGATCGCCGTCGGCTGCGGAGGCGCAGGCGACTCGCCTTTGAGCATGTCGCGCGGCGCAAGGCCGCACGCGGTGCGGCCCTGTCAACGCTTCGCCTCCGTCCTTACGGCCGACGGTGCATGACTCGGGGTCATCGTGGGTCGCTAGCCCTTCAATGTAAGGCTTTTTCATCCTTTCCTTCGTTCCGATTTTTCACGGCGCACTCCGGGCGCAGCGGAACCCGACGTAGACGTTGTAGACGCGGGACGAGGCCGTGCCGTTGCCGCGCGACGCGGACCGGAGGTACGCCACGCTGGTGACGACCCACGATCCACCTCGCACCGCACGGTAGCCGGCGGCACTGCTGTTGTTGCAGACCGGATCCGCGCGACTCCCACCGTTCCAGCACGTCGGGTCTGTGTAATCCGCGTACCAGTCCGCGGTCCACTCCCACACGTTGCCCGCAAGGTCGTAGAGGCCCGCGCTTGGCGCGAAGCTCCCCACGCGCTTCGTGCCCGTGCAGTCATCAGCGGGACATCCGTCCCACTCGGCCAGATCGCAGGTAGCGCTTGGAGGCGTGTTGCCCCAGGGGAAGAACCGCTCCGGTGCTAGTCCTCCCGCGGACGTTCCGCGGGCGGCGTACTCCCATTCAGCTTCCGTCGGCAGACGCCCACCGTCCCACACACAAAAGGACTGCGCCGTGTACGAGTCCACACAGTTGATCGGGTGGGCCTCCAGGCTTCCTGCGACCTCGCTCCAGGTGCAGTAGGTGCTTGTATCGGGCTCCGTGACGCCACCGCCCGTCGTCACCGTGCCGCCGGGATACGTCACCGTAGCGGGTGCCGCAGGGTGACCCGCCGCCCAGAAGCGACGGAAGCGCGACACCGTCACCTCGTACGAATCCAGCGCGAAACCGCCGACCGTGATCGTTCCCGCGGCGGGCGTGTCGTAGTTCGCCCCTGGGTCACCGCCCATCGTGAATGTGCCGCCTGGGATCGCCACGGCGCCGCAGCCGCGCTCGCTTGGAACGGGGCAACTCGGTTGCGTCGAAGTGCTGCGGGTGCACGTCCCTGCCGTGCAGGCCGTCCCGCTCGCGCAGGCGTGGCCACACGAACCGCAGTTGGCGGGGTCGATTGCGGTCGCATAGCAACCCGCGCCGCAAAGGGTGCTCGTCGCCCCGATGCAAGTAATCCTGCATTCCCCTGCGGTGCAGGTGAGCCCGCCCGCTCCGGCCGTCGGTCCCGGGCACACGCGACCGCAGGCGCCGCAATTGTTGACGTCGGTCGCCGTACTGACACACGTGCCCGCACAATACGTTTGCCCGGTCGCACAAATCGATGCGCACGCGGCGCCCGTACACGTCGTCCCCGCAGCGCACACTCGGCCGCACGCCCCGCAGTTGGCGGGGTCGGTGCTTGTTGCCTTGCATTCGCTGCCACACGGCACTGTACCTACAGGGCATCCCGTGACACACGCTCCGTTGTTGCACACCGTACCGCTCGCACACACAGACCCGCACGCTCCACAGTTGTTGACGTCGGTCCCCATGTTGACGCAGTGCCCACCGCAAGATGTCTGCCCCGCCGCGCACGCCGGTCCCCCCGTGTCCGCAAGGGCGTCCATGGTGACCCCGCCATCCGTTCCGCTTCCCGGGCTCCGCACGGGGTATGGCAATCCGTCCAGGGTGCAGCCCGCCAGCGCCCATGGCGCCAGCATCGACCACACCCCTCGCATTACAACGTGCCCGCCACCTGCAGCGCTGCGCCGCCCGCAATCGGACCCACGTCCCACGTCCACGCGCTGCGTTCCGGCCGGGTGTCGCTGCCGCGTCCCAGCACGTACCACAACGCTCCACCCACGATCGCCGCTGCGCCCACGCCCAGCGATACGTTGGTGAGCAGCGTTGCGGTCACTGCCCGCGATTGCGCGTCGTTGGCCGCAGAATCACAGGACATGGTGCTGGAATGGCAGGCCGCCGCACGGTCGTTCAGTGCGCCTGCCCGCATCACGCCGTAAAAGACCGCCGCGGCGCCCAGGGCCAGCGCGCCGCCACCCGCCAGGATCCACGGTCCGATTCCCGCACCGCGGCTCTCCACCGGCGGCGTGCCCGTGGCCGGTAGGATCGCGACAGTCTGTACTTGCGGCGCAGTTTGTACCGGCGGAACAGACCGCACCGGCGCCACCGGCTGTGCGCTCGCCACCGTCGCGCGCTGGAACACCACGGGCATCTCCCGCGCCTCCCCCGCACGCACCGTAAACTCCTCATGAAAGCTACGCCCGTCCGCCGCCGATGCTTCCACCCGCGCCACGCCCGGGTCCACGGCCACGGTCGTGACGTTTCCCGTCGCTTCGACCGCGCGGCCTTGCACCACCAGATGCACGCCCGCCACGGGGGGATCCGGAAGCCGCACACGCAACAATCCAACATGCACGCACTCCGCTGCAGCAACCTGCGCGCTGCCTTCGAGCGAACGGCCGTTTTCAGGGCGCGAAAGATCCGCACGCGCTTCGTCCACGCCCAGCGTCGCCGTCTCGCACGCTTCGCGGTGCTGGCCTAGCGCGGCGTATTCCTGGGCCAGCGACATGCGTAGCCCCGGGCGCATCTCGATGCGTCCCGCGCTTGTAAACAGTTCAATCGCACGTGCGTGGTTGCCCGCGTCCCGCGCCACGATCCCCTGCTGGATCAACTGCAAGCGCCCGCCGTCGGCCACCGCCTGTGCGCCCACCGCGGGTGTACCCGCCAGCGCCGCGACAAACACCACCCGTTTTACTGTAGGACGCATGCTCACTCCTCCCGACCTCACATTTGATCCGCACCGAGATGGTTGACCGTCCGCGCCGGTGCTCTCGGTGCAGGCGTGGGCGGATTTGGCGCAGGTGCGACGCTCCGCATGAACAGTCCCGGAGCCGTTGTAACACCCCGGTGGCGTTGCCCGCGACCGGGTCGTGCGGGCCGCGCTACTGCGGGAAGCGTTGGCGCATCGGCGACCACGGCGGGCTCCTGCAGTGCGGGAACGCTCGGCGCACTCGGCGACACGACCGCGGTGGGCGGGGTCGCCACGGGTGGAATCACTGCGGGTTGAATCACTGCGGGTGGAATCGCTTCAGGTTGGACCCCCACGGGCGTTACGGGCACCGAAGCTGCCAGGTGCGCGTTCCCGCCGTGCCGCAGCGCGAGGGACAGCGCGCCACCCAGCACCAGCAGCGCAGCCAGCCCTGCGGCGAAGCGCACCGTCTGGTTCTTTCTTCGCGAGGTGCTCGGCTCGACGAGCACGGCCGCGTACAGCGTTCCGGCGGGCTCCGCAGGCGCCGCCATCTCGGGCATCACGGGCACCACAACGCTCGCTGGAATCGTCGCGGAGAACACCGGCCGCGCGTCTGTCGGCGCCGACGCAACCCGCTGATGGGTGGCACCGGGCAGCGCAGCCTCCAACGCCGCAAGGAGCTCTCCCGCGGTCGCAAAGCGATCCGCAGCGCGCAAAGCCAGCGCCCGAGCGAGGATGGGTTCCCAGGCTCCTACGTCGATGCCCTTGGCGCCGGGCGTCGGCCGTTGGCGGGAAAGCGCCTCGCCCGCGAGCTCCGTCGGATCCCGTGATGTGTACGCCGGTTGGTCCGTGAGCGCCTCCGTCACGATCAACGCCATGGCGTGCACGTCCGTCCACGGCCCCGTGCGCGCTGCGCCCACTTGCTCGGGTGCCGCGTACGGCGGCGAGTACGCCGTGTGTCTCGACCGCGTTCGGGTCTTGCCCGCGCCTGCCTGCTCGTCGGCTTCCATCACCTTGGCGATGCCAAAATCCAACAACCTTAGGCCCACGATCCCATGTTGCGACAAGCGCCGTGTGCCTCCTGCGTTTGCCGACGGAAGCATCATGTTGGCAGGCTTGATGTCTCGGTGCGCGACCCCCAGATCGTGCGCATAGGCCAACGCATCGAGCGCCGGTCGAAGCACGGTCAATACTTCGGCCGGTGGGCGACCGCCCGCGCCGCGCCGGGCCTCAAGGTGGGCATCCAGGGTCTCCCCGTCGATCCAGTCGAGAACCATCCACGGCGCGTCTTCGCCCGCGGGCATCCGAGACACCCCCGAGTCCAGCACCCTTACGATCGCCGGGTGATCCAGGTGCGCGATCATCTGCGCTTCTTGTAAAAACAACCGCATGAACTCCCCGCGCGCGCTTTCGCTCAGTTCATCGGGGACGAGCAGTACCTTGACCGCCAGGGCTTTTTGCAGCGTGACGTGCCGGGCGCGGTAGACGAGCCCAAAGCCTCCTTGGGCCACGGCGGATTCCACCATGTACTTGTCCGACAGTCGCTGGCCCACAAGACCGAACACGTCATCCATCGAATCGCCCAGCGGCATAGGACGCGAAAGAGAGAAGTCCGTCAAGCGCGCTGGAGCCTGAAACGCGCACGCCCGATGGGCATCAATCTCCTTCGTCGCCGAGGAGGCGATCGAGGATGATCGCGACGGCAGAGCGTACCGCGAGGTGGTTGTACCCGCCGGGACGCACCGGGGCGAGGCGCAGGTCGGCGCTCGCGAGGACGCCGTCGGCGAGTCCGTAGGCTGTACCAAACACTAGAAGCACAGGGCGGGTACGGGTGCGCAGTCGTTGGGTAGCCTCGGGCCAGGCCACGGACTGCGCTGTGCTTCGCGCGGCCGTGGTCCATTGCTCGGGCGCCGTGCCTTCGATGCCCGTGATTGTGTCGACCGCGGACGGGAGCGACGGGGCGACGGCGACGATCGAAAGTGCTTCAGCGCGTTCGGGTACTTTGCCGCCGCCCGGACCCTGGTGCCAGTACCCGAGAATGTGCGCGACGAGATCTTTCTGGGCCTCGATGGGCGTGACGATGAAGTACCGGGAGACACTGTACGACCGGGATACCCGGGCGATGTCATGGATGTCCAGATTGGTGACCGAACTGGTGATGGTCTCCCCGCCGCGCCCGCGCACGGGATGGTGAACAAGGGCGACGTACACACCCGGACGGGTCATGGTTCTTCTCGGTCGGCCAACGCACGGTCGGCGTCGGTAAGGGTCAGGGTTGCATACAAATCCGGTCGCCGCTCGCGGGTGCGCCGTAGACTCTGCCAGCGCCTCCACCGCGCCACCCGTGCGTGGTCACCCGACGTCAGCACCGCGGGAACTCTCACCCCGCGAAACTCTGCCGGGCGGGTGTACTGCGGATATTCAAGCACGCCCGGTTCGGTGTGAGACTCACGCGCAGTGCTCTCGGCGTTGCCAAGTACACCCGGGAGCAAGCGCACGGTCGCGTCCAGCACAGCCGCCGCTGCGGGCTCTCCACCCGTGAGCACAAAATCACCAAGGGATAGCTCTTCATCCACGTAGGCACGGATGCGCTCGTCAAAACCTTCGTAACGACCGCACACGAGTGCGATAGCCGGTCGTGCCGCGAGGGCCCGTGCTGCAGCCTGGTCAAAGCGCTTCCCTTGCGGCGTGAGCAACACGGTGTGGGGTCGCGCGAGGGTGACGGGGTCTGTGGGCAGTGACTCCATCGCGGCGACGACAGGCGGGGCCATCATCACCATGCCGCTGCCACCGCCGTAGGGCGTGTCGTCCACGCTGTGGTGCCGGTCAATCGCAAAGTCACGGATCTGTACGGTGTGCACCCGCACGATGCCCGCTTCGAGCGCCCGGCCGATCACACTCGCGCGCGCAAACCCTTCGACAAACTCAGGAAACAGCCCGAGGACGTAGATCTCCATCACCACCACGGACAGAAAGCTCGGTCAGGGAGCATTCAGCGCTCCGTGGGCGAGCGTGACGGTCCCTGCCGCGACGTTGACTTCGGTGACGGTGTCCTCCGTGACGAGGACTTCAGACTCTCCGTCGGGGGTGCGAATCACCAGGGCGTCGACCGTGGGGTACGCTTCGACACGGACCACCACGCCAAGTGTTTCTCCCGTCGGTCCACGCACCGAGAGGCCCGGGAGGTCGGTGTGATAATACTCCCCCGGGGAGAGGGGGGGGAGCACACGGCGTTGGACTTCGACCGTTGCACGGTTGAGCACGTTGACTTCGTCCCGGGTGTTGACGCCTTCAAAGCAGACAACCAACGCACGCCCACCGTCTTCGAGCGCGGTGATTGTTGCCGTGCGTGCTGCGCCTGCCACGGGAACGAGCTTCACGGTGAGTCCTGTACGCAGGGTCTCGGTCGCTACGTTGTACGGGTACAACCAGGCCGCGCCCGCGAGCCCCCGCGGACGGCCTACGATCCCAAGCGGAACCCAGGCGTCAAGGTCCACTCCACGACGCGGCACGGGCGGGACTCTAGTCTTCGACCACGGTGAGGATCACCCGGCGCGACGCGCGCGCGGCAAGAACACCCACGACGGTGCGCAACGCTCGCGCGGTCTGTCCCTGCCGACCGATGACCTTGCCGCGATCGTCGGGATGAACCCGTACTTCGATGACCAGGGTGTCCCCGCGCGTAAGTTCGCGCACATCGACCTCGGTGGGGTGATCGACGAGGGCTTCTGCAATGTGTTGGACGAGAGAAGTGATGGCCATGGGCGTCCGTGGGTCACGCCCGGCGTGAATTGTGTCGGGCGAGGCGAAAGTCAGGTCGCGGGCGGAGCATTGCGTCGCACGAGGTGACCCACCTCGGTCGAGAGCTTCGCGCCCACGCCTTGCCAGTAGGCCAGTCGGGCGAGGTCGATCCTGAAGCCCTTGCCGGCTTCGGCGCGGGGGTTGTAGATCCCAATGTTCTCCAGGTGCTGACCGTCCCGAGGGTCGCGGCTGTCGGCCACGACAATGCGGTACATCGGCGTCTTCTTGGTTCCCGTGCGCGCCAAACGAACCTTGATCATCGTCTCAAGTCCTCTACGTTACCCGGGCAGATTCTGTACCACGCCAGGGCGGCGGACCGTACATCCCCAGCGATAGCTCCGTCAAGGGATCCCGCGGTGTATACCCCCGCTGAAAACCCCGTCCCGCAGGAGCTCAGTCCTGCCGGATGACAGTCTCCCGGGGGCGGTTGGGGTCGCTGGCCGCCATGGCATCCTGCACCCGCTGGAGCAACGAGGCGCTCTGCGGAGAGAGATGCCAGTGCGCGCGGACGACGCCGTCGACATCAGTGTACCACCGGGCGAACAGCACGTAACTCTGGGACTGCAGCCTCGTTTCGTTGCCACGCACGGTGTTGAATCCAACTTCGCCTTCGCTCACGGCGAGGTACACCCGTCCGTCGGCTGGGAGCGTCCCGTGGAGCGTACGGCTGGCGGCGCAGGTGAGCCGCACGGCGCGACCGCCCGAGGCGTCATTGCCCGAAGTGACCGTCTCGACGCGCACCACCGCGATCACATCCGAGCTCGCGGACATACTGTCGATCTGCCGCCGCCAGCGCGTGGCCACGAGTCCGCCGAGATCTTCGACATTGGCAGCAAAGTCTACCGAGTCGTCAAAGATCCTCGCGAGCTCGGGGGTAAACGGCGCCGTCGGGTGGACGGAGGTTGTCGTGGCGCTGCACCCACCAAGAGCCAGGACCAAGGCGACCGACCAGAGAGAGAGACGTATCACATGGATGGACGTAGCACTTCGGCGGGTTGTGCGTCGAGGCCGTAGCCTACGGTCGGGCCCGGTGCGCCGCGCAGAAAGTCCGGAGATCCGCGGGCAGCGGGGATTCAATCGCAAGTTCTTCTCCGGTGGCGGGGTGCGCGATGCGAAGCCCGGCGGCGTGGAGGGCGTGGCGTTCCAACAAGAGTTGGCTTCGCAGGGCGTCGGTCATTCCGTCGGCGAGCACGGCAAGAAAAACCTCGGAACCATGGGCGTAGAGCTTGTCTCCGACGATGGGAAAGCCCGCGTGGGCCAGGTGCACCCGGATCTGGTGTTGCCGCCCGGTCTCCGGGTGCGCCGCCACGCGCGTAAATCCATCCATCCTTTCAAGGACACGGATCCGCGTGAGGGACGGTAGCCCCCCCCGGGAGACGCTCCGTACCGTCATCCGAACGGACACCTCGCCGCCCTCAAGAGCCAGCGGTGCGTCGACGACAAAGCTTTCGTCTGGGACCACCCCGTGCACCAGGGCCTCGTAGGTCTTTTGCACCGCCCGGTTGGCAAAAGCCGTCTTGATCGCGCGCTCGGCCGCGGGGGTACACGCCGTCAAGACGATCCCCGAGGTTTCCCGGTCGAGCCGATGGCAGGGCACCACCCGCCGTCCCGGAAAGATCTCACCGAGCACCGTGGTGAGGGTGTTCTGGTGGTAGCGCGCGGTGGGATGCACGGGAAGTCCCGCGGGCTTGTCGACGGCAATGAGATGCTCGTCCTGGTACAGCACTGGGACTTCCCTTGGCGCGGCGGGTTCTTCCCACCGGGGGCGAAACACCACGACCTTTTCGTCGCCGCGCACGCGGTGCGACGACCGCAAGAGCCTCCCTCGCGGGTCGTACGCAAAGTCTTCGCAGATGCGCTGGGCGCGTGTACGACTAAGCCTGGACATCACGGTAGACAACCATCGGTCGAGCCGCATCCCTCCGTGTTCGGGCTTGACGTTGAACACTGTGACCAAGGCGTCTGTCGGGACGACCGCGGGCCAGACAAAGTCCGGGCGTGTGCGTTCATCTCGTGGGGTGTTCTCGCGTGCCATGGGTTCTCGACCGATCTTGTGGCATATCCCATTACGGCACGGTGAAACACGGCGAACATCCCACCGTGACAGCGGATCGCCCACACGGCTCACGGGCGTTCCCTTTGCTCCTGGCGCTTGTTCTCGGCGTGCTTGCACTCCCAGGCGCCCCGCGGGTGCGTCTCGACGCGCATCCCCCGATCACCCACGCGATCCCTTTGTCTTCCGTTCGGCCGCAATCGCGCCACTGGCCGATCGTGGGCAGCGTGACCACCCCCGAGCATCACCCCCTGCCTGGCGCGTGGGTCTCCGCGATCCTTGTGGTCGACGGCCACACTTGGGAACTTGCCACGGCCACCACCGGCACCGACGGGGGATTTGTCCTCCAAACCCTCCCTTCTGGGAGCTACTGGATTGTCGCCGGGGCGGTCGGTCACGCCCGCGCTATGACAACCGTGCGTGTGCGCGACGGCACACCGCCGTCCGTGGTTCTGTTGTGCGGCGAGGGCTTTGCCATCACCGGGCTCCTCGCGCGTGCGGGCCGCGACGGGACGGTGCCCTTTGCTGGCGCCACGGTGTACGCCACGCGCGAAGGCACGGACGAACCGGGTTTTGCCTCGCTCACCGACGCCCAGGGCCGGTACAACCTCGCGGGCCTCGCCGCGGGAACCTACCACCTGGACGTCGACGAATCCGGCTACGAGTCCGTCCGCCGCGTGGGCATCGCAGCAGGTGCCACGGGCTTGTCGCTCACCCTCCGTGCGCTGGCCTCCCTTGAAGGTACCGTTCGGGATGCTCACGGTGCGGCCGTGGCTGGCGCGGTGGTCGTCCTTGCGGGATCGGGCGCCTGGCCGCCGCGAAGGGTGCCTGTGCGTACCGACGGAAGGTTTACCCTGTCGGCCCTCTCGGCCGGGGTGTACGAGCTTCGAGCGTCGTTTGGCGAAGACGTCGCCGAGCCGGTCGCACCGTTGATTCTTGAGCCTGGCGATCACCGGGAGGTCTCGCTCACGACGCACCCCGGAGCCGCCGTTGTTGGCACCGTGACCGATGGCGCCACGGGGAGAGCGCTCCCGGGCGCACGGGTGGTGGTGGTTGAAGATGCATTGTCCACCGCGCCCTTTGCCCTTCAGACCGACGCCGCGGGAGCGTTTCGTCTGGGGGGCTTGTTGCGAAGGACGCATCTGGTGTCGGTGCGCGCCGATGGGTACGCGCCGCGGACGGGAATCCTCGCGACGCCGGACGGACCCCGGGTGAATGTTCTTCTCGACCGCGGGGCGGTGGTGGAGGGACGGGTGATCGACGGG
>VFSW01013865.1_pt1 | contig 11183 bp, 7 predicted proteins | sample 5358111 | NCBI WGS metagenome assembly VFSW01 (sample SAMN11554181, study PRJNA540505) | mine drainage metagenome | isolation source: sediment from site ElyBrook_90M | place: USA: Ely Copper Mine, Vershire, VT | collected 2017
CCTGTCCAGCCGTTCTACCCAACGGCCTTCCGTGTGCAAGCACGACAAACTCCCGTCCATCGCGACCGTGAGGACTGTCGTACGTGTCCGATCGTCCGCAGCGCACGAAAGAGCCGGTGCGGGTCAGGTTAGCGGAGCTGGGCGGCCGCCGCCTATCCCTTGCTGGCGTTCGCCGCGAGATCCGAGGGAACCGAAAGGTACTGCAGGATGTCATCGACGAGGTTGCCCGCAATCGGCCCGGCCGCCATGGTGCCCGTCGCCAGGTCTTTGTTGTGGTCGAGTGTCACGAGCACCACGATGCGGGGGTTGTTCAGCGGCGCGAATTCGACGAACGAGGCATCTTGCGTCTGGTGGTTGTAGCCGCCGGTCGCGAGCGGCTCGTTCGCTGTGCTTGATTTGCCGCCTGCCTTGTAGTCCAGGGGGCGGGCAGGGCTGATCGATAGCACCGCGTGCATCATCTGGCGCAGCTCCGCGCTCGTCTGAGAAGTGATCGGATGGCCGACAACCTTCGGTCGCACCGGCGTCACGACCCCGTCAGGCGAGATCGTTGCCTTGATCAGGTGCGGCTGCATCAGCGTCCCACCGTTCACTACGGCCGACACCGCCGTGATCAGCTGGATCGGCGTGACAGCGATTCCCTGGCCGAACGCCTCGGTCGCAAGGTTCACCGGTAACCAGCCTGGGTCACCCGGCTTTCGCACATAACCCGACGCCTCGCCCGGCAGGTCGATCCCCGTCGGTCTGCCGAAGCCGAACGCCTTGACATACTGGTAGAAAAGCTTCGATCCCAGCCGCTCGGCCATGAAGATCGCGCCCGTATTGATGCTGTTCACGAGCACACCGGTCATGGTTTGGGTGCCATACACGTTGTATTGCCAGTTGTGAATTACGACGCCGCCGATGTTGGCGAAGCCCGTATCGACATACGTCGTGTTCGGCGTGACCTTGCCTGTGTTGATTGCCGCTGAGGTGGTGATCAGCTTGAACTCGCTGCCCGGTTCATACTGGTTCGTCACAGCGACGTTGTTCAGCAGCGCCACCGAGCTCGCATTCGACAGGTTCAGCGTGCTGTATTTCATCCCCGGTTCGCTGGCCAACGCCAGGATCTCGCCTGTCATCGGGTCCATCACGATGATCTGTCCGCCCGACGCCTGGTGCTGCTTGATCGCTGCAGCGAGCCGTTGTTCGGCCATCTGCTGAATGTACGGATCGATTGTCAATTGAACGTCCGACGGCTGGGTCGGCGGCTTCATGACCGACTCCGTGAACGGGATCGGGTCGCCTACCGCATCCTGCTGGTAGACGTAGTCGCCGGGCTGGCCCTGCAGCACCGCGTTCGCCTGCAGCTCGATCCCGTTGAGCCCGCCGCCATCCACGCCCGTCATCCCCAGGATCGTCGACGCAAGATCGCCGTTTGGGTGCACTCGCGTGGAGTCCGGCATGGCCACAACGCCCGCGATTGGGTTCCTTGTGAGTGACTCACCAATCCCGTATGGCACCGCGCGTTTCACAAGCACCTGGATGGCGCCTTGCTGCGTCGCGTCGCGCGCCACGGTTTGGCGTAACGTCGCTGCGTTCATCCCGATCAGCTTGCCCAGCGTCCGCGACGAGCTGACCGCCTGGCCACCGTTGCTCCAAACTTGGCTGTTGGCGTAGATGTCCCAGGTTGACTCGCTCAGCGCCAGCACGTTCCCGTGGCGGTCCAGTATCGTCCCCCGCAGCGGATACCGCGTGGCCTCCGCCAGCAATTCGTTGCTGGCCGCTTTCGCATACTGGGCGTGGTCGAAAACCTGGAGCTGCACAAGACGTCCGACAAGCACAAGCGCCGCGATTCCGAATGCGGCGGCGGGCAGCCACAGCCTCTTCACGCTCGGGCCAGAGCGCTTTGCCTGACCGTCCCCGCTCACGGCGTCCCGCAAAGGGCAAATGCTTTCGGAGTGGCGCATTTTGCGCGCGTCAGTCCCATCCCGTTCCCCATGACCGCCACCACTCGACGACTGGTACGATACCTCTGCGAGCCTATCGGCCCAGTAAAGCATCGGCACAGTGTTTTGCCCCAGCCCACTGATGCGCCCGAAAGGCGAAATACCCGGACGCCGACGAGGGAGGCAGCGTCACTCGGTCGCTGCGCTCACTGATTCAGCTTCACGTGTTGGAAGAAGTAAGTCGCAATCTTGCTCGCGACTGGCGCCGCGCGCGCGCCGCCCCAGCCAAGGTCAAAATAGACGGTAATCACCACCTGCGGATTGTTATAGGGCGCGAAACCCGTGAACCATGCGTGCTCACGCAACTTCCCGCCATCCAGCGAGTCGTTGAATTCGGCCGTACCCGTCTTCCCCGACATGTCGATGCCTGCCGCCCGTGCCGTGGTGCACGCGCCCGAAGGCGACTGCACGCAGAGGTGCATCCCTTCCTTGACAACCGCCAGGTTCTGAGGGCTCACCGGCACCTGCTTCGAACCTCCGGTGACGTTCTGGATCAGCTTGCCGCTGGGAGAGAGAATCTGGTCGACGACGTGTGGTGTCACCAACTTCCCGCCGTTGGCGACCGCCGCTGTCACTCGAGCCATCTGGAGCGGTGTTGCCAGCACGTCGCCCTGGCCGATCCCCATGTAGCAGGTGTCGAAGTACACCCACGGCAAGCCGTTGTGCGTGATCAGCTTCTGCGCCGGACTTGGCACGTTTCCCGGATCCTCGCCTGGCAGGTCGATCCCTGTCGGCAAGCCGAGGCCGAACGACCGAGCGTATTGCCCCAGAATGACCGCCCCAGTGTCCGAGTTCGACGACAGACCCTGCATTCCCGGCAGGCCTTGCGTCGGCGGCAACCCGCAGGATACACCGTAAAAGTAGATGTCAGACGACTGCGCGATCGCCTGGTAGAGGTCGATTGTTCCGTGCGTCTCCCAGTCGTAGAGGTTGTAGATCTGGCCGTTCACACCCTTGATCGGGAGGATCGTGCTGTTGATCGTCCGCGAGGTGTGCGGCGTCACGGTCCCGTTCTGCAGCCCCGCCGAGGCGGTGATCATCTTAAACGTCGATCCGGGCGCGGCTGCCGCGAGTGCGTGGTCTAGCAGCGGCGAATGGACCGTGTCGTTCGCGAGCTTCGCGTACTCCGCCGCGTTTGCCTGCAGGTTCGAAAAGATGTTGTTGTTGTAGCTCGGCACGGAGACCAGCGCGTACACCGCGCCTGTCTGCGGGCTCATGACGACGGCCGCCGCCACGCGTGCCGTCTCGCTACTGAACGCGTTGTTCCCGTAATTCATCGAGCTTTCGAGCGTCTGCGCGACGAAGTCCTGCAGGCCTTTGTCGATCGAAAGCTTCAGACTGTTGCCGGGCACCGGCGCCACGCTCCTGATCGGTTGGATTAGCCGTCCGGCAGCGTTCTGCTCGTCGACCGTCACCCCCGGCGTACCGCGGAGCGACTTCTGGTACATTTTCTCGAGACCCGTCAGGCCGACCGGCTCGTTCGCGCTGTACCCCTCCCGGGCATACTGCGCCGCGCTTCCGGCCGACTGCGGGCCGATGTATCCCAGGATGTTCGAAAAGTCTGTCCCCGCCGGGTAGTAGCGGCCGGGGCTGACCACCAGGCTGACGCCAGGCATGTTTGTCGTCGTCCCATCCAGCTCCAGCGCCTCCGGCTGCGTCAGGTGGTCCTTGAGGTCGATCGCCGAGCCGCCCGTGTTGTTGGCCTCCGCCTGCACAACGCGGGTCTGAATCTCGAGCGCCGGGATACCGAGGATCTGCTCGAGAGAGCGGTAGATCGTGTAGCGGGCGCTCGGCGATGGGGGCAGCAGGTCCGGGATCAGCTGAGCCGTGTAGTCTGGCACGTTGTCGACGAGGGGCGTCCCGTTGCGATCGTAGATAAGGCCGCGGGGCGCCGCCACCGTCTCCTGCGCCAGGTGATTGTTCCGGGACTGCTCCGCGTAGCTGGCCCCGTTGACAAGCTGCAGGTACACCAGCCGCGCGGTGAGCAGCCCGAAGAGGCACAACACCGAAACGCGAAGCGCGTTGAGGTTGCTGTGCGGACGGTTGCGGCTGCGGTCTGTCGGACCGCCAAAGCTATTCATGCACCCGGTAGCCGTCTCCCATAAGAGTCAGGCTGCCCCCATTCCATCCTATGAGGCGAGCGTCACGCGGGCCACCGCCAGTAAACTCGAATCCTCCGATGCTGCAGCTGATGCAGGTAGGTGAGGGCTGAACTCGGGGTCGTCCCAGCCCAGGACTCGGACGCGAAGCAGCGTCCATGGTTGGTTTAGGCAGCGCAGCGACGTGTCTTGGAGTGAAGCAATGCCCGACCCGATAGTGATCTCGGCCCGCACCGCTCGCCGCTTCGTACTCGGGAAACAGGGCCTCTGGCCGGGCCGCCGCTGGGCCGGCAAAAGCGGGACGGGCGAGGCGATGCGCGCGGCAGAATACCTCCAGCTCGATCCTCTGGCCATCCTCGCCCGAAGTCACGACCTGGTGCTCCACAGCCGAGTCTCCGGGTACGAGCCGGGATTCTTCGAGACGCTTGCGTACGAAGAGCGGAAGTTCTTCGAGTGGGGTGGATGGCTCGCGGTCCGGCCAATTGAGGAGTTGCCGTACTGGCGCGTCGTCATGCGTCGCGAACGCGACCACGTGGACATGCGGCAGATCGCTGAAACACACGGGGCGGTGATAGACGAGATGCGGGCGGTTCTCAGGGAACGCCGGACCGTGTCCAACGCCGACTTTGCCTCCGGCGGCGGACCCGCGCTCGACCACTACCGGGGCGGAAAGCCCACATCACTTGCGCTGTACTACCTCTGGCGCGTCGGCGAGGCGATGACACACCACCGTGAGCGCTTCCAACGCATCTACGCCCCGGCCGAGGACGTCGCGCCAGCCAGTCTCCTCGTCGAGGCCCCAGAGGCAGAAACGGATCTCTTCCTCGCCCGAAAGTCCGTCGCCTTCGCTGGCATCGGACGCGCTGGCCGTATCGGGATGCCGTTCGGCCGGCTGCTCGCGCGGCCGGTCGCCAGGACCGAGCAGTCCGCGATCGAGCAGAATCTTGTCGATGCCGGCGAACTGGTGCGAGTTCGAGTGGAATCATGGAAAGAAACGCAGTCCGTGCTTGGCGAAGATCTGGCCCGCCTGGAAGCTATCGACCGTGGCGGAGTGCCCGACGACTGGCATGCCGCATCTCCGCTTCAAGAGGTGTCGTTGCTGTCGCCGCTGGACCCTGTCAGCGCTCGCGGCCGGGCGAAGGCGCTCTTCGGCTTCGACTACCTGTGGGAGATCTACTTGCCCGCGGAAAAGGTGAAGTTCGGCCGCTACGCGCTGCCGATCCTCTGGGACGATTCGCTCGTTGGTCGAATAGACATGAAGCTGAACCGCCGGGCGAACACAGTGGTCGTGAACGGAGTCTGGCTGGAAGACGAAGTAACCGCGCAGGACCACCTTTTTCGGCGCGCGTTCGCCGTGGAGCTAACGCGCCTCATCCACTTCCTCGGGGCAGGGGATATGGACGCGACAGCAGTTCTGCCTGCGCTGCAACCGCTCTTTCAACTGTAGGGTGCCCGAGCCCAGCGTCCGGCACCGCTCGGGCACCCAGCGGATCGGGGGTGCGAGGACACCGTATTTGACTGACGCTTCGACCACCAATTCGGCGCCGCTCGGCAGGCCGAGGGACTCGATTCCCCGACCACCAGATCGATAAAGCGTCGTGCATCACACGTTCGCGGCGGTGTTCAGGCCGCAGGACTAGAGCAGCTTGCTCCGCCAGTGCCAGGTGCGGAGCGATGCACCTGAAAGACGTCGTAGCCGTCTTGCCTCACCTGCAGGGTCGTACACAGTCGTAGCGATTGCAGGTTCACGGGCTGCTTGGCAAGCTGGCGCAGCAGATCGTGCTCGTTGGTGCCATAGTGGCCGTCGTAAGAGTCATAGATCAGAACGTAATCGACGTGGCGGCTCTCCAGGAAGCGGGCGTAGTCGGCGGGTGAATTCCATGAGCGGCGGTCGATGCTCTCGGGGAAGAACTCGGAGTCCAGCCTGGCGCCAGCCTGCAGCAATTGGTACATGCCGACTTTGCCATCGGAATGGAGGCCATCAGCGATGCGCAGGATTCTATAGGTCGCGCCGGGCACGAACTGGCTGGACCTCGTGTAAGTCAGCAGCGATTGGTCCGGCTGGCGCAGCAGTGCACCCCAGGCGTAAAAGCCGTCGCGCGGAGGCAACATGAGCACGTTCAGTACAAGCAGACCAGGGAACAGCCAACGGGCGGCGCTCGGCCGGTGGCTCTGCAGCCAGACCAGCGCGAAGGGTAAGTAGATGACGGCCGATCGATAGCCGACTGTGACTACAAGGTTAGAGATCTGGACGTAGCGCGACGTATCGGCCACCGTGGGAGAGAGCAGGACGATGAGCGCCGCCGGCAGTGCCATAGCCACGGTGACAAGGTAGGCAGGCAGCAGCCGGGGCCACGAAGCCGGCTCGCGCCACAGCACGATCAGAACGCATATCCCGACAATCGGCATCATAACCGGCGGATGGGTGGCCTGGCTGAGGCCACAGAGGAGAGCGGCGGCCCAAAGCCGGTCGCGCCGCCAGAAGCCGACGGCGGCGAAGAACATGAACACGGCCCAGAGGAATGCCATCTGGGCCGACATCAGGGCGTCGATCAGCGGCGGGTTAACCAGGACCAGCGCCGGCCACCAGCCGCGGCGGAGCTCTGGTAGGGCCCAGAACCCCGTCGCCACTACACCCAGCGCGCCCAGAACCAGCCAGAGCGTCACCACCCAATCGCCGAGCAAGGGGCGCAGCAAGGCCGCCGTGAACCACGGGATGAAGCCATAGGGGAAGGCAAAGGCCTCGCCGTGGCCCAGCACCGGCATGTACAGCGGGATGGCATGGTCCTGCCACAAACGCTGGCTGACGTACCACACATGCGCGTAGTTGTTCAGCGAGTCGCCGGTAACAAAGATGGGGTGGCTGAGCACCAGGGCCAGGATTGCCGTCCAGGCCAGGCAGACCACTGCGACGATCAAATGCGGGCCCGTCGCCTGTCGCCGAATATAGGTGTGCATAGAGGAGCCTGAAGTCAAAGCGACCTTCCCTTACCGTCGCCAGCAGCCCGGCCTCGGCGTCTCCTCAGACCATACCTGACGGTATACGACGTGCAAAACCGAGGGTGGGCCTGGGCTTTACGAGGTTTCAGCCACCGACCGGAAGCCCATGACCGTCCCCTTCAACCTCAACGTGCCTTCTCATGGCTATCGTGTTAGGTCGACACGGTCTCCGCAAGATGACGGCGATGAAGCCGAAGGCCCATCGTGAAGGTCCCTGAATCAGGAGATTCCTCGTGCCGCTCAGACGGAGATATACTTTGCCGTTCGTATGTCGGCGCACTCGTCCCGCAGCGATGGCGCTATAACTGTACGGGAGGACCAATGAGGCTCCGATGGCCGTCTCTTCTGAGCGTTCGTGCGTGTCTTGCCGATGCAAGCCTTGGGCTGCTCGTGCTACCGCTTTTGGCAATTGCAGGCTCTCCCGCCTATTCGACTTTCTCGATGGAGGTCATCGCTCTTCTGGTCGGTCCCGCAGCCTTCCTGGCAGTGCATAGGCTACGCCTTGTGGGACTGCGCCCGGCGGTGACGGGCCTGGCCATGGTGGGCCTTATGCTGTGGGCCCTTGTATATGCGTCCTATTCTCTCGCAGGCCCAATTGCCGCGGCGGCTCTCGGCGCCGGGATCGGCCTCAACCATTCTGAGTCGCTGCGGAAAGAGCTCGTGATATGGGCTCTTCCCTTTACGCTCTTGTTAGTCGCCGTGCGCTTCTTCGTCAGCCGGGACGCTGCCATCGCCGCTGGCATGATCGAAATGAGTGCTGCTACTCTCGCGCTTCTGCTTTGTTCAATCCGCTCGCGTCAGAACACAAAAACCAGCGTCACTCCACCGCCAGTAGCGAGAGAGCAACGTCGTTCATCGGCAGTTGGCCGGCGAGAATTTCTAGAAGTAGGCCTGGGAGCGAGCGCTCTCCTCAGCTTTGCCTATTTGGGTGCAACCTTACCGGACGCTGGCTGGTTTGGCCCGATGATTACACACGCCTCGGGTCGCGGGAATCTGCTGAGCCTCACGTTCGACGACGGACCGAGCGTTGGGTATACCCTGAAGGTCAAAGAAATCCTCGATTCCTACAAGGTAAAAGGTACGTTCTTCAGCGTAGGCATGGCAGTCGCTGCGCGGCCGGACATCTCTCGGGCGCTCATCGACGGTGGCCATCTGGTCGCCGACCATTCCTACAGCCATGACTATTACCGATGGCTTGACCCGCGTTATCCCGAACTCCAGAAAACGCAGGACGCGTTCTTTCGCCTGCTTGGAGTTCGCCCGGCTTTTTATAGACCGCCTCATGGTACCCGCTCGCCCTTCGTGGCCCGCGTGGTAAGTGACAAGAAAATGAAGATGATTGGCTGGGACGTTGCCGCTGAGGACTGGTCGGCGACTGACAGCGAACTGGTAGCACACCGGATACTGGCAGGAGCTCAAGCCGGATCGATCGTTCTCTTGCACGATGGCCTCGACGGAAACCTCACCGCCGACCGGTCCGTCCTTCTCGGGGCACTGCCGCTGATTCTCGAAGGGCTCAAATCGCGCGGGCTTAATCCGGTGGGCCTGGACGAACTACTGCAGACCCCGGCATACCTGGCCTAGCGTCGACTCTCGCCCCTTCTTCCCGGAGCGGCGGCGGGCGTAACCGGGGCCGACGGGTGGTCCTGGCCGGCGTCGGGGCGTCACCTCCGGGCACGTGCTCGGGGCGGTCTGCGAGCGGGGAGAGGACCCCCTCAACTCCTAACGGAATCTCGAATCCCGTTCGATTTATCACCACCGTACGGCGGTGTATCATGCGTGCGGATTACAGGGTCACGGATGGCGGAGGGGAGATGGTCTCATATGGTCGCAACAGGATTCGACTACGTGCCGCTGGGCAGGGAACGACGGGACGCGCGCGGCGGCCCAAGGGCGAGCCAGAGTCCTCGCACGCCCCGATCGCATTCGCTCTCGCGAGCTCAGCCGACATCCTTGCGCAGCAACGGCTGGTTGGTAACAGCGCGGTCAGTCGTTATTTAGGAAAAGGCGAACAGCCGCCCGGCGAGCATCCAGCGCCACTTCCGCTCCCGTGGGCGATTCGTCGGCCCCCCGCCGTGCATGCACTCTACGCCAGACCCGCCGTTGGCCGCCTGGCGAGCCCCGCGTCCGAGCCGCCTGTGGTCCAGCGCAAGCTCCCGGTGAGCAAGCACACCGCCAACCTGACCCTGGGGGACGACGGCACGGCGCTGGGCACACTGATCACGCAATTCAACAAGCGCGAGCGAAAGCTCTCTCCCGGCGACCGGATCGAGAAGCTCAACGCGATCTCGAAGTACGTCTACGCCTGGTATGCGGCCCAGGACACCAAGGACCTGACGTCGCTCACCGGAGGCGTTGCGGACGGTGTGCGCAAGCTCGAGGAGTCCATTTCGAAACACCACCAGAACGCGGTGGAGAACCTGCTCAAGACGGCACCCCCGGGTTCGAAAACGCCGAACATCGGCAATGTGGCCGGCGAGAAGGAACCGACAGCGCGCGAGCGCGCCCTCCTCCTTCTTCAGGAAATCGCGGGCGGCAAGGGCCCAATCAAGATCACGGGCAGCGACGCATTCGTGAAGAAGGCGCAATCGATGCTCTACCGCATCATGGAGTCCCCCACAGGGCTGATGCTGCTAGAGTCGATCGCCGCGAAAGGAGGCGTAGACCGGCCGGTCGTTATCGGCGAAGGTGAGCCGCCTTCGGAGCTCAAAGGCCACCTCTCCGAGGCCTCCCCCACGGAATCGAAAGCACTGCCGCAGGTCACTCAAGTGGGCGGCGAGGAAGAGCAAGGCAGCAAGCAGACCCTTGCGAAGACCCTGACGAACATGACGAAGCTCGACGCGCCGCCGGAGAACGACGACGAATACGGCGCCGTCACCGGCCCCGGCGACATCCACGCGGCGGTCATGGGCGGCATGAAGGGCATCAAAGTCGCGAACGGGGATGACACCGACTATTACCAGTGGGCAAAGGGCGCCGCCGGTGTGTATGTCGCCCTCGTATTCAAGAAGGCCGAGGAAACCCAGGATAACGTGAACCAGCGTGGGAAGTCGGTGTACACGCCGGAGTTCGTGACGCTGGCGCACGAGCTCGGTCATGCGCTCAACATCCTCGCGGGCTCCTCCGCGATGAGCTGCGAACAGATCTTTGCGATGTTCGCGGGCGACGTGGGGACCTTCGAAAACCGGTCGGCCACCGGCAAGAACTGGACCGACGCAGAGGAATTCGCGACGATTACCTTCGTCGAAAACAGGCTCAGGGCGGAGCTCGGGCTGGAGCTGCGCGGCGGGCACGGCGCCGTGCACGATCAGGACCTCGAGGATCGCATGCAGGCCCTGAAGTCACTCGCACGCGACGTCGTCCTGTACATCTACTCCGTAGAGAACGCGCAAAAGAAGGGTAGCAGCCTTAGCAAGAAGATTGAGCGGATACGTCAGTCACTACTCGCCGAGGCCGACGCCCCCGTGAAGGGCTTGAGCCCGGCGCAGAAGCGCTCACGCTGCGGCGCGTATGAGGGCGCTATCGCTGCGGCGCTGAAGAAGCTCGGGGCCCTGGGCAGCGGAGTACGGACAGGCGCGAAGGGCATCTGGGACGGCGCCAGCAGTAAGGTGCGAGACAAAGTTGTCCTCGATACGCCCAAAGCCGTGCCCGGCTGGCTGAAGTAGCGCCGCGCTACAAGGCCGCGAAAACGTCGCCCGCCCCGTCGCTGCGCCCCCGAATCGAACAGCCGACGGGCCTGGCAATCCGCTTGGATGATCAATCACCATGCCCGTCGCCCGTCTGATGGCGCAGCAGCGTGACTTCCACGATGTCACATTGCTGACATTCCCCAACGTAGCGCCGTCTGAGAAGGAGAGCTACGGAAGCGAGGACGATCCGAAGGACCATTGGCGCCTCCCTGCGATTCCCGCACTTCGCGAGCAGATGCGTGCCGCGGGAGGGACAGAAGCGGCCGAGGCCCCCGGAAGCCGGCCCCCGTTGCGCCCGCTGCCGCTCCGGGACGACCCCCTCAACTCCTAAGGAACTTCGAATCCCGTTCGGTTTATCACCACTGTACGAACATGGGCATGACCACGTGCACGTAGTCTGTTTCGGGCGC
>VFSW01013866.1_pt1 | contig 11183 bp, 10 predicted proteins | sample 5358111 | NCBI WGS metagenome assembly VFSW01 (sample SAMN11554181, study PRJNA540505) | mine drainage metagenome | isolation source: sediment from site ElyBrook_90M | place: USA: Ely Copper Mine, Vershire, VT | collected 2017
TGATCACACGGTTCCTGGGAAATGGCTGATTGCTCAGTGCTCATTGTTGACTCCAGAGAATCGTCGTGCGCGTGATGCGCATGCCCGTGCTCTGATCCATGAGCAGAAGCGTTAGTCTCTATGTGACGCTCCTCGTGCTGATGAGACTCCTCGGCATGGCAGCAGGAATGGTCATGGTGGCAGGCGTCAGCACTGTTTTTTCTCCGAGGAAGCATTCCTCGAAGACTGAATCCTGCCAGGATGAAGAGAATCACTCCGGCAGCCACAGTATAGGGCTGAAGGGAGGGATGGAGATAGCTGGAGAGATTTCCTCGTGCCGCCAGTCCGAGGATAAAAGCCCCCAAGAGCAAGAGAATCAGGCAATCGCGAAGCTGGCGGAAGGAAGAGGTCATCGTGGAGTCACAAGTTACCATCCGAGGTTGAGTGTTGTCAGACGCCAGCAGAGAAGTCCGATCACCACAAAAAGACCGATGGCGAGCAGGAGAATGAATCGGCGGGAAAAGGCTGCGCCGTAGAGAAAGAGCAGCTTGAAATCGAGCATTGGCCCAAAGACAAGAAAGGCGAGTTTTGCCGCCATCGGGAAGGTGGTCAGGGTTGCCGCAATGAAGGCATCCGTGGTGCTACAGACCGAAAGCACAGAGGCCAGTCCCATCAGCGAGACAATGGAAAGAAACGGATTGGCTGCGAGAGGAAGAATGATCTCCTGATTCACAGCCGTGCTGAACAAGGAGGCGGCAGCGGCACCAATCACAAAATAGACGGCCACATCGAGAAAATCCCGCGTCGCCACTCCAGCGGCATTCTGAAGGCGATCCAGAAGGCTGGAAGGAGCATCATCATGATGATGCTCATGAGGCTTCCCCACCGAAACGAGAAGCTCGGGTCTTAAAATCGCCGCAGGGGAAAAATAACTGACAATCCAGCCAGCCAAGACGGCGACGGAGAGACCGAGGGTAAAACGCAGGAGAGTCATCTCAATGGCTGCCTGTCCACGGAATGCTGCCAGAGTGCTCAGGATGACCAGCGGATTCACAATCGGCGCAGCAAGCATGTAGGTCACACCGCAGGAGACTGGAAGCCCCTTACTCATGAGGCGTCGCACCACTGGAACAATGCCACATTCACAGACCGGAAAAATCAGACCGAGCAATCCGCTGGCGATTACAGCCGTGCGGGGATTTTTTGGCAGGAGCCGCGTCATGAGCGACTGGGGAAGGAATTCCTCCAAGATCCCTGAAAGAATAGCCCCTCCGAGCAAAAAAGGCATTCCCTCTAACAGGATGCTCAGAAAGGCATACTGAAAATCGGGCAGAGTGAAATGGAACCAAGCAGCGGCAGAAGGCACGTGTCAGGATAGCATCAAACCAGAGGATGTCATTCTCCGGCTTGAAAATTAAAATGTTACTTTATAGCGAACGGACAGCATGAACCACGGCTTCGGCAGTCATTCCGAGTTCTTTAAGAACGGTCGCACCGGGGCCACTGAGACCGAATCGGTCGATGGCAACAGTTTTCCCATCGAGTCCGACAAAGCGGAACCACGGATCGGAAATGCCAGCCTCAATCGAGACACGCTTACGCACGGACGAGGGGAGGATCTCCTCATGGTAGGCGGCATCCTGACGCATGAAACGCTCAAAGCAAGGAACGGAAACCACGCGGGTTCCCTCACCTAGGGTCGTGGCCGCTTCCAGAGCGACATGAAGCTCGCTACCACTGGAGAGAAGGATCGTTTCCAATGGAGCTGTTTCTCTCCGGGCGATATAGGCACCCAGAAATACCCCCTTGCGCCGCACCTCAACAGAAATCTCCTTCAGGTTGGGAAGATTTTGGCGTGAGAGCGAGAGAAGGGTCGGCCCATGGATCTGCTCAAGCGCGGCGGCAAAGGCACCAGCCGTCTCCTCGGGGTCTGCTGGACGAATGACATCAAGCCCTGGAATGGCACGCAACGCGGCTACTGTCTCCACAGGCTCATGGGTCGGGCCATCCTCGCCCACGGCAACAGAATCATGGGTAAAGATGTAGAGCACGGGGAGCTTGGAGAGCGCAGCCACACGGATGGAGGGGCGTCCGTAATCACTGAACACAAGGAAGGTCGCTCCGCTCGGACGGAAGATGCCATCGTAGGCATAGCCATTGAGAATCGCACACATGGCATGCTCACGGATGCCGAAGTGAATGTTGCGTCCGGCAGTATCTTGCCGGTCAAAATTCCCCCCATTATCGATATAGTTCAGCGTCGAGCCATGAAGGTCGGCACTCCCACTGATGAAGAGAGGCAGCGCCTTGGCAATTGGCTGAAGCACGATACTGCCAGCCTTGCGAGTGGCAATGCTCTCATCCTCGGGAAAAGTTGGAATCACCGAAAGGAGATCGGGAATTTTCTGATTGATGCCAGAGGTCAGGAGGGCTGCAAGCTCGCCATTGGCCGCACTCCATGCGGCATACTCCTGTTCCCAGGCAGCATAGGCTTCCGCACGCTTCTGTTTAAGAGCGGCAAAGTAGGCTGTGACCTCGGGAGAGACAAAGAATTTCTCCTCTGGCAGGCCGAGTCCCTTGCGAGCCTCATCGGCAAATTTCACGCCGGCTTCACCGTGAGCTTTATTGGTTCCCTCCACTTGAGGGATACCCTTGCCGATCATCGTACGGGCGACAATGAGCTGTGGTTTTCCCTTGGCTGCCTTAGCCTGTTCATAAGCACTCAGAATGGCCCCGTAATTGTGACCATCAATCTCCTGCACATCCCAGCCATAGGCGCGGTAGCGGGCGGCGACATCCTCGCTCTGACTGACTGGGAGCATGGCGTCGAGGGTGACGTTATTGGCGTCGTGAATCAGAATCAGATTGTCGAGTCCGAGATGACCAGCCAGCGAAGAGGCCTCTGCCGAGACCCCCTCCTGAAGACATCCGTCACCGGCAAGCACAACCACATGATTATTGAAAATCGTATGAGTAGGCGTATTAAATCGAGCGGCGGCCATCTTGCCCGACATGGCAAAGCCGACGGCATTGGCAACACCTTGACCTAACGGCCCTGTCGTGGCCTCGACTCCCGGCGTCTCATGAAATTCGGGGTGACCTGGCGTGATGCTGTGAAGGACTCGAAATTTTTTGACCTGATCGAGAGGAAGATCAAAGCCCGAGAGATGCAGCCAAGCATACAAAAACATGCTGCCGTGACCGGCGGAGAGGATGAAGCGGTCGCGGTTGAGCCAACGAGGGTTGGCCGGATCAATCTGGAGAGCCTCTCCGAAGAGGACGGCCCCGACATCGGCTGCTCCGAGTGGGAGTCCGAGATGACCTGACTTGCAGGCGCTCACTGCATCAATGGCAAGACCGCGAGCGTCGCGGGCGGCGAGTTGGAGAAGTTCGGTATTCATGAAAAACATTTAGGAGAACAACCTCCCTCGATCTCTTTTGCAAGCCTTCAAGAATGATAATTTTGTCTCTTGACGGCAGGTTGCTGTTGGGTCAGGCAATGAAAAGCTCCCAGCCCCCAGATCAGCTCGCAGCAATCAATGGAAATAATCCTCCGCGTCGGAAACAGGCCAGCCAATAGCTCGTGGGCAACCTGATCCGAATCCCCTCCAAAAGTTGGAAGAAGAACTGCCTCGTTAGCGATATAAAAATTGGCATGACTGGCAGGAAGCCTCAATCCCTCACGCTCGATACGGGGCGGCATCGGAAGCTCGAGCACATTCAAGAGCGTTCCGTCCAGAAGCTTCATCCGCCGCAGTCGCTGTAAGTTTGCCTCCAGTGGTTCATGGTTGGGATCTGCCTGATCCGCCTCTACAACGGTCACCACAGTCGAGCGGGAGACGAAGCGTGTGATGTCATCCACATGCCCATCGGTATCATCCCCTTCAATGCCATCTCCCAGCCAGAGAATCTGATCCACTCCGAGATAGTTACGCAATCCCTGTTCGATCTGCTGACGAGAGAAGGAAGGATTTCTATTAGGATTCAGCAGGCATGATTCAGTCGTCAGCAAGGTTCCCTCCCCATTGGGATCAACAGAGCCCCCCTCCAAAATGAATCCTGGCTCGAAGAGAGGGAGGTTAAGACGTCTTGCAATCGTCGTGGGAACAACATCGTCCTCCTCAAAGGGTGGATACTTGCCACCCCACGCATTGTATCCGAAATCATTGATGGCAAGTGACGGTGGCGTGGAACGTTTGAGAAAAATAGGGCCATGATCACGACACCACGGTTCATTGGTCGGAATATCGTAGAATTCAATGCGCTCCATGGGAGCAACAGGTGTGAGGAGAGAACGGACTTCGCGTTCCTGCTCTGGACTGGAAATATTGATCCGAAGAATCTCCGACTCGGCAATTGCCGTTGCCATCCTGATCAGCGCGGGAAGCACGCGCTCATAACTCTCTGGAAAACTCTGCCCGTTCCGGTCTGGCCACGAGATCCAGGTTGCCTCATGAGGCTCCCACTCCGCAGGCATGGAATAGCCCTGCGACAAAGGAGTCGGTGAAGTTTCCTTCACAAATAGCAGGTGAAAAAACCTCTAAAAAGAGCCCGTTAGGCAGTCTTCAGTTTTTCAAGAAGAGCAGCCTTGGAAGCCATTCCCGTAGAGCGCTCCACCAAGACTCCCTTCTTATAGATCAAAAGTGTCGGAATGGCTGTGATGCGATTTGCGGCGGCCACACTAGGGGACTCGTCCACATTAACTTTGGCCACGGTCACTCTTCCAGCAAGTTCGAGAGCAATCTCCTCGATGACGGGAGCAATCATCTTGCACGGGCCGCACCAAGGTGCCCAGAAATCAACAAGGAGAATGGACGATTTCGCCACCGTCTCGTTGAAGGTGAGATCATTGAGTTCCAGAACGTGTTGTGAGGCCATGGGTATTTTTTAAAATAAAAGAATCTCGTGAAGAGATTGATTAAGAAACTAGCGCCCAAACTTGAACCCCTACAGCAGCTAGTGCCAGGACAGCAGCGGCTGCGGCAAGTGGCAGAGGAAACTCGTCAGCAGAACTTTCCTCAGGGGATACACCTTCGACGGGATCGACGGCCTTTTTCTTTTCCTCAGAAGCTGCAATGGGTAATTCATGAGGTTTGCGTGCTGAGGCTGGCGCTGGCGCTGGCTGCAACTTGATCGTTGCCTGAGGCAATGGCTTGGAAGGGGCTGGCACAACCGTCTCCGGCTTTACAGGAGCAATGATCGCAGGAGAAACAGGCGCAGATGCCTGAATCACCGGGGAAACTCCCCCAGAAGGTTCTACAGAAGGAGGTTTCACGGAACCCGGAGGAACCAATGCTCCCGGAGGTTTGAGAGGGCCGGGAGAAGTAGGTGCCATTCCGGGCATACCTACAGCAACAGGTTTAGGTGGCAGCTTTAGCGGAGGAAGTTTAACCGGTTCGCTGGTTGCTGGAGGAGTATTTGAATTTTCGGGGGAGGAATCGCTCACGGCTATGTCTTATATTTTTGGGTGGAGGGAGTTCGGGGTGAGAAGGGAACTCTAAAAGACTTTTTTGAATGTGTCAATCACAGGGGTGGCCATAATTTCTGTCTTTTTCGCATTGATGGAATTCCGGCTCTTTACTGCGAGCTACCAGCCGTACGCACGGAATGAACCATTGAGGAGAGATCCTCTAGGATATTGAGAGCTTCATGGCGCACAGGGTCTGGAAGCCCAGTAGATGGAGCCTCATCTTCAGAGTCATTTTCTGGATCTTTGGCGGGGGGTTTCTTCTGGGTCACGCGAGGCAGTGCTGGCTTATCCACGGTGTCCAGAGAAACTTCATAGGCAACGGGGACTGGCACAGGATGCTGTTTGCGTTCCATATTGCGAGCCTCCTTGCGTTGCTTCTCCTGTGCAATCTCCTCTTTGCGAACTTTCTCATTCAGTGAGAGTTCATTGAGGTCTAGCTTCTGGCGGAGGATTTTCATATCCTCGTTAATGTAGTGGAACTCGGCCTCTTTGAGGACGCGATCCATGGAGCGACGGCGTAGAGCGTCAATGAGCGGTGTGGTCGTGCTAAATTTTTTGATCTCCTGAGGATCAACTTCATCATAGGCCAGCGGATTTGGCAGAGCGCTTTCGCCAATTTCTGGTGTATCGGTGGGCGAAGGGAGCACAATGTCGGAAAGCACTCCTCGGTGCTGGGTCGATCCTCCAGAGACCCGGTAAAATTTCTGGATCGTTAGTTTGAGCGAACCGGCTTTACTTCCCTGCGATTGGAATAGTGGCATAAATTTTTCCACATCCAAAAGGGTCTGTACTGTTCCCTTCCCAAAACTTCTCTGATCGCCGACAATCACCGCGCGATCATAATCCTGAAGGGCTGCGGCAAAGATCTCGCTGGCCGAGGCACTGAGTCTGTTGATCAAGACCACAACAGGTCCATCGTAAAAAGGCTTATTTTCGCTATCCTCCGAGACCGTCACGCGTCCGTTGGAATCCTTGGCTTGAACCACAGGTCCAGGCCCGACAAACAGACCACTCAGATTGATGGCCTCTTCCAAGGACCCCCCTCCATCGCGCCGTAGATCAATGACAAGACCCTCAATCCCTTCTTTTTTCATCCGTTCCAGAATCCTGCGCACATCCTTGGTGGTGCTGGTCGGAAGCTCTCCCTCGGCGCGTTGGCCCATATCATTGTAAAACGAGGGAACTGTCAGCCATCCAAACTTCTCACTTTTTCCCTCGGCGTTCTTGATGTCAATGATTTCGCCTTTGGTCACGGCATCCTTCAGCTGCACCGTATCACGCGTAATCTCAACCATTGTTCTCTTTGAGGGGTCGGCAGCATTGGAGGGAATGATCTGAAGACGGACAACGCTTCCTTTGGTTCCACGGATCTTTTCCACCACCTTGTCGAGTTTCATATCCACCACATCCTCAAAGGGCCCCTTACCCTGCGCCACAGCGACAATCCTATCGTGCGCCTTGAGACGCCCATCCTTATCAGCGGGACCTCCCGGCCCCACTTCCACAATGCGGGCATACCCATCGTCGGGACGTAGAACCGCACCGATCCCGACCAGCGAATGCTTCATTGCAATCATGAAGGACTCCATATCCGAAGGGCTCATGTATTCGGAGTGAGGGTCGTAGCTCTCGGAGAGAGCCACGAGGAAAGTCTTGATCACATCCTCGTCACTCTGCTCATTGATGCTTTTGAGAAATTGCTCGTAGCGTTTGGATACAACCTTAGCGGGAGGACTGATGGGGTGTTCATTGAGATGTTCCTGAAGCAGCTCCGCCTCGATGCGATCAGCCCAGAGCTTATCTTCCTCGGTGCTATCAGCTGGCCAAGGAGCCTTTTTACGGTCGATCTGAACCATTTTGTTGCTGGTAAAATCATGCAGGGCTGCAGCCAACACCTTATTCTTGGCAACCCTCTCCTCCACCCGCTGCCTGAATCGCGTGAAGATTTCCCGTGGTGCTGTCAGATTCCCACCAAGAATATCTGCGGCAAGAGTCCCGGCAAAACGCGATTGAAATTCCTCCACATCCCCCTTGGTCAGATAGAGATGATTATAATCCAGCATCTGGAGGTAGTTCTTGAGCACGCGTTCCGACATGGTCTCCTGTGGCTCGGATTCAAGATGCGGAGGATTTTTTTCCGAAAGTGCAAGGGGATGGAGATAATGACCCTGTTCCAACATTCTAGCCACCGTTGCCGCAATCGGCCCCATATCTGTGGAAGTTGTATTGGTGTCGGCAGCATACCCCCCAATAACCCAAAACGTACTGACCCAATAAAAAAATTAGGGTAAATAATAATTGTTTCAGCATGGAGAAAGCAGAACTCATGGAAACATCAACGTTGCAGAGAGGCAGTGAAAAAGCAAACTTCATGAGATGGAACTTTATCAGACATCTGACACCTCCAAAATGTTCACCGGGGGTATCCTGGAGACTCATGCCTATCTTCTGACTTGTCCGGAAGGAAATCTCCTCATTGATGCCCCGCAAGGAGCAGCGGAGGCATTTCGAGATGCCTCCATTGACCTTCTCGTTCTGACTCACGCTCATTTCGATCATGTCTGGGATGCTGCAGCCATCGTACGCATGCACGGGTGTCCCGTCGCCATGCATGCCACGACAGAAGAGCTGCTTGCGGACAGAAATCTTCTGCGCCGTTTTGGTCTCGAGCTGGAAGTTGAACCGGTTGCCGCCAGTGGTCTCCTGAGGGAAAGTCGCAACCAACAGCTCTTGGGCCGCTCTTTTGACATCTTTGAAATTCCAGGACACTGCCCCGGCAGTCTCTGTTTCTACAGCACATGCGAAAGATCGCTTTTTGGGGGTGATGTCCTCTTTGCCGGTGGCGTAGGTCGATGGGATCTTCCTGGTGGTGACAAGGATCTGCTGCTGGAGGGAATTCAGAGCAAACTCTTCCTGCTGCCATCTGATACCAACGTCTATCCGGGACATGGCCCCACAACGACAATCGGCCAAGAAAAACTTTCTAATCCCTATCTCCAGAAAATCTAAAAAAAGAAGAGACCCCATTCTTGAGGTTCTCTGCTCGACAGCAGACACTCCTCTCAAGTAAAAGACAGGAATGCCCTCCTTTGCATACGTGGCCCTTGATTCTCAAGGGCAGCAAGTCAGTGATCACCTCGAGGCCGCCAGCCATACCGAGGCCATCAACACCCTGCGCAGTCAGGGACTTTTTCCCACCAGCGTCAAAGAGCAGACACGTGGAGGAAAGAATAAATCACAGCCGAAGAAAATGGTTGCAAAGAGTGCTGAGAAAAAAAAGCAGCCATTCTCAATTCCCTTCCTGACAAAAAATACCATTAAGTCCAAGACCCTGATGATCTTCACCCGTCAGATGGCGCCCCTGATCGACGCTGGTCTCCCCCTTCTGAGAGGACTGACCGTACTCGGTAAGCAGGAGCCAGACCCCGTTCTTAAAAGAACCATCAATGAGCTTTCCGAATCGGTTCAAGCAGGTAGCACCTTCAGCGACGGACTGATCTCACACCCCAGGATTTTCAATAAACTCTATGTGAACATGGTGAAAGCTGGTGAGCTGGGTGGTGTACTCGAAATCGTTCTTAACCGTCTTGCCGAGTTTCAGGAGAAGGCCCAGAAGGTCAAAAGCAAGGTTACTTCAGCCATGATGTATCCTGCCATTGTCATGGTGATTGCTGTTCTGATTGTCTCAGGCCTGCTGGTATTTATTGTTCCTAAATTTGAACAGATCTTTGCCGATATGTTGGGAGGAAAACCGCTCCCCCTGATGACACAGATTGTCGTGGGTGCAAGCCGAGCCATTAAGAATAATTTTCTCTGGATCGTGATCATCGGTGGCGGACTCGTTGCGGTATTTAAGGCCGTGCTTGCCACCACCAAGGGAGCCGCCCTCTTTGACTCCCTTCTTCTGAAGGCCCCTCTCTTTGGCGACTTAACACGCAAAAATGCCATTTCCCGTTTCACGCGAACCCTCGGCACTCTTGTCACCAGTGGCGTCCCAATTCTTCAGGCCCTCAATATTACCAAGGAAACGGCCGGTAATGCCGTCATCTCGACAGCCATTGGTAAAATCCATGACAGCGTACGAGAGGGCGAATCCATTGTTCATCCCATGGAGGGGAGTGGTGTTTTCCCTCCGATGGTGATCAGCATGGTCGATGTGGGTGAGGAGACAGGCCAACTTCCCGACATGCTTCTGAAAGTTGCCGATCTCTACGATGATGAGGTCGATAATGCGGTATCAGGACTCACCTCGCTCATGGAACCGATCATGATTGTCTTTCTTGCCGTAGTCGTCGGAAGCATTGTCATCGCGCTCTTCCTGCCACTGATTAGCATTATCAGTGGAATGCAGAATCAATAAATACACGCCACACGGAAAACCACCTTATGAAAAAACGTTCGCAATTTTCCGGCTTCACTCTAATCGAGTTGCTCGTTGTAATGGCCATCATCACAATCCTTGCCGCCCTCGTACTCTCAACTGCTGGGTATGTGCAGAAAAAAGGAGCGCGATCACGGACAGAATCGGAAATTGCGGCACTTGGGGCGGCTTTGGAAAGTTACAAAGCTGACAACGGCGATTATCCCAGCAATGGCATTTCGAGTAATACAGCAAACCTCGTCACTAACCTGATGCCAACCAATGGCCAGACCAATGCCTATGGTGGTACCAAAGTCTATTATGAGTTCAAAACCAATTCGCTCGATACGAACAACAATTTTCTCGATCCCTTTGGCTACGGATATTACTATATCTACACTAATGGAGCCCCAAACAACGGGACAAATAATTATGATCTCTGGTCCACAGCAGGAGGATCAGGCAACAGCAACACGTGGATTAAAAATTGGTAGTGAGAGGAATTCTTAATTGATTATTGCTAAGCATTCATTCCAAAAATTGCCAAATTAATCAGCACTCCTCCTATCCCTTGATCGTCTGCAGTTCCTTCCAGCCGGCAATAACGAGCTGCGACCAAGTTTCTAGCTCATCGTGACGGGTCAAGAGTTCCTCGAGCGTCAGAAAGCCAAGTTCGGCAATCGCTTCCTCATTGGCGCTCACTTCAGAGGAAGAGAGTTGGCACTGATGCACGATGCCAAGATGCACGGCTCCCACCGGATTGCTGTCATCATTCAGCAGGGCCAAAGGTCGTTCAATAAACGAGCCGGAGATTGTTAGTTCCTCCATCAGTTCACGCATGAGAGCCCTCTGATAGGCAGCGGCATCAAATGCCTCCCCCAACCCATCACCGTCATTGATATGACCGCCTATACCGACCGAGCATTTCTTCAGCAGACGGGTCTCTCCCGACCCACTGCCACGGCGGTAATACAGGAGAGATTCTCCAGAAGTCACCACCATATAGGGAATCAATTGTTTCAGCGAAGAATCTTCCTCAGCCTCAGAGCGGGGGACAAAAAAATGATTCTGCGGTTCTAGAAAAACTGGCAGATAGCGCTGAATGTCGGAATTCAATCCGTGAAAAGAGCCGATCTCATCAAAAAGAGCGCGGCGGATAACAAGAACACGTTCAGTAGAACTCATAGAACAGCCCGAGAGAATGGACTCCTCTTGCCCAGCAGACAAGGAGAGAATTCTAAGCGTTTCTGCATCTCAGCTCCTCGACACAACATTCTTATTTTTCCTCCCCAAGATAGGGAACCAATTTTTCCTTGAGGGAGTTTCTGGCACGGAAGAGAAGACTCTTTACGGCTGGGAGACTGACTCCTAACA
>VFSW01013867.1_pt1 | contig 11182 bp, 8 predicted proteins | sample 5358111 | NCBI WGS metagenome assembly VFSW01 (sample SAMN11554181, study PRJNA540505) | mine drainage metagenome | isolation source: sediment from site ElyBrook_90M | place: USA: Ely Copper Mine, Vershire, VT | collected 2017
GGAACTGCTCGTACCTGCTGAAATTGCTGGGGGTTTGATATGCGTCGGCCCTGTGCCCCAGCCCCGCCCCTCGCCCGCGCCTTAAACCGTTCAGCCTCTTTCAATTGCCGTTCAGGAGGCGATTTCGCCGTTCGCTGCTCCGGGTTTGGGTTGACCGCGCCCCCCGGTTACCCTAGGAGTGGAAATTTGCCGCCCGCGTTTTTCTCCTTTCTTGGAGCAGCGGGCAAGGCCGGGTGAGCAACAGCTGCCGGCGACCACTTCAAATTTGAGGAGACAGCAACAATATGTCCAAAGCAGTCAAGTACGCCGAGAAAGCCGTCGTCTACGCGGCCAAGGGCGCGTGGGTGGTTTACGAGCGGCTGAACCGCATCAGCCCCAATCCCTCCTTTACGCCCAAATGGAGCGACAAGCCCCTGCAGAAGAGCTACGAGAAAGAAAAACCGCCGCTAGGTTGGCCGCGCACCACAGATTCGCTCTGTCCCAAGTGCATCCCGGAGATCCGTAAGCAGATTCTGGACGGCAAGCTGCCCCACGAAGTTCTGCTCAATGAGAAAGTGGGCGAAATCAAGGCTCAGATCATCGAGCGCGACGGCAAGATCCTCATGGTCAAGGACTGCCCCAAGCATGGCCATTTTGAAGACCTCATGTCTATTGACACGGCCTTCTTCAAGCATCTTGAGGAGAGCTTCCCCGGCCGCGACGTGCGCGCGCACGGCATAGGCGACGAGAAGCTCCACCACCACGGCACCTCCACCGTCACCCACGGGCGCGGCTCGGTGCTCACCATCGACCTCACCAACCGTTGCAATATGATGTGTGACCCCTGCTTCATGGACGCCAACCAGGTCGGTTTCGTCCACGAGCTCACATGGGACGAGATCAAGACCATGCTTGACAACGCCATCACTATCAAGCCCAAGCGGCAGATGAGCGTGCAGTTCTCCGGCGGCGAGCCCACGCTCTCGCCCTACTTCCTTGACGCCGTGGCCTACTCGCGCAAGGTGGGCTACAACAGCGTGCAGGCCGCGTCTAATGGCATTGAGTTCGCCAAGAGCAAGGAGCTTTGCCGCGCCGCTGCTGAGGCTGGGCTGCGCTACGTCTATCTTCAGTTCGATGGCATCGGCAATGCCGCCAACTCGCACCGCAAGGTGGGCAACCTCTTTGACGTAAAGTTGCAGGCCATCAACAATCTGCACGAGGCCGGCGTAGACATCGTGCCGGTAACCACCATCATCAACGGCATCAACAACGAGCAGGTGGGCCGCATCATTGAGTTCGCTCTCGACAACCCCAAGAAGATCAGCTTCCTCAGCTTCCAGCCGGTCAGCTTTACCGGGCGTGATGAGGACATCAGCGACGAGCGCCGTCTGGCTCAGCGCTACACCCTCTCGCACATGGCGCACGACGTCAAGAACCAGGTAGGCCTCGGCGAGCCGGAGCGCGACTGGTTCCCCATCAGCTTTATGAGCACCTTCTCTGACTGGGCCGACCTGATTCACGGGCCCAGCGCCGAGTGGGGCCAGCTCAGTTGCGGCTGCCATCCCAACTGCGGCATCGGCATGGCGCTCATGATCGATAAGGAAACCAAGGAAGCCGCCCCCGTTACAGCCTTTCTCAATATGAACAAGGTTGCCAAGGATCTGGCCAAGGTCAACGACGCCTCCCGTGGCAAGTGGCTCTCGGTCATCGGTTTTGCTCTGGCTCTGTTGCGCAACTACGATCCCTTCCAGTCGCCCACCCACTTCAAGATCGTGGACATGCTCAAGAAGATGGACAAGACCTTCAACGCCACCGGCAGAGATTACGGCAGCGTCAAGGGCGACCGCACGCTGGACGACATCAAGAAGCGCCGGTCAGATCGCTGGAACTTCCTCTTCATCGCCGGCATGTGGTTCCAGGATCTCTTCAACTACGACTTCCGCCGCACCGAGCAGTGCATCATTCCTTACGCCACCCAGGAAGGTGAGATCAGCTTCTGTGCCTATAACACCGGCATCGGCTGGCGCAACATCATTGAGAAGATGCACATGACGGCCACCCTCACCAAGTGGTATGAGGAGCACGGCCGCCACGAGATCTTCGCCGGCGGCAAAAAGGTGGGCATGAGCTATGTGGGTCACGACCTGACCCTCAACATGGAGCATGTAAACTCTGAGGCCAACCACACGCTCGACGAGCTGGGCATCGCCAAGAACTCTCGCGAAGAAAAGATTCGTGCCCGCGATCTCAAGCAGGATGCTGAGAACGCCCGCATGGCCAAGCTCTACCGCGAGCATATTCTGGGCGAAAAGCCGGTCGAGGGCTTGGTTAGCCTGGATTCCATCGCTCCAGCCAAGCCGGTAGAGAAGAAGGAAGCCGATCTGGTAGCCGGCGACTAACCGGCGGCTAGCTCGCTTACAACGCTAACAACACACAACAGCCGCTCCCGTTGGGAGCGGCTGTTGTGTTGATGGGTCAATCCGTACCTGCATGCTCATGTCAATACAGACCATGCATAAAAGGGATCGACCGGCCACACTCTTTCATGAAGAAGTTATTGCTCGGACTGGTTCTTGTCTTCTGCTTCGCAATTCCATATGCGGCGCAGGCGCAGGTCGTAGTGGTCATACACCCTCACCATCACCCCCATCATCTAAACCAGTAGTCGGCTCAGACAGATCGTCGAAGAATGCCCCACCCCACAGCCTCACTGCGCTGTACACAATTCCCCGCGCCGCAGGTGCAGGACATGACTTCGCGCCGGACCAGATACAAGGACTGCGTAGTGTCCCTTGAGGCCGAAAAACGGCCTCAAGAGATACAAAATTGACAAGCTGTAGCCCGCATTTTCAGCGATAAACCGCGTCAAAAACAAGAGAACCAACGTCGGTCGTATGGTCGCTACAAAATCACGCGGATGCACAGAGGCCCCTTAGAGGGCTGGCTACGTTATCCTGCGTGAGAAGCCATGGTTCTACGGGTAAATGCGGTGCAGCGTGCGGGCGAACGGGATGGTTTCGCGCACATGGTCCAGGCCGCAGATCCACGCGACTGCGCGCTCTATGCCCATGCCGAAGCCGCTGTGCGGAACACTACCGTAGCGGCGTAGGTCCAGATACCACTGGAAAGCCTCTTTGGGCAGGTTGTGCTGCTCGATGCGCGCATTCAGCAGTTCATAGCTGGAGACGCGCTGTGAGCCGCCGATGATTTCGCCGTAGCCTTCCGGGGCCAGCACGTCCACGCACAGGGCGTAGCGGGCATCAGCGGGGTCCGGCTCCATGTAAAAAGCCTTTACATCGGCGGGATAGCGGTTGACCATCACCGGGCGGTCAAATTGGCTACTGAGCCAGGTTTCGTCAGGCGAGCCGAAGTCGTTGCCATACACAAAGGGCGCTTCCAGGTGGCCGTCCTTGTGGGCCTGGTTGAGCATGTCGGCGGCCACGTCGTAACGCAGTCGCGGAAAGGGCGGGCAGATGGCTTCGAGCTTGGCCCGGTCGCGGCCGATCACTTCCAACTCTGGCGCGCGGTTCTTCAGCACGCTCTGGACAATGTGGGAAAGGAAGTTTTCGGCTAACTCCAGCAGGCCATCCAGGTCCATGAAGGCAACTTCTGGCTCAATCATCCAGAACTCCGTCAAATGCCGCCGGGTCTTCGACTTCTCAGCGCGAAAAGTTGGGCCAAAGCTATAAACCTTGCCTAACGCCAGCGCAGTGGACTCGATATAAAGCTGGCCAGACTGAGTGAGATAGGCGGGATCGCCAAAGTAGTCCACCGGGAAGAGTGTCGAGGTGCCTTCGCAGGCCGCTGGGGTCAGGATAGGTGGGTCGGTGCGGATGAAGCCGTTGCTATCGAAATACTCAGCCGCCGCGCGCATGATCTCGGCCCGGATGCGGAGGATGGCGGACTGGCGCGGGGAGCGGACCCACAGATGGCGGTGCTCCATCAGGAAATCGACGCCGTGCTCTTTGAGCGTGATGGGGTAGGGGTCGGACTCGGGGACACGCTGGACGACTTCCAGGCCTTCAACATCCAGCTCGAAGCCGCCCGGGGCGCGCTTGTCTGCGCGGACCTTGCCGGTAACGATGACGCTGGACTCCTGGGTCAGACCCTTGAGCGCCTCGAAAACTTCAGGAGACACGCTCTTGACGTGGGCCACGCCCTGAACGGTGCCGGTGCCATCGCGAAAGATGGGAAAAAGCAGCTTGCCGCTCTCGCGCAGGTTGTAGAGCCACCCGCGCAGGGTGACTGTTTGGCCTTCATGCTGGCCGAGGGTTGCGATTGTGGCTACAGGAATGTTTTTTAGCGCTTCAGGGGTGGTCAGTTCTTCAGGCATAAATCTTCCTTGGCGGGCCGGTTGACACCCGGCCGGACTCTTTAGGATAGCGCGGCGCGGGGGCTACAGGGGCGCAAGGACTGCGGCCAAAGCCTGGTCCACAGTGGGTTGGGTAAAAGGGAAACGAGCGGTGGTAAGCCGCGAAGGGAAGACGCGGGCGCTGGAAAGCAAGGTTTCATCGGCCATTTGGCCCAAGGCAAGACGAAGAGCGAAGGCCGGGGCGCGAAGCAGAGCCGGACGGTGGATGGTGCGGGACAGGGCACGCGTGAATTCGGCATTGGTGACTGGGTTGGGGCAGGTGAAGTTGATTGGGCCGGAGAGGGTGGGAGTATCAAGGACAAAGAGGATAGCGGCAAGCGCATCGTCAAGGCTGATCCAGCTCATCCATTGCTGACCGTCGCCAAGTGGGCCGCCAAGGCCGAGCCTGAACATGGGAAGCATGTGTGCCAGTGCGCCGCCTTGACCCAAAACGACGCCAAAGCGGAGATGGACGACGCGGATGCCGGCGTCAACTGCGGGTTGGGCGGCAGCTTCCCATTGCTGGCAGAGATCTGCCAAAAAACCGGAGCCGGGAGCTGAGGTTTCGTCCAGTAGCTCGTCGCTGCGGTTCCCGTAAATGCCAACTGCGGAGGCGACCAGAAATGCCTGGGGCGGATGGTGGAGATGGGCAAGGGTAGTAGCCAGCGCGCGCGTGGACTGGACCCGGCTCAGGGTCATTTCCCGTTTGTAGGCAGTAGTCCAGCGATGAGCGGCTACGCCCGAGCCGGAAAGATGAATGGCGGCTGCCAAGCCATCGAGAGCTTCAGGATGGGCAATTGCCGGCGTAGTGGCAGAGTTCCACTGGAGCTGGTTGGGAGAGACGGGAGTGCGGCGAACCAGTTGCAGAATCGGCAGGTTGCGGGCGGCCAGGGCTCGCTGCAGAGCTGACCCTAGCATTCCTGAGGCGCCGGAGAGCAAATAACAAGCCGAATTACTGTTCATATCGACAGCATGGATATTTGTTTTCTCTTTGTGAATACAATACGTACAATTGAATGATATAAGTTTTGCACCATAGGAATATTTTTTCATCTAGACAATATTTGAGCCTTATATGCATCCTATTCAATGGACAGGAGGGCCGATGAGCGAAATGCAGGTGGTCAAAAGCGAAGAGACGCAAAAGTCTCAGGTGGATACGGAGACGACCGAGCGCTTTATCGAAGAAAAGCACATTGGCGAGCGAATCAGGCGGCTACGGCTGAAGAAGTCGATGGGGCTGGTGGAACTAGGACGGCATACAGGTCTCTCGGCCAGTTTTCTCTCTCAGCTTGAAACAGGGCGAGTGGTGCCTACGCTGCGCAACTTGGCGCGTATCGCTATGGTCTTTTCTAAGGATCTCTCCTATTTCTTTGAAAGTGAGCCACACTCACTCTTCAGGATTCACCGGCGTAAGGACCGTGTGCGGTTACCGCAAACCGGGGTTGAGACACCGGCCTATTTTTTTGAAAGCCTGGGCTACATGGTGCCGGACCGGTATATGGATCCCTATTTTGCCGAGTTTGTTCCCTTGGCCGAGGGGCAGGAACCCAAGGCGCATATGCACGCCGGGTTTGAGTTCCTTTATGTGCTAGAGGGAGATTTGGAGCTTCATCACGGCGACCAGGGATGCATACTGGAGGCGCGCGACGCGGTATACTTCGACGCCAGCACGCCACACTCCTACCAGTGTGCGGGCAATAAGCCGGCTGGAGCGATTATTGTCACCATGCATCAGCCGCCTCCGGCGATGCCCATGCCGCAGAGGGCGGTGAGTGCGACAGTGGCGAAGCAGGCAGGTAGGGCGAACAGGTAAGCCTGGCGAAGAAGAATCGACTTACGGGATATCTTCCGTATCGTCGCCGTATGTGGGATAGGGATTAGGATCGGTGCTGGTAGGTATACTGGCGAGCGTTACAAGGTCGGCTTGCACTTGCGCCCACTGCCTGGTGTCGTTCTTTGTGGTAATGGGTGAGTCTGGGTTGGCGTAGTAGGCCTGGATATCTTCCTTGATGCCAGGGGGAATTGGCTGAGCGGGCGGGCTCGTGAGGCGATGGAGCAAATTGGCATAGGTCGAGTCGGTCAGTGAATATCCTCCGGGTTGCACCACACGTCCTGTGTCGAGGTCGCGATTCGGTAGAGGGTGTTGCGGATCCCGCGATTGACGCGGCACATCCTGACTAGCGGTGAGACTCGCCGGCAGCGGTTGCGAAGGCGGGGGTTCGGAGTGTGTATCCGACGCGGCGGCGACAGCGGCTGTCGGGCGGGTCGTTGGAGGCGGCGTAAAGCGGGCGAGTACACGGCGAAGAGCCGCTACAGACATTGCCACGCTGTGCGTGTAATCTGCTTCAGTGGCTGTCGTGGGCCCTTTGATAGCAACCAGCTTCAGCGGACCGATCTTGGGCAGCACGTAGATCAGACCCGCCAGTGCGTAGGTTCCGATTCCGGCCTTCCGACGGTAGGCGTCCCAGTCGTTTTCCGCCGCCATTGCGCCCACTTCTTTCTCAACCTCAAGCCTTTCCGGCGTGTTCGGTTCCACAGGCTCATGACGGCGATGGAGGATCGTGAGCGCGTACGCAATCCGCGGGATGAAGCTGCGCACTGCGAAGCGGTAACCGCTGACATTGAAGCGGCGGCCCCGTTTACTGGAAAAATCTTCACTCAGTCCGTAAGTCTGGTAAAACGCCAGTGCAAGCTGCCGCACCGGCACCTCTAGTCCCACATGCCGGAGATAGTGGAGAGGTGCTACGCGGTGATGCGCGATTTCGTCGATATCGAAGGCGAACTCGGTCTGGACGTGCTGGCGCTTTCCCTGGGCGTAGTTCACCGCTGGGCCATATTTTGCGCGCAGTTTAGGAAACTCGACTGGAACGGCAAGGTTGGTTGCCTCAGAATGACCGACGGAGTCTCCAATGTAGTGGGAGAGAGCGCCAACGGCAAAGGCAAGCTCATCGGCATTGCCCGCATTGCGGAAGAGGTTGACGACGAAGTCGCCTGAGCGCACGTAGTGTGTAAGGTTGGAGAAAGACGAGTCGCCAAACGGGTAATAGCCGATATCCTGGATCACGCAGCCGCCGTATGCGTAGGCACGCGCATGTTCGAGTTCGGCGGGCGTCAGCGTCGGATAACGGCTCAGCAGCAGAGGAACAATGGAATCCTTCCATGTGAGGTCAATTCCCTGCTCATGTGTGAGCAGGGAATACGCGGCCGCCTGCCTGCCCCATGGCATCAGCAGAACCATCACCAGCAACATCACCATTCGCGCCCGACTCGTCAAATTCAATCACCTGATTGCTATTGGATGCGATCGGATCGAGCATGTATGTTTCAAAGCGAACACTGCCGCCAGAAACGTGCGGCTGCGGGCGGGAATCCTGCAACGGCGTCCCCGTTAGAACGGAGATGGGCATTACGCGCTGAATGCTGAGAAATACTCTGCCACCTGCTGCCAATTGTCGACGCGGATAAAGCCAGTGGCGGGCAGGTTATGGGGCGCGGTATAGAGAAGACCCTGGCCTTCAAAGCGCAGCAGATTCTTGGGCAAGTCGTCGATGAGATAGTCGGCACGAAGGATGGATTTATTGCCGCAGAAGACGTAATGCGTGCACGGAATGAAGGGAAAGTGCCGCTGCAGCCAGCGATACTTGGGGCCAAGCGAATTGGGAACCATCATGGCCTGGGTGGCGATAAAGATTTCAAAGCGAGTGGAAAGATCTTTCAGTACTTCCTGGGCGCCAGGCATCAGGGCCAAGTCCTCAAAGAAATCTTCGGCATCTAGAAATGCACGAAGCTGCTGCTGGCGGTCGAGTGGCGTAATCTCCCAAAGACCCTTGCCGGCCAGATCATCTGGTGTAACCTCTTCGTCGAATGTCTGGTTATAGCGGCGAAGATGTTCGGCGAGCGTATCCGCCATCACCTCATCCATATCCACACAGATGCGCAGCACAACTAATCTCCTGTTTGGGACTTGGATGCTCGTGGACGCGTACTATGGGCAGGCAGAGGGGATTTGGGAGCCGGAGTTGCAGGGGCTGGAGGAGTCATAGAGGGATCCCAATAGAGCATCCGGCCACAACTGTCGCAGGTGAGCAACTCGCCCTCACGCAGTTGGTTCCAGGTCTGGGGCCGGACGCCCATGCGGCAACCGGAACACTGCTGATTTTCTGCGCTTGCCATGGCTGTGCCGCGGGATCCAGAAAGGCGGTCGAAGCGGACAAGCCACTCAGGCTCGATAAGCGGGCGAAGTTCATTGCGCTGGGCATCGAGGGCGGCCAAATCGGAGTTGTATTCCTGCTGTCGCAGGGCAACGCGGGCCCGGGTCTTGTTCAGGGCTGAGGCCAGCGACTCCACCTGTGTCCGTGCGGCAGCCAAAGCAGTCTCTTGCGACTCCGTGCGCTCCAGACTTGCAAAAGCCTCATTTTCCAGGCGTTCAATCTCGGAATCTACAAAATGGACCTCGTGCTCAATGGCGGCTGCCTGGGCAGGAGTGGTTACGGAGTCGAGCTGGGTGCGGAAGTGGGCGGACTTCTGGCGGTGGGCGTCGATCTCGCGTTCCAGCCGGGTGCGGAGCGTCTCCTCGCGGCTGAGTGCGGCAGAGGCCTCGGCGGACTGTCGCTCGGCGGCGGCCAGTGCGGCAGAAGCCTGGGCAATCTCGGCCGGCAGGGCGCGCAAGGCAAGGTTGAGGCGGCTTCGCTCCAGATCGACTGCTTGCAGCTTTACGAGGTTTTCAATATGTGCTTGCATCCGTGCCTTGAAGTCTACGGCATTTACCGTCTATTAAGAAAATATCTGCAAGGCAATGCTGCGACAATGGAAGCCAAACGGGAGGCGGATGCAGTGAAAACTCAGGCGTCATTCTTGCGCAGAAACCCGTGGATCAAGTGGCTTGCTGGTGGCGTTGTGCTAGCGTTGGCGGGAGCGGCTGTAGTTGTGACCATTCTGCTGCACCGGGCTGAGCCCATCCTGCGTGCCCGTATTGTGAAAGAGTTGCAGGATCACTTTCATGCCCGTGTGGAGTTGGACAGCTTTCACGTTTCGCTCGTGAACGGGCTGTGGGCCGAAGGGAAGGGGCTGCGGATCTGGCCGCCGGACCAGGTTGTCGGCGTACCAGTCCCTGGCTTGGCAGGGCAGAGTGCGCCGCTTATACGACTGGAGGAGTTCCGTTTTCATGCCCCGCTGGACTATATGCCGGGCAGGCCTATTCACATTTCCGTGGTGCAACTGAAAGGGTTGGAAGTCATTCTGCCGTCCCGGTCTCAATTTAGTCATGCGATAGCCGGAGTCGGCGGCCAATCGAGGAGCGGGGGAAGGCTGAGTGTCAAAGTAGATGGCGTTGAATGCAGCGGAGCGAGGCTGGTGCTAGAGACCAGCAAACCGGGCAAGCTGCCAATGGAGTTTGCCATTGCGCGCCTCAAGCTAACGAAGATCTCCTCGAATGGGGTCATGGGGTTTGATGCGGAGTTGACCAACCCGCGGCCAGTGGGGACAATCCACTCAACAGGGAGCTTTGGCCCCTGGCTAGTGGCAGACCCCGGTGAGTCTCCGATTACAGGCGATTACCGGTTTGACCACGCAGATTTGTCGATCTTCCATGGCATTGCAGGCATTCTCAATTCGACGGGCCACTACCAGGGCACGCTGCGCGAATTGGCAGTAGATGGCGAGACCGACACACCGGATTTCAGGCTGACTCACTTCGGCAATGCGCTGCCGCTGCGCACCCGCTTTCACGCCATGGTGGACGCTACCAACGGCGATACGTGGCTGGAGCCGGTGGATGCGACGCTGGGCGGCTCGCACTTTACCGCGCAGGGGCAGGTGGTGCGCGTGATCGCTGCGGAGGCAGGTGCGCCGGCCCATAGCATCGGACACGATATTGCCCTCACGGTGACTATGGACCATGCCCGGATTGAGGACTTTCTTCGCCTGGCCAGCCATTCCGGCCAGTCGCTGCTTACCGGCGCCGTGACGATGAAAACCACACTGCGCATTCCGCCGAGCCCGTTGCCAGTGCATATGAGAATAAGGCTGGCGGGCACGTTCGTGCTAGACCAGGCCCAGTTTACCAGCACCAAGATTCAAAACGGAATCGAGCAACTAAGCCTGCGCGGTCAGGGGCGGCCCAATGATGTAAAGATCACCGACCCGGACAGTATCCAATCCCAGATGCTGGGAGGCTTCAGCTTGGCAGGTGGGGTTCTCACGCTTCCGCGACTGGAGTACACGGTGCCGGGTGCGGATATACAACTGCAAGGCACATATGGCCTCGATGGTGGCAAAATGGACTTTACGGGCACTGCCAGAACTCAGGCCACGGTCTCTAAGATGGTGGGTGGGTGGAAAGGCTTCCTGCTAAAGCCGGTCGATCGGTATTTCAAGAGAGACGGTGCGGGTGCTGAAATTTTCATTCACATTGGCGGAACGCGCGAGAATCCAAACTTCGGAATCGACTTCAGCCGCAAGAAGACGAATTCGGATACACCCAGGTAGCGCGCTAAGCATAATTTTCATTCTGATCAAAGGGCAACTGCGCCATGCGCTGGCACATGAGCCATGTGATACTTTGTCTTTGGTTACGCTGCTGCCGGAATCGCCAGCGGCGGTGCAAGGCCGGGAGAACAAAATGAACTTATCCAAATCTATCGTTCGCAGCTTGACTGGCGGCGTTATCGCCATATTTCTAGTGACAGCGGCTCTTTCCGCAGGAGGGCAAAGCGCGGCTGGTAAGCCTAGTCCAAAACACCACGCTACGGCCCAGGCCAGTGAGCGGAACTGGTGGAAGAATGCTGTTATTTATGAGATAGGGGTATTTACTTGACGCCACCAACCACAAGATATAGTGTTTTGGGCCAT
>VFSW01013868.1_pt1 | contig 11182 bp, 7 predicted proteins | sample 5358111 | NCBI WGS metagenome assembly VFSW01 (sample SAMN11554181, study PRJNA540505) | mine drainage metagenome | isolation source: sediment from site ElyBrook_90M | place: USA: Ely Copper Mine, Vershire, VT | collected 2017
AACATCGTGGCCTTCGAGAAAAGCTGGCTTTGATGGATCATGCGGCGTTGTCGCGCATCGGTTTTCGGCAACTCGAAAGCAATCCTGATCCCGAGACGGAAGACCGTCTGGCCGCCGCGTACTTCTCGCGCTGGATCAATCAGCAAGACCGCAACGGAATTTCCGAGCCGGTGCGCGCCGGCCTCACCGCGCAGGAGATGATTCTGAATTGCGCCGCTTGTCACGGGACCAAAGACACTCACTTCGGATTGTTCGGCCAGGACTGCGCGCAATGTCACGCGACCTCGAAATGGACCATTCCGGAATTCCGCCATCCCCCACCCACTTCCCTGGACTGCGCCCAATGCCACCAAGCTCCGCCCAGCCATTACATGATGCACTTCAAAATGATTTCGATGACGATCGCCGGCGTGGAGAAGGCCGAGGTGAATCAATGTTTCCTCTGTCATCAAACCACCTCATGGAACGATATCAAAGGCGTCGGCTTTTACAAACACCATTGAGCATGAACCCAACCTGAAAACAGAATTATGAATGTGCTTGCGATTGATACAGGCGGAACTCACGTCAAAATCCTTGCCACCGGAAAGAAGACTCATCGGGAATTTCCCTCCGAGCCGGCGCTAACGGCTAAGCGGATGCTCTCTGCCGTCAAGAAATTGACTCGGGATTGGAAGTATGACGTGGTTTCGATTGGCTATCCGTCACTCGTGAGCGAGAAGCGTCGCACGCCCATGAACCAAGCAATAGACTAACCTCAACACAATCACAAATTCTGTCATGAAAAGGAATACAACAATGCAACTCGGGATGGTCGGACTGGGCCGGATGGGCGCCAACATGGTGCGACGTCTTATGCTGGGTGGCCATCAGTGCGTGGTCTTCAACCGGTCGCCGCAGAAGGTGAAGGACTTGGTGAAGGAGAAGGCAGTTGGCGCCTCCTCGCTCGCCGACCTCGTGAAGAAACTCCAGAAGCCGCGGGCGGTTTGGTTGATGGTGCCCGCCGCAGTCGTGGACCGGTTCATTGCCGACCTGCTGGCGCTGCTGGAGCCCGGCGACATCCTGATTGACGGCGGCAATTCGTGCTACGTGGACGACATCCGGCGCACCAAGGAACTTGCGCCGAAGAGAATTCACTATGTGGACGTGGGAACGAGCGGCGGTGTTTGGGGATTGAAACGCGGCTATTGCATGATGATTGGCGGCGAGAAAACCGTGGTGCAGCATCTCGATCCCATCTTCGCCACACTGGCGCCGGGTCGCGGCGACATTCCGGGCACTACCGGACGCCAGAAGCTCGAGGGCACATCGCAGCAGGGTTACCTGCATTGCGGCCCGAATGGTGCCGGCCATTTCGTCAAGATGGTCCACAACGGCATCGAGTACGGCCTGATGGCCGCCTATGCCGAAGGCTTAAGCGTCTTGCGTGACGCCAATATCGGCAAGCAACAGCCCGACCCGGACGCTGAGACGACGCCTCTGCGCAATCCCGAGCATTATCAATATGACCTTAATCTGGGCGACATCGCCGAGGTCTGGCGGCGCGGCAGCGTCATCGCCTCGTGGCTGCTGGACTTGACCGCGGACGCGTTGGCCAAGGATCCCAACCTTTCGCAATTCGCGGGCCGGGTGTCGGATTCCGGCGAAGGCCGGTGGACGATCAAGGCCGCAGTTGACGAAGGTGTCCCGGTGCCCGTGCTCACCACGGCGCTTTATTCTCGATTCGCTTCCCGCGGCGAGGCGGATTTCCAGAGCAAGCTGCTGTCGGCCATGCGCTACGGGTTCGGTGGCCATCTGGAAAAATCCGCGAAATAACGAACAACTTATGAACGTTCCTCACTCTGACGCCCTGGTCTTCTTCGGGGCCACTGGCGACCTCGTTTACAAGAAGATTTTCCCCGCTCTTTATGCGATGGAGCGGCGAGGACATCTCAAGGTGCCGGTCATCGGAGTCGCCAGGTCGGACTGGACAATCGAGCAGTTTCGAGCGCGCGCCCGCGAGAGCGTCGAGAAGTACGATGGCTTCGACGCGGCGGTCTTCGCGAAGCTCCAGGAGCGGCTTCACTACATCAGCGGCGACTACGGCGCTGCCGCCACCCACGCCGCGCTTCGCAAGGAACTCGGCAATGCTGTCCACCCGCTGCACTATCTTGCCATCCCGCCCAGCGTATTCGAGAAGGTGATCGAGGGTCTCGGCCAATCGGGCTGCGCCCGCGGCGCACGCGTGATCGTCGAGAAGCCCTTCGGCCGGGACCTCGCGTCCGCGCAGGCGCTTAGCGCGACGCTCCACACGGTCTTCGACGAGTCGTGCATCTTCCGCATCGACCATTACCTTGGGAAGGAACCGGTGCAGAACCTTTTGGTCTTCCGCTTCGCGAACACCTTCCTCGAGCCTTTCTGGAACCACAAGTATGTTGAGAGCGTGCAGATCACGATGGCTGAGAGCTTCGGCGTCGAGGGCCGTGGCAGTTTTTACGAGGAGTCCGGCGCAATTCGTGACGTGATCCAGAACCACATGCTCCAAGTGGTGGGATTCCTCGCGATGGAGTCGCCGACGACGACGAGCCAGGATTCGATCCGCGACGAGCAGGTGAAAGTGTTCAGGATGATCCGTCCGCTCAGCCCCGAAGAGCTGGTGCGCGGGCAGTTCCGCGGCTACCGCCAGGAGGAGGGCGTCGCCCGCGACTCGAAGGTCGAAACTTTTGCCGCCGCCCGCCTTCACATTGACTCTCCGCGCTGGGATGGCGTGCCTTTCTTCATCCGGGCGGGCAAGTGTCTCCGTGAGGCGTTGACCGAAGTGCTGGTGATGCTCAAACCGCCCGCACTCAGCAACCTTTGCCCAGGGCAGGCGAACTATGTGCGCTTCCGGCTGAGCCCCGGCGTGACGATTGCCATCGGCGCCCGTGTGAAACGCCCCGGAGAGGAGTTGATTGGCGACCCAACGGAACTCAAAGTGGTCAACCAGACGCATGGGGATGAAATGGAAGCCTACGAGCGCCTCTTGAGCGACGCCATGATGGGCGACGGCACCCTCTTCGCGGGTCAGGACGGCGTGGAGGCCGCGTGGGCAGTCGTTCAACCCGTCTTGGGGCTCGTGACGCCCGTGCATGATTACGAATCCGGTACGTGGGGTCCGTCGGAGGCTGAGAAGCTTACGGTGGACAGCTGTGGCTGCCACAGTCCAGTCTGGCTGCTGCCCCACGGCAAAGACGAAGAATCAAGCTGCTGAATGGCTCAAAAAGTTCGTGAGTCGTCCAACAGAGGCGGACATTTCCAAAGACCATGATGAAATCAACATTCCAACCACTCAACCGGCGGCGCTTCATCCACGTCTCCACAGCGCTCGGCTTGCTGGCGGGCCTGCAACGCATCATGCCCGCTTACGCTTTTGAAAACACCGGCCTGAAAGCAAGTCCAGTCGGAGATTCAGAGGCCAACGAGATAGACCTTCTGATCCGCGAACAACAACTGCAGTTCGGTAAACGGCGAGGCACCGCCATTACCATTAACGGAACTGTTCCGGGTCCGCTCGTGCGTCTGCGCGAGGGCACCGACGCAATCCTGCGAGTCACGAATGGTCTCAAGGAAGACACTTCCATTCATTGGCACGGATTGCTTCTGCCTCCCGGTATGGACGGCGTCCCGGGCGTGAGCTTCGCGGGGATCAAAGCGGGAGAAACTTTCACCTACCGTTTCCCCGTCCGACAAAACGGCACCTACTGGTATCACAGCCACTCCGCGGGCCAGGAGCAGTCGGGCCACTATGGCCCGCTGATTATCGACGCGGCCAAGCCAGAGCCTTTCCAGTATGACCGCGAACACGTCGTCGTGCTCTCGGATTGGACGTCCGAAAACCCCATGTCCGTCATGGCCCGGCTGAAACGGCGGCCAAGCTATTACAATTTCCAACGACGTACGGTCGGCACCTTCTTCCACGACGTGGCGAAGAATGGATTCAAGCCCACAGTCAAGGACCGATTGGAGTGGGGTCGCATGCGCATGGACCCGTCCGACATCTCGGACGTCACGGGTTTCACCTACTCGTTTTTGATGAACGGCTTCGCGCCGGAATCGAATTGGACGGCGCTCTTTCAGCCGGGCGAGCGGGTGCGGCTGCGCTTCATCAACGCTGGAGCGGCAACTTACTTCGATCTGCGGATTCCCGGTCTCCAAATGACGGTCGTCTCGGTGGACGGCCAGCATGTGCAGCCGGTGACCGTGGATGAAATCCGCATCGCCATCGCCGAGACGTATGACGTCATCGTCGAGCCTAAGGAGCAACGTGCCTACACCATTTTTGCCGAGGCCATGGATCGCAGCGGATTTGCGCGCGGTACGCTGGCCACTGAAAAGGGCATGACGGCGCCGCTGCCGCCGCGCCGGGAACGCGTGGTTGCCACCATGGCTGACATGGGCATGGGCGACATGGCCGGCATGAAGGGCATGAAAGCCGTGGACGAGACGAACACGGCGAACATGAAGATGCCGGCTGCGAAAATGGAAGGGATGGATCCCGCCCCGCCAGCCACCGATGCCATGCCTGATATGCCAGGAATGAAGGCGGCGGCGGCCCCGACGATGAGTGGTTCAGTGCCGAACGGCGGCCCCGTCAAGCACGGTCCTGACCACCACGGCCCGGGAAATTCCGCCGTGCCAATGGAGACGAAAAGCCGGTTGGGTGAACCGGGCACCGGTCTGGAGGGCACCGGGACGCGCGTGCTTCTTTACAGCGACCTTCGGAGTCTCCAGCCAGGCGAAGATTCCCGTCCGCCCGGCCGGGAAATCGAACTTCACATCACCGGCAACATGGAGCGCTATATGTGGGGTTTCGACGGTAAGAAATTCTCCGAAGCCAAACCAATCAAGTTCTACCACGGCGAACGGGTGCGCCTCACCTTGGTAAACGATACCATGATGAATCACCCCATTCACCTTCACGGAATGTTCATGGAGCTGGATAACGGCGCGGGTCCGAACAAGCCGCGCAAGCATACCATCAACGTCAAACCGGCCGAGCGGCTGTCGCTGGACATCACTGCGGACGCGCTCGGCAACTGGGCGTTTCATTGTCACGTCCTTTACCACATGGAGATGGGAATGTTCCGCGTCGTGTCAGTCGTTGAAAAAATGGAAGGAGCCGCATCGTGAAGCATTACCATCGCATTACTACAACTTTCGCCACCGCCGCTGTCGGCCTGCTTGGTCTTTTTGCGTTTTGCGTTGGAGCGGCGGCGCAGGCAACCCCGACGTATGCGGGCACACTTGATGAACCGTCTTCAGAAACCACAGCCGCCGTGACGAACTCACCGGCTTCGAATGGGCGCGTTGATGCTGAAACACAATCGCCGCCCGGGACCGTTGGGAAGAACTGGCCCAAGCCCGTCGAAGACAGCCAGCACTTTGGCTACCTTCTCTTTGACGAACTCGAATACCGGATGACGAGGGGCTCGGACGCATTGTATTGGGACGCCACGGGCTGGTATGGGGGTGACTACAACCGGCTTTGGCTCAAGTCCGAGGGTGGGTGGCGAACTTCGGGAGAACGCGGTGGCGAATTTGACGTCCAGGCTCTTTACGGTCGCCTCATCGCGCCATTTTGGGACTTCCAGGCCGGCTTGCGCTACGGCCAATTCTCGGGCGCGGGCTTCGATGGTTCGCGGGGCTTCGCCGTTATTGGCCTCGAAGGGTTGTCGCTTTACTGGTTTGAGGTTGAAACCGCTTTGTTCATCAGCCAGGACGGCGATGTTTCCGCGAATCTCACGGCCACCTACGACCTGCTGCTCACCCAGCGACTCATTCTCCAGCCGCGCCTGGACTTCGACGCTGCCGTGCAGTCGGTCGAAAAATTCGGTGTGGGATCAGGTGTCAACAGCATTGGGCTGGGCTTGCGCTTGCGTTATGAAATCACGCGCGAGTTTGCGCCTTACATTGGCGTCCAATGGCTGCGCCGGTTTGGCGAAACCGCCGACATCTCGCAGCGTGGTGGAGGACGTGCCGAGGACATTGCGGTGGTCTTTGGGGTGCGCCTCTGGTTTTGAAACTGTGAACATTTCAAAGCCTCAAAGTGTCGGGGAGACAGGCATGACGAGTCACCTGGCGAATTACCCGATTCAACCAGCCAGCAGCGAAGAGATGCTGGACGCGCTCCAGCGGGACGCCTTCGGATATTTCCTGCACGAGACCAACCCGGCGAACGGCCTGGTGGCAGACAAGACGCAACCGGACGCCACCGCAAGTATTGCCGCCGTAGGGTTTGCCCTGGCAGCATATTCGGTTGGCGCCGAGCGCTCATGGATGACGCGTGCCAAAGCGGCAGAGCGAACGCTGGCGGTGTTACGGTTCTTCTGGAACAGCCCGCAGGGGACGGCACCGTACGCGACAGGCTACAAAGGGTTCTACTACCACTTTCTTGATATGAAGACCGGAGGGCGCGCCGGGGGGTGTGAGCTTTCAACCGTCGATACCGCTTTTCTGCTGGCCGGAATGCTCACTGCCGCAGTCTATTTCGATCAGGATTATGCGGACGAGCGGGAGATCCGCACGTTGGCCGATGCGCTCTACCGCCGCGTCGATTGGCAATGGGCGCGAAACGGTGGAGCAACGATCACCCACGGGTGGAAGCCCGAAAGCGACTTTTTGAAGTACCGCTGGGAAGGCTACGATGAGGCTCTACTCCTATACGTACTGGGCCTTGGTTCGCCGACGTACCCGCTGGCAAAGGAAAGCTATTCGGCGTGGTCCTCCACCTACCAGTGGAAGGAAATCTATGGCCACGAGTTTCTGTATGGCAGTTCGCTCTTCATCCATCAATTCTCGCACCTGTGGATTGATTTCCGTGGGATTCAGGATGACTTCATGCGCGACAAGGGCATTGACTACTTCGAGAACAGCCGCCGAGCGACCCACATCCAGCAGCATTACGCGATTCATAACCCTCACGCCTTCGTGGGCTACGGCCAATACTTCTGGGGCCTGACAGCGAGCGATGGACCCGGCTGGACGGTGCGGCAGGTCCGTGGCGTCGAACGCCGCTTCTTCGATTATGTGGCGCGCGGCGTGCCGGACGGCCCGGACGACGGGACCGTCGCCCCCTGGGCAGTGGTCGCCTCGCTGCCCTTTGTCCCGGAGATCGTGCTGCCCACGGTTCGGCATTTCAAGGAGGTGTACCCGGAGATCACGGGCAAGTATTGCTTCAAGTGCAGCTTTAATTTGACCTTTCCGCACGAGTCGCAGGGCAAGCCCGGCTGGACCTCGCTGTACCATTACGGGATCAACTTGGGGCCGGTCGTATTGATGTGCGAGAATTACCGCTCGGGCTTGCTCTGGCGACTGACGCGGCGCTGCCCCTACGTCGTCACGGGGTTACGACAGGCAGGATTTGCGAATGGCTGGCTGTGAGAAGGACTGACCAATGACCAAAGACCCGATTTGCGGAATGAAGGTGAACGAAGCGACGGCGTTCCGCGCTGAACGCGATGGAAAGTCGTTTTACTTTTGCAGCGAGAACTCTCGGAAAAACTTTCTGGCCGCGGAAAAACCTGCGAACCTCGCCGAGGATTCCTGTTACGGCGGCAAGCCTGAACCCGCGCCCGTTCACGGCGATTCTGGTAACGGTCACGAACATCACGAGCACGGCCATCGGAAGACCGGCGACGAGGAACATTCTCGTTGCCACGACAAACCCGGCGCTGAGTCGAATTCTCACGCGCACCACGACGATTCCCACCACGGTCAGGAGCACGCAGCGGTGATGCCTTCCGCTGCCGCCAAATACTTTTGCCCGATGTGCCCCGGCGTGGAGTCGGACAAGCCGGGCGATTGCCCGAAATGCGGCATGGCCCTGGAACGTAATCCCACGTGGAAGCCCGCGCAGAAAGCTATCTATACCTGCCCGATGCACCCAGAAATCGAGCGGGACCATCCGGGCTCATGCCCCAAATGCGGCATGGCTCTGGAACTGAAAACCGCTGCTCCGGATGCGGAGGAGGACAATTCCGAACTGCGCGGCATGATGCTGCGGTTCCGGGTTGGTGCTGCGTTGGCGTTGCCTGTGTTTGTCGTGGCCATGGCGCATCTGGTTCCCGCGTGGAGTCATGCGGAATGGGTGAACGGCAATGCCTCCCGGTGGGGGCAATTCATCCTCAGCACACCCGTGGTGTTGTGGGCAGGCTGGCCGTTCTTCGTTCGCGGTTGGCGTTCAATTGTGAATCGCAGCCTCAACATGTTTACCCTTATCGCTTTGGGCGTGGGAGCCGCTTATGCGTTCAGCGCCGTGGCGATGCTGTTTCCGCAGGTTTTCCCGCCGGGATTGGGGCATGGCGGCAAGCCGGCCCTCTATTTCGAGGCGGCCGCCGTCATCACCGTGCTGGTGCTGCTCGGTCAGGTGCTCGAACTCCGCGCGGGTCAGCGCACCGGTGGCGCCATCAAAGCGTTGCTGGGTCTCGCCCCCAAGACAGCCCGTCGCGTCACACCCAAGGGAGACGAAGACGTGGCGCTTGATGCAGTGCATCCAGACGACCTATTGCGTGTGCGGCCCGGCGAAAAAGTTCCCGTGGACGGGGAAGTCGTCGAAGGGCGGACTTCTATTGATGAGTCTATGCTGACGGGAGAGCCGGTGCCCGTGGAGAAGGAGATCGGCGCCAAAGTTTCTGGCGGCACAGTAAACACAACTGGCGGGATCATCATGAAAGCCGAGCGAGTGGGCGGCGAAACGCTGCTCGCACAAATCGTTCAACTCGTGGCCCAGGCACAACGCAGCCGCGCTCCGATCCAGGCACTGGCGGATAGGGTTGCCAGTTGGTTTGTCCCAGCAGTTTTGGCTGTGGCGGTGCTTACGTTCGCAGGCTGGCTTTTGTGGGGGCCTGAGCCACGCCTTGCTTATGCTATCACCAATGCCGTTGCAGTGCTCATCATCGCCTGTCCCTGCGCGCTGGGGCTTGCCACGCCGATGTCCGTGATGGTGGGGATTGGACGCGGTGCACAACTGGGCGTGCTGATCCGCAATGGCCAAGCCATCGAAACGCTCGCGCGTCTGAACACGCTGGCCATGGACAAAACCGGCACACTTACCCAGGGCAAACCAAAATTGGCAAAGGTGCGGCCTGCTAACGACTTTTCAGAGACCGACCTTCTTCGCCTGGCAGCATCGATCGAGCAAGGAAGCGAACACCCGCTGGCACATTCGATTGTCGAGGCTGCCCGCGAAAGAAAGCTCCCGCTGGAAGCTGCCAAGGATTTCCAATCCACCACCGCCGGCGGCGTGGCGGGCACCATCGATGGACGGCGGGTGCTGATCGGCAAACCTGCGTTCCTGACCGAAAACGGAGTGGCTAACATTTCGGCGCTTGAGCAGTTCGCCGCCCCAATGCAAGCCGAAGGCGCAACGGCCATCTTTGTGGCCGTAGATGGGCGCCATGCTGGAGTCTTAACCGTTGCCGATCCGCTAAAATCAACCACTCCCCAGGCCCTCACTGACCTGCGTGAACTCGGAGTGAACGTGCTGATGCTCACCGGCGATAACCGGCATACGGCCGAAACGGTGGCGCGCAAGGTCGGCATCCAGGATTTTGAGGCCGGGGTTACCCCGCATGGCAAGCTTGAGAAGATAAAGACGCTGAAGGCAGGGGGCCGCATCGTTGGCATGGCCGGCGACGGCATCAACGACGCTCCCGCTCTGGCCGCCGCCCATGTTGGCATCGCCATGGGGACGGGCACTGACATTGCCATGGAGAGCGCCGGAGTTACGCTGGTGAAAGGCGATTTACGCGGCATCGTGCGGGCGATTCGCCTGGGCCGGGCAATGATGCGAAACATCCGCCAGAATCTTTTCTTCGCATTCATTTATAATGCGTTGGGCATTCCCATCGCCGCCGGATTGCTTTATCCATTCTTCGGCGTGCTGCTCAGTCCGGTCATTGCCGGGGTCGCGATGAGCCTGAGTTCCGTCTCGGTCATCAGCAACGCCTTGCGGCTGCGGAAAGTGAGACTGTGATTTAGTTGCGCACCATGAAAACAAAGACAAACACGCTCACGCCGGAACTGCTCCACCAGATAGATGCCTATTGGCGCGCCGCCAACTATCTGTCGGTTGGCCAGATTTATCTTTATGACAATCCGCTGTTGAAGCGTCCGCTGATGTTGGCCGACGTGAAGCACATGCTGCTAGGACACTGGGGCACGCCCCCAGGGCAAAACTTCATTTACGCTCACTTGAACCGGGTCATCAACAAATACGACCTCGACATGATCTACGTCTCCGGCCCCGGCCACGGCGGCCCGGCCGTCGTGGGCAACACTTACCTCGAAGGCACCTACAGCGAGATCTATCCCAACATCAGTCAGGACGAGATCGGCCTGCGGAAACTCTTTCTTCAGTTTTCGTTTCCTGGAGGAATTCCCAGCCACGCCTCGCCGGAGTGCCCGGGCTCGATCCACGAGGGCGGCGAGTTGGGCTATTCGCTCAGCCATTCGTTCGGGGCGGTGTTCGACAATCCCGATCTCGTCGTCGCCTGCGTCGTCGGCGATGGCGAGGCGGAAACCGGACCGCTGGCCACGGCGTGGCATTCCAACAAGTTTCTCGATCCGGCCACCGACGGCGCGGTGCTGCCGATCCTGCATCTCAACGGCTACAAGATTTCCAACCCGACCGTCCTGGCCCGCATCACCCGCGAGGAATTGGAACAGTTGCTCCGCGGTTACGGGTGGTCGCCATACTTCGTCGAGGGACACGAGCCCGAGCTGATGCATGAGGCCATGGCCGCGACACTCGACACGGCGGTGGAGCAGATCAAACAAATCCAGCAGGACGCCCGCGTCCACGGCAACCTCGCGCGTCCCCGCTGGCCGATGATCGTCCTCAATTCGCCCAAGGGCTGGACGGGGCCGAAAGTGGTCGATGGTTTGCAGGTTGAAGGTACCTTCCGTTCGCACCAGGTGCCGCTCTCCGACCCCGCCACCCATCCCGAGCACCTCAAACTGCTCGAAGACTGGCTGAGGAGTTACCGGCCCGAGGAACTCTTCGATGCACAGGGCCGCCTGAAACCCGAACTGGCCGAACTTTCACCCAAGGGCGAACGACGCATGGGCGCGAATCCGCACGCCAACGGCGGCATTGTGCTGCGCGATCTGCGCATGCCGGATTTTCGCGACTACGCGGCAGACGTGCCCACGCAGGGCATAAGAG
>VFSW01013869.1_pt1 | contig 11181 bp, 11 predicted proteins | sample 5358111 | NCBI WGS metagenome assembly VFSW01 (sample SAMN11554181, study PRJNA540505) | mine drainage metagenome | isolation source: sediment from site ElyBrook_90M | place: USA: Ely Copper Mine, Vershire, VT | collected 2017
CCTCAGGCCTGACTCTTTAGAGGAGCTCCACACACCATCTCATGAAAAACGATACCATCGAAGAATCACCCATGCCCCTGACCGCTCATCTCGAAGAGCTGAAAACGCGGCTCATCCGCGTACTCATCGTCGTGGGCATCGGTTTCGGCGTCTGCTATATGTTCAAGGACTGGTCCTTCAAGGTGATCACCAAACCCCTCGTCGACGCCATGCCCGCCCAGAGCACGATGATCTTCACGGGGCTCCCGGAGGCCTTCTTCATCCACATGAAGATCGCCTTTTTCGCCTCGCTGCTGCTGACGGCCCCCTACACCCTGTTCGAGATCTGGCGATTTGTCTCCCCCGGGCTGTACAAGGAAGAGAAAAAATACGTCCTTCCCTTTCTGTTTTTCTCTACGATCCTGTTCGCCAGCGGCGTCCTGTTCGGCTATTACGTCGCCCTGCCCCCGGCCTTCGCTTTTTTTGTGAGTTTTTCCACCGATTTCCTCAAACCCATGATCTCCTTTAAGGAGTATCTCAGCCTGACATTGAAGTTTCTTTTGGCATTCGGCCTCTGCTTCGAGATGCCGGTCTTCATGTTCTTCCTGGCGAAACTGGGGATTGTCGATGCGAAGATGCTTTCAAAGCAGCGACGCTATGCGATCCTCGTCATCTTCATCGCCGCCGCCATCCTGACCCCCTCTCCCGATGCCCTGAGCCAGGTCCTCATGGCGATCCCGCTGATGGTTCTGTACGAGGTGAGCATCATTGTAGTGCGATTCGCCCGAAGCAAGAAAAAGCCCGTGCCGGAAGAGACGGAAGAAATCGCCGCAGAGATGGAAAACAAGAATCCATGACCCCCGTGAATCGTGGTGCCCGGCGCAGGAGAAAGTCCCCGAGACGCTCCCTGCTGGGGATCATCATCATCGTCAGCCTCGTGCTCTTTGTCGGAGCCGCCCTCGCGGGGAGCAGCATGCTCTACTATGTGCTCCTCAAGGAACTCCCCAGCATCGCCGCCCTGAAGGACTACCGTCCCAGCATCACGACGCGGGTCTATGCGGATAATCACGAGCTGATCGACGAGTTTTTTCTCGAAGACCGAAAGGTGATCAAGTACGAAAACATCCCGAAGATGGTGATCCAGGCCTTCGTCGCCGCCGAGGACGCCCGCTTCTTCCAGCACCGGGGATTCGACATGCAGAGCATGTCCCGGGCCTTCTTCAAGAATCTCGAGGCGGGGCGGATCGTCCAGGGGGGAAGCACCATTACCCAGCAGGTCGCCAAGACCCTCTACCTCTCCCCGGAAAAGAGCTACATGCGGAAAATCAAGGAGGCGCTTCTCGCATACAAGATCGACACCTATCTGACGAAAGAGGAGATCATCACGCTCTACCTCAACCACATCTACCTCGGCCACGGAACCTACGGGATCGAGGCCGCCGCCCAGGGATATTTCGGCAAGAGCGCCAGCGACCTGACGCTTGGGGAAGCGGCCCTGCTGGCGGGCCTCCCCAAGGCCCCCAGCAATTATTCACCCTACCTCCACCCGGAGCGGGCCTACCAGCGGCAGGCCTACGTCCTGACACGGATGCTGGAGGACGGTTACATCACGGAAGCACAGAAAAAACAGGCGCTCACCCGGGCGCTCCGGTTCCGCTCGATCAAGCCGAAGGACAAGATCGCCCCCTACTTCATCGAAAATGTCCGCCGCTACATCCAGGAGAAATACGGCAGCGACGTCCTCTACAAGGAGGGACTCGAGGTCTACACGACGCTCAACATCCCGATGCAGAAGGCGGCACGTGAAGCGGTGAAGCAGGGGCTCAGAGAACTGGAGGAACGCGAACACTATGAAAAGGGGCTGGTCCAGGGGGCACTGTTGGTGATGGATCCCAAGACCGGCGCCATCCGGGCGATGGTCGGAGGACGCAACTTCAACCGGAGCGAATTCAACCGGGCGACCCAATCCCGGCGCCAGCCCGGTTCTGCCTTCAAGCCGCTCATCTACACGGCAGCCTTCGACAAAGGGATGACCCCTTCGACGGTGATCGTGGACTCCCCCATCATCTACCCTGACCCCTCCAGTCCCGACGGGGTCTGGAAGCCGAAGAACTTCGACGAGAAATTCCAGGGGCCCACAACGTTGCATAACGCCCTGGTCCATTCGCGGAACATCATCACGATCAAGGTCCTCGAGGAGATCGGCGTCGACTACGCCGCGTCATACGCTGCCAACATGGGGATCACCTCGACGCTCTCGAAGAACCTCTCGATGGCCCTCGGCACCTCCGGGGTCACCCTCCAGGAACTGGTCCGCGCCTACGGCGTTCTGGCCAACGAGGGGAAGCGCGTAGAGCCCTTTTTCATCACGAAGATCGTCGATCGGACCGGCCACGTCTTCGAGGAGGCACAGGTCAAGGTCGAGCAGGTGATCGACCCGCGGATCGCCTTCATGACGAGTTACGTCATGCAGGACGTAGTCGAAAGCGGAACGGGGCAGCGGGTCAAAAGGCTCGGCCGGCCGGTCGCCGGGAAGACCGGAACGACGGACGAGACACGCGACGCCTGGTTTTTGGGATTTACCCCCTCAATGGTCGCCGGCGTCTGGGTGGGTTTCGATCAGGAACGATCCCTCGGCCGACAGGAAGTCGGCGGTCGCGCCGCGGCGCCGATCTGGCTCTACTTTGCGGAGAAGGCCCTCCAGGGGATGCCGGTCGAGGTGTTCCCCATCCCGGAGGGGATCGTCTTCACCAAGGTGGACCCGAAGACCGGCACGCCGGCCAAGCACTCGACCCGGGGGGGGATCTTCGAATGCTTCCTCGAAGGCACCACGCCCGCAGACGCCCAGACGGTGGACCCGGCCCGCCTCCCCGGCAACGCCTCCGCGTTCAGCCTGGACCCCAACTTCTAACATGCGGAACCATCGGGCAGTGGATGCAGGGCCAGGGCCCCGCATCCACTGACCGAGTTCAAGCCTGACCAGCCGTGGAGTTCCCCATACTAACCCATATAAAGGATCTTGATGGGCCAGTGACCGCGTGAGACAATCTCCTTGACAGATCGTTCCGCCTGACCTACCCTTGCCCCGCTTGAAAAAGCTTTTTTACGGGATCATCAAAAACAAGCCCAAAGGGGTCTGACTGTGCCGTTTGATCTGTGTAAAAGGATCATTGAAAACGTTTCCCATGTGATTGTCGGAAAGGGGCCTTCCATCGAACTCCTCCTGGTCGCCCTGCTGGCCGACGGTCACGTGTTGATCGAGGACGTTCCGGGTCTGGGTAAGACTTTGATCGCCAAGTCTCTGGCAAAAAGCATCGGCGCCTCTTTCAAGAGGGTTCAGTTCACCCCTGATCTGCTGCCGGGAGACATTACCGGATTCAATGTCTATAATCAGCAGGCGGGCCTTTTCACCTTTCAGCCGGGCCCGGTCATGACCCACGTCCTTTTGGCCGACGAGATCAACCGGACCATCCCCAGGACGCAGTCGAGCCTCCTGGAAAGCATGGAGGAGCGGCAGGTCACGGTGGACGGAAAGACCTACGGCCTGCCCCATCCCTTTTTCGTCATGGCCACGCAGAACTCGATCGAGCTTGAGGGAACCTTCCCCCTGCCCGAAGCGCAGCTCGACCGGTTCCTGCTGCGCATGCGGCTGGGTTATCCCGGGCAGCCGGAGGAGATCGCCATCCTGGAGCGGTTCCGGGAGAAGGATCCTTTGCAGGACCTGGAACCCGTGGCGACGCCCGAACAGATCGCGGGGCTGCAGGAAGCCCGGAAACGGATCCGCGTCTCCGCGCCCGTGAAGGAATACATCACGGGCATCGTGGGCGCGACCCGCCACAGTCCCGCTTTGCGCCTCGGCGCGAGCCCGCGGGGCTCCCTGAGCCTTATGCGAGCCTCTCAGGCCCTGGCGGCGTTGCGCGATCGGGACTATGTGCTTCCCGACGACGTCAAGTCCTTGGCCGTGCCCGTCCTGGCGCACCGCTTGATCCTCAAGGAAGAGGAGCGGCTGCGCGGAGAGAGCCAGGAGCCGCTCCTCGAAGAGATCGTCCGTCGGATCCCCGTGCCCGCGCCGGTCGCGTGAGGGGCGATCATGAGCGTCGCCGATCGCGGCCTGCCGAGCCTTTTCCTCATTCCGTTGACGCTGTTCATTGTCGGTCTGTTTCTCTTCATGGCACTGCTCAACGGCCAGCGGGACCTCACGGTGTTGTCTCTGATTCTTTTCGGCGTCGCCGCCGGGACAAAACTCTGGAGCCTCTGGAGCCTAGACGGCATCGAATGCAGCATCGATGTTGATCGGCGCAGGCTGTTTCCCGGCGAGACGCTGTGTCTGAAGGTGACGGCGGAAAACAGAAAATTCCTTCCCGTATTGCTGCAGGCCGGGGTGCCCGCCGACGGCCTCGTCCATGGCGCATCCGCCGAAACCAAGGTGACGGCCGATGCGAGCCTCCTGTGGTATCAGAAGGCAAGTTTCCGTTGGGAACTCAAGGCGTTGCGCCGGGGAGTCCATCACATCGGGCCGCTTGGCATCACCTCGGGCGACCTGTTCGGCTTTTTCCCAAAGGGCAAAGAGATGGCCGAAACGATCGCGGTGGTGGTCTATCCCCGTCTTGTTCCACTCAAACCGCCGACGGCGCCGCGCCGGGATTTTTTCGGTATACCCGGGGCAGAGAGCCCCGTACAGGACCCCGTCTACATCCTCGGCACGAGAGACTACCGGCACGGCCGGCCCGCAAAATACATCCACTGGAAAGCGACCGCCCGTCACCACAAGCTTCAGGAGAAGATTTTCGAGCCCTCGGCCCAGGAAAAGATCCTGCTCGTCGTCGACGTCGGTCCATTCGCACAGCGCGGGGCCGACGAGGCATTCGAGCGCCTGTTGGAGACGGCGGCATCGGCGGCCGTGCGGCTGGCAGAGCGCGGCTGTGCCGTCGGATTGATCACAAACGGCCGGATGGCGGGAGACGGTTCAGCCGTCGTATCCGTGACCAGAAATCCGCGGCAGCTTACAGCCCTGCTCGAGGTGCTCGCCCGGGTTCAGATGGAACCGGCCCGGGATCTGGTGGAAACGTTTCGCCTTCACCTGGGATTGCCCCGGGGGATCAGTTGTCTGTACTTCTCCCTCGAAAAAGACGAAGCGGCGCGGATGGTTCAGGAATACGTTACGCAGCGGCGGATACCCTTCCTATTTGTTGCCGGCCGTTCCTCGTCCGCTTCCGCGGAAACCGGCCTGTCCGGCGCTCCGGAAGGTGCTGAACGCGGCGGTCTTTCGGCCGGGGAGGATCTCGGCTGATGGAGGCTCGCAAAGGAATGCTCTGGTATCTCGTGAATGGGGCCGTGGAGTTGAGCTGGTTTCTGGGTTGGGCCATGTTTTGCTCGCTGGCGGCCATCCATCGCCCCTTTCCTTTTTTCGAGACCATCGCCGCTTTTGTCCTGGCCGCCTGCGTCACCCTTCTGGCGACGGGAAGGGGATGGAGGATGGTCAGCGTCCTGGGGCTTGAGATCCTCGGACTGATCTGCGCGGCGTTGCTTTTGATCCACGGAATTTATTACGGTTCTTATCCGCTCTTGGACAACGGCTGGATCGCCGCGTTTTTGGACGGTTCGCGAGCCCTGTCTGAATGGCTCATCCTTTCATTGAATCTCATCCTGATCATGACCCTCTGGACATTGGGAGTAGCCCTTGCCCGGAGGCAAAAGGGATATGACAGCGCGTGCAACCGCTTCGATCTGGGTCTTGCGGCCTTTTTTGCGCTCTTTATCATCAAACTCGTTGCGCTGACCAAGGGGGAAAAGATCACGGAGGATTCCCTCTCTCTGCTCTTCGTTTTTCCCTTTTTCCTGTTCGGACTTCTCTCGATCGGAATGGCCCGGATGCGGGGCACCGCTTCAAAAGCCTTTCTTCCAGGGTACCGGGGGATCGGCATCATTGCGAGCTTCGTCGCGGTCGTGCTTCTCGGGACGGGAGGGCTGCTGCTCTTTTTCCTGCCCGGCCTGACCGCGGTCGCGCAGATGGGGTACCGCGTACTTGCGGCTGTCGGAAGGCCGCTGTTCCCTGTGTTGGTTGCCTTTCTTCGTTTTCTCTTCGGACCCCGCGGCAATCAATCCGCCGAGGTTGCGATGGGCTCCTCCGGCCTTGCCGATTGGCATAAGATCGCGCCGCAGACGCAGGGCTGGTGGATGGAGTTCCTCGCAAAAATCATGGGCTGGGGGTTCTGGGGACTGATGCTGCTCACGCTGCTTATTGCCCTGACCATCGCTCTTTTCTATGCCGTCAAATGGCTCCTCTCGAGGACGGAGGGGCCGGGGCGGCAACGGAGACTGTCGCTTCCGTCATGGTTTGCCGAGCGGTTCGCGGTGCTGCGGGCGTTTTGGACCGGTGCCTGGAGGAAAATGCAGTGCGGTATACGAGGTTATCCGAAGGCGGCCGGGCTGTACGGCGCCCTTTTGGGATGGGCCGAACGCAGCGGTTTCCCGCGCGATCGCGGCGAGACGCCGCTGGAGTTCGGGACGCGTTTGAATGTCCGTTTCCCGGCGTTCAAACCGCAAATCGAACGCATCGTCGGCGCCTACAATCGGGAAGTTTATGGAGAGACGGCGCTGGGCGGTGCGCCGCTTCTGGGGGCGAACTCGGCCTGGCGGTTCTTGCGCAGTCCTCTTCGCTGGCCGGCGCGTCTCAAGGGCCGGCTCTCCGGCCTTTCCCCAACCGGGGAACGAACGTGATCATCTTTTTCTGATCACGGATGAATGTTAACTCCAATAAAGCCTGGTCGGGTTGCCGACCAGCAGCTTTTTCTGCAGCTCAGGGCTGGTGGCGATGTGGGGAATGTAATCCACCAGCAGGCCATCGTCGGGCATGTGGTTTTTGAGGTTGGGGTGCGGCCAGTCGGTGCCCCAGAGCACGCGGTCGGGGAAAGTCTCGACCAGCCGCCGGGCAAACGGCACCACATCGCGGTAGGCGTTTTGCTCGCCGTTGAGGGCGGGCGGGCCGCTCACGCTCAAGCGCTCGGGGCAGCTCACCTTGCTCCAGATGTTGCTGTGTTCGCGCATCATCTTGACGAACAGATGGGGTCATCGCCTCCATGTGGATGGGAAACGTGTTCCTCCTGGTCCTGAACCTACCCCTGATCGGATTGTGGGTGCGCCTCTGCATGGTGCCCTACCACCTCCTCTACCCGGCGATCCTCGTCTTCTGCGGGATCGGCGTGTTCAGCCTCAGCAACAGCGAGTTCGACATCCACCTCATGGCCCTGTTCGGGGTCCTCGGCTACCTCTTCGCCAAGCTCGAATGCGAACCCGCCCCCATGCTCCTGGCGATGATCCTCGGTCCCCTCATGGAGGAACACCTGCGGCGCGCCCTGATCCTCTCCCGCGGCGATCCGACGATCTTTCTGAGGCGCCCGATCAGCCTGGGCATTCTCCTTGTAACCGCCATAGCGCTGGCAACCGCGGTGCCGCCGGCCATCAGGGCCAAACGCGAGGAGGCCTTCAAGGAAGACTGAAGCGCCGGTAACCCGTTTTTCGTTGACTTTCATAGGCGGTTTTCTTATGCTCTGTCCCGGAAAAGCACCCGCGGACTGGCGCACGCCTGCCCGGGAGCCCGGCAACGCGCCAATGCGGGTGCCGGATTTTTTAGCGAAAGGAGCGTGTGAAGCATTGGAGAGCCTATCGATCCAGACCCCGATCCCTCCCGCGGTCGCCGGAAACCTGAAGGTTGGGGATGCCTTTGAACTGCACGGGAAAATCCTCTGCGCCCGGGACGCCGCGCTGTCTCGCCTCGTTCACCTGCGCGAGACGGGCACCCTGGGCGAGCTGGCGGCATACCTGCAGGGCGCCGTGAACTTTCACACTGCCGTGAGCGATGCCGGTATCGGGCCGACCAGCAGCAACAAGGTCGAGATCGAAAGCAGCATCGGCCCGCTCTCGGCCGCCGGGGTGCGGATCCATCTGGGCAAGGGCGCCATTTCGCCCGCGACCGTCGGCCGGATGTCCTCCGCCGGCAGCGTCTTCGCGGTGACACCGCCGGCCACGGCGCTGTTCATGGACAAGATCGTCTCCCGGCGGATCCTCGCCTTTCCCGAAGAGGGGATGGAGGCGCTCTTCGAGCTCGAAGTCAGGGGTCTGCCGGGAATCGTGGCCGCGGCGGGAGGCAAGAGCATCTATTGACGGGAACGGCGGCCGGGACGCGCCGCCTGGCAGAGGAGAAATGGAGAGATGACGACACGCTACGCACGGGTTGTAGGGCTGGTAAAGGATGCCCTCCTCACCGCATCAACCACCTTCCGGGATGACCAGTACCGGGCTTACCAACGGGCCATCGCAAAAGAGACCAGCCCCGCCTCCCGCTGGGCGATGGAGGCGATGGTGGAAAACGCCCGCATCGCCGCCGCCAAGAAATACCCCCTGTGCGATGATACGGGAATACCGCACCTTATCGTGGAAGTCGGCGCCGACGTGGTCCTCTCCGGAGAGCTGCTGGAAGCGATGCGCGAGGGCGTTGCCGCGGGCCAGAGGGCGCTCCCGACGCGACCGATGGGTTTACTGGGAAACGACGAGCAGCGGATCGCGCAGAGCGGCGGCGTGTCGGATGATCCGGCCTGGGTCGTGCCCCCGGCGATGATGGTGAAGCCGATCACGGGGGATGAACTCAGGATCACGGTCCTGATGATGGGCGGCGGCCCGGAGCTGCGCTCGACCACATCCAAGGTATTCCACGAACGCAACGCGGAGGGAGTGATCCGGGAGGCGGGGAGGTGGGCCGCCGATGTGGCCTCGAAACTGGGGTGCACTCCCACGATCCCCTGCATCGGCATCGGTCGGACCCACTACGAAGCAACGACGATGATGCTCGATGCGATGAAGGAGGGAGACCTTGACCGCCAGAGTGAATGGGAACAGATCGTGACCGAAATGGTGAACGCCTCGGGCAGCGGTTCGCTGGGTCTGAGGGGGTCGGTAACCGCCCTCGGCTGCTTCATCAGGGTCGGTCCGCAGCGCGCCAGCGGTCAGCGCATGGTGTGCATGCGGCCCGGCTGCTCGGTCGATGTCCGGCGGGCCACCGCAGTGGTGAGAGCCCGCGAGCTCGTATAGCGAGCATCCATACCCCATCCGGGGCTGGTTTTCGATTGACGCGCAAGGATGATTTTCCCCGCGAGTCCACCGTAAGAAAAGGAGGTTCAAATGGCGAAGCACTGTGTGAAAATCGGGTTGGCGGCTATCGTGATACTGGCAGCCGTTGTCGGTCTGGCCTTCAGCGCGGCCAAGTATCCGTCCAAGAGCATCACCTTCGTGGCGCCGTCCGGCGCAGGCGGGGCGTTCGACGTGGCGCTCCGGGTCATCACCAAAGCCTTGAGCGACAACAAGATCGTGGATCAGCAGATGCTCGTGGAGGCCAGGCCCGGCGGCGGCGGGTCCGTGTTCCTGACCGAGTATGTGCTGAAGGACAGCAGGAACGACTACAAGCTGTTCCTCACCTCCCCGACGATGCTCATCAATAACCTGAAAAAGGAAGGCAACTGCCCGTACACGTACACGAACACCACGCCGCTGGCCCAATTCTTCGTAGATTTTTCGACGATCAGTGTGCCGGCCAATTCCAAGTACAAGGACCTCAAGACCCTGTTTGCCGACGTGAAGGCCGATCCGACGAAGCTCTCCTGGGCCGGCGGGAGCGGACCCGGTGCCGTGTGGCACCTGGCGTTCCTGCTGCCAGCGGCGAAATTCGGGATTCCCCCCAAGCAGATCAAGTACATCTCCTATGAGGGCAACGCCCAGGCATTGACCGCCGTCCTGGGCGGCAACGCCGACGTACTGAGCGCCGCGTCCGCCGCCATCGCCCAGTACGTGGAGGCCGGGAGGATCAGAGTCCTGGCCGTGAACGCTCCTCAGCGGCTGGGTGGCGTCTTCAAGAACGTCCCCACCCTGAAGGAATTGGGCATGCAGGCCGACTTCGACATCTGGCGCGGCGTCTTCGGCCCGGCGCAGATGAGCCCCGAAGCCAAGGCGTACTGGATCAACGCCTTCGAGAAGCTGGCGAAGCTCGACGCCTGGCAGAAGGAGTTGGACAAGCACGGCTGGGATGCGGACTTCAAGAGCGGGGATGCGTTCCGGAAGGCCCTCGATCAGCAGAACAAGGACATCGGCGGGCTGCTGAAGGCGCTGGATATGGCCAAGTAGTCCAGGGAAGTCGCCGAGGGGAAGGCGGCACGTCGAGGCGGCCGCGCCGCCTTCCCGAACCACCATGAGGCGGGGAGTTCAATGAGCAAGACATTCGATACAATAGCCGGCTGCGTGTTTCTTGTTGTCGGGGCGTTTTTCGCCGTCGGGAGCCTCGGCATCAGTCGGAGCTCCTACGGAAGCACCGTCGGCCCCAACGTCTTCCCTTTCGGGCTGGGAACCATTCTGATGCTGCTGGCGCTCATCGTCATCTTTCAGGCCCGCCGTTATCCGGACACGGCAGCGGGAAAAGGGACGCGCGACTACAAACGGCTCGGCCTCCTGTTCCTGGCGACTATCGTCTACGTGTTCGTCTTCGAGTCCCTGGGATACGTTATTTCTACCTTCCTGTACCTCACGCTCGTATTTCAGGTGATGGAGCGGAATAGGCTTTTCGTCTCCATCGGGATCTCGGCGTTCTTCTCCTGTTTTGTCTATTACGTGTATGTCGTCGTCTTCCAGGGCACGCTGCCGCCGTTACATGATTGGCCGGGATTCTAAGCGACGGAGGCCGGTAACAATGGACACTCTGCAGTACCTGGCTCTGGGCTTCGGCGAAGCCCTGCGCTGGCATAACATCCTGTTCTGCTTCTTCGGCGTTTTGATGGGCACGATGGTGGGAGTGCTGCCGGGCATCGGTCCCTCCAGCGGGGTGGCGCTCCTGATCCCCATCACCGCGTCGGTCACCGGCTCGCTGCCTCCCGATGAGGGGGCGATGAGCGCCATCATCATGCTGGCCGGGGTCTTCTACGGAGCGATGTACGGCGGCTCCACCACCTCCATCCTCATCAACACGCCGGGGGAATCGGCCTCGGTGGTGACCTGCCTGGACGGCTACCAGATGGCCCGCCAGGGCCGCGCCGGGCCAGCCCTGGCCATCGCGGCCATCGGGGCCGGGGGGGGCGGCCGGGTGGGCCGCCCCAAGGATATAAATAAAAACAACCCCCCCGGGGACGGGGGGGGGGGGGGGGGGGCGGCCGCAGTAATTTA
>VFSW01013870.1_pt1 | contig 11179 bp, 6 predicted proteins | sample 5358111 | NCBI WGS metagenome assembly VFSW01 (sample SAMN11554181, study PRJNA540505) | mine drainage metagenome | isolation source: sediment from site ElyBrook_90M | place: USA: Ely Copper Mine, Vershire, VT | collected 2017
CATTGGTCGGTATCGAAGTCAAGGCGAGCGCTACCGTGAATGCGGGTGACTTCAAAGGGCTCCGAAAGTTGGCGGACGCTTGCGGCGATAACTTCAAGCTAGGAGTGGTTCTCTACGATGGCGGAAGACCGGTCCACTTCGGCGACCGTCTTGTGGCTGCGCCAATGTCTTGCTTGTGGGCGTGACTTGATTTTCGCGGTCTTCGGGCGCCGCTGTGGATGCAGGTGTTGCAATACGTCATTACATACCAGGAAGTGATGACACATATCGATGTCGGTGACGACAACTCAACGCCGGAGCAAAACATGGTGCGCGCGGATAGAGTCGAACTCTCACAGGCCTTTTGAGCCTTGCGGATTTCGCCGCCGATGCCGTGCGAAGCTTTAGTGTCCGGTTTGCGGTCTGGACCATCCCTTCACCTGGGTGATCCGAAGCCTTAGATGCTGCCCGTCTAGTGTCTACAACTTCCCGGCTCAGCCTTGGCTTGGTCGCCGATTTTTACCTGCGAAATAGCTTGAGCACCACAGGCTGCTGTTTGGACGCTTGTAGACGTGAATCTTGCCGCCAAAGTTGGTGCGTTGTTCCGGCATCTTCATTCCTTGTTAGAAGTGGCGGGAGAACCTGAAAATGTGTAACAGATGTGTAAGCCATGCTCACTACAGCATTTTGTCAGTAAACTTAATTTTTTCAGTGGGATAGATTTAACACTCGTTGGTTATATGTTGGTGTCAGGTCTGCTGCGTCTGCTACAGGAGGTGCATCTCATGCGGGGAGCTAGCACCAGCTAGCCGCTTATTCTGTAGGCTTTTGGGCTGGTGCCGGGAGGGGGAGTCGAACCCCCAAGGGCCGAAGCCCGGCGGATTTTGAGTCCGCTGCGTCTGCCAGTTCCGCATTGATAATAAAAGACTTAACTAAAGAACGCCTGTAAAACTGTGTATGTATATGTGTCCGTATTTGGGTATTTTCCATACCTTACCCAGCTCAGAAATCCCCGCGACTGGAGAACACACGACGTCCAGTCGGTGTGCATGTCATATCATGTTGCGGCAAAGGAGCAGCATTCATCCCAATTTATGTTCACGCGAATCATAGCTTGTCTCCTCTTGACCCTGATCTCGGCCCCAGGCTTGTCTGGCGCCGATTTTACGATGAAGGTGACCGACAAGAACTACCTCGATACCCAAGGCTTCAGCGTATTTCTTTACGACAGCACGTACCATCCCATTTTCGTGGACCAGAAGAACACCGCGATGGAGATGATTCTCCACGGCCAGCGCATCGCCACCAACGGCGACGTGCGCCTGATGCCCACGCCCGAGCAGTGGGACCTCGTCGCAACTCTCAAAGATCGCCATGCCGATAAAGCGAACAACCGGCTCAGCGCCGACCTCGCTTTCCCGACTTTTGACTTCAGTTACACACTGGAAGTGGCTGCGGAACCCGGCGGCGTGAAGGTCAGCATCAATCTCGACAAGCCGCTACCGCCGAAACTGGCAGGCCGCGCGGGCTTCAACCTGGAGTTCCTTCCTTCGATCTACATGGGCAAGGCGTACCTGGTGGACGGAACTAAAGCCGGCATCTTTCCGCGTACCCCGAACGATCCGATGACGACGGTTTTGCCCCTGCCGGATGAACCGAAAAAGGCGTACTACCTCGAGGACTGGGACAAGGCCAAGGGATACACTCAGCCGCTGCCGTTTGCCGAAGGCAAGAGCATCACCTTGGGAGTCGACGATGCGCTGGCCCGGGTCACGGTTAAGTCAGATACGGCCGACCTCATGCTGTTCGATGGACGCAACCGCGCCCAGAACGGCTGGTTCGTGTTGCGTTCGCTCATCCCTTCAGGCAAGACCACTGGCGCCATCGTATGGCACATCCGGCCGGACGTGATTCCGAACTGGACGCGGCCGCCGATGATCGCGCACAGCCAGGTCGGTTATGCGCCGGGTTTCTCCAAGGTGGCGGTACTCGAACTCGACCCGAAGTACAACGGCCCGAAGACGGCCAAAGTGCTGCGCCTGATGGAAGACGGATCTTACAAGCAGGCGTTCGAGGGCCCGATCACGCCATCCACGCCCTGGCTCCGGTATGTCTATTCGAAATTCGATTTCACTCCGGTCAAGGACCCCGGCCTCTATGTCATCGAGTACGCGGACCAGCGTACAGCGCCCTTCCCCATCTCCAAGGACGCTTACGCGAACATCTGGCAGGACAGCCTGGATCATCACCTGGCCGAGCAGATGGATCACGTTTCCGTTCGCGAAGGCTACCGCATGTGGCATGGCGCTTCGCATCTCGATGATGGCCGAATGGCGCCAGTAGTCGGGGAGCAATTCGACGGCTGGAATCAAGCTACGGCGACCGACGGGAAATACAAAGGCGGGGATCACATCCCTGGAATGAACGTGGGCGGCTGGTATGATGCCGGCGACTTCGACCTTGAGGAGCCGGCGCAGCTGAACGTGATTCAAAGCCTCGCTCTGGCGTATCGCGAATTCAATCTCAAGTACGACGAGCTTACGGTGGATGAAGCGGCCCGTGAGGTTGAGATGCACCGCCCTGATGGCGTGCCCGATACAGTGCAGCAAGTCAAGCACGGCGCACTGCTCATCCTGGCGCAGTTCCACAACATCGGCCACGCGATCCGCGGAACTCACGAGCCGGATCTACGCCAGTACACACAGGTGGGCGACGGAGCGTCGAAAACTGACGGCCGCATTTACGACCCGAAGCTCGGCCCGAACGAGACCAAGGGCGAGTACTCCGGCAAGCCCGACGATCGCTGGATCTTCACCACGAACAACTCGTACTTCCAGTGGAATGCCATCGCGGCGCTGGCTGCAGCGGCGGATACGCTGAAAGGCTGGGACGACGCATTAGCGAAAGACTGTCTAGAGACCGCGATCAAAGCATGGAAGGACACGTCGGGAAATCCAACGCTGTATCCGACAAGCGCCGGGCCAGACCGAGAGGCTCCCGCAGGTGGTGTGCTCGCTGCGTCTCAGGGTATGGTCTCTGGCGCGCAAGGTCGTAAGCCAAAGAGCAGTTCGGGTACGCCAACAAACTCTATCGCGCCAGGCGCCCCGGCAGTTCCCCCCGCTGGCTCCGGCCGGAGCCGATCTTTCGTCGGCATGGACTGGTCCGCGGCTCTGGAACTGACCATCGCTACCAATGGTGCCGAGCCCTACAAGTCCCGCCTGAAGGAATTGTTCCCTCAGATGATCACTCCCGAGCAGATGGACTTCAATGGTTGGAAAGCAGTCCGGGCATTGCCTTATCTGGATCCGAGCGCAAAAGATCAGATGCGCGAAGCGGTGAAGACATACATGGCGGGTTTGGCCAAGCGGCTGGACGAGACTCCGTTCGGAGTGCCCCCGAGCCTCGGCACCTGGGGCGGATCGGGCGCCGTGGTGGACATGGCCATCCGAATGTATTTCCTGCACAAGGTGTTTCCGGATCTCGTGGGCCCCGAATACACACTTCGCGCCGTCAACTACATTCTCGGCACGCACCCGGTATCGAGCACTTCGTATGTAGCTGGCGTCGGTACGGTCTCGAAGACGATGACGTACAGCAACAATCGCGCTGACAATGCTTACATCCCGGGCGCCGTGATTCCAGGATACATCATCATCAAACCGGATTTTCCGGAGTGCATCGACGACTTCGGATTCCTCTGGTTTGAGGATGAAGCCGTCGTTGCGGGTTCGGCAAGCTGGGTCGTGGCCGGCAACGCCGCGGACGCAATCACTAAGGAAGCGAAGTAGACCCAGTACTAAAATCGTCCCAGCAGTACCATGCTGCCGCCAGTTTTGATGAAGCGTCTTCGATTTGTGAGGATACTCAGTTTCGTCAACCGCTGCCCGGACATCATCCGGGTCGCCCACGGTCTTCGGCGTGTCATAACAGCAGATCTTACTCACGCTTCATGGAAAGGTCATGCGGAGTGCATAAGAGTATTTGGCTGGAGCCTGCGCCGGCATCCGGACATGGAGGCCGTCGGGGCGCTGGTCGAATTGCAGTTTCGCATCGCTGCCTAACAACGTTACGGACTGTACATGTTCGGTGCCGACGCTCGATGCGAGCGAGTGAATTACAGCCTCGCCATTGGTCGGCCAGCCGAGCCCAATCGCGTAAAGCACATCGCCTTTGGTCGTGAAACGAAAGTCTTCGGCTGTATAGCGCGTCGTGTCGGTATCGTGAAAGGATCCCGCCGCTACTTTGGTTGGGCCTTCGCCATAGATCCTCCACGGCCGAGTGCCGTAGATCGCTTCTCCATTCACATTCAACCAGGCGCCGACGTCGAGAAGAACTTGTTGCACTTCGTCCGGGATAGTGCCGTCAGAGCGTGGACCGATGTTCAACAGCAAATTGCCATTTTTGCTGACGATATCAATGAGTTGATGGACCACGAATTCAGGCGATTTGAATGTGTCGTCCTTGATGTAGCCCCATGATTTGTTACTTACAGAAGTATCGGTCTGCCAATAGAGGGGACGGATATCGCCAAGCTGTCCGCGTTCGAGGTCGAGCACGCCGGAGTGCTCCTGCATGGCATAGTCTTTGTAATTGATCACTCCAACGTGATCACCGTACTTCAGAGAACTGTTGTAGTAAAAGGCAGCGAACTTGGTGAGATTTGGCCGGATCGAAGCCTGTCCGATCCACCAATCGAAGTAGACGATGTCGGGATGATATTTCTCCACAAGTTCCACGCCGCGCGCGAGCCAGTCGTCGGCCCAGGCGGGAGAGACGTAAGTGAAGTCATCGTTAAGAGGGACGCCCCAGGGGGCCGATAACCAGTTATGAGCCGGTCCGTAGAATGCTGCGTATTGCGGATCATTTACATCCGAGGGAATACTGCGGCCCAGGCCGAGAAAGAAATTGTGTTCGACTCGATGGGATGACACTCCAAAGTGCAGTCCTGCAGCCCGTACCGCTTTGCCGAGTTCTCCCGTGGTGTCGCGATGAGGTCCCATTTTGACTGCGGTCCAGTCGCTCAATCCGCTGTCGTACATGGCAAAACCGTCGTGGTGCTCCGCCACAGGAACGATGTACTTTGCCCCTGATTTCTTGAATAGCTCAGCCCAGGCAGCAGGGTCGAAGTGTTCGGCTTTGAACATAGGGAGGAAATTTTTGTAGCCGAACTTGTCCTGAGGACCGTAGGTCGCCATGTGATGCTTGTATTCGGGTGATTCCGGCACGTACATATTTCTCGGATACCATTCGTTGCCGAAAGCAGGGACCGAGTAGGCTCCCCAATGGATGAAAATGCCGAATTTTGCGTCCTTGTACCATTCGGGCACTTCATACTTCTGAAGTGATTCCCAGTCCGGCCGGAACGGACCTTGTTGATCCACGGTGTCAACTTTCTTCAGCAAGGTGGCGCGTTCTGAATCGTATTTGCTGCTCGCTTTCTGCCAGGTTTGATCGATGCTAGCCGGCTCCTGAGTGGCGGTTGGAGCGGTGGCACTCTGCGCATGCGCCATAGAAACCGCAGACGACAGTAACAAAATTGTGCCAACTTTGAGAATTGAGAGTAAACGAGGTGAAAGCATTATTGCCCTTTCGTCCGACGCATCGTCGATTTCTGTCGGATCAATTCAGCAGGAACTTCTGTTCGAGCAGCAATAACGCAGCTCAAACAAACGACAAGAACATCAATCCATGTTGACCATGATTTTTCTGAAACGTGAGGGATTGTCGCTCCAAGAGCGCAGCGCATCTGCCGCTTGCTCAAGGGGAACAATCAGACTCACGGCTTGATCAACGGGGAACGCCTGCGCTTCCAGTAGCTTGATCACAGCCTCGAAATCGGCCGGTTGAGCATTTCTGGAGCCGACAATATCCAATTCTTTTTGAACGAACAGCCGGGTTTCGTAACTGACCGGCTCCTTTGCGTACCCGATGTACACTACACGTCCGGTGAATGCGACTTCTTCGACCGCTGCTCGGAACGTAGCCGCGGTGCCAATCGCTTCGATGGCAACATCCGGTCCCCGGCCTTCGGTCATTTCCAGCAATCGGTCATGTAGCGGCTCTCGCGTGCTATTAATGGTGAGTTGAGCGCCGGCCATGCGCGCCAGTTCGAGTTTTTCGTCATCCACATCGATACAGATCGTTCGCGCACCCCGAGAACTTGCAGCCGCTACGACCCCAAGGCCCACTCCGCCACAACCCCAAATCGCAATCGTGTCGTTGGCGGTTACACGTCCACGTGTGACGGCATGAAATCCCACGGTAAGAGGTTCCACCAAGCACAACTCCTTCAGCGTCAGCCTAGCGGGATACAGCTTTTCTCGCGGCATCACAATGAATTCGGTCAGTGCGCCATCCCTTTGCACACCGAGAGTCTGGTTGAACTGGCAAGCGTTCGAACGTCCGCGCAGACAGGAAGAGCATTTCCCGCAGTTCGTGTATGGGGACACCGATACGTTCGTCCCCGCAGACAATGCGCCTTCACGTCCTAGGTCTTCCACCACCGTAGCCGATACTTCATGGCCCAGAATGCGAGGATAGGTGACGAGTGGATTCAGTCCGCGGAACGAATTCAGGTCGCTGCCACAAAATCCGATGAAGCGGACCTTGAGCAGTACGTTTCCGTCTCTGAGGACCGGATCAGCGACGGTCTCCAGATCAGCCTGGCCCGGTTTGCGAAGCACAAGCGCTCTCATGTCTGTACTTGGGGGAAAGTAATCGGTAAAGTTATCGATGTCAACAACAGAAGCTCTAGGCAGGGACTGGCTTCCGTGGCAAGGCTTTATCAGGTCACATGACTACTTTACCGGGGCGATCTGAGCTTCCAAAAGTGACGGACTGCTTATGAACATACGAATGAAGGACATCGCCAAAGACCTTGGAGTTTCCATGATCACGATTTCCAAGGTTCTGAGAAATCATCCTGACATCGGAGATGAGACCCGTGAGCGAGTTCTCGCCCGCGTGAAAGAGTTGGACTATCGTCCGAACTTTGCTGCCCGCAGCCTGGTGACTGGGCGCTCGTATCTTGTTGGCCTGGTTGTTCCTGATCTGCTGCATCCCTTCTTTGCGGAAGTTGCCAAGTCTCTCTCCGAAGTCTTGCGACAAAGCGGCTACTATCTGATCGTCTCCTCGTCTGACGAAGACCCGGATCTTGAGGAGGTCGAAATCAATCACTTGCTGGCACGCCGGCTTGACGCCTTAATCATTGCATCGTGCCGCACGACCGTAGACGTTTTCTTTCACATCGAAAAACAGAACACACCCTATGTATTGATTGATCGATGCTTGCCTGGTCTTTCGGCGAACTTCATCGGTATAGATGATGAATCGGTGGGGATGCTCGCCACCAAGCACTTGATTGACATTGGCTGCAAGAGAATTGCTCACATTTGTGGACCGGAGATCAGTCCTGGAATTCGCCGGATGGAAGGATATAGACGGGTTCTCGCGCAAGCTGGGATGAACGTAATCGACGATTACATCATCACGCAGCGCAAGGGAGATATCGGAACCAAACAGGGCGGCGCAGAAGCCATGCGCCAACTCCTCAGTCTCGAGCCCAGACCTGACGGGTTATTCTGTTTCAATGATCCTTTAGCAATGGGCGCCATGAATTTTGCGCTGGATCACGGAATTCGAATCCCAGAGGATTTGGCGGTCGTAGGCTGCGGAAATCTCCACTACGATGATTCGCTGCGTGTTCCACTCTCCAGCATCGATCAGCACAGCCGGAAAATCGGAGAAGAAGCGGCGCGAATTGCGCTGCGCATTCTGAACTCGAAAATGCTCCCAAAGCCGGAAACTCTGGTGCTGCAGCCCGAGTTGGTTGTGCGCGAATCGACACAACGGCGCACGGGTAAGAATATTTCAAAAAAGGCGCGAGCAGCGGTCAAACGAAACCAAAGCCGTTAGCACGTTTGCTTGGCTGCCCGTCTGGTATTTTGTCACGGACTTCGTTACAGTTAGCGGTACCTCTAAGCTGACTCTTGACCGGTGACTCATAAACCGAGCCCGCGAAGTTGTCACGGCTGCCGTGTTGTCACCGTCACTTTCCAGTCTGGCCGTAAGAAGTCAGTCCCATTTCTTAGCTCGATCTTCGACGACAAAATGGCATTGCAAAGTATCCCCATGACGCAAGCTGCACCGGAACACGGATTGATCAGCGGAGAGAATGTGCGACGGCAAAGAATGAGATCGACCTTGCTTCCATCGAGCAGGCTCTGGGCTTCTCTTTTTCTCAGCGTGTGTTGGCTGCCATGGGTCACCGAACAGGCAACCGCCCAGCTGTGGGATGTTCCCTCGCTACCTCCAGTCAAGTACGCGAAAGCTCGGGATGGCATGACGACCACGATCGGAAACGAGAGCATTCACATTTCCGTTTGCCGTTCCTCCGTTATCCATTTCGTGTCTACACCCGAGCCGCCCAATACGATTCGACAAAGCCAGCCGTGGATGCTCGATCCAAAAGAGTCGTGTCCAGGCGCAAAGTTTCAGGTTTCGCAAACAACCGAGGCGGCGATCCTCACCACGGACAGATTGAAGGTCGAGCTTTCGCTTAAGTGGGGCAACGTCCAATTCAGCACGGCAGGAGGCGAGAATCTCTTACGTGAGCGGAACTCGATTCCCCGCACCTACGAACCGACTGAACTGAAGGGCGAAAAGACGTTTCACGTCGAAGACAGGTTTGCGCCGGATTTCTCGGAAGGTCTCTACGGTTTGGGCCAACACCAGAGCGGAATGTTCAACTACCGAGGTGCGACCGTCGAACTTGGGCAAAACAACACCGATGTCGCAATCCCTTTGCTGTTGTCCAGCAAAGGATACGCCGTAATGTGGAACACCGCCTCGCTGACACACGTCGATAATCGTTTCCCGCTGGAACTGAATTTGGACTCACTTGCAGGTCATGCCGTCGACTACTACTTCATTTACGGCCCAGAGATGGATCAGCTCATCCACGAGTATCGAAATCTTACCGGACACACCCCGATGCTGCCGAAATGGTCGTACGGATTCTTTCAGTCGAAGGACCGGTATGTTTCGCAAGAAGAAGTTCTGGCAATCGCACATCGCTATCGCGAACAGCACATACCGCTCGACGGAATTGTTCAGGACTGGTTCTGGTGGAAATCAGAAGGTGATCCGATCTTCAATTCCAATTTCCCCGACGTTCCCGGCGAACTCAGGCAACTCCATGATGAACACGTCCATGCCATGCTTTCCGTCTGGGGGCTGTTTGATTCCAAGTCTCAGAACTTCCTGCAAATGACGCAGCAACACCTGGATGTCCCCAATGCCCATGTTTACGATGCTACGAATCCCGAAGCGCGTGACTTCTATTGGAACAACTTTGCTGGCAAGCTCTTCTCTTTGGGTTGGGACGCATTCTGGCTCGACAGCGCGGAACCGGAAGAATATTGGCCCCACATGGGGGACGCTATTTTGCGGGATAAGAAGATCTCGATCGGCAATGGCGCCGAATACACGAACATCTTTCCGTTCATGCACACGCTGGGGGTCCAGGAACACTGGAAAGCTTCCACTGAACAGAAGCGAGTTTTTCTGCTGACGCGGTCTGCGTTCCTCGGCCAGCAGCGAGTTGGAGCGGCAGTCTGGTCAGGTGACGTGTACGGCTCGTACTGGGGGTTGCGGCACCAAGTGGCGGCAGGGTTGAACTTCGCGCTCTCCGGATATCCCTATTGGACCACCGATATTGGCGGGTATTGGCCGCCGCATGACAACCCTGTCGAGGACCCAAAATTCCAGGAGCTGTATGCACGCTGGTTCGAGTACGGAACCTTCTGCCCGATTTTTCGCACGCATGGTCACCGTCCGCAGAATGAGATCTGTGCCTTCGATAAGGTCGAGCCGATTCTTATCAATTACGACAAGCTGCGCTATCGCCTCATGCCCTATGTCTATTCCCTGGCGTGGCGAGTAACAAACGACGACTACACGATCCAGCGGCCACTGGTAATGGATTGGCGCGCCGATGTCAGAGTTCGGGATATCGGTGATCAGTTCATGTTCGGTCTTGCGCTCTTAGTCAACCCGGTGCTGCAGCCAGACGCTACTCACAGGGCCTTGTATCTGCCGGACGCCCCAACTTGGTACGACTTCTGGACGGGAGCTTCGACAAATGGAAGCCGCGAGATCGATGCTAACGCGCCTCTCGATCGCATTCCCCTTTACGTGCGTGCCGGTTCGATTCTTCCGCTCGGTCCCGAAATCGAATATGCGGACGAGAAGCCTGCCGGGCCGATCGAATTAAGGATCTATACCGGTGCCGACGGAGAATTCGTCCTCTATCAAGACGCCGGCGACAACTACGACTATGAGCACGGCGCGCACTCTCTGATTCCAATTCACTGGTCGGAGTCCAACCGAACTTTGACGATTGGGCAGCGAGAAGGGGAATACCCCGGAATGCCCGCAAGTATGGAGATGAAGGTGGTGTTGGTATCTGCCGGACACGGAACAGGACTTGAACCGACCGCGAACCCGGACAAGCTCGTTGTGTACAACGGACAGTCAATTTCCGTTCAAGCGCGGTAGGAACGGCGCGAAGCAGCTAAGGACGTATCGAGAGTCCAGGAGTAGAAATGAACCATTACAAAATTTTCTCGCTGGCCGCATTCATCATTGCCATTCTCGCTTCCACCTCAATGGCGCAGGATACTTCCAGCCTGCCTTACATGAATCCCAAGCTCTCTCCTGAAGAACGCGCGGCCGATCTGGTCCACCGGATGACGCTGGAAGAGAAAGCTTCACAACTTGTTAATCAGGCACGAGCCGTCCCGCGCTTGAAGATTCCTTCTTACGATTGGTGGAGCGAAGCCTTGCACGGCGTCATTTCTGATGGCGTAACCGAATTTCCCGAACCCATCGGTCTCGCCGCCACGTTCGATGTGCCCCGCATTCACGAAATGGCGACCGCCATCGGCATCGAAGGACGAATCAAACACACCCAGCACGAGCGGGCCGGTCATTCCAACATTTTCGAAGGTCTCGATTTCTGGGCTCCCAACGTCAACATCTTTCGTGATCCGCGCTGGGGACGCGGCCAGGAAACCTATGGTGAAGATCCCTTACTGAGCGCTCGCTTAGCCGTCGCGTTCGTCACTGGGATGCAAGGCGACGATCCCCACTATTACCGTGTCATCTCCACACCCAAGCATTATGCCGTTCACAGTGGTCC
>VFSW01013871.1_pt1 | contig 11179 bp, 8 predicted proteins | sample 5358111 | NCBI WGS metagenome assembly VFSW01 (sample SAMN11554181, study PRJNA540505) | mine drainage metagenome | isolation source: sediment from site ElyBrook_90M | place: USA: Ely Copper Mine, Vershire, VT | collected 2017
CACTTACGAAAGATGACTGCAGATTGCATCCTTTGCGAGGCGGATCTTGGAGGGCGCCACCTTTCCTTGTGCGCTCGAGCGCGCGAATACCTGCCAAGACGTCGATGCGCGATTTTCCTACCGGATTCCGGCTGGCAATGACATTAGATGAGGCCAGGCCTCGGGTTGGACATGAATGAGGGGGTACGGGACCGTGAACATCTTCCAGTGGGGTAGCTCCACGATAGGTCGACATGTAGTTCTCTGGGAATTATTTGTGGCCCTGCCGCTACTATTAAGTTTGGGCTACGAGATCTACTTGGAGGGGGATTTGACCGTAAGTTGGACAATCTGGATGACAGCGCTTTGTGCGCTTTGCGGATTGGTTTTGTCTCTTGGCTTCTGGTACACCGTAGTACGCCCACTCAAGGACAGAAGGCGTTCTTGACAAGTGGATCTGTAGCAGCAAGGGAATCAGCCGAAGAACACGCAGCCGAAAGGAGCCCGCAGCGACCTCGGGTCGCTGGCGCGCTATGTGTGCGTGAATACGTACCTGAACAACACTTACGGGAACTTTGGTGGATTCATCGGCAGCACGTTCACCGCTCAGCAGGCGATCCCGGGTCTGTCTGGCCAGTCTCCTTTCAACACGCTTGCGCCCAGCGCTGAGATTGGAATCGGGAAATTCGGCGCGAGTCAGGTGCTCCAATACGGAAGGGATTTCATAGCAATGGACACCTCCTGGCCAGCCGGATTTTGAACGGGAACGTCCATCGAATATAGGGGTGCCATTTTGCCCGAAGTCCTTGGCGTGATCGGCGCTGCGACAACGCCTTTTGCGACGGTAGCTACCAGTCTGGCGCGAAGCGCTTGTGGCCCTGGAGGACCTTGATATGCGTCGCATGAAGACCGCAGAGGCGTTCCAGCGAGCGACACAACCAATGTCCTGGCCAAAACGGCTCGGGGGACTGTTGGTGCTGGAAGCCGGTTGGTTCCTGCTGCTGCAGCCGCTGATACCGTCGACGCTGGGCGGCTTTTTGGCGGAGTTTGCCGCTGGGCTCGTCGTTCTTGGCTTGGTGTATGCCGGCGTGCGAGCCATTGTCTGGCTGCAAGGTCGCTCGATCAACCGGACTCTGAATGCTGCTGTCAGCCTGGCGATCGCCCTGGGAGTTGGGGTGGTGATCTTCGGAGCTGTGTATTGGTGCAGGGCGTTTCTGAGCAGCAATTTCGCCTACATGCACTGACGGCTGGTATGACGCTGTGTCGATTTTGAATCGATGCAGGCTAGGCGACAAGCCGCTCTTGTTTAACAGCACCCACACGTCCACCCTGCATGTCGCTGCCGTCGGCGTAGCAACCCAAGCCGACGGTTTCTCTCGGTTCTTATATAATGAAAACCTATTTTATCAGGAGTAGAAAGAGCATTAGAAAGCCCCGGCAAGCGGGGCTTTTGAGGGGTCTCTGCCATACGGCAGGGGCCAATAGTTTTCACTCCGGGCCCTGGTCGGTACAAATGGCTAAAAAATCGTCGCTCGAGCCCCTTGGGTTACATTGCCGATTTTACGGCGTGCCGACTACGGAGAGCGTCAAAATTGCTTTCAAGGTACTGCCCTCCTTCCGCACACAACGCGGACAATAACGGTATGCCTGATGGGCAATAGCGTCAAGGCGCCCAGGACGCCGGTCGCGATTTCCGTCGCATCTGATCGGCTGCTGACTGCCGCCGCCTTCCGGGGCCTCACCGACGTGCCGCCCGAAATGGAGTGGTTCGCCAATCTGGGCAATAAGGCAACCCGCCGCGCCTACGAGACGGCGCTCAAGGATTTCATGCGGTTTACCGGCATCGAGCGGCCGGAGGAATTCCGGACCGTGACGCGGGCGCATGTCATCGCCTGGCGCGACGAGCTCGCGCGTCGTGCGCTGTCGGCGACGACGATTCGGCATCGACTGTCGGCCCTGGCCTCCCTGTTCGATTACCTGTGTGACCAGAACGCCGTGGCCCATAACCCGGTCAAGGGCGTGAAGCGCCCCGTGCCCGAGACTACCGAAGGCAAGACGCCGGCGCTCGGCGACCACCAGGCGCGCAAGCTCCTCGACGCTCCCGCCGGCGACACGCTCAAGGCCAAACGGGATCGCGCGATCTTGGCGACGCTGCTGTATCACGCGCTGCGTCGGGATGAACTCTGCAAGCTGAAGGTAAAGGACTATCGCCAGGAACGGCGCGGCGTGCCTCACTTGAAAGTGTCCGGCAAGGGCGGCAAGACCCGGGATGTGCCGCTGCATCCTGCGGCGAGCGGCTTGATTGCCGATTACCTCGAGGCCGCGGGCCACGGCGGCGCCGAGGCCCACCCCCTCTTCCGCCCTCTCCACAACAGCCGCGATCAGAAATCCGTCCAGGCCATCACCCCCGACGGGGTGTATCGGATGGTGCGGGAGTACTCGGCCGCGCTCGGCTTCGAGATCGGCGCGCATTCGCTCCGGGCGACTGCTGCGACCAACGCACTCGACCATCAGGCCGACATCGCAAAGGTCCAGGAATGGCTCGGGCACGCGAACATATCGACAACGCGGATATATGATCACCGCAAAACGCGGCCTGAGGATAGCCCTACGTTCAAAGTAGTATATTGAGACGATGCCTCAGCTCATTGCGAACTGTCCTCGGTGCGGTGTACTCAAAGGAACCTTTGACGTTCAAGCCGCCAATTTCGTCCGACAGGAATACGGTTGGATGAATTATCACGAAATCTGCGCGCTCTGTCGGCATTGCCACGGCTACACGATTTTCTATGTTCACGACAACGTGGGCGCCAACTATGAAGAATTTCATCGGATCGGCTTGATGAAGTATGGTGGCGTGCTCAATGATTACGTAAATGTGAAAGGCCACATCAGCCTCAAGGACCACGCGACGGTTGCTCCGCCGGAGCATGTTCCGGATCACATCGCCAAGATTTTCCGTGAAGGTGCGACCAGCGACGCGGTGCAGTGCTACAACGCGGCTTGCGGCATGTACCGGCTCTGCATTGATCTCACGACTAAATCACTGTTGCCGCCCGAAGGTGAGGCGAACGGACCGAACGCTCATCAGCGCGGCAATCTCGCCGCTCGGCTCAATTGGCTTTTCGATAAAGACCGTCTACCCGCTTCTCTTCGGGAGCTTTCCCATTGCATCCGCGAGGACGGCAACGACGCGGCACATGACGGCAACGTTGACGAAGATGAAGCGGCCGACCTTCAGGATTTCACCATTCATTTGCTCGAAAACGTCTATACAGCGCCCAGGCGGATTGCGATTGCAAAGGAACGCCGAACGGCACGACGCAGCCCTCCCTAAAGCGATTGATTATTCCTGAAGGATCGGACAGTGACTGCTGAAATCGACACACAGGAAGGGTTCCAAAGCTAAACTTAGCGCATGGACGGGAAACTATTTAAATGTTCGGTTTGCGGTAAGAGATTCGAAACCCAAAACAGTCTGTCTCATCGCCGGCGCTCTCCTCATCGTAAGCTGAGTGGGATACCGAAGCAGCCGACTCGGGCGCCGGGCTCCGGATGGGCCGGCCGCAAACAGAAGTAACCTCATAGTGCCGCCCGCGCCGTTGATTTATCGTACAAGTACCGCTGGAACCCGGTAAATACTTTGCCAATGTCCTCCGGTTTCCCCAGTTCAGCCACCGCGTCCGCGATCGAGTTGTGATATTTGAGGCGTAGCAACGGCGTGAGCTTCTCCTTACTCAGCTCCTCCACGCCGACGGTGACGTAGTGGGAGAGCACAAAATCAATGAACTCTTGCTGCTTGTAGTTCACATGGGCGCTGACGCCCTGCCTTGCCTGGGCCGCTCGCTCCTGTCGACTGCGCATCGGTAACGCATAGGCGACGTACGCAAGGACGTCAAAGAGATCGCTATTTTCAGCATCGATGATTTTCTGCATCTCGGTGAGCTGCGCGCCGCCAAAGCCCTTCTCCGCCAAGCCGATTAGCAGCTTTGCGCGCGTCTCGGGGTCGCTCCACAAGGTGCGAAGCTCGTTCTCGTCCTTGAAGAATTCCGGCAGTTTGCCGAAGAGCAACTCCATGAATTGCTGCGCGGACATAGGCGTGCCGTCCGCGTGCCAGAACGTCGTCGCCACCATATGCTGGATGGTCCGCTCTTTCCCATCGGCCAGCTTCACCTTCGCGCGGATTCGCTTGGGTTCGGGCGGATCCCGAGGACCGGCAGTATTCGGCTCTTCTGGATCCGTCGGCGCGTGCGGTTGTCGGGGAATGCTAGGTTCCGGATCAATCGGGTCACCATCCCAGGTAGGATCGTTGAAGTGCTGATGTGCTTTCACGAAATCGTAGATCGTGAAGTAATCCTTGCCCTCATACAGCCGCGTACCGCGCCCGATAATCTGCTTGAACTCAATCATCGAGTTGATCGGTCGCATCAGCACGATGTTGCGGATATTGCGGGCGTCCACGCCGGTCGAGAGCTTCTGCGAGGTCGTGAGGATGGTGGGGATAGTCTTTTCGTTGTCCTGAAAGTCGCGCAAGTGCTGATCGCCGAGGCTGCCATCTTTGGCCGTGACCCGCTGGCAATAGTTCGGCTCTTTGCTAGTTTTCAGCTGGTTGATGAGATCGCGCACCGCGAGTGCATGGTCCTGAGTCGCGCAAAACACCAGCGTCTTCTCTCTCTGGTCGATCATGTCCATGAAGACCTTGACCCGGTAGGTTTCACGCTCCTTGATTTCGATGATCTTGTTGAAATCCGGCTCTTCATACCGCTTCCCCGCCTCGAGCTCGCCCTCCACGAGCGTGTCATCCGGCGTGTACACATACTCGTCCAGGGTCGTCGCGATCTGTTTGACCTTGAACGGCGTGAGAAAGCCGTCATTGATCCCGTCCTTGAGCGAGTAGATATAGACCGGCTCACCGAAATACTGGTAGGTGTCGACGTTCTCGTTGCGTTTCGGTGTAGCCGTCAGACCGAGCTGCACCGCCGGCGAGAAATAGTCGAGGATGCCGCGCCAATTGCCTTCGTTGTTGGCGCCGCCGCGGTGACATTCGTCGATGATGATGAGGTCGAAGAAGTCCGGCGGGTAGTCGCCGAAATACGGTGAGGGGTGCCCGTCCTTGGGAGGCCCGCTCATGAACGTCTGAAAGATCGTGAAAAAAATACTGCCATTGGTCGGGACGCGGCCCTTTTTCCGAATCGACTCCGGGGCTATGCGGTCCAGGGCTTCGTCCGGCAAGGCGGGGAAGGACGTGAAATCATTGTACGCCTGGGTGGCGAGGGTATTGCGATCGGCCAGGAAGAGGATTCGCGGCTGTCGTTCCGGCTCCTTGTGGCTCTTCCAATCCTTGACGTTCCAACGGGCCTTGAAGAGCTTCCAGGCAATCTGGAAGGCGATTGAGGTCTTGCCCGTTCCGGTCGCGAGTGTTAGCAGCACGCGATCTCGTCCGGCTTCTATTCGCTCGAGCACCCGGTTGACCGCAATTTCCTGGTAGAAGCGGATATCCCAGGTCCCGCTCTTGTCCGGGTACGGCACGGCGGCGAAACGATCCCGCCAGGTGTCAGGCTTGGTGAATACCGCCTTCCAGAGTTCCGCCGGCGTCGGAAAGTGCGCGACCGGGCCTTCGGTCCCGGTTTCCATATCGATGGCGTAGACGCCCTGCCCGTTCGTCGAGTACGTATGCCGGATCTCGAGCTTTTCGGCGTAGTTCTTGGCTTGTGCAACCCCTTCGGTCAGCGCTTCGTCCCAGGACTTGGCTTCGACGACTGCAAGTTTCGTATTGCGATACTCAAGTACGTAATCGGCGATCAGCGGCTTGCCGCGCCTGCCATGACCCTCAATCCGGCCGAGGGTGATTGAATACTCTCGACGGATGCGACTGCCCTCAACCACGCCCCAGCCCGCCGCTTTCAGGGCGGGATCGATGTGCTCGGCGCGGGTATCGGCTTCGTTCATGCCACTGCTTCAATCAGCCCCGCAGCCTTACTGGCCGTTAACTCTCCCGCAAATGCGCGATGAAGAAGCGACTTTCGTAGAGCGTCCAGGGCGACGAGCTTGCGCTCGTAGATGCTCGCGAGATGTTTGGTCTCGTCCGCAAGCGGCCCGATTTGCTGAATCACCTTACGTTGTTCGCTTATCGATGGAACAGGAACAGCGAATCCGTAGATGTCTTCCTTGCTAAAGCCATTCTGAGCGGAGCGCGCTGCCACCTTCTTCAGAGGTTCTTGAAATGCCCCTGATGTCAGGTAATAGTAGACAAAATCGCGCTCGAGCTGCGCTAGATCCGGAATCGCTTTCATCAAGGCGACGTTGTAGGCTCCAGCCTTGCCGCTCAAAATCTTCCCGACGGATGCGCCATATCGTCCGATCATAATGTCTGTGTCAACGCACTGGCGATTTTTCTTGGACATCGGAATGAATGTGACGTACTTATCGCTCCCGAAATCCCGAATTTGGAGGAACCTTAGGTAGCCTTTTTTTGGCTCATAGACAAAGTTCGATTTCGGTGGCTGCGATCCGCCTTCGAAGTCGCATATATCGCCAAGCTTTTTCATTGCCCATTCACGGTCGCGCTGAGTAAAAATAGATTGAAGCTTGCTTTCAAAGATCGCCCGGGCGTTCTGGAGATTCTTCTCGGCGTTGGCTTTGGCGTTGGCGATGCCTGCGAACGCTTCGTCAAGGATGGCGACGATGCCCTTCTGTTCGGGAAGCGGCGGAATGGGAATCGGATAATTCTCTACGAACTCCTTCGCAACGCGCTTGTGACCGACCGCGCCGGCCATTCTTGCCTCGCCTTCTTCCCGGAATGATTCGCGAGATAGGAAGTAATAGAGCCATTCCTTGTCTAAGTTGGCGCCTGGGCGAAAGACGATGTATTCGCTCGACCCAAAGCCGATTCCATTCGCAAGATCTTTCGCAATCCCCAGTTTACCGTTTTCAAAGCAGGGTGTGATTTTGGCGAGCAGGACATCACCGTCAGCGAAATAGGTGTAACTTTCGGAAACGGCGGACACCGGCTTTTCTGCGAATCCGCGCCCAAACTTCCGATCAATGCCTAAATCCTCCATCGGAAGAAATGACACCAACTCGTGCCCTGCGACACGGGCACGCGCTTCGCTTTTCGGCGGTTTGATCACGCATGCCTGACCCAGAGTTTTTGTTGTCCATCCCATTTTCATAGCAGCGACTTGATGTTCTCAAGCACCGCCGCACTCTCCACATCAAGCGCAATGATTTCCTTGATGATGGCCTGCGGACTGCGGTGGATGACTTCCTCCGCGCCCTTCGGATTTTTAGCGGACAAATCGAAAGTTGCGGGGTCAATCGTCTTGGCGTCCACGCTCCAGCTTTTCGGCGAATCGGCAGCCGTCTTTTGCAGCTTCACGAACTCTGCCAAATCCTCATCGTTCAGAGGATTGGTCTTGCCCAGATTGCGGCCGGGGTTTAGCTGGTAGTACCAGATCTTGCGCGTCTTGCTGCCCTTCTCGAAGAACAGCACGACGGTTTTCACGCCGGCGCCTTGGAATGTGCCGCCCGGACAGTCGAGCACGGTGTGCAGGTTGCAGCTCTCCAGCAGGAGCTTGCGCAGGCTGGTCGATGCGTTGTCCGTATTCGAAAGAAACGTGTTCTTGATGACCACGCCGCCACGGCCGCCGGCTTTGAGAATCCGAATGAAGTGCTGGAGAAAAAGGAACGCCGTCTCGCCAGTGCGAATCGGGAAGTTTTCCTGCACCTCCTTGCGCTCACTGCCGCCAAAGGGCGGATTAGCGAGCACGATGTCATAGCGGTCCTTTTCCTGAATGTCAGCCAGGTTCTCACTCAGCGTGTTGGTGTGAATGATGTTCGGTGCCTCGACCCCGTGCAGAATCATGTTCATGATCGCGATCACGTAGGCCAGGGACTTCTTTTCCTTGCCATAGAACGTGCGGGTTTGAAGGGTCGTGAGGTCCTTGGTCGTGAGTTGTCCCTTGGCCTTGAGGTAGTCGAAGGATTCGCACAAGAACCCGGCGGAACCCACCGCCCCGTCATAGATCCGCTCGCCGATCTTGGGCTGGATCACCTGCACGATGGCCCGGATGAGCGGGCGCGGAGTGTAATACTCACCGCCGTTCCGGCCGGCGTTACCCATGTTCTTGATCTTAGCTTCGTACAGATGTGAGAGCTCGTGCTTTTCCGCTTGCGAACGAAACCGCAGCTCATCGATGTGGTCAATGATCTCGCGCAGGTTATAGCCGCTCTGGATCTTGTTTTTCAGCTCGATAAAGATCTGCCCGATCTTGTATTCGATCGTGTTCGGGCTGGTGGCCCGTTGCGTGAAGCCCTGCAGATAGGGAAAGAGTCTTTTGTTGACGAAGTCCCGCAGATCGTCGCCGGTCAGCGATTTGTTGTGATCGAGCTTCCCGTCCTTCCCCTTGGGCGCGGCCCAAGTGCGCCAGCGGTACGGCTTATCGAGGATGTAGGTATATTTCCTGCCGTCAATCTCGGCTTCCGCAACTTTGTCCTCCTCGAGCCCATCGAGGTATTTGAGAAACAGCAACCACGAGGTCTGTTCGGTGTAGTCGAGCTCGGTCGTGCACCCCGCCTCTTTGCGGAGCACGTCGTCGATATTGCGAAAGGCTTGTTCAAACATTTGTAGAACCCACAATCGCCTATCGGCGAGAGTTTACGAGATCGATTCCAGGTCCTTCAGGGTCTTCCCACTTTTGTCCTTCCAGGCAGTAAGCCCGTTTGCATGCCCGCCATGGATTACCGCCGCAGCGGCACTCGGACTGGAAAACTCATGATCGCGCTGAAATATTAGTCGATCAACCGCGGCCGCCAGTACCCCTTCTTCCTTTAGCTTGACTCTCATGTTTGAGGGCCAAGGGTATTTTTCCGACGAAGCGCGATCCGTTAACACGGCCTCTGAACCCTTGAATACCAGAAAGCCGTCAGGTGCACGACGCCCGGTCGCCTTGAGCCCCTTGATCTCACAATATAGGGTATCGATCGCAACACCAGATACCGTCTTGGATCCGCCAACAGCGACTAGCAGATCCACGCCCAGGACAGGCAACAATTGTCGAATGTTTGCACAGAACACGCCCATGGCGGCGCGCTCAGACTCGGAAAGCTTGGCACCACTGCTCTGCCCGTTCATTACCAGGGCGCGATCGGCATCTTTGGCAACGGATATCAACTCTCCTTCCAAATACCGAATATGGGCTTTCGTAAGGTTCTCATCCTTGCTGGTGAAGAAGATAATCTGATTCCAGAAATCTTTGCCTAAATGGGCTTTCACACGATCTCGGATGGTCTCGCCCTCGCCAATATAGATTGCGGGCCTTCCTGAATCCGGGTCACTGCCCGTGAGGAAATAGACGCCTGACTTTGCCGCCTCATCGCGCGCTAAGACGTCCTCGAACTCGCTGCGCGGACCAGCGACCGCTTTGCCCGTCCAATTGGTCAATTCAGCTGTACGAAGCCGTTTCGGATCGGCGTGAATTAGGTAGATGCTGATGGTAGTTCCGAACACGACGCTAGTCCTCCGCAGGCATTGGCGCTCGGCGGCGGCAAACGACCGACGTACTGGCGCAGGTCACCGCCGTACGTATTGCGCGCCTCGCTCGGTGCAGACCCACGGGACTTTTGGTAAGGCTCTTCACCTCACCGCCCGCAACACCGCTGCCGGCTCCGCGAGCAGCACTGCGAGCAACACTGCCGCCGGACCCGACGGCTGCCGCCTTCCCTGCTCCCAATTCTGCAGCGTCTTCACATTGACCCCGACCAGCTTGGCAAACACTCGCTGCGAGAGTCCCATCGTCGTCCGCATCGCAAGCACCCGAGGTGCCCAGAACACCCGCGCGCCAGCAGTTCGCTTAGCCACCTTCCTAGTTGCCATGGCGGCGATTATCTTCCTATCCGCCAGAGGCGTATAGATTCTCCAGTGCGGATTCCTGGGAGGCTTCGCTCCGGTCCCCGTCGGGGCGGCTTGCCGTCGGCGATCAGTCCTCCTCAGCGTCTCGGCACTTCCCGGAATGCTGGTCGCCCGCATGGCGACGTCGGACGACGCCTCGCATGTTCGTGCGTTGAGGCGCGACGCCTGTTGACGCTTAAAATCCGATTCCAAGAAATCCAGAAAGTATTGGGATACCTTGAGGCTGAGCTGCTTAAGGGTCTTTGGAATCACTTGGCACCCCGCCGTAAACCGGGGACGAATAGCGGCAACCGGCTGCCTGAAAAATCCGACGGCAAAGCCACCCTACCCGGCGGCTCTTTCTTGAGTACGCTCGCTTTCAAAGCAACCGATCCGGCCCAGTGACGAACAGGTAGTCCACGAGCAGCGGATCTTCAATCAAGTAGTCGCCGCCGGTGCCGCTCAAGATGCCGACGCGCTTGAGTCGATCCAACGCGGCCCGAACCTTCGCGACGGTCGGGGCCTTGCCTTCCGTTCGGGCGAGTTCCTTAAGGGTATTCTTGCCAATCGGTGGCTTCTTTTGGGCGAGCAGCACGAGAAGATGGCGATCAAAGGGGCTCAAGGGCGCCAGTAGCGCTCTCCACCCCCTCACATTATTAGTATCGCTGGCCATGCGCCGGAGCGTCGCCTCCACGTCGGTCGAGCCTTCCGCGGACAGCTCTTTCACGAGGTCCTTCATCAGCGCCGGCTTGTAGCCCAGGTGAACGAACGCGGCCTGAAGGGAGGCGAGGTCCAGGCGTTTGCCTCTGTGGACACGGGAAAAATGCTGAGCCAGGAGATGGAGGTAGTCGTCGCCGAGTACCGGAAAGTTCAGTAGCTGCGCGAACTGGTACATCGGCCCACCCGAAGCGGCCATCATGGCGGCCAGTGCGTCTTGGGAGGAGCCAGTAAGCACCGCGAGCACATCGCGCTTGCGCTTCTGCAGGACTGCACGGAGCGAGGCCATGATGCTGGCGCCTTCCGAGGATTCGGCAAGCGCCTGTGCCTCATCCAACATCAGGAGCACTGGCTGGCTGCGAGCCGCCGCTAGGCGAGCGACCAAGGTATCAAGGCGCAGGGCGGGTTCTGACGGCAGTGCGCGGCGCTTGGGCTCCTCGCCGAATTCGAGCGCGGCGCCCAATGCCCCGACCTTTTTGACTGTCGTCTTGGCAGCCTTCCCTACCGCGGATGCCGGCACCGTCGCGTCATCCAGGGCTTCTTCAAGCGCGTGATTGATGGCACTCAGGGGAGAGGTCCTGTGCAGCCATATAT
>VFSW01013872.1_pt1 | contig 11179 bp, 6 predicted proteins | sample 5358111 | NCBI WGS metagenome assembly VFSW01 (sample SAMN11554181, study PRJNA540505) | mine drainage metagenome | isolation source: sediment from site ElyBrook_90M | place: USA: Ely Copper Mine, Vershire, VT | collected 2017
TGTGCATGCAGCGCAAGCAGGTGTTCCATCTGCTGGAGAGCCTCGCCTCGGCGCGCATCGAGGGCAACCACACCACGCTGGCGGACTATGTCGACAGCAAGCTGGCGACGCCCGATTCGGGTGCGGTGACCAGCGACACGCTGCGCGAGATCGGCAACATCGAGACCGCCATGCGCTACATCGAGGAGGCGGTGCAGCGGGACGCGCCCATCAGCGAGCACCTGATCCGCGAGCTGCACACGATGACGGTGCAGGCCTTGGAACGCGAGGGCGACCGGACACCGGGCGCCTACCGCAGCGGGCAGGTCACGATCGCCAAGGCCGTGCATCGGCCCCCCGAGGCCGTCCTGGTTCCCAGTTACATGCAGGAGCTGGTCGCGTTCGTGAACCGCGCGGATCCACCCAAGTACGACTTGATGAAGGTGGCGCTGGCGCACCACCGCTTCGCCTGGGTGCATCCATTCTCCAACGGCAATGGGCGCGTGGTGCGGCTGCTGACATACGCGCTGCTGATCAAATACGGCTTCCGCGTGAACACGGTAGGACGGCTGCTGAACCCCGCGGCCGTCTTCTGTGTCGATCGTGAGCGCTACTACGCCCTGTTGGCGACGGCTGACCAGGGCACGGAGTCGGCGCTCGAGGCGTGGTGCCTGTATGTGCTCCGTGGCGTACTGGATGAGCTGAAGAAAGTCGATCGCCTGGCGGACTATGAGCTGCTGACCACCCGCGTGCTGACGCCGGCCCTGGCGTTGGCCCGCCAGCGGCAGTGGGTGACGGCACAGGAGGAATCCATCCTTGCCGCCACGGTCAAGGCCGGCGTGGTCAAGGCGGGCGATCTGGCGACCGCGATGCCCGGCTTGAGCGCTGCGCAGCGCACGTACCAAATCAAGAAACTGGTCAGCAGCGGCATGCTGCAGCCGATCAAGCCCGGCGCACAGCAATACACCATCGGCTTCAGCCACAACACCTTGCTGCGCGGCGTAATCCACGCGCTTTCGGCCGAGGGCTACATTTCCCCTGCGTTGGCCGCGCCGGTTCCGCGTGCCTCACCATGAATGCCGTGGGCCAACCCGAGCGCCTGACCCAGCATCGCGTGCTCGCGCTGTTTTGCGACACCCTGGGTTACCGCTACCTCGGCAACTGGATCGACCGCGGCGGCAACCACAACGTCGAGGAAGACCTGCTGACGGCCTGGCTGACGCGGCGTGGTCACAGCCCGGCGCAGATCAGCGTGGCGCTGCACCGGCTGCGGACCGAGGCCGACTATCCCGCGCGCGGCCTGTACGGCAACAACCAGGCGGTCTACGCCTTGCTGCGCTATGGCGTGCAGGTCAAGACCGAAGCCGGCGAGCTGACCGCGACGGTGCCGCTGATCGACTGGGCGCATCCCGAAGCGAACGACTTCGGCATCGCCGAAGAGGTCACGCTGAAGGGCAACCACGAGCGGCGGCCGGATCTGGTGCTGTACGTCAACGGCATCGCGGTTGGCGTGATCGAACTCAAGCGCAGCTCGGTGTCCCTCGGCGAGGGGATCCGGCAGTTGCTGTCCAACCAGCAGGAGGACTTCAACGCCCGGTTCTTCAGCACCGTGCAGATCACCTTCGCCGGCAACGACTCCGAAGGGCTGCGCTACGGCGCCATCCTGACGCCGGAGAAGTACTTCCTGTCCTGGAAGGAAGACGAGGCCGACAACCACGACAGCAAGCTGGACAAGTACCTCGGCAAGCTCTGCCGCAAGGAGCGCCTGCTCGAGTTGATGCACGACTTCGTGCTGTTCGATGGCGGCATCAAGAAGCTGCCGCGTGCACACCAGTACTTCGGCACCAAGGCCGCGCAGCAGCACGTGCGCGAGCACCGCGGCGGCATCATCTGGCACACCCAGGGCAGCGGCAAGAGCATCGTGATGGTGCTGCTGGCGCGGTGGATCGTCGAGAACAATCCCCATGCGCGCGTCGTGATCATCACCGACCGCGATGAGCTCGACAAACAGATCGAGCGTGTGTTCACCGAGGCGGGCGAGACCATCGCGCGCACCCGCAGCGGTCGCGAGCTGATGCAGAAGCTCAGCCAGGCGCAGCCGCGCCTGCTGTGCTCGCTGGTGCACAAGTTCGGGCGGCGCGATGTCGAGGACTTCGACGACTTCATCAAGGAACTTCAGGCCCAACCCAGCGCGACGGTGGGCGAGGTGTTCGTGTTCGTCGACGAATGCCACCGTACCCAGAGCGGCAAGCTGCACCGCGCGATGAAGGCGATGATGCCCAACGCGGTGTTCATCGGCTTCACCGGCACGCCGCTGCTGAAGAAGGACAAGGCCACCAGCCTGGAGGTGTTCGGCGGCTACATCCACACTTACAAGTTCAGCGAGGCGGTCGAGGACGCGGTGGTGCTCGATCTGGTCTACGAGGCGCGCGACATCGACCAGCACCTCGGCGCGCAGGACAAGATCGACGCCTGGTTCGAGGCCAAGACCAAGGGGCTCAATACCTGGCAGAAAGACGAGCTGAAAAAGCAATGGGGCACCATGCAGATGGTGCTGAGTTCGCGCTCGCGCATGGAGCGGGTGGTGCGCGACATCGTCTTCGACTTCAGCGTCAAACCGCGCCTGTCCAGCGCGCACGGCAACGCCCTGCTGGTGGCCTCCAGCATCTACGAGGCCTGCAAGTACTACACCCTCTTCCAGAGCACGCCGCTCAAGGGCAAGTGCGCGCTGGTGACCTCCTACAACCCGCAGGCGAGGGACATCACGCGCGAGGAAACCGGCGCCAACACCGAGACCGACAGGCAGATCGTCTACAACACCTACACCGCGCTGCTGCAGGATGTGCAGCCCAAGGCGGGCATGACCCGGACCGAGACCTACGAGGAGTGGGCCAAGGGCTTGTTCGTGCGCGAGCCGGCGACCCTGAAGCTGCTGATCGTGGTCGACAAGCTGCTGACCGGTTTCGATGCGCCGCCGTGCACCTATCTGTACATCGACAAGTCCATGCAGGACCACGGCCTGTTCCAGGCGATCTGCCGCACCAACCGGCTGGATGGCGAGGACAAGGATTTCGGCTACATCGTCGATTACAAGGACCTGTTCAAGAAGGTCGAGAACGCGATCAAGGTCTACACCTCGGAGCTTGATCACAGCGCCGGCGGCGCCGATCCCGAGGTGATGATCAAGGACCGCCTGGCGCTGGGCCGCGAGCGCCTGGATCAGGCACTGGAAGCGCTGGCGCTGCTGTGCGAGCCAGTGCCGCCGCCGCAGGGCGACCTGGAAGCGATCCACTACTTCTGCGGCAACACCGAGATCGCGGCGGATCTGGAGGCCCGCGCCCCGCAGCGCGTGGCGCTGTATCAGGCCACCGCCAGCCTGGTGCGCGCCTACGCCAACATCGCCGATGAGCTGGAGGCGGCCGGCTATTGCGCGGCCGATATCGCGCGCGTCAAGCGCGAGGTCGAGCGTTCGGTGAAGCTGCGCGAGATCATCCGCATGGCCAGTGGTGAGACCCTGGACCTGAAGGCCTATGAGGCCGACATGCGCCACCTGATCGACACCTACATCGAGGCGGATGAACCGCGCACCATCTCGCCGTTCGGGGAGATCGGCCTGCTGGAGTTGATCGTGAAGCTCGGCATCGGTGACGCGGTCACCAATGACATGGGCGCGCTGAAGGGCAACCGCGACGCGATCGCCGAGACGATCGAGAACAATGTTCGGCGCAAGATCCTCAAGGAGCATCTCGGCGATCCGGCGTTTTTCGCGCGGATGTCCGCGCTGCTCGATGAGATCATCACCGCGCGCAAGGCCAAGGCCGTCGACTACGAGACCTACCTCAGGCGCATCGCGAACCTGGTGCAGCAGGTCCAGGCCGGGCACGCCGACGATGCCCCGGAAGCGCTGAAGCGTAGCCCGGCGCTGCGCGCCCTTTACAGCAACCTTGAAGCGCACGTTGCGTCGCCGCGTCGTGTGGCCGAGGCGCCAGCAACTTATCAGGCCGGGAGCGATCCGGTACTCGCGCTCGCCCAGCGCATCGATGCAGCCATTCGCAGTCATCGGCACGATGACTGGCGCGGGCATCAGGCGCGCGAGAACGAAATCAAGCGCGCCCTGCTGCCGCTGCTGGGGAATGACGTCGCCGAGGTCGAGCGCCTGTTCCCGATCATCAAGCAGCAGCGGGAGTACTGACGGTGACCCAGATCCGTCTGGGTGATCTGCGCATCGACGTGGTGCGCAAGGCGATCAAGCACGTCCACCTCAGCGTGCATCCGCCCACGGGCCGGGTGCGCATCGCCGCGCCGGAGCGCATCCGGCTCGATACCTTGCGGGTCTTTGCCATCAGCAGACTGGACTGGATCCGGCGTCAGCAGCAGGCCCTGCGTGCGCAAGTGCGCGAGACCCCGCGTGATTACGTGGAGCGCGAAAGTCACCCGGTCTGGGGTCGGCGTTATCTGCTCACCATGCGTGAGCTGGACGCGTCGCCGCGAGTGGAGTTGAAGCCGCGCAGCCTGCTGCTGCAGGTGCGCCCGGGCACGGATCAGGCCAGGCGCGAGCAGCTGCTCGAAGACTGGTACCGCAGCCAGGTCAGGCAGGCCGCGCCGGACCTCATCGCAGCATGGGCGCCCCGGCTCGGCGTCACGGTGGACCGCGTCCACATCCAGCGCATGCGCACCAAGTGGGGCAGCTGCAACCCGCGCGCAAACTCGATCCGGCTCAATACCGAACTTGCTAAGAAGCCGCGCGAGTGTCTGGAGTACATCGTCGTGCACGAGATGATGCACCTCATCGAACCGCGGCATGGCGAACGCTTCAGAGCTTTGATGAACCAGGCTTTGCCGTCATGGCAGGCCACCCGCGCCGAGCTCAATCGGTTACCGGTGCGGCATGAGCGCTGGGATTACTGATCGCATCGGGGAGCACCTGCCCGCTATCGCGGGCGCCCGAAATGGCACCCTCGACCCTCGCGCTGGTGCGCTCGATTCTCGGGCACACCCCACGCACTGCATGCGGCGTCGCCATGCTCACAAGACGGCGTGAGGACCGCGCAGGGCGTGGCCGAAGGCGGCTGCTGTAGTGGCAGCTTTTGAGCTCTACTTTTCTGCAGTATCTCGTGCCTCGGTGCGACTTTCGGTGGCAGCAAACGGCGGAAGAGGGAATTGACCACAACTCGGCCCGCGCCAGGAGCGAGGTGACGGACGAACTCAAGAGCTGCAGCGAGCATCGCGAGAGAGACAGAAGTCAGGGCGCGTAGCCATCATCGTTGCCCCATCTCAGATTTCCAGTACTCCGCTATTCGAGGCCGCGCCGTCGGAGCAATTCATCGAGTCGCTGGTAACGACTGTCGTCGGCCAAGTCAGGCTTGGCTGTCCGAATAGCTACCAGACAATCTCTCAGATGGGTGGGTGGCCAAGGTGTGTTATCACCGACCACAAGAGCGACGAATGTCATGGCCGCATCCGGGAACTGATTACAGAGGTTCGTTTCGTGGAGCCGATGCACTACCAGATCGGGGTGCTGCAGGGGCTGCAGCCGGTGCTTCAGCTCCTCCAGCGCTTCGGGGAATGCTTCCTGCGCAGCAACGCACAGCCTTGCGAGGTGCTCTGAGATCGCCGGTGCGATGCGGCCGCGCTCCTTTGGCCAGATCGAACGCAGATAGGGCAGCACGCGATTCGACCAGTAGTCAGCGCGCTGCTCGCTGGTCCCTTCAAGGGCGTGAATAAGTGCGCGTGCGGCGGCAAGTAGCCCATCCGATGGCAAGGCGCGGGTTGCACTGGCGAGCTCGTTAGCGGAGTACGTGTCGCCCTGATCAAGCGCCGCAAATGTCAAGAGTGCAGCATACTGCTCGCCATGTTTCCCGAGAGCTGAGTAGTGCCCTGCCGTATCGAGGAAAGGCTTCTTGATCGCTTCCATCAGAGGGCGGTAAAGGCGTGGCGACCAGAGGAAGCCTTCCCATGCAAAGTGCGCTTCAGTCGTCGACAGACTCCAGTCGAACAGCGGCAAGAGATACCGCGTGGCCCAATCAGAATCCACGCGAAAGAGCGCGATGACATGTGTAGCGAGCAAAACACGTCCATGGTGAAACTTGTCTACTCGCCTATCGCACAGCATGGTAAAGATAGATCTGAGCTCAGGGGGGAGGCCCTGACCATCCTCCAGTGATCGCCGATACCACCAGCGAAGCAACGCCTCGGTGATGTGGCCCACGGGGTGATTGATGGCCTGCTGTACCGGCTCATCCGTGGTCACCCTACCTTGATATTCCATTGCCAGGACGCGATCGCAAAGACGCAGGAAAAGCGCGTCCTGGCCATCAAACGTCTTGGACATGGCCTGCAGCCACCAGCTGATTTGATGGGCAAGAGACTGAAAGAGCTCATCCGGGCCATCGGCTAGTAGCGGGCCCATATAGCGCCATGATCGATTGATCATCTGCTCTTCAGACCAGGCTTGAAGCGCATCACGCCATCGGTCTTCGGGCCAAACGCCCAGATTGGCCAGCGCCCATAACGCGTAGGCGGGGGTCGCAAAGCTCTCCCGACAGCGCTGGTACCAGTCGTCTCGCGTCATGGGCTCAGTGGCCGGGTGTTGCGCGAGCCAATCAATCAGAGCGCGACGACGGCGTGGTGTGGGTTCGAATCTTCGCCAATCACCAGCATCACCCATCCAAAACGGGAATTCGTCTTGCTGATCGGCAGCGAGATCCCAGTCTGGATGTTGCGCTGATAGTTGATCGAGTATGGCCTTCGTCGATGTTCCTAAACCCGCCCCGCTCGCCTTCAGCTTCGCGAGCCTCAGCCAACTCCCCCTCTCCACTATCTGTGTCCAGTGCCCTGGCTCGATATCGTCCTTGTACATGGCGCGCGGCGGGCCGATCAGAATCGCCTCCTCCAGCTCGACCAACTCAGCCGTATCCAGGTTGGGTGTCAGGGCGACAAGCAGTCGCAGCGACTCACGTTCGGTTTCGACTGACCATAGCCACCAGTGGCTATCGGCGAGCAGCCAATCAAGCGCCAGGCGAGGAGGGATGACGTTGTCCTTCGTGGCGGCGAAAAAGGCCAATCGCTTGAACAGCGGATAAGGCGCCTGCCGCCACTGTTCGGCAGCCGAGCGCGCCTGCTCGGGCGTGCGCTCGACGGTGGCGAGCCAGGCATCACGGGTGAGACCAATCAGGGCTGTCCAGTCGTGGAAGTCCCTGTTTTGTGGATGTTCGCTGACCGAAGGTTGATCCATGTAGGAGAGATCACTCTTGTCCCCAACACCGCCAAGTTCGCGCATCAGATCAAGCGTGTCGCGCAGAAGTGTAGTGAAGTCAGTCAGCAGGTCGGGCAACGCCGTTTGCCAGATCGGGTCGCTGGATACGTCACGTAGGGCGTAATGCACGTGATCCGTGGACAGCATGATCTCCCAATTGACGATGTCTTTGAGGCGCCACACCATTCTCGTCGCATCACGTTCCTCACTCCACCGGAAAGGTTCGCGCAGGGTCACGCGAGGAGTCAGCATTTCGCGCAGTTGCCAACGAGAGCTGGTGGTTAGGCCGTCGCACTTGAATCGACCAATCCAGCCAAAGAGCTCGGAATCGCTCATTGACGACCTGAGTCGCCCAGAGAGAACTATCCGCCAGAGAGTGCGCAACATCGGGCGCGGAACCGCATTCGGGGCATCCGCGCGGATGTTGTCGAGTTCTTGGCGCTTACCCGCGCGCTCGAGCTTCTCGAGTTCTTCAAGGCGATGTTCAACCAGCCCCGCAAAGCCCTTGTGCAATTGTCCGCCATGCTTGGCGATCCATAACAAGAGCTGCGGGTCATCAAGATGCCGCGTCAGCCAGCGCGCCAGATGGAACATCACCTCGTCCCACCCGCTGCCCGTAGCGCCCGCGTCGACCAGCGTCATCCACGGCGCGTGGCCATAGGGTGCTGGCCTGTGCGCCACGCTGAAGGCCAGCTTGTCGTCATGCTCTGGCTGGGGTGGTACGCCGAAACGGCTAAGGTCGGCATATGAAAACCGATCCTCGCAAAGGGGCTCCAGCCAGTCCAGTGATGGCACCGGGCTTAGGTCGGCAAAGCGTTTAGCAGGAAGGCCCCGTGGATCGCTTAACGCCCAGAGCATGCGGCCGACAAAATCGTCCTGTCGGGTGCTCGTCAAGGGGCGAGCGATCGCGCATTCCACGACGATGCGTTCTTTGCCGCGCACACCGTCACGGTGGGTTGCTGCCCAGGCTCGTAGTGTCTTGTGCAGGTAGCTGTGATGGTTGTGTTCGCGGTAGAGGATGGGCGTGACGTTCTTTGCACGCCACTCGTTGGCGCGCTGCTCTTCCTTGCCCTTGGAATGGCTTCCGAAGGCGAACATCTCAGGCGGCGATTCTCCCCGCAGGCGATCGGCGGCCAGCGCATCCATCATGTAGCGAAGTACCGGATCGTTGATGCTGTAGCCGATAAAGCAGACAGTATAGCTGCGGAATAATTCGCTGACAAAGCGCGCCGCCCAACGCTCGGTGAGATAGGCCAGGCCAAAGTCGCCGCTAGATACCACCAGACGATCGAGTTCACTTACGGTGGGAGCTGCAGACAGCAGTCCGTGCAGGTAAACGAGCCCGTCCCAGTGATTCTTTGGCACCGGTAGCAAGGGCGCTGCAAAGCGCTCGACAGCGAGATCGTTGCGCACCATCACTTCTTCGAATAGTCGGTCGAAGTTGGTAGTGATGAGCCGGGTCCGTCCGTCACGGTTCCTGCCGAGCGTCAGCAGCGCCTCGTGTGTGACGGTCGCATTCGATGCGCTGAGGTCGGGGGTAAGGATGCTCGCCAACGCCCGACGCACGGTTTCCCGTTCGCCGGCGATCCCAGATTCCAAGAGGCCGATGGCAGTGTCGAATTGGCCGGCCTTGATGGCCGCCTGCTGAACGGCATTCGGAGTTACCTGAAGCACAGAAAAAAGCTGCTGCGCCAGGCCTGAGAAATCTGGCAAGCCAGCCGGGTAGGAGATGCCAGCGCCACAGAAAAACACCACATGCCCGTCCTCGTGCGCCTGCAACAGGCGCTCGGGAATATCGGGGCCGTGGCGGACGAATTGCATGGTTAGTACGTTCCCGCGAGTGCTTCTTGTTGACTCACATGGGTCGGGATTGAGCCCGGTCCGTCGGCAACTGTTTCGCTCGAGCCTCGAGCATGTCCGCTTCTCCCGATATACAAGTGAGGAGGCCGTTCGGCTCCTCATTTGATCACAGGAGGAGTCGGATGAAGACCAACAAGCTCGAAAGCCTGGTGCAGCGCATGCAGCGCCTGAAGGACCAGCTGCGCGAGGCGCAGCAGGAGCATAACCACCGCGAGTCCAAGCGCGCATTCCGCGCCATGCGGAACGCCGGCCTGACCGCGGCCGATGTTGAGAAGCTGCTCGCTCGGATATCGCTGGTCCCGATCGCAGAGGAGGCATCCGATGACCACGCGGATCACCGTTCGGCTGAGTAACGTGGAGCTGGGTGCGCTGAGGCGGGAGGCCGCCGCTACTGGGCTGCCGCAGGCTGAGGTGATGCGGCGTGCGCTCAGCGAGCGCGCGGTGCTGGCTGAGATCGAGCGGGCCGTTGCCGCCAAGGTCACCGCCGCGCTCGAGCCGGTCGCGCAACGCCTCAACACCCAGCAAATGGCACTGGCATCGCTGGCGCAGCGCCTCGATGGGATCGCGCATCGGATCGACGCCGGCGCGACCCGCGAAGACTTGATCAGAGCAACCAACTATCTCTCGGCCAAGAGCCGCAAGGGAGGTGAGTAATGGGGGCTCAGCCGTCCAACCGCGGCGTGGCGTTTCGCCTCCGCATGACCCTCATCGCAGCGCTTTTTGGTGCCATCGTCGGCTTCATCGGCGGCGTGAAGTGGGAGACGCGAGCCGATTCGCCTGAGGTCCGTCAGGTGTTCGATCAGGACTATTTGCCAGCACGTATCGGGCTGCAGGTGGGCTACACGCAGTGGCGGTATTTGCACGTTAACACCGGCCCGTTCACCAGCCCTTGGGCGCCAGCAGAGTGGCTGGTGCAGGCCACTAATGACCCTGCTGCCACGCCTTGGTTCGTGCTGTTTGAGAACCGCCTGCACTGGCTCTGGGCCTACACCGCCAGCGGTGCGCTGCTGCTGGGCGCCCTCGCGTTGCGGTTCACCGCACGCCGTTCGCCCGCAGCCGCTGCGGGCACCACCACTGACCATTTGCGCAGCTCTGTGCAGCGCCCCTGGGATTGAATTCGGAGAACTTTATGTTGAACACCATTCTGTACATCGTCGGCTTTGCATGGCGCATGGTGCTCGCGATCCTGCTGATCGCGAGCTATCGCGCTGGTTTCCATGCCACCGCGTTTTGCGCCGCGGTCGCCTACCTGATCCTCGCTCTCACCGGCTGGCTTGATCTGTGGCCCGGCCTCGCCCTTTGGCGTCGTCATGGCCGCGCACCGGAACACCTGCGCGGCGCTGAGATGGCCAGCGCCAGGGAGGTTCATCGGCAGGTCCGCAAAGCGGGGCATGCATGGACGATTGAGCTCGGTGGCGTGCCTTTGCCTGCAGCCTTCGAGCCCCAGCATCTCCTTATCGCTGGAGCGCCGGGTTCGGGTAAGTCGGTGGCGATCACGACGACGCTCGACGTCCTGCGTGAACGCGGCGACCGCGTGGTGGTGGCCGATAGCGGCGGCATCTACACCACACGATATTTCCATCATGGGGACGTCATCCTCAACCCGCTCGATGCCAGGGCCATCGTCTGGTCCCCCTTGGCCGAGATGGCCTCGGCATGGGATGCCGACCGGCTGGCGCGATCGATTGTGCCGGATGCCACCGGAGAGCTTGCCGAATGGCGCCGTCATGCTCAGGAGCTGCTGCGCGTGATCCTCGAACATGTCTGGATGCAGGAAGGCACGAACGGCGACATTCTGCGCCTTGCGTGCAACGCCGCGATGGACGAGCTGCGCGAGACGCTGGCGGGTACGACCGCAGAGCCCCTGTGCGCCAAGGGCAATGACAAGATGTTTGGAAGCATTCGCGCGACACTCACGACGCAGGCCGGGCCGTTCCGGTATCTGCATGCCGAGGCGGGTCGCAACGCGTTCAGCCTGCGCCGCTGGGTCGAAAGCGGGTCCGGCTGGGCCCTGTGGAACTACCGCGACGACCAGCTCGACCTTATCCGGCCGCTGCTTGCCGCCATGCTGGACACGATCGCAGT
>VFSW01013873.1_pt1 | contig 11178 bp, 12 predicted proteins | sample 5358111 | NCBI WGS metagenome assembly VFSW01 (sample SAMN11554181, study PRJNA540505) | mine drainage metagenome | isolation source: sediment from site ElyBrook_90M | place: USA: Ely Copper Mine, Vershire, VT | collected 2017
CTGCTCGCCGCGGGCGCGATGAGCGACGGACTGCCGCCGCTGTTCGTCGTCGTAATCACGTTCGTCGTCGCGGCATCCAGCAGCGTAACCGAGTTCGACGAAAAATTCGCGACCCACACTTTGCCGTTCGCCGCGCCCACGCCGTAGGGCTGTGACCCCGCCGCAGGACTCGCGACGAACGCGCCCGTCGCGGCATTGAGCACCGCGACACTCGCCGCGTCGCGCAGCGCGACGAAGACGCGCCCGCTGCTGACGGCAATCCCATTCGAATGCCCCGTACTATTCGTCGACCACGCCGCGAGTTTTTGATTTGCCGCCGCGTCCACGACCGCGACGGTGGAATCGTCAAACAAACTGACGAAGACGCGATTCGTGACCGGGTCAGCCGCAACGCCCTTGGGATGCGCGCCGACCGAAATCGTTGCCACCGGCGAGAGCGGCGCGCATTGCGCGGGGCTTGTCAGCACCAGCGGAAGAAATGTGGTACTTGGACCGGAAGGCGGCGAAGTGGGCGTTGGCTGTGGGCTGAGCGGCTCCATACACACCGAGTCGAACCAAACCTTGCTGCGTCCATTGTCCACGTTCGTGTTGACGACGCGAAGGAAGATGGTTGCGTTGCTCGTCGTCGCGTCAAAAGTCATATTGAGCGCGGAAATGTTCAGCGCCGCCGTGCCATTCCAATAGACGCTCCCCCAAGTCACCGTAGATGACGATGGATTCGTGCCGCCGGTCAAATCAACGCCGACCTGCCGACCGATCAGATTGTTGCGCAAATTCTGCCCGATGTTGGGATCGTACGCCGCCAGCGCATAGCCCAGCCAGAAATTGTAATAGATACCAGGCGTCAGTCCCGTGACCGTTTGATAAACACCGGCGTCGAAGGCATACGTGTCTTCCCAAATGTACTGCGATCCGTTCGGATCGATCTGCTCATTGGTGACATGCTCGAAAATCGGCGCGCCCGATAGAACGAAACTGCTCCAATTTGCCGCGACGCCATTGTCGGGGCTTGCCGCCGCCATCGATCCGTTCACGATCATATTGCCGGGATCGAGCGCGCAGGGATTACCGAGCGCGTAAGCGCGCGACGTGGACGGAAACGCGGGCAGCCACACCGCGAATGCGAACAAGCACGCCAGCGCCGCGACACCAAGTGTTTTCTTGAGATTCATCGCATTCCTGTTTGTGATTCCAATCAACCTTGCGAAGGTTCGAATTATTCGGCAGAAGAGCATCGTCGCGAAAGAAATCAAATGGCGTTGACCGCGCATCTTCAACCTTCGCAAGGATTTGCTCTAGTCACCCACATTGTATCACGCGGCGGCGCGTGCGGTCAATGGAGTTGCGGTACCAGTAATAAAACAAAAACCCCTCAATATGCCGAGGGGCTTCTCCGTGCGATTCAATCGCACAATTATCGTAACTTCACCGCCATCGTTCTTTCATCCGCGAATTACGCGAATCTTCGCTAATTTTTTCCTTCCTATTCGCTCGATTCGTGTAATTCGCGGATGATCTTGTTTATCTGTGTGCGCGAGCGACAGTAGATACCAATTATCTACAAATCGATCTGCATCCCTTCGCGCGCCAAGACCGTCTGCAGAAAAGACGCTTGGGCTTGTTTCTCCAGCGCGTCCAGCATCTCGTCGCTGTGGAGCGGATCGTGATGAAATAGGGCAAGTTGCTTGACGCCCGCCGCGCGCGCCACCGCGACCGCCATTGCCCACGTGCTGTGTCCCCAGCCCTGCTTGGGCATTGATTCCGCCGCGTACTCCGCGTCCGTGTACTGCGCGTCGTGAATCAGCAAGTCGGCGCCGCGCGCGAATTCGATCAACCGCTGATCGCCGCCCACGTAGCCCTCCGTGTCCGTCGCGAACACCATCGCCTTGCCGCCGTACTCGATGCGATAGATGAACACGCCTTGCGGATGGGCATGCGACCGCAGCACGCGCACGATGACGTGCTCAGGCAGTTTCTGCGGTGCTTCGTCGCGCTCGATCAACACGCGTGGCTCGCTGTCCTTCGCATTCAGGACAATCGCCTCGCCTTCCTGCAAGTTGCGCATCACGCGGAGACACGGCAACTCGTCCAGCGTGATCGGAAACACCGGCGGCAGCATCGCGCGCGAAAGCACGTCTTCCAAATCTTGATGCAGCGTCTTGGGACCGAAGACGTACAGCGTGGTCGACTGATAATGCGTGGGAGTGAAAAACGGAAACCCTTGCGTGTGGTCGTGGTGCGTATGCGTAAAGCACAACGTGGCGACGATGGATTTCTGATCCGCGCGCTGCTGCTCCACCATCGCGCGCCCGAGTCCGATAATGCCGGTGCCGGCATCCAGGATGATCCGATGGTTGCCCGCGCGCACCTCGACGCTCGGCGTATTGCCGCCGACCCGCGCGGTTTGTGGTCCCGGCGCCGGGTAGCTGCCGCGCACGCCCCAAAATCTGATCGCAAGAGATGAACTCATTCGTTTGCCTCGTTGCTTGCCAGCGGCAGGGTAAAACGAAAAGTGCTCCCCTGCCCGACCGTGCTCTCCACCCAGACCTTGCCGCCGTGCGCTTGAACGATGCCGCGCGAAATCGACAATCCCAAGCCGCTGCCACCGACTTTGCGCGTCGCCGCGCCGTCCACTTGAAAGAATCGCTCAAAGACTCGGTCGAGGTATTGCGGCGGAATGCCTTCGCCCTGATCCGCCACGCTCACGACCACGTGACCAAGGTCACCTCGGTGATCGTTTTCCACTTCGCAGGTCACCGTGATCTGACCGCCTTTGGAATACTTGATGGCGTTGCCAACCAAATTGTGCAGCACTTGCCGGATTCGGCGCGGGTCGATCAAAACACGCGGCAGTTCCGCCGGCAGGTCGACGACAAAATAATGCGATTCCGTGCGCATCCGCATTTCATCGACCGCTTCGCGGATGAGTTTCCGCAGTTGCGTCGGCTCTTTGTTGATGCGCAGCGCGCCCGCCTCGATCTGCGACATGTCCAGCAGGTTGTCGATAATTTCCGCCAGCCGGTCGGTCTCTTCCTCGATGATGCGCAAAAAATCGCGCTCGGTCGCCTCGTCCCACTTGACGTCCTGACGCAGCAGCGTAGTCGCAAAACCTTTGATCGATGCGAGCGGCGTGCGCAGTTCATGCGAGACGGTCGAGAGCAGCTGCGACTTCATCGCGTCCGATTCACGTTCGCGCGTAATGTCGCGCACGAGAACGCCGGTGCCCAACTGCCCCGCCGCGGGATCGCACAGCGGGAACACGTGCACCTGCGCCACGCGATTGCCGTGGTTCGCGACCGGCAGCAAATCGATATCGATGGTCGTCGCCGCGGCTTCGGGCAGGAACGCCGCCGCCAGATGGGCGCGCGTCACGGCGGGCGCGTTTGCCCGCCGCGCGATTCGATCCAGCATTTCGCTCACGGTCTGCCCGCGCATCTCGTCGGTTTTCCAGCCGAGCAGTTCTTCCGCCCGCGGATTCCAGAACGCGACGCGTCCGTTGTGATCGATTAAGACCAGCCCGTCCACCAGACTGCGCAGCGCGCTGTCGCTCAAACGCGGGTCGGTTGCGATCGCGCTTTCACTCGCCACGGTTGCCTCCCATCAACTCGCGGTTTGAGCCGCGCCGCGCACTTGTCGGCGTCGGCTCCAACCGCGTGTTAGGCAGCGCCAATCGGTCACGACAGAAGCTTGTCATACTCAGCGTGTGCGCCGATCCAGAACCACACGATACCCTCTGGTTTTTCCACGCCCAAGGCTCGGTAATGCGCACCGACGCGTACCGACCACAATTGCCTCGTTCTACTGACTCTCTTAAGATGCAACGACGGATGATGCGGATCGGACTTGAGTAACTCAAAGTTTTTATCCGCCAACTCTTGCACTTCTTTTGACAGTTGTCGGTAATGCCTCCAAAAGCGCGGCAAAACCCGATGCTTCACAGCGGCTCGCTTAACCCGGCATCATATTCTTTATCAACTTCAGCAAGCAACGCGTCGAGACGACCTGCTTCCAAGTCTTCCTTGATCTGCTTGTCCCACATCTGCGCGTGGTAATTCTCAATCCACGCCATCAACTCAGCCATATCTTTGGCTGGTAGTTGAGCAATGGCAATTTCTATTTCCGTAACGCTCATGGGTTGAATTCCTCTCTTTCTCGACGTGTCAACCGCCGCGCAAAGCCGCCTAACGCTTGGGTGGAATTATACCACAAGCGGAAATTTCTACAACTGGGTATTTCGTTTCACAAGTGTCATTGCGAGGAGCGGTTTTCGCGACGAAGCAATCTCCACATTGGCAATGAGATTGCTTCGCTGCGCTCGCAATGACACCTCTGAACAATCACCCGGGAAATATAAAAAAGCAGGAGCGACTGGTCGGTCGTTCCTGCTTCACTCTATAAACGTTATCTCAGCGGCTGGGATCGCCTGATCGCGCCCGCGGCACGTTGGGACTCAGATACGCCCGCAAGCGCGTGGCGCGCGATTCGGAGCGCAGCTTATCCATCGCTTCTTTTTCAATCTGGCGCACGCGCTCGCGGGTGAGCCCGAATTTCTCGCCGACCTCTTCCAGCGTTTGCGCATAACCGTCGCGCAGACCGAAGCGCAGGGTTAGGACGCGCGCTTCGCGCGGCGTCAGCGTGTCGAGCGCGGAATGAACGTCGTCGCGGATCATCGTATCGAGCGCGGCGTTCCACGGCGAAGGCGTGAGCACATCCTCAAGAAAGTCACCCAGGGTGGTCTCCTGCTCGCCGCCCATCTCCATCTCCAACGACAGCGTCCCCGCGCCCGCTTCCTTCAGCCGGCGCACCTTGTCCACCGGCAGTTCGATCCGCGTGGCGATTTCCGCTTCCGTTGGAGCGCGTCCCAATTCTTGCGTCAAGACCCGCTCCGTCTGATCGAGCCGGCGCAGCCACTGACCCGTGTGCGCCGGCAGCCGCGGCGAATTGCCCAGATTGCCGATCGCGCGCGTGATTGCCTGGCGAATCCACCAGGTCGCGTGCGTTGAGAATTTGTGGCCGCGGCGGTGATCGAATTTCTCGACCGCGCGCATCAAGCCAATGTTCCCTTCCTGAATCAGATCGAGCAGCGTGAGTCCGCGACCCACGTAGCGCTTGGCGAGATTCACGACGAGCCGCAAGTTCGATCGCACCAGCACTTGCCGCGCGACGTCGCCGATTTCGATCTCGTCTTCCAGCCGCGCTTTGAGCGCGCCGTCATGCCCGTTGTTGCTCAGGCGGCGCGTCGCCAAACGGCCGCGCCACATGTCCTGCGTCAGTTGGATTTCCTGGCGCTGATTCAGCAGCGGCGTCTGGCTGATCTCGCGCAAATAGAGATAGACCAGGTCGTTGACGGCGCTTGCCGCGGGATCGGCGCTCGCCGCGTTCTCGCGCCGCCTGCCCTTGCCCCGCCTCGGCGCGGTGGGGCGATGATTCTTAGGCGACGCAGCGCCGTTGCTGTGCGCGCACTTACTCGACATATGAAAACCTCTTGCCAGCAAATGTAAGAATTTCTTCCTGACAAAATGTAGCATTCGCAAGTTCAAATGGGGTCAAAATGCGGTGGTGAAAGCGTCTGAATGGCGGTTGCAATTCCGGCACATTTGCCTAGAATGGAAGGAACCCGCAAGTACGCGTAATCGAGGTGAACCATGCCAACCCCTGAGCCGCTTGTTCGCGATCTGATGCGCCCGTCCGTGATTGGATGCGCGCGCGACACGTCCATTCCAGAAGTTGCGCGACGCATGACCGAGTTGGATATCAGCGCGCTGGCGGTCGTCGATGGAGACGGCTATTTGGAGGGTATCATTTCGCGCACCGATCTCGTCACGCTGCGCGCGCACGAGGAGTACTGGCACGGACTGCGCGCAGAGCACGTGATGGTTAGGGATGTGCTCGCGGTGACGCCCGACACACTGCTGACCGATGCGCTAAAACTTTTGCTGACGCGCAAGGTGCATCGCCTCATTGTGGTCGATCATCTGGGCGAACGCTCCAAGCCGGTCGGCGTGCTGTCCCTCACGGACATCGTGCGGGATATGGCGGGGTGAAATTATCCCGCCGGCAGGTACTGATGCGGACATTTGATCATCAGACTGGTCGCGAGGAACGTACCATCGACGCTGTGCGCGCCGTCGAGGATCGCGGTAAAGCCGTCGCGGAACGAGTCCGGCACCGCGCCGCGGTACACCACGTCGATCTTGGCGCTGTCGCCGGCGAGTTGGAACCGCATTGTCCGCGTCGCATTGTCCCAGCGAATCGAACCCGGCACGATCTGCCCGCCGACGCGGATCGGCGTCGCGGCGGAGCGCGCGGCGTATTGATCGACCGTGATATAGTAATTGGCGAAAGTGGAATTTGCGCCCGCGTATGCCAGGTGCGCCAACACCGGCAGCAAGACCAGCGCGCCGATGACGATCTTTGTATTCATTTGAACCTCGAACTAACGGGAGAGTTTGATTTCAGCCCTGCCGCAGCGTCGCGCGCATATAGTCGCCGTGCGGCGGCTGAATGTCGAACGCTTCGTCCGGCAGCGTGCTGAAATTGCGCCAGCCCTCGCTGATGATCGCCGCGCGATTCTCCGGCGTCACCCTCAGCGTCCCCACATAGCGGCCGGAGCGAATCACCGCGGTGATGTCAGTCCAGCCATCGTCCCACGCGCCGGTGATGCACGCGCGGTCGAGCGGAAAATCGCGCGCGACGAGCACGCCAAAACATTCTTCGCACGCCGGCAGCCACGCGCCACAGAGGTTTCGATCGATCGTAATCCGCATAGACCTTGCCTCCTCGTCGCATTCAGCGTAGCACGGTTCAGTCAAAATCACGTGACGCGCCAGTCAAAAACACGTCCAAAAGAAAAGACCTGACAGGTCGCCTTCGGCGAAAACCTGTCAGGTCTGCTCAATCTCCTTGGAACAAGTACCCGAATCCGCGCTCGGTCAGGATGTGCTCTGGCTTGCGCGGATCGTCTTCGATCTTGCGCCTCAGGTACCAGATGTACCGCTTGACGTACCCGGTGTCCTCGCCAAATTCATAGCCCCACACTTTGTTGAGCAATTGTTCGTGCGACAGGACGCGCCCGGCGTTCTCCGCCAGCGCCGCCAGCAGACGATATTCCGTCGGCGTCAGTTCGACAACTTTGCTGCTCTTGGTGACGCGGCGCGCGTCCGTGTCGATCACGAGACTGCCGCTGGAGTACCGCTTGGGCTTGTGATCCGCCGGCACCGCGCGCGCGCGATTCAACACCGCGGCGACACGCGCGACCATTTCCGCGAAACTGAACGGCTTGGTCACGTAATCATCGACGCCAATTTCAAAACCCTTCAGCTTGTCGCTCTCCGCGTCCTTGCCGGTCAGCATAATGATCGGCACCTTGCTCACCTGCCGAATGCGTCCCGCGGTTTCCCAGCCGTCCATCCGCGGCATCATCACGTCCAGCAGCACGATGTCGGGCTGCTTGGCGTACAACTCCTGCAACGCGTCGATCCCGTTCGCGGCGGTGGTGATTTCGTACTCGGCTTTAGAAAGCGCCTCGCGCATCAAGCGCACCAGCGTCTTGTCGTCGTCGACTAAGAGCACGCGTCCTTTGCTCATCCCCGTCCTCCGATCGCGGGGCGTCGCGCGTCGCTCGCCGGTTCCATGTCGGCGCGGCCGGCGAGGGGCAGCGAGAATCGGAAGGTCGATCCTTCGCCCACGACGCTCTCGACCCAAATTTGTCCGCCCTGAGCTTGCACCAGACGGCGGCAGATGTATAACCCCAAACCATGACCGTAGGTTTCCATCGCATCTTTACGGTCCACGCGATGAAACTTTTCAAAGATCTTGTCGATTTCTTCTTCCGGGATTCCGATGCCGCGGTCAGAGACTGACACGGCAATGAAGCGGCTATTCGACTCCGCGTCGATCATGATGGGCGCACCCTCGGTGGAGTACTTGATCGCATTATCGACCAGGTTGATGAGGATCTCTTCCGTGCGGTCGCGATCCGCCCAGACCGACGGGAGATTGACCGCGCGCGGGTGCACCAGCGGATTCGGCGTGCCGCGCGTCTCCCACAGGTCGATCACTTTTTCGATCAACCCGATGATATTGAACGCTTGGGGCTGCAACACCAGCTGCCCGGCTTCAATGCGGCTCACGTTCAGGATACCCTGCACCAGCCGCGTCAACCGCGCGCTCTGCTCGCGGATGATCTGCAGCATCTCGCGGTGGTCATGATCATAGCACGCGCCGGAACCTTCCAGCAGCAGCTCGATCGACCCGTTGATGTTCGTCAACGGCGCGCGCAACTCGTGCGACACCATCGATACGAATTCCGATTTCAGCTCGTCGAGTTTTTTTAATTCCTCGTTTGCGCGTTCGAGTTCCTCGTTGCGGCGGCGCAATTCCTCACTGGTATTCGCGAGCTGCGCGGTGCGTTCGATGACTTTGGTTTCCAGCTCCAAATTCAACTGCTGAATCGCCTGCTCCGCCTGAACCCGCGCGGTAATGTCGCGCAGGATCGCCGAACTGCCGACGAGTTCGCCTTTCTCGTTCCGCATTTCAGTCCGCGTGAGATCGACGATCACCCGGCGGCCGTCTTTCGCGGTGCGCTCGGTCTCATAGTTCCGGATAAATCCTTGCTGCCGCATTTGCGCCGCCAGCCAATCCACTTCGCCGCGCGACTCGAGGTCAGACGGCACGATCAAGCGATAGTGCTTCCCCATCATTTCATCGGCGGTGTACCCAAACATCATCGTCGCGCCGCGATTCCACGTCTGCACGATCCCGTCGTTGTCCAAGCCAATGATCGCGTCAGCCGAATTAGCGGTGATCGCCGCGAGGAGCCGGTCGCGCTCGCCCGCGATCTCCTGCGCGCGCTGCCGCTCACGCTCGGCTTTATCTTTTGCCGCGAGCGCCAGTTCGCGTTCATCGACGCGCTGAACAATCCAATTGATGGTGAACCATGCCGCGAGCGGACCGACCAGACCATAGGCGATCAGATCGGTGATAAAGTGGATTACCTCGGACCCTGTGTGGAGGAAAAAGAGGGAGAATAACTGATAGAGCAGGACTACCGCAAAAACGGCAATCGGTAAATAGCGCCGCAGCAACAGTAACCGCGCGCGCAAGTCTCTCGAGGCAAACAACCACGTCATCGTGCGTATCCCCCGCGTCGGGGCAAGCCGCCCCGCGCGCCAGATCCGACATCACAGACCGAATAAAGAGCCATCGTCAGGGCAAAACCAGTATAGCATATTTTGATTTTGACGCAAGTATTCGCGGAACACACCCGCCCAATTAAAATGGCGTGCCCACACAGAGCACGCCATGGAATTCCATCCGTCGCGTCGGTTTACACTGGCTTTGGCTTGGAACGCGAGCCGGCGAGGAAAATCGCCAGCACCGCGACGGCGACGATGAGGATCGCGACGATGCAAACCAGCGCCAGCGCGCCGCCGAAGGGACCGCCCTGCGGAACATCCGCCGGCACCGCGGTGGGCTGCTTGCCGGGCTTTAGCGTTTGCACGAACGCCGCGGCGTCCGCAATTTCTTGATCGCTCAACGGTCCGCCATTCGATTTTGCCCACGCCGGCATCTTACTGCCGGCAACGCCGCGCGCGATCGTTGATTCGAGGAGCGCATCCACGTTCAAACCGGGCCAGTCTTTTTGCAGCGTCGCGCCGATGCGCCCTTGACCCTTATCGCCGTGGCACGGGACGCAGTGCTGGGCGAATACCGCGGCGCCGCGCGTCGCGTCACCCGCCGGAAACTTGACCACCCTCGGCGGCAGCGGTGGATTGGTCGCGGTGGGACCGGGATTGGCGACCGTGGGCGCTTGATGCCCCAGCGACTGAATGAACGCGACCAGGTCGGCGATCTGCGCGTCGCTTAGCGGGCCACCTTTCGCGCTCGACCACGCCGGCATCACGCTGCCCTGCACGCCGTTCGAGATGGTCTCTTTCAGCAGCGCATCGACGCGGATGCCCGGAAAGTCCTTCGCCAGCGTCGCGCCGATGCGCCCTTGGGCGTGGTCGCCATGACAGACCGCGCAGTCCTGCGCAAATAGCTGCGCGCCGCGGGTTGCATCTCCGCCTTGCGCGGACGCCGTCGCAAAAATACCCGCCGTGGCGAGCAATAATATCAGAGCGGCGAACAACGGTCTAAAGAGTTTCATCGTGCTGACTCCCCCCATCACGTAATAATCCTTCCGCCCAAATATATCACAGACGCGCGTTTTATTCAATCGGCAAGCAAACGACAACGAATTAAGAATGCAACAGATAGGGAATTTAGCGAATTCGTTTTTCCCCAATTCGTTGTCGTGCCCGTGCCTACCGCAGGAATTCGCTTGGCGCATAATCAGCGCCGGGTCGCTCGAACAACAGACTTTTGAACCGCGCGAGCAGCTGCGCCGGCACGCGCGACCCGATCCGCGCGACGAGCGCATTGTCCGGGTACCACGCGATATTCGGCTCGTCCGTTTCAAAGAATTGAAAACCATAGCGCTGAAAAACACGATGGAGCATATCGCGGTACTCACGCACGGTCAGCCCGGTCGCCTCGACGTCCCAACACCAGCGATAGCCGGTCGCGATCACGATCTGTTTGTCGAAGATGCCGCTGCCAAAGGTCGCCTTCATCAGCGCGTCGCTCAACCCAATGCCGCGCCACGCGCGTCCGACCTCGATGCCGCCCAGTTCAAACAAGCCATCGATACGATCTCTGCCCCACCGCGTGTCCGCGTCCGGCGCGGTGAGCGTTACATAGCCGACGATGGCGCGCGCCGCGCTGTGCGCGATCGTGACGCGTCCCTGCGGATGCGCCGCGATTTTCAAAAGCGCCTCGCGCTGCAAGTCCGGGCGGTTGTGCCAGAAGAATCCCAAGCCCTCGTCCATGCTCAGCGTCTCTAACGTTTGCGGCGGGCACGCCGGGATAATTGTGACCGTTCCGCTCTTCGTCTGGATCTGAATGGCTGACTCCAATTTCTCACTCACAATAATTGTTCTGCCGCGCGTACTTTTCCAATTCCGCGCGGAACTGCGGCGCGGCGATATCGATCATCGCCTTGACGCGCTCGCGGATCGAGCGACCGTGCAATTCCGCGACGCCGTACTCGGTGACGACATAGTGCACATCGCCGCGCGAGGTGACGACGCCCGCGCCCGGCTTGAGCTGAGTGACGATCCGCGACAACGTACCGTC
>VFSW01013874.1_pt1 | contig 11177 bp, 10 predicted proteins | sample 5358111 | NCBI WGS metagenome assembly VFSW01 (sample SAMN11554181, study PRJNA540505) | mine drainage metagenome | isolation source: sediment from site ElyBrook_90M | place: USA: Ely Copper Mine, Vershire, VT | collected 2017
GGCGCCGTGGCCCACGTATGCCTTTCGCCAGGAGCTGGAGGCCAACCGCCTGGCGCGCTACGTCGTGGCGCGCGACGGGGACCGGATCGTGGGGTATGCGGGCCTCTGGCAGATGGTCGACGAGGCGCACATCACCACCTTCGCCGTGGCGCCGGAGTACCGGCAGCAGGGCGTGGGGCAGAGCCTGCTGCTGGAGATGCTGCGGATCGCGGAGTCGGTCGGCGCGTCGGTGGCCACGCTGGAGGTGCGCGTGTCGAACCTGCCGGCCCGGCGGCTGTACGAGAAGTACGGGTTCCGCCCGGTGGGCGTCCGGCCGCGCTACTACACCGACAACAACGAGGACGCGCTGATCATGACCACCCCCGAGCTCCGCTCGCGCGACATGCGGAGCCGCATCCGCCGCCTGTCCACGGACCTGCGCTCCGGGACCGCCGCGCTCGACGGCGACCGGTCCGCCCCCCGGCCGGAGGAGGCGTGATGGGCGACCCGGCGACGGGCCTGATCCTGGCGGTCGAGACCTCGTGCGACGAGACGGCCGTCGCGGTCGTGGAGCAGGGGCGGCGGATCCGGGCGAGCGTCGTCGCGAGCCAGGTGACGATGCACGCCTCGACCGGCGGGATCGTGCCGGAGGTGGCGGCGCGTGCCCACCTGCGCTGGATCGTTCCCGTTTTCGAGGAGGCGCGGGCGGCGGCGGGCATAGACAACTGGTCGACCATCGAGGCGGTCGCGGTGACGAACGGCCCCGGGCTCGCCGGGTCGCTGCTGGTCGGGATCAACTTCGCGAAGACGCTGGCGTACGTGCACCGGCGGCCGCTCGTGCCGGTGAACCACCTCGAGGGCCACATCTACGCGGCCTGGCTCCTCGACCCGGACGACCCCGAGCGCCCGGCACCACCGTTCCCCCTGATCGCGCTGGTGGTCAGCGGCGGCCACACCTTCCTGGTGGAAATGCGCGATCACCTGCAGTACCGCTTCCTCGGCCAGACGGTCGACGACGCGGCGGGCGAGGCGTTCGACAAGGTGGGCCGGCTCCTGGGCCTGCCCTACCCGGGCGGTCCGGCCATCATGAAGGCCGCCGCCGGGGCACGGCGGCACGACATCGAGTTCCCGCGCGCCTGGATGGGCGAGTCGTACGACTTCAGCTTCAGCGGGCTCAAGACGGCCGCCCGCCGTGCCATCGAGGCCCGCCGGGGCGGCGAGGCGCTCGATCCCGAATCGGTGGCCGAACTTGCGTACGGGTTCCAGGAGTCGGTGGTCGACGTGCTCGCGACCAAGACCGGGCTGGCCGCCGAACGGAGCGGCGCCCGGGCGATCGTGCTCGGGGGAGGGGTGGCCGCCAACGCCGTGCTGCGGGCGCGCGTGGCGGAGCGGGCCGCGGCGCTCGGGATCCCGCTGATCGTCCCGCGTCCGGCGCTCTGCACGGACAACGCGGCGATGGTGGGCGCGGCCGGCTTCTTCCGGGCCCGCGCCGGGACGCGGGCGTCGCTCGACCTCGACGCACGGCCGTCCCTGCCGCTCGTGCCGTGAGCCCGCCCGAGGGCGATCCGCTCGACGCGACGCATCTCGGCGCCGAGGCGGTCCGGCGGCACCTGCGCCGGCACGGTCTCGAGCCGCGGAGGTCGCTGAGCCAGAACCACCTGGTCGACGGGGAGGCGCTGGAGGCGATCGTGGCCGCCGCGGCGCCCGCGCCGGGCCGGACGGTCCTCGAGATCGGCCCGGGGATCGGGATCCTGACCGGGGCCCTGCTGCGCGCCGGAGCCGCGGTGACCGCGGTCGAGGTCGACTCCCGGCTGGCCGCCCACCTGCGCGAGCGGTTCGAGCGCGCGCTGGAGGCCGGGGAGTCGGATCCGTCCGCACCCGGCGCGCTCCGCCTGGTGCAGGCCGACGCGCTCGACGTCCCGGTGGCGGATCTCGTCGCTCCGCCGTACGACCTGGTCGCGAACCTGCCCTACCACATCACGAGCCCGACCCTCCACCACGTCCTTGGCGAGGAGCCGCGACCGGAGCGCTTCGTGCTGATGCTGCAGCGAGAGGTGGCGGAGCGGATCGCCGCGCGCCCCGGCGGGCTCAGCTATCTCTCCGTGTTCGTCCAGTACCACGCCTCGGTCGAGGTGGCGAGGATCGTCCCGGCGGCCTCGTTCGAGCCCGCGCCCGACGTCGACTCGGCGGTCCTGGTCGGGCACACGCGCCCGCGGCGCCTGTCGGCCGACGAGGAAAACGAGCTGTGGCGGCTCGTCCAGGCCGGCTTCCGCGAACGACGCAAGATGGTCCGCAACGTGCTCACGCGCCAGCTGCCCGCGCTCGGACGCGAGCGCATCGACGCCGCGCTCGCGGCGGTCGGAGTCTTGCCGGACCGCCGGCCGCAGACGCTGTCGGTCGAGGACTGGCTCGGGCTGGCCCAGGCGCTCGAGATGATCGGCGCGAGCTGGCGGCGGCCGGGCGGCGTGGCGGCAGCCGGATGAGGGCCCGGCCGGCCGCAGCGGCGCGGCGCACGTCTTCGCCGGCGCTCCATGGAACCGTGGCGCTGGCGAGCGCGACCGCCCCGGCGAAGATCAACCTGGTCCTCGAGGTGGCCGGCCGCCGTCCGGATGGCTTTCACGAGCTGCGGTCCGTCTTCGCGCCGCTCGCGCTCGCGGACACGCTCTCGGTCGGGTTTGCACGTCCCCGGGCGGCCGCGGACGGCTCGACGGTCCGGAGCGCCGACCGGCTGGCGATCAGGGGCGCGCCCGGCCTCGCCGTCGAGGAGAACCTGGTGCTGCGCGCCGCCGCGCTGCTGCGCGCCGGGACGGCCCGCCGGCTCCCGCCGCTCGCGTTCGGGCTGCGGAAGCGCATCCCGGTCGCGGCCGGTCTCGGCGGCGGGAGCAGCGACGCGCTCGCGGCGCTCGACCTCGCCGCGTCCGCCTGGGGGCTGCGCCTCGGCGAGCGGCGCCGGCTTCGCCTGGCGGCACTCCTCGGGTCCGACGTCCCGTTCTTCGCGCTCGGTGGGTGGGCCCTCGCGGGCGGACGCGGCGAGCGCCTGCGGCGGCTGCCGCCGCCGGCGGGCGGCCCGCTCGGCGTGCTGCTCGTGGTCCCCGCCGCGCGGCTCTCCACCCGCGACGTCTTCGCGGCCCTGGACGCGGCGTGGGAACGGGGCACACGGGAGGGGTACGCGGACCCGGCAGGGGCCCGCGGGACGTCCGATCCGCGGTCCCCGGCCCGGCGCGGGGCGCCGCTCGAAGAGCCGCCGGGTGCCGGGCACGGCGACGCCGCCCGCCTGGCCGACCTGCTCCGGCGAGGGGCGGCGGCCTCGGACGTCGCCGCCATCGCGCCCGCAAACGACCTGCTGCCGGCGGCGGCGCGGCTCCTGCCCGATCTCGAGCCGCTGCGGCGCGGGCTGTCCGTGCTGCTGGGACGGGCGGTGCACCTCAGCGGGTCCGGTCCGTCGCTCGCGGTCCTCTATCCTTCGCCGTGGGCGGCCCGCCGGGCCGCGTCGGTGGTCCGCGCCGCCGCCTGTGACGGGCACCTGCCGCAACCGGGCGGCTCGCTCGAGGTGATCGCGACCAGGACCCTGGGAGGAGAGGCATGAAGGACCCAGTCGCAACCGGGGCCGCTCCGGCGGCGATCGGACCCTACAGCCAGGCCGTGCGCGCCGAGCGGCTGGTGTTCTGCTCCGGCCAGCTCGGGATGGATCCCGCGACCGGCGAGCTGGCGATCGGCGTGGAGCTGCAGGCCGAGCGGGCGCTGGCCAACCTCGAGGCGGTGCTGGGGGCCGCCGGGGCCACCATGGACGACGTCGTGAAGACCACCATCTTCCTGGCCGACATGGCCGATTTCGCGGCGGTCAACGCCATCTATGCCCGTCATTTCGCCGAGCCGTTCCCGGCCCGGTCGACCGTGGCCGTCGCGGCGCTCCCGCGCGGCGGGCGCGTGGAGATCGAGGCGACGGCCTCCATCGCCGAGCGGGCGTGACGGGCTCCGTGCCGGGCCGTCCCAGCCAGCAGGCCGCCGTCGCCGCCGTCGCCGCCGTCGCCGACATGTTCGGCGGTGCAGGCCCCGGCGTGGACGTGGGCGCCGCTGCCCCTCTCGCCGCCCTGCGCGTCGCCGACGTTGACACCCCTCCGAACCCGCTTGAGAATCGAGGCGACGTGTCAATCCAGCCTCCAGGTCGCGACGGGGCGCTCCCGTCATGAGCGGCGCGGACGGTGGGCCCCTCGCGATCGTGCTCGCGGCGGGGCTCGGCACGCGGATGCGGTCGCGGCGTCCGAAGGTACTCCACCCGGTCTGCGGCAGGCCGATGCTGGCACACGTGCTGGATGCGGCGCGCGCCGTCGGCAGCCGCCCGCCGCTGGTGGTGTTCTCGCCCGCGACGGCCGCCATATGCGACGCTTTCGAAGGCCGCGCCGAGTTTGCGCTCCAGGCCGAGACGCTCGGCACCGCCGACGCGCTGCGCGCCGCGCTGCTGGCGGCGCCGGCCGACGTCGATGAGTGCGTCGTGCTGAGCGGTGACGTGCCGCTCCTGCGGCCCGCCACGGTCGAGCGCCTGGTGGCGCTGCGTCGGACGGCGGCTGCGACCGTGGCCATCACGGTGGCGCACCCCCGGGATCCCCGCGGCTACGGCCGGGTGGTCCGCGACGCGGACGGCCAGGTGGCCGGGATCGTCGAGGAGAAGGATGCCGACGCGGCCACCCGCGCGGTGGGCGAGGTCAATGCGGCGCTGTACGCGTTCGATGCCGCCTGGGTCCGGTCGCGCATCGGCGACATCGGGCCGTCCCCGTCCACCGGCGAGTACTACCTGACCGGCCTGATCGCGATGGCGCGGGCCGAGGGTGGCAGCGTGGCGGCCCTCGAGCTGGAGGACGACGCGGAGCTGGCCGGGGTCAACGACCGGGTGCAGCTCGCGGCCGCCGAGGCGCAGCTGCGCCGCCGGATCGTCGAGGCGCACATGCTGGCCGGCGTCACGATGCTCGATCCCGGCTCGGTCCTGGTCGACGCGGACGTGGAGATCGCGCCGGACGTGGTGCTGGAGCCCGGCGTGGTGCTGCAGGGCCGCACACGGATCGGCACCGACACCGTGGTGGGCTCGGGCAGCCGGATCGTCGACAGCGTGGTGGGCGAACGCTGCCGGATCTGGTCCAGCGTGATCGAATCCAGCGAGGTCGGCGACGACGTGCGGGTCGGGCCGTGGGCGCACCTCCGCCCCGGCGCCTCGGTCGGCGACCGCGCCGAGGTGGGCAACTTCGCGGAGATCAAGTCCAGCCGCCTCGGACCGGGCTCCAAGCAGCACCATTTCAGCTACCTGGGCGATGCCACCATCGGCGAGCACGTCAACATCGGCGCAGGCACCATCACCTGCAACTACGACGGGACGGCGAAGCACCCCACGACCATCGGCGACGGGGCGTTCATCGGCTCCGACACCATGCTGGTGGCGCCGGTGACCGTCGGCCGCGGGGCCCGCACCGGGGCCGGGTCCGTGGTCACCCACGACGTGCCGCCCGGGATGCTGGCGGTGGGCGTGCCCGCCCGACTGCGGCACCCGCGGGTCCCGGCGCGCCGCGAGGCGGAGGATCCCGGGCCGACGGCATGAATCCCCTCGAGCTGGTGGTCATCGCGATCCTGATCGGGTTCAACGCGGTCTTCGTCGCCGCCGAGATCGCCCTGGTCACGATCCGCCGCAGCCGCGTGGAGCAGCTCGTGGAGGAGGGTCACGGATCCGCCCGCCGCCTGGAGCGGCTCCTCACCCGCCCCGGGCGCTTCCTCGCGGTGACCCAGCTCGGGATCACCTTCATCGGGTTCCTCGCCTCGGCGTTCGCCGCGGTCAGCCTCAAGGTGGCCCTGCAGGATGCCCTCGCCGGTTTCGCGCCGCTGGCACCCTACGCCGACGTGCTGTCGCTGGTGGTGATCACCGCGGTCCTGGCGCTGGTGACGATCGTGTTCGGAGAGCTGGTGCCCAAGGCGCTGGCGTTGGCGAACGCGGAGCGGTTCGCGCTTGCGATCGCGGGACCGTTCGAGCTGCTCGAGAAGCTGCTCGGCCCGCTGGTCCGCCTGCTCGAGGCGATCACCAACGCGATCGCGCGTCCCCTGGGCGGCGAGCAGACCGATCGGTACCGGATCTCCATGGAGGAGCTGAAGATCCTCGTGGAGCGCGGCGGCCAGCAGGGAGTGCTAGAGGCCGAGGAGGAGCAGATGATCTCGGCCGTGATCGAGCTCGGCGAGGGCCGCATCCACGAGGTGATGGTGCCGCGCATCGACGTCACGGCCATCCCGGTCGACGCGTCGATGGCGGAGGCGGTCGACACGATCCTGCGCGAAGGCCACTCGCGGATCCCGGTGTACGAGGAGTCCATCGACAACATCGTCGGGATCCTGTACGCCAAGGACCTGCTGCCGTACCTGAAGGACAACGCCGCGCCGCCCGAGCTCCGGCGCCTGCTCCGGACCCCGCTGTTCGTGCCGGAGTCGATGAGCGTCGACGACCTGCTCCACGAGCTCCAGCGCCGGAAGGTCCACATCGCGATCGTGCTCGACGAGTACGGCGGGACGGCGGGCATCGTCACGATCGAGGACCTGCTCGAGGAGATCGTGGGCGAGATCCAGGACGAGTACGACGTCGAGGAGCCGATGGTCGTGCGCCTGTCGGATGACGAGATCCGCTTCGACGGCCGGGCCAACATCGACGACTTCGTCGAGGCGCTGGGCGTGGACCTGGCCGACGAAGACCGCGAGGAGTACGACACGGTCGGCGGGTTGGTCTACCACCGCATCGGCGGGGTGCCCAGGGTGGGCGACAGCCTCGACGTGGACAGCGTCACGCTGACGGTGGAGTCCACCGACGGCCGGCGGGTGGGCAAGGTGCTGGCGGTGCGGCACCCGCGGGACGAGGTCGGCGGGGGCCAGGAAGCGGCCGAGTAGCGTGTCGAGCGATTACGCGCTGATCGCCGACACCATCAGGTCGCGCAGGCGATCGCGCGCGCCGGCCCCGACCACGCCCGTCGCGTCGAGCGCGGCGAGCGCCTCGTCGCGGAACCGTCGCGCCTCCGCGCGCGCGTAGTCGCGCGCCCCGGACCGCTCCAGGATCGACCGCGCCTCGGCCACCTCGCCTGCCGTCGGATCCGGGCGGCCGTACAGCTCGAGCAGCCGTTGCCGATCCTCCGCGGTGGCATGCTCGAGCGCGTAGAGCACGGGCAGCGTCTGCTTGCGCTTCGCCAGGTCGGACGGTTCCTTGCCCGTCACCTGCTCCTGCCCCCAGATCCCGAGCACGTCGTCGTTGACCTGGAACGCCAGTCCGAGCGCCCACCCGAACGCGCGGTACGCGTCCACCACCGCCTGGTCGTCGGTCGCCAGCAGCGCCCCCGCCTCCACCGACGCGGCGATCAGGGCGGCGGTCTTGCGGCCGATCATGTCGTAGTAGCCGTCCACCGACATCCCGGTCCCGCTGTCCGAGGCGCGGATGTCGAGATACTGGCCCTCGCACAGCGCCAGGCACGTGTCGTCGTACAGCCGCATCAGGCGGAGCACCTTGCGGTCGCTGAACCCGAGGTCGGTGAGCCGGTGGAGCGCCAGGCGGGACAGCACGAACAGCGTGTCGCCGGCGTTGATCGCCTGGCCCACCCCGTACACCGTCCAGAGCGCCGCACGGTGGCGCCGCTCCACGTCGCGGTCCTCGATGTCGTCGTGGACCAGGCTGAAGTTGTGGCCCAGCTCGACCGCCGCCGCTCCCGGCAGGGCCCGCCGGTGGTCGCCCGCGATGGACGCGTACGCCAGCAGTCCCAGCAGCGGCCGGAGCCGCTTGCCGCTCAGGCCGGTCGGGCCGTCCAGGCCGAGGTGGTAGCGGACCATGTCGTAGAGGCCGCGCGTGGCAGGGCCGTCCACTGCGTCGACGACCTGGAGGATCTCGGCCTCGGTGTCGGCGATCATCGCCTGCAGGTCGGCGTGGGTCAGCACGCCGACGATGATACAGGCGCTACGCTTGGGTCATGGCCGCGCCCCGTGTCTACAAGACCACCGCGATCGTGCTGTCGCGGTTCGACCTGGGCGAGGCCGACCGCGTCCTGACCCTGCTGACACCCCACGACGGGAAGCTCAAGGCGATCGCCAAGGGGGTGCGGCGGCCGCAGAGCCGCCTGGGCGGCAGCCTGGAGCCGTTCGCCGAGCTGCACCTGGTGCTCGCGCACGGGCGGACGTTCGACGTCGTCACGCAGGCGACGGTGCGGCACGCCTGGCTTGCGCTCCGCGACCGCCTGGAATCGACGGCGACGGCCTGGTACCTGTCGGAGCTGGTCGAACGGTCGACCGAGGAACGGGCCCCCGCGCCCCGGCTCTACGAGCTGCTCTCCCGCGCGTTCGGACATCTCGACGCGGGCCTGCCACCGGGGCGGGTCGCGCGATGGTTCGAGTTCGGCCTGACCGACGAGCTGGGCCTCCGGCCGGAGGTCGACCGGTGCGTGGAGTGCGACCGGCGGCTGGAGGCCACCGAGGCGTTCCGCTGGGTTCCGGCGCTCGGCGGGCTGCTGTGCGCGGACCACCCCGGGCCGATCGCGGAGCGCGCCGACCTCTCCGCCGACGCGCTGCGGCTGCTGAAGGCGTACCGGCACCTGCCGCTGGAGCAGGTCGCCGACCTGCGGCTGCCCGCGGCCGTGGAGGCGGAGGCCGAGCAGGCGATGCGGCTCTTCGTGCGGCACGTGCTCGAACGCGAGGCGCGCTCGCTGGAGTTCCTCGACGAGGTCCGGTCGCGGCGCTGAGGGGCCACGGCCCGGCGCTGAGGGGCCACGGCCCGGTCGCTGAGTGGCGAGGGCCCGGCGCGGGTCCGGTCCCGGGGAGGGCCGCAGGCGACCCGGCGCGGCGCATGGACGGATGGCACTCGACGCGGCCCCGTACGGGCGGTACACCATCAGGGCGCGTGACGCGACGGCGCGTGGTCTCAACGGTCCCTGGGGGTGGCACCGGACGACGGCCGGCCCTGGGCCCCGGCGACCGCGCTGGTGCGCGCCGCCGCTGGGAGGCAGATCATGACCGTCCAGGAAACCGCCCGGCCGCCCCACGCCGGGCTCCTCGACTGGCTCGCCAGCCACGCCATCCCGTACGAGCTCCACGAGCATCCCGTCGCGTTCACCGCCCGCGAGACCGCGCGTCTCGAGCACATCGACCCGCGCACGTTCGCCAAGACGCTGGCGATCGCGGCCGACGACGGACGCAGGGCACTCGTCGTCGTCGACGGGGCCGACATGCTCGACCTCGTGAAGGCCCGCCGTGCCCTGGAGGCGCGCCACGTCCGGCTTCTCACGGAGGAGGAGCTGGGTGAGCTGGCCCCGACCTGCGACCTCGGGACGATCCCGCCGGTCCCCGAGCTGTTCACGCTGCCGGTCCTCGCGGACTACGCGGTGCGGGACGATCCGCGCATCACGTTCCACGCCGGCAGCCACGGGTACTGCGTGCGCGTCGATCGCGTCGCCTGGGAGCTTGCCGCCGGCGTCAGGTATGCGGACCTCGCCGAGGAGCGCGACGCGCGGCCCCGCTGGGCGCTGTCGTAGGGTAGAGAACCGGGTCCGGCGCGCCGGCCCCGGGGCGGGGTGCGGGAGCCCTGCCCGGGCCTCTTCGCGGCACCGACAGCCTCGCCGGCGCTGCGCGTGCGAGAATGCGTGCGTTCCAGCCGTGCCCAGCGCGCGTTCGCACCCACTGAACAGGAGCCACGCCGAGCCGTGACCGACACCGTCGACCCCACCAGCCAGTCGTCCCTGCCGCCCGATCCCGGGCCCGCGGTCGCAGCGCTCGACACGATCGTCTCGCTCTCGAAGCGCCGCGGCTTCATCTTCCCGAGCTCGGAGATCTACGGCGGCATCAACGCCGTGTGGGACTACGGGCCGCTGGGCGTGGAGCTCAAGAACAACGTGAAGCGCGCGTGGTGGCGCGCGATGGTGCAGGAGCGCGACGACATCGTCGGGCTGGACGCCGGGATCCTCATGGCGCCGCAGGTCTGGGTGACCTCCGGCCACGTGGCGTCGTTCTCCGATCCGCTCGTCGAATGCGAGACGTGCCACCGTCGCTTCCGCCTCGACGAGCTGCCCGGGGCGGAGGACCTCACGCAGACCGAGCTGCGCGATCCGGAGATCGTGGACCGCCTGGGGCTGCGCTGCCCGGTCGACCAGGGGAAGCTGAGCGCTCCACGCCGGTTCAACCTGATGTTCCGGACCCACATGGGCCCGGTCGAGGAGGACGCCAACGAGGTGTACCTGAGGCCGGAGACCGCCCAGGGCATCTACGTGAACTTCCGCAACGTGCGCGAGACGAGCCGGAAGAAGCTCCCGTTCGGCATCGCCCAGGTGGGCAAGGCGTTCCGGAACGAGATCAGCCCCGGCAACTTCGTCTTCCGGATGCGCGAGTTCGAGCAGATGGAGATGCAGTACTTCGTGAAGCCGGAGACCGCCTCCCGGCACTTCGAGGAGTGGATGCCCCGCCGGCGCGCGTGGTACGAGCAGTACGGCGTCAACCCCGCCCGCCTCCGCTTCCGCGAGCACGCGCCGGACGAGCTGGCGCACTACGCGAAGAAGGCGGTCGACGTCGAGTACCGCTTCCCCTTCGGGTGGAAGGAGCTGGAAGGGATCCACAACCGGGGGGACTGGGACCTGGGGCGCCACCAGGAGGCGACCGGGGAGAACCTGGAGTACTTCGACCAGGCCGCCAACGAGCACTACGTGCCCTGGATCGTCGAGACGTCAGCCGGGGCCGACCGCGCGGCGTTCACGTTCCTGATCGACGCCTATCACGAGGAGGAGGTCAGGGGCGAGACCCGGGTCGTGCTCTCGCTCCACCACGACCTCGCGCCGTACAAGGTGGCCGTGCTGCCGCTGCTCAAGAAGCGGCCCGAGATCGTCGAGCTGTGCCACCGGATCCGCGACGATCTCAAGCGCGACGTGATGGCCGTCTACGACGACACGGCCTCGATCGGCAAGCTGTACCGCCGACAGGACGAGATCGGGACGCCGTACTGCGTGACCGTGGACGTGGACTCGCTCGAGGACCGCGCGGTGACCGTGCGGGACCGAGACTCCATGGAGCAGGTCCGGGTGCCCGTGGAGGGGATCCGGCACTACATCCTGGACCGCCTGGACGCGACCCGGACCTGACGCGGCCCGGACTCGAACCTGCGCACGCGGACGGGCCGCGCGCGCCGCTCAGGAATGAGCGGCCGCCGCCGCGGC
>VFSW01013875.1_pt1 | contig 11177 bp, 13 predicted proteins | sample 5358111 | NCBI WGS metagenome assembly VFSW01 (sample SAMN11554181, study PRJNA540505) | mine drainage metagenome | isolation source: sediment from site ElyBrook_90M | place: USA: Ely Copper Mine, Vershire, VT | collected 2017
CGGCCGATCATTGGTACGACATTTCCCATAACAGCACCGCTCCTTATCCTACGCCCATCGATTTTGGGATTGTAGGCGTAACTGCCGGACGTGCATACAGCAACAATACCAATCTCGCTCCTGAATTTGCGTGGGCACAGCAGGGTACCGTTTTGCCGTCACTTTATATGAACCTTAATGCCGCAGTCGGATCGACAGCCAAAGGTAACACCACCACTCCTAAGACATGCAGCAAGAGTGACAAAGTTTGCCAAGGGTACAATTACGGGTACAACGCCGCAGAACAGGCTTTTACCTATGCGCAGAGCGTGGGAGCGACATCGACAATGTGGTGGCTCGACATTGAGACTGCCAACAGCTGGTCATCCAGCGTGGCGGTCAACGATTCAACTATCCAGGGATCTGTCGACTACTTGAACCAACAGGGCATACAGGTTGGGGTCTATTCGATAAAATCCATGTGGGACAAGATAGCAGGGAGCACATTCACCCCTTCCCAGACCACTATCGCCTCGACTCCAGACTGGCTTGCAATCGGATCGTCCACCAATATCACAGGCAGCTGCTCGCTTCCGTTTACTCCGGGCGGTTCCGTATGGCTGGTACAGTACGAGAACTCTAATTCGACCGCCGATCAAGATTACTCTTGCTAGTCCAAGATCAATCTGAATAATCCCAGACAGAACGCCCTTCAAGGGCGTTCTTCTATTTTTAAGCAGAGAACGGAATGATATTGACAATATCCCCGGTTTATTCGATATTCCATGTACACTCCTTAAAAATTTAACCGTAAGCATTCAGAGAACACATAATCTGATTGCATAAAACTATGACTAACAAACAACCTGAAAAGTATGCCCATCTAGGCAAGTACCGTATGATAGACGAGAATTGGGTATACAGAGTGAACTCCTTTCTCTTGATTCGGGCCAACCTGGTCGATGCGATCATGCATCCCGAGAAGTATTTCCCTAGAGGTACGGATGGTGAAGAAGCGAGAGCGATCTTGGGGAAATTGGTCAGCAATTCCGATATGGATCTTGCCGCGCTGCTCATGGTCGCAGACTGGGATAGTGGTTCGTTCATGGGGGATGACTTCGACGCATACCTAGAGAATCTGTATAGGCCGCTGAAGTGGGTACGCCGAGGTAGGCTCCAGAATCTCAGGAAGATCGCCGCCATGAGCTCAAAAAAGGAAATGACAATCAGTTTTTAGGAATAGTGAGACGATAAGCCCCCGGCGATTTTAACCGCAGGGGGCGCAATCAATATTTACATTGTGTCGAATTTGACATAAAACGCAAATGATTGTAGTTTATGGTCTGTATCGCGATTGGACGTTCCAAATATCAATTATTTATAGGTCGGGGACGCCCATCGGGAGATATTCTTTAAAAGCTTAATATAGAGCAATTTTGCTCAGATAAACTATGAACAATCGACATGGTTCAGAGTCCGGTGTTGGTACGGTGTTAGCAGAGTCTCGCAACGACGACAAGGCTAGTAAATTCCGCAGCCATAGAAGTCGTATCTGGTCTGTGATCGGCGATCGTAAGATCAGAATGAGCAAAGGGCTGAAGGGAAAGACTCTTGCCAAGCTGCTCAATGAGTTCGCTGAGAAGATCAGGCGCGACAGGTCTGGCGGTGACAGATTGGACTACGAACTTATAACATTCGCTTCTCAAGTTTACTGCCCGTGGATGATTGATATGAACCTGTGGGCCGTAAGTGAGCTGATCATAAGAGCGAGGAACCCCGAAGATCTGAATACTCCGAAGGGATTTCTTGCTAAAGAGCGGGACATATTCGGCAAGTACGGCGCTGAAGATGACCAATGGGCGGCATGCGAGAGCCTCGAGAAGATGCTGGCGGGCAAGGCCGACAGGCTTCGGATGAAGAAGCTTCGTAAGTGAGATTGTGCGATTAAAAACCCGCGACGGATAGTCTGCGGGTTTTTTCACGTTGATTCCTTACTTTTATAACAATCCTCGTGTTCTGTGCATACGTACTCCTAGTATATGGAAGGTATCGGTTAGATGCTTATCTTACTTACGGCGTAAGAAAAACGATCTCGGATAGAATAACCGCACAATCTGGTCATCTAACCAGTATAGGGTAAGTCTCCAGATGATCGATTCGTTAGGGGAAATGAACCGCTTTACGCGGATATAGTACGAACGGGTAAAGATTGCCAAGAGGCCGTCGGTCAGAAACAGATTGCCTATGACAAGTATAGGCAGCTTGCGTGGATTAGGCACGGCGCGCATAACAAACGGAATTGGCTTCCGCCAATACGATGAAACATATAGCACGCCAAGTTTGTTAGCCACATCGAGGTTGCGCTCTTTATTGAGCCCATTCGAGAACAACACTATTTCATTGTGCTCACGCAATTTTATGACCATGTCGTAGACACCGGGATGAAGATGTGACCCGCTGGCGAATACGAGTGTGCCGTCTATATCTAGCAATATGCATCTGCCTCGTATATTTTCCGCATCCAGTTCCCAAAAATATTTATGGTCCGGTGTTCTCATTAGATCATGTTCGTTAGCTATTCGGTTTGCTGCCCACTATTGTGATAGGGGAGTGTTCATCCTCCTCAACAGGTCCTCGTAATCCTTCGTTGTTAGATGCCAGCCACCCGGTCGCAAGGGATGATCTAGATCGGATATAACCATGTAGATCGTGTATGCCAGCGTTGCGATGCTGAGAGTGAATATGTAATCGAGCCATATGTTTTTAATGCCCACGAGAAGCGACAGGAAGACAACGAGACTCATGGAAAAGATTAATGTGTAGTTCAGAATATTCGGTGTATGGCGTGCGCTTAGATGCAGTCTATTCTTCCGTTGTCTTAGAAGGTTGCCAGATAGCGAGAATGAATCCGCTGCGAGCCGTGGATCCTGCTGTGAACTGTTGAAAAGGGCGCTTCGCAATGACGAGAAGGCTTTTTCAGCTGTTTCGCTTCTCTCGCCGTACTCGCTCTTTTGCCACCCCTCGCTTATTATAACTTTTAGGTACTGGTCTATCAGCTCTTTTATCTTCTTTTGTGCGTTGGCGGGCAGGTGTTCGGTCCAGATCCATATTTCCTCTAGCGAGTCGACTTCATTCTTAGCCGTTTCAACAAAATTGTTCCAGTTCTCCCACTCTTTCTGGATGGCGAAGGCAGCAATAACTGAGAAGATCATACCTATAGTCGAATAGAGCCAGGGGATTCCTCCAAGATCGGCAAGCAATATCCCGCTGCTATAGTAGTCGTTTGTCCGCACAAAATAGAAGACTCCAGAGAAGCCAATAACGAACGCCATTATTCTTTGCGTGATATTCATAATTATTAGAATTTATCGACTACTTGCTGCGCGTAGACTTCTTCTTGCGAGGGCTCGCTGCAGAATTTTTCATTCTGTTATCGAGTCGAGGCGGATATGCCGGACGTTCAAATTCGCGTATGCGCTGCTTATTATTCATCGGGTTGACCAATTTCTTGCTCATATTGGAATGATAGTGACTAACTTGGCTTATGACAAGAGACGTCTTACAAAACGAACAGGCGGCAGTGGTTTTGTCGCCTGTTATTTTGTTGGCAAGCGGGGACTCGCCCAGCTTGCAGAAAGGTTGGTGGTTTCGCCCTACTCCGCGTCCAGTTCGGGTAAACTGGATTTTGGATGTCCGACTAGACGGATCCCATAGACGTTCTCCAGGGTTCCGAAGAAGACGGCATACCAGAAGATGAGCGGTGACCAGAACAACATGGCCTTCCTCCTTTGAAGGAACCTGTCTCGCGTCTCATTTGACGCTTGATCTGATTATAAACTCTAATAATGGGCTCTTAAAGCCGCTAAAATACTTGACACACCAACGCTCATAGATACACTTCTAGATGTACAGCACCTCGTTAGGCGAGTCGTACGAAAGAAACAGGCTGCTGACCCCAAGACATCGAAAGATGCCCTAGGTCAGGACAGATTAGCCCGAAGTAAGGGTTAATCCAAAGTAGCTTGCGATGAGCATAAGCTTTCGACACGACAAAACTCAACGAAGGAGGTGATGGTAGCTGCCATCGTTTGATTGAAGCTACCGCCCTTCCTGTTTGGTGTAGTACCCATTATCAACAATTGGGTAACTACCAATGAAGGAAAATATAAATACATTGGAGCGTAATAGCCTCCAAACGGATACGTTAACCGTGCTCGACTCCGCCCACATCGGGGATATTCATGGTGCTTGGGGGACGATCAAAAAAGATAATCAGCCTCATGAGCTTCATAATGGAAGCTTGCTCAAGAAGTTACTGCTCTTCTTGGTCGTCATGGGCCCTGGGCTCATCGTCATGATCGGTGATAATGACGCTGGCGGTGTCGCTACATACATACAGGCTGGGCAGAATTATGGGATGAGCTTGCTGTGGGTGCTGCTTATCCTGATCCCCGTGCTCATAGTGAACCAGGAGATGGTTGCACGGCTAGGTACTGTAACGGGCGTCGGTCATGCCAGGCTCATCATAGAACGTTTCGGAAATTTCTGGGGATTCTTCTCTGCCGGCGACCTCTTCCTCCTGAACTTCCTCACCATAGTTACCGAGTTCATCGGCGTGAGCCAGGGAATGAGTTTCTTCGGCGTGAGTCAGTACATATCTGTCCCGGTCGCCGCAGTTCTGCTTATAGCGATGGTCGTGACTGGAAGCTTCAAGCGTTGGGAACAGACCGTTTATGCGTTCATAGCGTTCAGTTTTTTGATGTATCCTCTCGCGTTGATGACCCATCCCAACTGGAGATCGGTCATGCACGGCATGTTCATCCCGGGCATTGCCGGGGGTATGTCTTCAACAGCGCTCTTGCTCATAATCGGTATCGTGGGGACGACCGTAGCGCCCTGGCAGCTGTTTTTCCAGCAGTCTAACGTGATCGACAAGCGCATCACTCCGCAGTGGCTGACATATGAGCGGTGGGATACGGTGATCGGTGCCTTTATCACCAATCTTGGCGCCGCAGCGTTGGTGATCGCCGCCGCATCTGCTTTTGCCGGGACTTCGTTCGCCGGACGGTTCAACGGCATGAGCGGCGTAATATCCGCTATCGCTAGTAGCGCAGGTCACAATATGGGCGCGATTCTATCAATAATACTGGTCGATGCAGCTGTATTGGGAGCGGTCGCGGTCACCTTGTCGACAGCATATGCGTTTGGAGACGTATTTAAGGAACCTCATTCCCTACATCGGAGCCTGAAAGAGGCGCCGCGATTTTACGTGATCTATTCATTGCTAGTATTGCTCACTGCAGCCATAGTGCTCATACCAAATGCTCCGTTTGGGCTTATAACCCTTGCCGTGCAGGCTCTTGCGGGGATACTCCTTCCAAGCGCCAGTATATTCCTTGTTCTCCTGTGCAATGACAAGGAGGTGTTGGGCCCGTGGGTCAATCCTAGGTGGTTAAATGCCGTGGCCATAGCGATCATCGGAATGTTGGTTGTGCTTTCGTTCATCCTTGCCACAACAACCCTGTTCCCGAATATAGACACTGTCGCGCTCTCGCTCGTATCCGGCGCAGTGTTTATAATCTCCATGCTTGGCACAGTCGCATATCAACTTTTTAATAGGGAAGTAAGAAGGAGCGCAGTAAAACTTTCCCGTGAAGAGAAGATGTTGTGGCGGATGCCGCCATTAAACACTCTACAAAAACCACAGTGGTCCCTTACGCGTAAGATGAGTATGTATCTCTTACAGGCATATATGATCGTTGCCTCCGCACTCATGGTAGTTAAAATAATACAGTTGGCATTCGTGCATTAGATCTCGTGGATTTGTCGCCGACAAAAAAGACGCCCATTTTAGAGCGTCTTTTTAGCGATTATCGAGTTGGGACAAGGACGGGGATAGCGTTGAGGCCGAACCATGCTCTGGTCTCTGGGTCTGACTTGCAGTCCAGACGAGCTTGTTTGAAGGCTCTCTTCACATCCTTAACCCTGGATCCCGATAGCTTGGCAGCGTCGCGCGCGGTAAAGACCTTGGCGGACTGCTCGCTATCTACAAATTTATGATACATAAATTGTTAAAACAACTGATAATACACGCATAATACACTATTATTGTAGTATTGTCAAGGACAGGTTGAATGAATACTCTTATGCAAGCCTGTTTAAGCTCTTGCCATAAACAGAAGGCGAGGTGTAGTTTTAAGAAGTGGCAGCCATAATATCCAAGGAGGAAACGGTGCAGCCAAAACACATAGAGATGACCCTGGAATCTATGCTGGGGCCACGACTGATATCGGGAGAGATACTGGCTAGATGCCTCTGTGGCACCTGTCAGAATCACAACCCAACGACGGGTATCTGCGAAAGCGAGAAGCGATGCCGTCGTTTCAAACAGTTCCTTCCGGGCTCGACAGACGTCTTTCTCAGAGTGATTCCAGAGGAGGTCACCATAGCACGGCACACGACTCCCTAGCGGGTCGATCAGGACGGCTTACCTTCGGTGGCCGTCCTTATCTTATGCGGTACTGTCGGTAACTGTTGTTATCTCTGCGAGGCGTAGAGCTCTTCTACCTCTGCTGGGGATAGTGCACGAGTATATATATTAACACAATCCATTAAGCTCTTCCAAAAACTGTTTCCGGCATTGGTTCCGTTGCCGATTGTCATTCATCCGATGAACCCCGGTGATACAGAAGGCCCCTGGATGTTGTATAAGATTGCCGTCGATTTACGCGGCTATCGCTGTTTCTGCTACAATACATTCGTATGAACAGATTTCTAATTCTCTCTACAATTGTCGCTGTAATCGCAATAATGGGAGGTGCATACTGGTATATAGATAATATGAGGCATCCCAAACCCGCTTGCACTCTTGAAGCAAGGTTATGTTCCGATGGTTCCTATGTTACGCGTAGCGGCCCCAGTTGCGAATTCGCCGCCTGCCCGGGCGGTACCGCAACAACGACCGGGACAAGTACCGGTGTCTTACCATACGATTCTGGCATATATGGTACGGTGACTATGGGACCTACGTGTCCCGTAGAACACATACCCCCCGACCAGAACTGTGCTGATAAACCGTATCAGACAATCGTCTCAGTCTTTTCAGCCAACGATCCTGTACATGCGATAGCTTTTACGGATAGCAATGCAAGCGGTGACTTCTCTTTCTCCTTGCCACAGGGAGAATATGTGCTGGGCGCTGGCCAAAGCAGTCTGCCGCGCTGCAACCATCCTCAGGTTACTGTGAAACCGCATTCTTTTATCTCTGCCCCTATATCTTGCGATACCGGAATACGATAGTGGTCCTATGGAAGAACGATTCTGGCATAGATTCTTTGAGATAGGCATCGTCATAAAGGGTATTGATGGAATTTTGGAATTCATAGGGGGCATCCTGCTGCTCATAGTGTCGCCCGCCACTATTAATTCAGTTGCCATGTTCTTCTTGCAGGGAGAGCTTAGCGAAGACCCCAAGGATATTCTGGCTAATATCTTTCTGCATACGGCGCAAGGGGTGGTCCAGATGCAGAAATTCGCAAGCATCATCCTTATAACCCACGGAATAGTCAAGCTATTTTTGGTTGCAGGACTAATCCGCAACAAGCTTTGGGCATATCCTACGTCCATAGTGATCTTCAGTGGTTTCGGACTTTACCAAATCTATCAGTTGACGATCAGTTATTCGCTGTTCTTGTGGGTGATTACGATCATTGACGTCATAGTCATCGGACTTATCATCCATGAATATAGGTATATGAGACGACGCAGCTAGTATGAGAATAGATCTGATCAGAAGGAAAATAGAAGCTCCGGGGGTCGAATCGTTCATTTTCAAATCACCTGAATCAGTGACGTGGAAGGCCGGGCAATTTTTATATTGGGTACTCGACCACGAACCAGCCGATGTACGCGGGACTGGCCGCTGGCTTACTATAGCCAGCGCACCCCACGAGAAAATAATTATGCTCACCACTAGGCTTGCCGGTGAAAAGGGAAGTAGCTTCAAGAAAAGGCTTTATGAGCTGAAGAGTGGAGAGGGGATAGACGTATCGGATCTAGGAGGTAATTTTACGGTGGAAGATCCGAAAGAGAATTATGTGTTTATTGCCGGCGGCATAGGTATCACTCCGTTCCGTTCCATTCTAAAAGACCTCGACAATAAAGGGGAACGGTCCGCCGTAGAGCTCATCTACGCCAACAAGGATGGGGACTTTATTTATAAAAATGAACTGGAGGCTCTCGCGAGCAACAATCCAAACCTAAAGATACACTACGTCGTATCGCCTGATCGTATTGATGAGGACTATATCAATAGGGTGGTTCCAGGCATACAAGGGCAGATCTTCTACGTGTCTGGCCCTGATTCTATGGTGGACAACGTTGGTTTGATGCTGAAGAGGATGTCCGTACCAAAAGAACGCGTCAAACAAGACTGGTTCTCTGGCTATACGGAAGACTAGTCAGCGAAAAATAAATAGTAATAAAAGAGGGGCCCTGTACGGACCCCTCCCCGGTTTTATCGAGATCGGGTCATCTCGTTTCTTCGGCGATTTGCGGCTGGACAGCTGGCTTGGGGGACGACCAGCAGTCCTTATCTGGATTGCTGCGGGTGTTATGCCAGTGCCGTACTGCGCCTTTTGGACTGACGACCTTACGGTACGGTTCGTTCTCTGTGTCCACGGGTCTCCCGCATACAAAACAGATCGTACCAGACAGGGCCGTAACCTTTTTATCGCACATAATAAGCCTTCCTTTCGCAATTCTCGTCTTACTCGTTATAAGACTGAGTTGTTAAACAACCGATCCCAGTCTCGTAGTTTTTCTACCTACAAGATCCGGTCCGATATTGATACAGTAAATCGCAGGGTGCGTCAATTGTCGTGTTAAATGATATAATAGGCCCATGAACAAGAGATCGCTGATTATATACAGTGTAATTTTTATTGTACTGCTCGTGTTGGGAGGTTTGTGGTACTACAAGGTCAGGACGTCTCCCGCACAGAGCACATCCACAAATGCGGAGTCTACCATAGTCGGATCAATGACCACATATTCCGGGACGGGGGACCACCCCATCGGCATCGCTTTTGACGGAACCAATATGTGGGTGACGGACACAGGCGACGGCAGCGTGACGAAGATATCGCCCACTGGGTCAATGACCACGTATCCGGGAGTAGGCGGCTATCCGCTGGGCATCGCCTTCGATGGAACCAATATGTGGGTGACGGACAATGCCAGCAGCAGCGTCACTAAAATATCGCCCACAGGTGCGATGACCACGTACTCGGGAACAGGCCCTCTCCCTTCAGGCATCGCTTTTGACGGAACCAACATGTGGGTGGCTGATTCGGGTGGCAAAAGCGTCACTAAAATATCGCCCACAGGTGCGATGAAGACCTACTCCGGGACGGGCGCATATCCTTACAGCATCGCCTTCGATGGGACCAATATGTGGGAGAGGTAAAAAGGCGAAGTCAGTATTACCACGATATATCCTGAGTGGGCAAAGAAGATTTAGTAATGTACGGGCATACATCCGTCAGCCATCGCCTTCGATGGGACCAATATGTGGGTGACGAACGCCGGAAGCAATAGCGTCACTAAGGTATCGCCTACAGGAGCGATGAAGACATACCCTGGAATAGGCGCCAATGCTCTTGGCATCGCTTCCGATGGGACCAATATGTGGGTGACGGACACTAATAACAACGGCGTAACGGAGATATCTCCCGTAGGAGCGATGACCGAGTACCCGGGAACGGGTGGTTATCCTTCGGCTATCGCCTTTGACGGAACAAATATGTGGTCGGCTAACTTTGCCAGCAGCAGCGTCACCAGGATAAGGGTCGGTTCGCCGAAACAGATACCCCCTTATCTTTATCTGACCCCATAAAGTTGGAACATTGTCCTCTCTGTATTAGAATTAAAATATAAACATGAACCATATCGAGGACAAACACTTTGCGGTTCTAAGGATTATATTCGGTGCAGTATGGCTGATTGATGCTGTGTTCAAATGGGCCCCGTCGTTCATGAACGATTTTACCGGTTATCTGATGGCTGGTGCTAACGGGCAGCCTGCCATTGTTCAGGCTTGGATAGGTATGTGGGTAAAGGGAGTGAGCGTAGACCCGCACGTATTTGCAATCTTTGTCGCCGTATCCGAAACGGCGATAGCCCTAGGTCTCTTGTTTGGAGTGCTTACCGAGATAGCGATTGCAGGCGGAATAGCCATGACACTGGTCATATGGTCCACTGCGCAGGGGTTTGCTGGCCCGTATGTCCCAGGATCTACTGATATCGGTGCGGCGCTTATATATGCTATGTTGCTTACTGCGCTTTGGCTTGGTAAATCTTGGCGCTATTACAGCGTTGATCGTTTTCTAAAGCCGATTATACCTTCGCTGTACCGGCACTGGTAAGCAGACGGGCACGGCCCGGTACTTTATTCTTCGCCGGTCTCGTGACGGTCTTCTGTGTTGAGATCTCTTATGCTCTTCGGGATTATCGTACTTGAATTGGATGACTGGTTTGCATTGTTGCCGGATAGGCCGGAATATTTAGTGTCTTTTGGCGCGTTCGTTTGTACGAGCTGCTGCACGGACGACGTCCCCGCAGCGTTCAAGCTGCCGGACATGGCTGGTACCGCGCTGCTAGCAATGGAGTTGTTCAGCCCGATTACAACGACGGATCCCGCGAAAAGCAGCCCTATCCCCGTGAATATTTTATCCTGAATATTGCCCATCGTTTTTATTAATTCACATTATAGTACAACAGATATGGCGTTTTAGTTCCACGCCGTTTGACAGCGAAATGTTCCTGACGGGAGAATCCTAATCTAGGTCCTTACGATGCAATGCAACGTTCGCCGCTCTTTGAGTCATACGTATCCACTTAGCGTTTAAGCTTCCTCTTTTTTAATGTCTTGAAAGCGGCCGGCGCTGATCCTGGATGACCTTCATGCCAGGCGGAGCTCACTATCGCCCCAGACATGACCCGGCCTCTTCTTATGGCCACCCGTTCACCGCATACGATCCCGTTAAGATGGTCTATCTCGTGCTGGAAGACGCGTGCTTCCCAGCCGTCCACTGTTCTGGTCACTTTTTTATTATATTCGTTGATGTATGTGACTTTTATCGATTCAGCCCTCTCGACCCATACCCTAACGCCGTTGCAGCTGAGCCACCCTGCCCATC
>VFSW01013876.1_pt1 | contig 11176 bp, 12 predicted proteins | sample 5358111 | NCBI WGS metagenome assembly VFSW01 (sample SAMN11554181, study PRJNA540505) | mine drainage metagenome | isolation source: sediment from site ElyBrook_90M | place: USA: Ely Copper Mine, Vershire, VT | collected 2017
CTGCTGGCACGATGCTCAGGCTCGACAGGTAGGAGACCAACTGCTTCATCTGAGCCGCATTGACGGCCACTGGAGGCATTCCGCCCGCCCGCATCTTGCTGTCGGGATGCTGTAACAGGGTGGGGAGCTTGTCGCCCGGATACTTAGCGTCGATGCCAACAAGCGTTGGGGCGAAATGCGTTCCTTGCCCGGTCGAGCCGTGACAGGCAGCGCAGCCCTGAGCGACGAAGACGGCCCTGCCTGGGTTCGGCTTCGTCGGTGTCACAGCAGCCAAAGCTTGCGGCGGTTGCGGTGGAGCGGGCTGGTTTGACGCGGGTGCGGGGGTTTTCTGACCAGGGAGGGACGGATTTGCGGCAACAGGAGCATTGGCAGCCGCAGCATTTGCCGGTGAGGCAGAGGCGTTTTCGGCAGCGCTCTTCGCTGATGTCTGTGCACCTGATTGCGGGGTATGGAGCGTCCGCATATAGTCCACGAGCGACCCGAGTTCCTCGGGTGTACCGGCAACGGGCGCCATACCCCCGGCCTTCATCTTCGCATCTGGAGCCTGAAGCAGTTGGAGGATATGGGCGGGCGACTGGCCAGCGATCAAAGTTGACATGGCAGGGGCGCGGCCTCCGCTTCCCGCGGGGCCATGACAGGCAACACACCCACGCCCTTCAAATATCTTTTGGCCAGCCGCGGCGCTCGACGTGGGCTGTCCCGCTGCGGCTTTGACATCGCCGCTTGTTGCGGCTGTCGGACCAGCGGGCGGCGTTTTCGATTTGGTCGGCCCTGCTGTCGGACCAGCTGCGTTAGTCGTGGGCGGCCCTGCAGGTGCCGACGCCGCAGGCGTACCCAGCACTCCTAGATACGCAACCATGGCGGTCATCTCAGGCCCTGAAAGATCTACAGCGGGCATGTGGCCAGCGATCATGGCCGCGTTCGGGTGTAGAAGGAGGTTGGTCAACTGTTCGCCGGGCAGTTTGGCCGCAACGCCAACAAGGGTGGGAGCGATGCCGCCTGCTCCTGCGGCGCCGTGACAACCAGCGCACCCATGGGTCTCGAACAGGCTTCGTCCGTGGGCGACCAGTGGATTTGCCGGTCCCGCGGCTACAGCGGGTGCGGAGCCTCCTGGGGACTCTTGGTAAGGCGTGAAGGGAATCTTCCCGTAGGCCGTCTCCTGTTGATCCTGGGTGGCCAGTTGTGTGCGAACGCTGGGGTCGCGTACATCGTCTAGGTGGCTCTTGATGCCCAGAAATAAGAGGCCGGCCAGGACGATAGCAACGGACAAAACCGGGATCGGCCTGCGCCATGGGCGGCGCTCAAGGCTGCGGTCGAGGAAGGGCAGCAGAAAGAAGAGCAACGCGAGAACGCCGGGGACGACCACGACGGCGAAAACGACCTTTGGTCCTTCCCAGAACTTGAGCCACTCGAAGAAGGGGAGATAGTACCAGTCAGGACGCGGCAGGAACTGGGTGTCGGCGGGGTTGGCGACGGGGCCGAGCCCCGCAGGATGGAAGTAGGCGAGGAAGCCCAGGCCGACCATGATGAGCAGAGCGAAGGTCATGTCCATCAGGACCTGACGTGGGTAAAAGCCCTCGGGGGCGAGCTTCGGCGCAATGGGGTCTTCGTTGATAGGCCCTGCCGGACCAGCCTTGCGGAAGAGCAGGATGTGTGCGGCGATGAAGCCGAAGATCATCGCGGGTATGAGGAATACGTGGGCGACGTAGAAGCGGGAAAGGGTAAGGGTGCCGATGGTATCGCCGCCGCGTAATAGGCGGGTGAGCCAGTTGCCGATCAAGGGTATCTCTCCGACAATGTTCGTGCCGACCGCAGTTGCGAAATAGGCCTTCTGGTCCCATGGCAGAAGGTAGCCTGTGAATCCCATTCCGAGAACCAACAGCGAGAGCACTGCGCCGGAGATCCAGAGCAGCTCGCGGCGTCCTTTGAAGGAGCCGTAGAGAAAAGTCTGAAGGAAGTGCAGAGCGAGCACGATAATCATCGCGCTCGAACCGTAGTAGTGAAGGCTGCGGAGGAATGCACCCGCGGCCACCTGTTTGGTTATGTATGCCACGCTGGTGTGGGCTGTCTCCGCGGAAGGGACGTAGTAGAGCGCGAGGCAAATGCCGGTGATGATCTGCGAGATGAAGATATAGAGCAGGCCGGAGCCGAAGACGTACGCGAGACGAGCGCCCCCGGGGATCGGCTCATCAAGCGACTCGTTCATGATGTCGTGAACGCCCGTTCGCTTATCCAGCCAACGGAACAGGCGTGCGGGACCATTCATCTTCTTCAAGACAGGTTTAGATTGACTGCCTTCGGGGTGCATCTCCGGACGCTGATCGGAATAGTCGTTTGGCACAGTGTTATCCCTCCCGCAGCGTCAGCTGATCTTTTCCTGGTTGGGCACGTTCGAGCGGAAATACTCGAACTGCACCTGCAATTTGCCGCCTGCGACCTGGGTGGGAAGCGGGTCCATGCCGCGTGGAGGTGGGCCTCCGATGTGTTCGCCATCCGGCTTGAACACGCCTCCATGACATGGGCAGATAAAAGTGTCTTGTTGGGCGTGCCAACCGACACTGCAGCCAAGGTGCGGACAGATGGCAGAAAGAACGATGAGCTTATTATCCGCAGCATGAGTCACGTAGACGGATTGCTCCGAGACGACCTCGCGCCAGCCGTCACGCTGCTTGAAGGTGATGGTCTTGAGCACCGGCTCTTTGCCTGCAGCAAACTCCGTAACATCGCCTATATCGGACCATCCGGTTCCGGCAGCCTTCGAATAGAGAGGATAGAGAACGTAGCGCAGAACGGGAATGACCAGAAGCGCGCCCATGCCTGCCGAGCCTATCCCCAGCAGTGCGCCGAAAAAGGATCGCCGGTTGATGACGATCACTTCTGTGTTCGCAACTCGTGGCTGGGTATTGCTCTCCTGTTCCATACTCTCTCCGTTCTCCCTAGAAATTTAAGAACAATGAGATGTAAACCGAATTGTTGTCGGAAGCCTTGCGGTTTGCACCGTCATAGTTCGCTCGCGCACCGTTGAATTTGGTGTATCCGGTGTAGTTCAAATTGATGTCGATGTTTTGTACGGGCCAGAAGGCGACTTGCGCGATATAGCCGGCAGTGTTTGGAATGCCGGTAAAACTCCCAGTCGTGGCCGCTGGCGCGTAGAGCAGGGGGTCTCGATTGCCTGTAGTCGAGAAGAGCGCTCCGGTCGCGCTGTATCTACTTGTCCAGTGGTAGGTGCTGTCCAGCTTCAGCACGTTCAGATGATTGGCATTCGTAGACGCTCCACCCGCAGCGACAGTCCCCCCTAGATTGGATTTCTCGTGAGTGTAGCTGCCGTGCGCATCCAGCAGATTGGGACCGAAAGGATGCTCGTACTGGAAGTCGAAAGAGGCGTCCACATAGCGATCTTTCGGGCCAGAGATCGCATTTGGAAAAGAGTTAACGTACATCCCATAGCTGCCTACTTCGAGATAGTTGCCTCTCCAATCCTGCTGCCACGCTACCCGCCAGTAAGGCGCAACCCCACTGATGTTGTACGGGTAGCCGGTTCCCGTCACGGGTGAGGCCGCTCCCGAATGTTCCGACCGGTACATCGTGGCGGCTGTATACAAATGATTGTTCCACATGCTGTATCCCCCCACGCCCGCCACGTCTGCGCCCAGCATGTTGAGGATGGGAGATGCAAGAGGCGCGACGATAGAGCTCGATTGCAGGTACGGGAAGCCCCATGATGGCGTGTCATTCCATACATCCTCGGCGGTGGGCGTATTGCTCACCAGAACGCCATAAATCCATTCTTTTCCGTCGAGCGTGCCCTCATTGGCATATCGAAGATCCACATCATCGATACCGAAGTGATCGTTCGCGTGGGTGTAACTGACGTGCGCCAACCCGCCGAAGTGGGAAGCAAAGCCGCCCGCCAGAAGCAAGCTCAGTTGTTGCGGGAAGCCAGCCGCGCTGTTCTGAGTGCTTGGTTGCGTAGCCTGGAATTCGGTGTCTGAAACCAGTATTTCGAAGGAGAGGGGAATGTACTTAGACAGCAACAGGTCTCGGGTGTTGCCCACCTTGTCTTTCGCGGTCATATCTGTGAGGACATAACCTTTCAATTTGAAGTCGCGCCCGAAAGGCGTCAATGCAGGCGGGCTGGTATGGCACACATTGCAAGAGAGCCCTGTCTGTCGCGAGAAGCTCGGGACGGCATAAGCCCGCTCAAGACAAAGCAGAAGACACAAGACCATTGCAAAGTTCGTTGTCTTCCGCATTGCGATACCTCAATCTGACGCTTGACATGAGCTTCAAGAATGTTCACAGCCAGCCCCGTACGATCATCCACGGCTATGCCGACGCCTTCAGACTAGGGGCATTCGGCCGTCAAGTCTGAGCAGTTTGATACACCCTTGCGAAGGTGCAAAAGTGAACGCTCGGGCGCGTAAGCGCTCGGCTCACATGCCCGATTCGCGAGCGACGCAGTGATATCGACTGGGGACCGCAGATGATTTCTTGTCCGCGCCAACCTTTTCGCCCGAAAACTCATCCTAAAGTGTTTCGGTAAATGACAGAACTTAATGTCCTGCGGAGGGTCCTTGGTAAGTGGCACACAAACGGCGTTTGATCCGGCTGCCTTTCTTGCGAACGCAGGATTGGGCCGCCGCATCGTTAAAATCAAGGCGAAAGGTATCTTCTTTTCCCAAGGCCTCAACGCAGACCATATTTTTTATCTACAGTCTGGCAGAGCCAAACTCACGGTGGTCTCGGGGAACGGTAAGGAAGCCACCATTACGCTGATGGCCGCAGGAGATTTTATTGGAGAGGAGTCGGTCGCAGCAGTTGCAGGTCTTCACATGGCTACAGCAAGCGCTGTCACTGCCTGCACGGCTCTGAAGATACAAAGGAAAGAGATGTTGCGGGTAATGCACGAAGAGCATGCATTCTCTGATATGTTTGTGTCGTTCTTGATCGCCCGAAGTATGAGGATCCAAGCCGATCTGGTGGATCAACTCTTCAACTCAAGCGAGAAGCGGCTAGCGCGCATCCTTCTGCTGATGGCGGAGTTTGGCCAACCCGGAGAGCCAGAAAAGCTTATCCCTGAGATCTCACAGCAAACCCTTGCGGAGATGATTGGGACAACCCGTTCGCGTGTGAGCTTTTTCATGAACCGTTTCCGGAAGCTAGGATTTCTTGAGTACAACGGGCGCATTCATGTAAACAAATCTCTGTTGAATGTAGTTCTGCACGATCAGATGTTTGAACACAATGCCACCAGCGCAGCACTTTTCGGCAAAGAGATAGACGAGACCAAACCATCGCGTCGCCGCCAAAAGAATGTATAGCCTGCGTCAGCACCGTCAGCGGAGATATCCATCGTAGAACGTGATCAGTAGCCGATCGTGTACGCAAATCTGTTGAGCCGGTAGAACCCTTCTTTCAAGCGGCCGATTTGTGCAGAGCCCGAAAGGCCTCCAGCAGCACTCGAACATCTTGGTGCCCTTTGTAGACGGAAGGTGCCTTCTTGTCCAAGCCGAGCAGTGCGTAAACTGCTGTCTGGGCGGAACGAATGGAATACTCAACGGTAAACACAACGTCATCGGGCAACTCACAAAACTGACCGATAAAAGCCATATTTTTCGACCTTGCCGGCAAAACCTCTGGACGGTCTCCTGTCCCCCGGCAAAGGAATTGACTTGTGATGAAGGGCATCATGCACGGAATACACACACAGGTGTCGAGTACATGCTCCGCCTCACTGTGCATTCTAAGATGACCCATGATTTCCCTCATGATCTCTCGCCCCGTGCAGGCGTGCATCGGCTTCTTAACAAAATCTCCGCGCCGATCGACGCTCAATCCATAACCCCAGAATACCTGCACGTCGCTCGGCTGATTCATAAAGTGAGGCTGATGCGGAAGAACGATTGAAGCAAGCCAGCTGGACTGAGGGAACGTGATCAGGCCTCCCTCTCCAGGAGCATTCCCGGTCTGATCTCGAACGTAATCGAAGAAGGTTGGATCGTTGAGCGTTGTTGTGAAGGAAACCCACTTCGATTCATCGGGGTGAGCTGAAAAATTTGCAGGATGGCCACAGTCTTCCTGTCCATCTGCAATCTTGTTCCACAGAGACCATGAGCTGCTTTGGCCGCTGGAACTCAGCGGCGCTCGGTCGATCGACCCGACGGTGGAGTCGTCTGTCATCGACCCTAGTGTGACAATTACCACATCTTTGTCACCTAGCAGTATCTCTTGTCGCTCGCCCCCGCGCTCAAAGAGAATGCGAACAACGGAGTATCCGTCCGCCCCGTGATCGAGGGGGAGATCCGTGACGCGCACACCAAACTCGAACTGAACGCCTCGCTCCTCAAGCCACTTGCGGAGGGGTCGAACCATCGAATCGTACTGATTGTAGACAGTACGCATGATACCGCTGAGGGTGCTGAAGCCAGAGACCATGTGAAGGAAGCGGACAAGATAGCGTTTGAACTCTATAGCGCTGTGCCATGGCTGAAATGCGAAAGTTGTGCACCACAAGAGCCAGAAATCGGTTTGGAAGAAGTCCGCATCGACTTGATCTTGAATGCGAGTCCGTCCGAGCAGAACCTCCGGCTCGACGACAAGCCGCTCAATGGTCAGGATATGTCTCTCCTTCAGGCCGAAAAGCGGAGCCTTCACAGGCTTTCCATCACGGAACAGCCGCGATCTGGACATAGTCTTCATCGTCCGATTCCACGCAAACGTCTCCTCCGCAACTGTCCCTCGGTTGTCAAGGGACGGGATCGAAGAGAACAGGTCGAAGGTGCATACATACTTGCTCTCGAGCATGCGGCCGCCACGCATGGAGTACCCGTCACGGGCGTTGCCGCCGGCATCAAGACTGCCTCCTAAGGATGGAGACTCTTCCAGGATGTGAATACTTCGACCGGAAACATTCCCATCGCGGATCAAGAATGCTGCAGCCGCGAGCGAGGCTATACCTCCGCCCACAAGGTAGAAGTTTGCACCATCTTTTACTTTTCTTTGGATCATTGATGTACCTCGACATGGCCCATAGGAGAGAGGCGGCCGTTGCAACTCAGATCATCGTCCACACTTCTCTTTCGCGCTGTACCGGATTGCACAGGTAGGCAAGCAAACCAATGACTCGATCGTCATGGGGGTCCAATAGTCTTTTCACTGGTGCCTTCAGCCGGCCTATCACCGAGGCCGTGATCGGGAACTGAGCCGCGAGAGGAATTACGCGCGCGAGGGTCATGGCAATCACGAGAGTTTTGAAATCCTGTTCTGTGCGGCTTTGATCTTAGCGACCAGTGCTGTGTACTCCGCTGGTGAAGGGTCTTTCAGCGCATCCTCTATGGCCTTTCGGTAACCACCCCGATAGATGGAGTACATCACCGCGAGGGCGCAGCCCACGCCGAACACAAACCCAAGGAACCAACCAATCGCCATATTCAGGAGACTCATCAATGGCCCTTCCCCCGGGCCACAGCCCGGGCATTTGAGGCGAACAATAACTACGATAAAGCGGCTTGCAAGGTGCGCTGAATGCTTGTTGACAGTTCACGCTTCTGCGGGTGACCGCAGAGGTTGACGACCAGCAGACGATCCTTGCAGGGGTTCGGTAGCAGAAGTCGTAGAAGTTCTGGGGAACAGAGCTGAAGGATGATCGGTTCGGCCACACGCGGGATACAGTTGCTCATCGTTTCAGCGTCCCTACTTGCGTCCTTTATAGATAAAGGTGCCCTTCTACGATTGAACTCTTCATGACTTGGATGGCCCATCCGGCGCCTGTGAAGGTGGGCGCTGATCGACTTGGGACCGACGGACATTGTCGGAAGGACTGGAGATGCCGAAGGACTTACCGACGTGGGCTAATAACTTCAAGAACAATTTCATGCTGTCTCCTGACGATCGTTGTTGGTATCGACTACAGTGGGCGGGTTTCCATCTCACGGGCGAGGTCACGGCCAACGCCCTCAAAATCACCCTGAAGGTCGCGTGCCCTGTCGAGCGCGACCTGCACATTGGGCAGTACATTCTGTGCAGCGACATGCTCGATCAGTGTGGAGCGCAAGATTAGCTTTGAGGGTTGGTTCCTTGCACCGCACAACAGGAGAGTTTTGCCTGCCGTTTGCAATCGGTCGGAGAATTGCTCCAGCGCATGGATGCCGGTTGCGTCGAGAGCCGTCATATTACGCAAACGGAGAATCACGATTTGCTGAAACTGGTGAAGGTCCCTGGTAGCTTCCACAAGCTTTTCCGTGGTCCCAAACAGAAAGGGGCCGTGTATTCGAAGGATGGTTACATTTGAGGGAATGTCCTTATCCTGGAGGATGTGTGCCTGGCCGTCTTCAAGATATTCATGAGTGACAGCGGAAACGGTCGTAGTCTCAGAGACGCGGTAGATGTAGAGCAGTGCCGCAAGCGCCATGCCTACTCCCACGGCGACGGTCAGGTCGGCAAAGACCGTCAGCGCAAAGGTTGTTATCCAAACCGCGATGTCCGTCTTGGACAGGCGAAGAATCGTTCCGATCTCCCGCCACTCGCCCATGTTGTAGGCCACGACAAAGAGCACGGCGGCTAAGGTCGCCAGCGGAATGAAGTGCGCCATCGGCGCGGCCACAAGCAGGATCGCGAGCAGCGTCAGCGCATGGACCATTCCCGCCATCGGCGTCAAAGCGCCCGACCGAATGTTCGTCGCCGTCCGGGCGATGGCTCCTGTGGCTGGTATCCCACCAAACAGCGGAGAAAAGATATTAGCCACACCTTGTGCGACCAGTTCCATATTTGAGTTATGGCGGTCGCCACTCATCTCGTCTGCAACCACCGCCGAGAGCAAGCTCTCGATCGCAGCAAGAAGAGCTACCGTAAATGCCGAAGGCAGCAGTGGCATGATGGGCATTGCGTGAAAGGCAGGAAAGGAAAAATGGGGAAAGCCTTGTGGGATGCCGCCAAACTTGGTTCCAATGGTCTCGATTGGCAGATGAAGCCACGCGGTAAGAGAGGTCCCTAGAAATAAGGCGATGATCGATCCGGGCACTCGCTTCGTCAAGCGGGGCCAGAGGAGAATGATGGCGAGCGAAGCCCCGGCTACTGCCACCGTCTGCCATCGCGTCGTCTGGGCATAATGAGCTAAAACAATCATCCTCCCAAGAAAGTCGCTTGGTACGGGAGGTGTCTTCAGCCCAAGAAAATCCTTGATTTGAGTGGAAGCGATCAGGAGCGCGATTCCATTCGTAAAGCCGATTGTCACCGGGCGAGGGATGTACTTTACAGCCGTTCCTAGGCCCGTGAGCCCCATGAGAAGAAGCAGCACTCCGGCCATCATCCCGACCAGCGCAAGTCCCGATGTCCCAAATTTAGCGACGATGCCGGCGACGATCACAACAAATGCCCCGGTGGGACCTCCTATTTGCGTTCGTGAGCCTCCAAGCGCAGAGATTAGGAAACCGGCCACGACCGCGGTGTAGAATCCCGCCTGTGGCGGAACACCGGAGGCGATCGCAAAGGCCATGGCCAGTGGCAATGCCACCAGCCCTACAGTGAGTCCGGCGATTACATCCTGTGTGAACTCTCTGCGGCCATAGCCGCGTAAGCACTCAACGGAGCGCGGGATCCATGACTTCGAGGCCGTCATCGTACTGAGTCCAGCGGCTTTTCGATTGCCTCCAGCATGCCAAGCGCTTCTTTAAGGTGGGCATGAAAATAAGTCTTCATGAGCGCCAACACATCGATGATGAGCGGGTCTCGAACTGAATAAAAAACCTGATTGCCAAGCTTGCGGTTCAACACGAGTTGCTTGGCGCGCAACACGGCCAGGTGCTGCGAGACGTTGGCCTGCTCCATGCCGAGTTTGTGAATCAGAACTCCCGCTGACAATTCTCCCGCCGCGAGAATCTCAAGAATGGCTATGCGAGTCGGGTGGGCAAGCGCCTGAAAGATGTCCGCCTTGAACCGTCTTAGAGAATCCTGCATTAAAGCTATATTAGCATATTAGAATATTATGAATTCGCACCTTCTTCAGAGTAGGAGACGGAGCATGCGTTCCGCATCCAGAAGTGCGTCTTCGGCTTTCGATAAGGTAGAGATACCGGGCATCCGCCAAGAACCGCAACCGGCGAGGTGCGGACTTCACCTTGGTAAACAGGCGGAGGTATTTCAGCTCTGGCGGCACGGATTTGCTGTTCGTCCAGTCGAAAGCGCGCCCTGAATCGGTTTACAAGAGATCGAGGTAACCTGCCTACCTTTGTTTGAGGTCTTTGCGGTGAAAGCGTATCCTGAGGTTAGATGCTTCGGAAAGCTACACTGTCGATGATCCTGCTGTTGCTTGTGAGCGTTCAGGCGCTCGCTGCTACATGCGACGTGCGCTGCTCGATGATGGTGTCTGCCACCTCCGCTAAACATATGACTGGTCGGGTGCATTGCCATCCGGTTAGCTTTGCGGGTTCAGAGAATCAGGCCGACGTTGAGGTCTCTACAGCTCCGTCATGCATCGATCAGCTTTGCAACATCGATTGGGCCTTCATTCAGCCTCCTGTCGCGAAAGGGCTGAATGTCGCGTCCATGGCTCCTAACACTCTGCAACAATCCGCAACACCTGTTCGGATTGAGCCACGGAAGCAGTTGAGGTCCCATCGACCTCGCCGCAGTTCCTTGTTCGACCCCGTAATTACAAGCCCCCGCGTCTAGATAGCCGAATAGCCGACTTGGCCCTCACATCGGGTCGCGTATGGCTGCGCTGTGCTGTTTAGCGGCGATATTTGGCCAAGGCCGCCTGCGCGAGTAACCCCTTCCCACCGCGACTGATAGGCATCCAACTTCTACGACCATTTCTCGTCGGGGTGCTTTGTAGTCACAGCATCGAGCTATTCCAACTGAAAACATCTGGTGAAATGCATGTACTCAAGAAGAGAGAATAAGGTAGGGTTTGTTCCGCCCGTGGATCGTCGTCGTTTCGTCAAAGGTTTGGCCATAGGGGGCATGATTGCCGCTGCCGATTGGGGTGGGTGGAGCGCCTTCGGTGAGACCGGTTCGCCAACGCCCCCAATCCTTACGGGAAAGCACTTCGATCTGACCATCGATTCGCTTCCAGTGAATTTCACCGGTCGACGTTCCGTGGCCACGGCGATCAATGGGTCTGTCACAGGACCTACCCTAAAGTGGCAGGAAGGCGATACCGTCACGGTTGCCGTCACTA
>VFSW01013877.1_pt1 | contig 11176 bp, 8 predicted proteins | sample 5358111 | NCBI WGS metagenome assembly VFSW01 (sample SAMN11554181, study PRJNA540505) | mine drainage metagenome | isolation source: sediment from site ElyBrook_90M | place: USA: Ely Copper Mine, Vershire, VT | collected 2017
AACCTCGTCCGCGACCTGCACTGCAAGCTGGCGAAATACCTCTGCGAGAACTACTGGTACGTGCTTTTGCCGGCGTTCGAGACGCAGCGCAAGGTCCGCCGCGGTCAGCGCCGCATCGGTTCTAAGACGGTTCGGGCGATGATGACGTGGTCGCACTACTCGTTCCAGCGCCGCCTGGTGGACAAGGCTCGCGAGTACCCATGGGTGCGAGTGGCGATCGTCGACGAGGCCTACACGAGCAAGACCTGCGGCTTGTGCGGGGTGCTCCACCACAAGCTCGGCTCGCAAAAGGTCTTCCGCTGCCCGTCCTGCCGAAACAAGAGCGACCGCGACCTGCATGCGGCGCGAAACGTCCTCCTCCGCTTCCTTACGCGCGGGTTCCCTCGTGGAAAACCCGCTTTGAGGCCCACCTCCTTCTCCGGCGCTCCGGCGCCGAAGTTGCAAAAGCGCGATCCGAACGCACCGAAAGGTTCGAACGGAGCGTTTTAATGTGGGCGGAATTCGTAGCGCTCGCTGTGAAAGACGACCGCTCGGCGCGCGTCCATGCGGTCGGGGTGATACATGCGACACACGAGCGGCTGGTTCTGCTCGTAGATGACGTCGAGGTAGGGAAATCGGCGCTCGTCGGCCTCTCGCGGATAGATGCGCACGAAAGAATCGTCCTCGAGGCTTTTTTGGTAGCCGGCCTCGTCCGTGCGTCCGTACCACTCTGGCCGCACGGCGAGCGGCAAACCGCCGAGCAGAAGGCGCCCCTGCTCCTGCCACGTGCGCAGAACGCGCCTCCGCGATCCGCCGAAAAACTCGAGCGTGCCTGGGCGCTGCGTGCAGAACCATTCCCAGAACGCTTCCGAGCGGAGCACGGGCTCGTCGCCGATTCGCATCGAGACGAGCTTGCGCATCAGGACGAAGAGCGGCAGCGGCTGGCTCGTCAAGATCTTGAAGCGCAGTTCCTTTGGCAGCCTCTCCCAGCCTGCCGCATTCTGCAGCGCCACCGCGCCTGCTGCGTTTTCCTCCGACTGCTTGTTCGCCTTGGCCGGCGGCTCATGCCCGTCTTTGTCACCGCCGCTGCCGCTGTCGTCGTCGCCGTCGACAAAGTTTTCGTCGCCCTTGCGTTTCGGCCCCACGCGCGCGACCGCAGGGGCGCCCGTCGTCGACATCAGCGCGTGGTAGAGTTCAGCGTGCTCGGAGCCGCAAAAGGTGCGCTCGGTGTCGTCGGATAAGCATCGGTGGGCGCAGCGCACCCGCGCCTGTTTGCCACACAGCAGGCAATGCATTCGGACGGCGGCAGCGATTTGAGTTCTTTTTTTAGACCATGGTTACGCGCCGGCCGCCGTGGTGGGAAACTTCGCAAACGAACCCGTCAGCTAGCAATTTTTGCGGGCATTTTTTTTTGTTCCGCGAGTTTCGCCGCGAGGCTCAGGTTAAAAGTGGAGCCTCGCGAGAGGCTCGCGCGTCGACAGCCACGTCCGCAGAGCAGACGACACCTGCGATGAGCGTCGAAGCGGCGTTCCTTCTCTACCTATCGCGCGGGCCCAAGCCAAAGAAAGTAGCGGTAGCTCCGTCTACGGCTCAAAGCGTTGTTGAGAAGTAAAATTTATTCCGCTAGGCAGATTCTATGAATTTGCAGCGGCGGGGATGGTAATCACGCGCGCCGCGCCTCGAGTGCCAAGAACACTGCCAGGCCCTGGCAGAACAGCAGGACGACGGCCGCACAGGACAGGCGCGCCTCGGTCGAGTACGGGTAGTAGCCCATGCCGTCGATCTGGGCGCTGGTAAAATTGGAGGTGTCGACATACGGCGCCACGCTGCCGCACAGGTCGCTCGACTGCATGTCCTGGAAGCCGAGCGCGCAGACGGCCAGTCCGGCAAAGTAGATTGCCTTTCCGAGGAAGCGGTGCATCTCGGCGACTGCGGTGTTACGCAGGGAAGTACAGACGAAAAAGGCGGCTACGGCTACGATCGGCTGGACCGCGGCGAGCACCAGTACGCTGGCGGCGAGCCACGAGTGCGGCGTGAACATCGAGTAGAACGGAAAGCCGGCCGGCTGCGGCGCCAGCTCCTTGTAGCGCACGATGGCGATGTGGCCTCCGATCCAGCACAGCGCGCCGAGCAGCAGCAGGATCAGATGCGTCCACTTGGTGCGCAGCACGCTGGCGATCTGAAGCGCGACGCCTCCCTTCGGGAGCGGCGAAGACATAAACAGCACCGCCTCTTGCAGAAACACGCAGACAAGGAGCGACATGAGCAGCGCGTGCCAGCCGAATACGCTCACGAACGTTGCGCCGAGGCCGCCCTCCGCCTCGCCGATCCACGCGCACAGCACCGCAAAGTACGGCACCCAGAGCATCCGCGGCATCGCGGCAGCTAGCCATTGGTGCCAGGCGACGGCGGGAGCCTCCGAATGCTCGTCGCGAAACTCGAGGTGCTCGGACATCGCGCGGTCGCGCTTCTCGGTTTCTTGGCCAATATCTCAGCGCCGATTATATGCGCGCCGCCATGATTTGGCTCGCCATGTACGCATTAACGAAGCGGCAGAACATCGTCTCGTGGCTGCAGCAGCTGCGACAGAGAGAGAGAGATAAAAGGCACTGCAACATGCCCGAAAAATTTCCAAGTCCACGGCTGTCCCCCGAAGCGACGTTGTCCCCTTTTTACCCCCCAACGCGAACGGGGGGTCTCGGAATTTTGGCCGATTTTTTCGGGTGTGATGTAACGGGCGAACATGCCCGAAAATTTCTAAGTCCACTGGGCATTCAGGTCGAACGCACGTGTCCGACCTGGGAACGCACGTGCTGGACTTGGACTAGTGGGGGTGGGGAGGAGCGCCAGAAAAGGCAACTCCGCCAAATTAGCCGGGCTCCCTGTGACGTCATCACGACGGAATTTCCCGGGATTTTTGCGGGTGTGATGTAACGGGCGAACATGCCCGAAAAATTTCTAAGTCCACGGCTCCGAGACGTTGAACCCCTTTTTACCCAAGGGACCCTGAGTAAAATAGGGGGAACCCCCCCATCCTTTTTTTTCTCTCCGCTTTGTGAATGCTGAGTGTGTTACAAAGGAGCTACAGCGTCGGCACACGAGCACAACTGCCAGTCGTCGTAGCGGGCGTATTCATACGGGCTGTGTTTTCCTATGCACAAGTTTTTCGCTTTCGCGGTGTTGCTGGCGTTCGCCATCGCCACCGCCCGCGCGAGTCTGGTTCATTGCAACAATCGCGAACAATGCGTAGGCGACCGCGACCACGACCGCGACCACGATCGCTCGCGCAGGGACGAGGGCTTTCAAAACTTCGATTGCATCGACGGCATCTGCGTGAATCTGCAGGACGCAGCACAGCTTGTGCGCGACAATGACACCTCCGCTACCAACCTCAACGTCGTAGAGAGCCTTTTCAAAGCGATGATCTGGTACAACAACACCGTCAACCCCTTCCGCTACATCTACTCGGCGATCGGTTTGCCGAGCAACAACAGCATCTTCGAGTTCTTTGCGCCCAACGCTAGCATCTACGCCGTCCCGTTCGGTGGATTCAACGACCCCGTCGCCGCTGCTCTCTACTATCTGGTCCCTACCGTCTGGCAGGTCCAGGTCCCGGCCGTCTTCTTCTACCATAATTTTGGCCGGGGTAACCAGGTCCACCTCCGCTCCGACATCGGCTTTGGCTACTCTGGTGTCATCTACGCCAACGTCACCGAGGTCGCTGCCTACACGATGAACGCGAACAATCGCATCGGCAGTGCGGATGCCGTCGCCTACTACGTCGGAAAGGCCTCGAACCCGCCCGCCTATCTGCAGCAGGCTTACCTCGAGGGCTTCTGCGCCGACATGACCATGAACCCCGGCTTCTGGTCGACCACCACCCAGAAGAACGGATTCTGCTCGTCCCATTACGACCCGCTCGGCTTCTATGCCAACTATAGCGACTGCATGGCCTTCGTGTCGAGCATCCCGTTCGGCACCTACGACGACGGCGAGGAGGGCTCGTTCATCTGCCGCCTCATCCACACCCAGATGTCGTTCTTTGACCCGGCCGTTCACTGCCCTCACGCCGGCAAGACCGGCGGCGGATTCTGCGTCCCGCACTCGTACAACTCGTTCTACCAGCGGGTGTACAAGCGCGACGCCGCCACGATTTCGGCCGGCGTCTTTGGCCCTGGACTGAGCCGCGCCGTCGCCATGTCTCCTCCGGACCCGGTCGCCTTCGCCGCGGGCGCCGCCGCTCAGGCTCGCTACAACGCTCGCGCGGGGTCTTCCGGTCACTCTCGCTAAAGACGACACCGCCGATCCGTCCAGCCGGAAACCATGAACATAAAGTTTTTTTTTTTCTTTACCGGCGGAAATCGACCAGTGAACTGGTCTTTTTTTCGTTTCTGGTTTTCGTTGGCTCAGCTCCGCTGTAAGCAGATCAAAACGAGCAACAGCGAGCCGGCCAGCATCCACAAGCCAGCGAGGGAGACGCCGGCGGCGATCCAAGTCCAGGGATGTTGAACGAAGGCATCCGAAACGAGGAATCCGGCGCCTACCAGCAGACCCAGCAACAAGAGCAAGAGAGCCGCGCGTAGACAGAAGAGTTGCCCTGAGGGAACTTGCTCATTTTTTTCCGCGATGATGGGCTTCGTAGACGAAGACTCGTCGCCGCCGCGGTGCGCCGAGGTCTTTGGGATGCGCACTTCTGACTCGACATCCGTCGTAGAGTCTTGACCGGGGGCAGGCATTTTTTTGCGTCTCTCGCGGTAAAACAGAAAAAGAAGCATGCGATTTTTTTAATGCCGTTTGTCGTTATTTCTTTTTTTGGACAACGAGAGGCGAAACTCATCGAACATGGAGCCCGACTACTGTCAAAAAAGAATGAGCCGCAAAGAGTCGAGTTTCGCCTTGAACAGAGATTTAAACTCGCGCGCGCAGGGCCGTACGACAGACATCGAGTGTTTTCGATGCCGTCGGTTTTTGTGCTGTTGGCCGAGCTGCTCCTCGGCGCCCTCTTTGTAGGCTCGATGTTTGCGCTGTCTTTCTCCGGTCACTCACCACAGGCGCACCGGGTCGCACGTAAGCCGCCTACGCAGGCGGGTCGCGACGAAGCGCATATCGCCGAGACATTGGCTGGCGTTCGGAAGCGCTTTGCCGAAACGTCTTCGCCGTTGCGCGCGCGCCGCTCCGACCCAGCGTCTCCTTCTCCGACCAACCCGAACGCCACGGAACCGCCCTCGCCTCCGCTCGCCAATCCAGATCCGAATCCAGTTCCAATCCCACCCAACGCGTGCACCTTCACCCTTGGTCACACCTACACAGCTACGGCCGGGGCCAGCGTGTCGTTCTACACGAATCTAGTCGAGCAGTCTTTCCGCGCTGCGCAGCACCTGATCAACGCGCGCGGCGGCGTGAACATTGGTGGCCAGCAGTGCTACCTCGAGGTCGAATCGTACAACGACGGCGCCGACTGTTCCACTGCCATCATCCTCTACGAGAAGATGGCGTCGTCCCGTTTGGCCGACATTCTGGCGAATCCGCTGATGGACTGTCCGGAGGTGTCGATCGTCGCCGAGATCTACGGCATCCCGATCATCAACGCCGACGATGCCATGCTGTCGGTCTACATGGACCAGAAAGGCTCGGGCTTTGACCAGCTGTTCTATACCTTCGATCTGACGAGCAACTACTGGACGGCGCCGCAAGCGTGCGTCGAGCCGGCGGCAAACGCCGGTGCTCGAACCTACGCGGTCGTCTACGAAGCGGGCGTCGTGCAGCTGGCCCAGGCTGGCGAGCTCGGCGCCCAGACGCTCGGCATGAAGCCCGCACTGAACGCGACGATGCTGTCGCTCGCCGACCAGCTGACGGCCGTTTCGTCTGGCAATCCTTGCTCGTACTTTGCGCCGACGATCGACGCGGTCATAGCCGCCGACGCCGACCTGCTGATGATGTCGATGACGGACGCTACTCAATCGGGCGTGTTTGTGGACTGCATGCACCGCCGCAGATATCAGCCGCGCGCGTTTTGGACGATCGCCGGCGCCTCCTTCCCTGACCCGGTCAACGACGCATGGCAGCTGTACGGAACGATGAACGTCGCAAACTGGCCTCTGCCTGCCAACTTTTCCGACCCGATGTTTGGCTCTGCGTACCAGTTCTACGACGAATTCCTCACCGTGTTCCCCAATACGTCCAACATTATCATGGCTTCGGGCTTTCCGGCGCTGCACGCAACCGCCCTGACGGTCGCTCTGCTCGCCGCCAAGCGCGCTGGGTCGTTCGACCACATCGCCGTCGCGCAGCAGCTGCGTGCTATCGACGACCAAACAATGATAGGCCATCTGAGCTTGATCCCAGGCACGCGTCACTACGACTCGCCGTTCTACTGTACCCAGACGCGTACGGCGGTCAACGGCACCGAGGATGTCGTCTATCCTCCGGAACAAACATTTTCGCACAACTTGACCTATCCGATTGCGTTCAGCGAAATCGTGACCGCTCTGTACCTTTACTCTCCATATCAACGAATCATATCGACCGGTGCATGGGTCGGAATCGCAATCGCGATATTGGTCGCCGTTGCGTTGATCGCCGCTGCCATTACACTGGGGGTCGTCAAATACCACAACGAAATTGTATTCTTGCCCAAGGCAAGCTCCGGCGACTGGGCTCCGCCGACAAATTAAATGCAAAGTTTGGGTGGGGCGGATCGGACACCACGCCCGCCTCAACCCTACGTACTTTGAAAAAATAGCACGGACGGGACGAACGTATCGAAGGCATACGTAAGCGAACAGATGACACGCTATGCGGATGTAGTTTTTTTTTTCAGTTCACATGGCTTCATCTCCGCTCGCCAAACGCAGTTCGTGGCGACGCATGAAAGTTGAAGCAAAGCACAATCCGGTTGCCAAGATCACGCACCCCATGGCCGCAAGCAGCGCGTAGGCCGGGACGAGGCTTGGTGTAGCGAGCGTCGCCGATGCGGTCTTTGTGGCGTTTGCGTAAGCCGTCGTTGGCATAGGCGAGGCGCCTGAATTACAAAAAAAACAAATGTCAAAATGCCGCTGAAGGGTCGCTCTCTTTTTTGGTGTGTGGATGTGTGCAAAGTACCAGCAGTCGAGTTGAAAGTCGGACACGGCAGAGGCATATAAGAAGGAAGGACGTCGAACCAGCGAAAGAATACGACCGACAGGCCTAGCAAGCAGCCTCCGGCGCAAAACACGGCGACTCCGATGACTCGGCACGCCGCAATTCGTTCGCGCCGCTGCAACTCGGCTTCGTCGATCATTACCAAAGAAACGGAGGCATCCGTTGACGTCCCGCCGTGCGGATCCGACGAGCCGACGAAGAAGAGCAGTCCAATGAGCATGATGGGAAGTACGAGCCACTCGAATGGGCCGTATTTCACAGGCTCACGATGCAGCGACGCGTACGTCATACCAAATAAGAAGGAGGCGATCGAGGCGACGACAAACACCGCCGACGCGGCGAACACGTACTGGCTCGGGGGCCTACCAAAGACTGCCCCGCAGTAGCCCATCATCGCTGTCGAAGAGGGGGACCTCGCCTGAGCGTGCTCGGCTCTGGTACGCCCTTTTTTAGTTTTCCGAGAGTATCGTCTGCAGCCAGTTCTCTGCGCGCAGCTCGTCGCTAAGCCACGCGGAGACGGGGCCGTCGTTTTTTCGAAGCGAGTAGCGCGCGCCGCGCCCTTCGAAGGGCCGGAAGAGCGGATCGGCCGCCGTGACCTCGCGCCCGGCGGCCACCTCTTCGCGTACCCCGCGGCGTCCGCCGGTAAGCCCGAGGCAGATCCGTCTCCGAAACTCGATGCGAAGGATGTCGCGGAACGAGTAGCGGCCGTCTCGGTCGTTGCGCCAGAAGCTCGCCCTCAGCGAATCGGCCAGATCCGACTCGGACGAGGCCTCGGCGCGCAGCGTGTACATGGTCCAAGGCAGCTCGCGCCGTACTTCGGTACGCCGTACGTGTTCGGGTCGCCGGAAGCACTCGTCTGCGTAGCGCTGATAGAGGTCGACAAAGAATAGAGGCGGAGGGGCGGCGAAGGCCCAAGGTCTCTCTCGCTCTCCAGACGCTTCCGGGTCGCCAAAGCCGTCGAACGAGGCGAGGCAGCGTCCTCCTTCGCGCAGTACGGCGCGGTGTCGCACCTCGATGGGCAGCGGCAGCATCGACGCCATCGTACGGCGCACGACTACGACTTCGGGCAGCGCATCGGCAAGCTGCTCTTCGCCCGCAGGACCTGCTGCCGGGTTGCGCGCCGTGGACAGCGAGTCGATAGAGCGCGCCATCAGCAGTGCGTAGAGTACGCGCGCGTCCGAACCCGCCTCGCCGCTCGCGATCGCCTCGGCGGACCCTTGGCTGCCGTCGTAGCAGTATTTCAGCGTGTCGCGGACGAACGCGCCGTCGAGCTTGGGCCACGAATCGCCATCGGCGCTGAACAGGCGCTCTCGCGGCAGGTCGCGGTCCGCGTGCGACGACCACCGTCGCAGGGCCTCGACGCGCAGCGGTCGGTACTGCACGTTGAACAGCTGCGGCGAAAACATGAATTCGCCGAAAGAGGCGACGAGCGACTGCATCCGGCGCAATCCCCAGTAGCGCATGCGACAGAGGTCGAGGGCGGCAGCGCGGGCTTCTTTGGGCAAGTGCGCTGCGAGGAAATCGCCGCACAGCGAAGCCGCGCGCACGGACAGTTGCTCGGCGTGCACGATCGAAAACAGTGCCAATTCGTCCTCCGAAACGCCGGGAGGTCGCTCCTTCGCGTCGCGCCACGGCTGATGGGCGGCGCTGGCGGCGCGCCCCGGGTCGACGACCGATGGGAACGTCAATGCCGAGAGCAGAGCCAGAGTGCGCAACCCGACTCGCTCGCCCCATCTCTTTGGGCTGAGCACCGCCGGTACCACCTCGGTGTCTGCCAGTAGCCGCAGCGTCGGTCCGCGCTCGACGTCGGAAAGAGCATCGTACAGATGGTGCCAGCGATTCCAGTCGGCGACGTCGTCCAGCGAACCGTGTACGTACTCGACGCCATCGCCGCGGCAGCCGGGCATGGTGGTGCGGACGCGCAGGTAGGAGCCGTGTACCGCAAGGTTGCTGGTCATCGATTCGAGACACTCTTCGGGCCGGTCGGCGGGGCAGCGCAGCGGATAGCACGTGCCTTCGACTCGCTGTCGAAACAAGACGGTGTTCCAGATGAGCGCGTGCGAATCGGAAGCGCAGACGGGCGAGCCGCGTGCGGCGCTGAGCGGAACGCCGAGTGCGATGTTGGGCAGCTCGTCGAAGCGCCGCGCCACGTAGGCGTCGCCGTCCTCGTCGGCTCCGCCGATGTGCGCAAGCGAACCGCGCAGCGTCGCCGCCGTCGGCTCGGCGGAGAAATGCTGTTCGATGCGCTCCGCCAAACGCAGCTCCTGAGCTTCGAGCGGCTCGAGCCACTCGGCCCAGCGGCGCCGGCGCTCGGCATACCACCGCGCAAAGTGCACCGGCGCCCGCGACTGCAGCATCCAGCGAGGATGCCACTCGCCGTCGGAGCAATCGGCCGCGCGCCACGAAGAACGAGAGGCCGAGGCGCGGGCCCAGCGCAGGCCGGTGGCTGCGTGCGAAACGGCGGGCGGCGCCGTCGTCAACGTCGGAGGCGCTGCGAGCGGCCTTTCGTCGCCCGGCGCCGGCGGCTGCCAGTTTCCTCCGCCGCTGCCTTCGCTGCGCGAGGAAGAAGAAGACGACGACGTCGCGTCGTCCTCGCGGCTGCGCTTTTTGGGCGGACGTCCGCGCAGGCGGGGCGGAGGCCGTTCGCGTAGATGGCGCGGACGGCCGCGCAGCGTCGGGACGAAGGCGCGGTTCTCCAGTATGTCGCGCTCGTTCTGGCGTTCCTCTTCGGCCAGCTGCTCGAGATGTTCGAGCGGATGCTTGTGCTCGGGCGGAGGAGGCGGACATCCGCGCGCCGCATCGTCGATCCACAACCGGTGCTCCTGATCGGAGACCTCGTTGATCAGGGCGACCAGATCGTACATCTTTGACGACGCCGCCGACTGCTGCCGACGCTGCTGCTGCCGTCGGAGTCCCTCCTCACGCTCGCCTTCGTGCATCATTTTGTCGAGCGCTTCCACGGCGCGCGCGTATTCTGCGGCCTGCTCCGGCGTCATGTGGGAGGTGGCGGACGTCAGAGCTGCCTCCGCGTCCAGTGGCACAGCCATCGCCATAAAGGACGGCACCACCGAAGACATCCATTCGGAACGAGCGACGATATTTTTTAGTGAGGATATCGAAACCTACTCCGTTTAGACTCTCGACACCCCAATAGTTTTTTTGAAAGCTATCTCATGTCCGGAGGTCTGGTGTTGGCGGTCGACTCGGCGACCAAGAACAACGTCTCGTACTGGATCGGGCGCGACGCCCCGGGCGGGCGGATCGAGGACATGGCGTGGGACAAGTTCTCGCTGCCCGACGGCGCCGATCCGGATGCGGTCGTGCACGCGCGCCTCTTGGAGCGAGAGCCGCTCGTCGACCGCGCGACCGACATCGACATCGAGCAGCAGAACCCGACGACGGCGATGCCGGCCGAGATGGCGGAGCGGGTCGGGCGGCGCGTACTGCTCGCCGGCAACGTGCGCTCGCACGCCCTCTCGCGCGCCATCAAGGCGGCGATCGTCGCGCGGCGGCGGGCGCTCGGTCTGCCGATGCCCAACATCCGCTTCGTCAGCCCGCGCACCAAGTTTTCGACCTTCGGGCTCGAATGTCCAAAGACCAAGCCCGAGCGGAAGCGCTCGGCCGTCAAATTTGTGCGCGCGTCGCTCGAGTCCGGCGGCGACGCGGCCGCGCCGTGGCTGCGCCGCTTCGAGACGCACTTTGTCGACGAGCGCACCGGCAAGCCCAAGCTCGACGATGCCGCCGACGCGCGCATGATGGGCATGGCGCGCCTCGTACGGCGCCGCGCCGGACTCGACAAGATCAAAACGCAATAAGAGCTCGAGGCGGGCTTGCAGTGTGTTGGCGACGACGTCGCGCAGCCTTCGTTCTTCTCTTTTTTAGGAGTCGCATGGGCGAAACTTTCCAGATTTGAAAAAAAAAAGAACCGGCTCACACGATCGCTTGGCCCGCAGTTTTGATGTTCGGTAGACTGCTGTTCTTTGGGCTGGCTTTGGTCGTAGTCGTCGTTCCGGCGTGCAAACTCGAGACTCCGGCGGACTTCGCCGTCGAGACTCCG
>VFSW01013878.1_pt1 | contig 11174 bp, 11 predicted proteins | sample 5358111 | NCBI WGS metagenome assembly VFSW01 (sample SAMN11554181, study PRJNA540505) | mine drainage metagenome | isolation source: sediment from site ElyBrook_90M | place: USA: Ely Copper Mine, Vershire, VT | collected 2017
CCTCGCCCTCCGGCAACGTCCACGGCATGCCGCTCGCGGCTCTGCTCGGCCTCGGGCCCGAGCCGCTCACCCACATCTTCGGCTACGCCCCCAAGATCCTGCCGGAGAACACCGTCCTCATCGGCGTGCGCGACATCGATGCCGCTGAGCGCGAAAACATCCGCCGCGCCGGACTCACCGAGGTCTACACCATGCGCGACATCGACGAGCGCGGCATGCGCACCGTAATGGAAGAGGCACTGCGCGCCGCCGGCCGCGGCACCGCCGGCTATCACGTCTCGCTCGACATGGACTGGATCGACCCTGAAGACGCTCCCGGTGTCGGCACGCCCGTCCGCGGCGGCGCCACCTACCGCGAGGCCCACCTCGCCATGGAGATCATCGCCGACCACGGCCGCATGGTCAGCTTCGAACTGGTCGAGGTCAACCCCGTCATCGACGAGCACAACCGCACCGCCGACCTCGCCGTCGAACTCGCCTGCTCCGCCTTCGGCAAGAAGATCCTGTGAGGGGTTCTACACTGGTGAGTTAGGGCTTTATTTTTCGAAAGTGATTTTCTGATTCTGCAATGGACAAAAAACTCCGCGTAGGTATCCTCTTTGGCGGCCGCAGCGGCGAACATGAAGTCTCGCTCCTCTCTGCCGCCTCCATCCTCAGCGCCATCGACCGCAGCAAATTTGACGTCGTCCCCATCGGCATCACCCGCGAGGGCCGCTGGCTCGCCGCCGCCGATGCGCACAGCCTTCTCGAAGGCACGCATCCCGCCTCCGCGCGCCACCTTCGTGCCGGCGACCCCGAGGCCACGCCCGGCGCGCGCCTGCTCCATGAAGGCATCCCCACCCTGCTCGCACCCGAGCCCCGCTCCTCCGCGGCTCTCGTCCAAAGCCAGGAGAAATCCCTCGACGTCGTCTTTCCCGTCCTCCACGGCACCTTCGGCGAAGACGGCACCATCCAGGGCCTCCTTGAACTCGCCGGGATCGCCTACGTCGGCTCGGGCGTCCTCGGCTCCTCCGCCGGCATGGACAAAGACGCGATGAAGCGCCTCTTCGCGCAGGCTCGACTGCCCATCGTCAAGCACGTCACGCTGCTCCGCCGCGACTGGGAGCAATCCCCGCGCAAGGCCATCGCCGCAGTTGAGGCAGCGCTACGCTACCCCGTCTTCGTCAAGCCCGCCAACCTCGGCTCCTCGGTCGGCATCAGCAAGGCCCACGACCGCAAAGAACTCGGCCCCGCGCTCACCCTCGCCGCCAAATATGACCGCAAGCTCGTCGTCGAAGAGGGCGTCGGGGGCCCGCGCGCCAAGGCTCGCGAGTTGGAAGTCGCCGTCCTCGGCAACGACGATCCCAAAGCCAGCGTCGTCGGCGAAATCATCCCTGGGAAGGAGTTCTACGACTACGAGGCCAAATACCTCTCGGAGGGCTCAGTCCCCATCATTCCTGCCAAACTCACCCTTGCCCAGTCCACGCAGATCCGCACCATGGCCATCCAGGCCTTCAAGGCCTGCGACCTCGCCGGCCTCGCCCGCGTCGACTTCCTCATGGAGCCCGGCGGCCGCCGGCGCATCTACCTCAACGAGGTCAACACCCTCCCCGGCTTCACCCAGATCAGCATGTACCCCAAGCTCTGGGAGGCCACCGGCATCCCCTATCGCGACCTCATCACGCGCCTCATCGAGCTCGCGCTGGAGCGCCAGCAGGAGAAGAACCGCACCACCTACACCCTGCAGGAGTAGCATGGGCGTGGAACCACATCGCTCTGCCGCGTTGCCTTATTCTGTCTACGAGGGACCCGTCCGATGACTCTGCTCGATGCTCCCACTTTTGATGCCGCTCGCGCGCGTCGCCGTGCAACGCTTCTCTATACCGCAGCGGGACTCTTCTTCGTGCTGCTCATCGGCGGCTGGCTCGCCTCTGGGATGCCCGTCGACTGGCCCTGGAACTGGTGGACGCATCTACGCGGGCGGATGGCCGCCAACCACTTTCTTGACGCCGTTCAGCAGAACGACCTGCAGAAGGCCTATGCCATCTGGAGCCACGATCCCGCATGGCAGCAGCATCCCAATCAACACGCTGAGTATCCCTTCGCGCGGTTCGAGCAGGACTGGAGCCCCACCAGCTCAGCCAACGAATTCGGCCCTATCAAGAACCACAAAATCGTCGCCGCGCGCCGCTCTGGCAACGTGCTCATCATGGGCATCCGCGTCAACGACCTGAAGGGAAGTGCCCTCTTCCTTGACTACGATCCCGCCACGCACACCCTCGGCTTCTCGCCCGTCGAGCTCTACCTCGGCCCGTAGCGCCCGAGTTCGGTAGGAAAAGCGCTGCGGCCGGATCGGCAGGCATCCATCATGTGGATGCCAGTTGTCCGGGCGCCGATCTGTGCGTCGTCCCTTGGAGGGGCCAGAAGACAGCCAATCCAATAAACAGCCAGCAGCTAAAAGCTAGAAGCTGGAACCCAGCTCCGTCAGCGTCTTCTCCAGGCTTGCCGCGTCTTCCACGTTCAGCGCCTTCTGCGTACTGTCGATCTGCTTCATCAGCCCGCACAGCACCTTGCCCGGACCCACCTCCACAAACGCCGTCGCGCCCGCAGCCACCAGCGTCTGCACACACTCCACCCAGCGCACCGCGCCGGTCACCTGCCGCACCAGCGCATCGCGCGCCTCGGCCGCCGTCGTCACCAGCCCGCCGGTCACGTTCGCCGCCACGGGCATCCGCGGCTCGCCTAGCGCAATGCCGCCCAGCACCCGCGCCACTTCCTCCTGCGCCGGCTGCATCAGCGCGCAGTGGAACGGCGCGCTCACGGGCAGCATCACCGTGCGCCGCGCGCCTCTGGCCTTGGCCAGCGCAGCGGCTTTCTCCACCGCCGCCGCGGCGCCGGAAATCACCGTCTGTCCCGGAGAATTCAGATTCGCAGCCTGCACCGTCAAGCCCGTTTCGCGCGCCGCCTCCGCGCACGCCTCGGCCACCTGTGTCGCGTCCAGTTGCAGCACCGCCGCCATCGCGCCCTGGCCCGCCGGAACCGCCTGCTGCATCGCCCGCCCGCGCGCCTTCACCGCGCGCACCGCGTCGCCAAACCCCAGTGTTCCCGCTGCCACATGCGCCGACCACTCGCCCAGCGAGTGCCCCGCCGCCAGCGCCGGCGTCACGCCCTGCTCGGCCAGCACGCGCAGCGCCGCCACGCTCACCGTCAAAATCGCAGGCTGCGTGTTCTCCGTCAGCCGCAGCTCGTCCTCAGGCCCCTCAAAGCACAGCCGCGACAGCGCAAACCCGCACGCATCGTCGGCCTCGGCAAAGGTGGCCTTCGCCACTGCGAAACGCTCGGCAAGCTCGCGGCCCATGCCCACCGCCTGCGAACCCTGCCCCGGAAACAAAAATGCGATCTTTGTGCTCATGCCATCATGGATTGTAGCGGATGGCAACACTTGCTCGGGCATTACGGTTGACGGACAGTAGGTGAAAGATGAATCTCAACTTTTCCATCGCCTCGCTGCTCGTCGCTTGTGCACTGTTCGTGGCAGGCCAGACCCCAGGTGCAACAAGCGAACCGGTTTCGCAGGGTGAGGTCCCAGTTGTACTCACGTTATCCGATGCGACACCCTTCGGTGCCATCTTGCGAATCGCAAAAGGGAACAGGGTCCCGCTTGGCATCATCGGCGGCGAGCGACCCGCATTGTGCGCTGAGCAGAAGTCAATTCGTATCCAAGCTTCTAATTTCCACCAGGCCTTCAAGCAGGCCCTCGTAGACACGGGCTACACAGTCGCATTCGAAAACGGCGCCTATGTCCTTACAGGACCGGACGTCATAGAGCGTGAAGCGAAGATCCTGCATTTTCGCTTCGACCGATTCACCGCGACCGGCGCTACGATGAATGATGCGAGTCAGCTTTTGAATGGATACATCCAGACATCCATCGATGGGGCGAGCGGCTTTGCCTTCGACACTTTATTTGGCAGTAAATCGAAATTCTTTACGCTTCGATTGGTGTCTGTAACCACGCAGGAAATTGCCAATCAGATCGTTCAGCAGGATGGGAAAGGGCTCTGGGTTTTTCGCCCGACTCCGCCGCCAATAGGGCCTGCGATAGGCATGCTGGCGCCTCTCATTTGGAATCCTCCGATCCACATTTACGGGTATGACGAGGATGCAAACGAGATTGACCGGCTGCCGTGTTACGCTTCCGTCGGTGCGAAACAATGAGGAGCCCAGCGATATCTAGTTCCACCGGCTCTTGTCGTCGTGGTCCTCGTCGGTCTGCCGGCCCTGCCCGTCGAAGCGCACCGTGCGCCCCTGTTTGCGCATGTACACCTCGAACTTCCTCGCCGCACGCCGCCGCTTCCAGCGGTAGTAGCCGTTCCGCAGCCCATACCAGCGCTCGCTCATCGCAAAGCTGAAGCCGCGTCGTGACGCCAACCGCAGATAGAGCCACCCCGCCAGCGCGCCGCCCAGCTGCGCAAAGGCATACAGCCGCTGCGCGCCAAACAGCATCGCAATCGCCACCAGCCCGTAGATGATCGCCATGTATTTGGCCTTGATGCCGATGGTGAAGAACAGCAGAAACTCCGTCTCGCCGTAGAGCACACCGATCGCCACCAGCAAGCCAAAGATGCCGCCAAAGCACCCATACAGCGGAATCGGCATTGCCTGCATCCCGAAGACCACGCCCGCGCCATACAGTAGCGCCCCGGCCCCCGCCGTGCCCAGCACCGCCGCACCGTAGAGCCCCATCACCCAGCCGTCGGTGTGCATCCCTTCCAGAAAGCCTGCCAGGAACCACAGCGACAGCAGCTCAAACAGCGTGCCCATCAGCCCAAAGTGCACCAGGCTGTACGTCACCGGCTGCCACAGTGCGCCATGCAGAAAGGCCGCAGGCGAAAACGCCAGCAGGTTCACGAGGCTTCCCGCCAGCGCAGGCGTCACCGCCCCCAGCAAAATCAAGGCGAAGTAAGCCGCCAGATTTACAAGGAGCAGCCGCCGCGTTGCGCCGCGGAAGTCGGGAAAAGCGAGCGGTGTGGAGCCTAGCCTTCGCATCGTCCCTCACAGGTTAACCGGTTGCCGCCTCCGGTGTCATCGCGGCAGTTGCCGCCATCCCAATGCCCCTTGACCTCAGGCCGGTGACTCCCTAAAGCTAAAGAAGTCAAACAGCGTGGCGCATACGCCCTACAATATGGGTTGCGCCACGTCAAAACAGAAGGAAGGGGAGGAGGCTGTCATGCCCAGCTGTCCTGAGTGCGAAAACAATCTGGACATCGAAGTCGATGAAGTGGAAGAAGGCGACGTCATCGCCTGTGAAGAGTGTGGAACCGAATTCGAGGTCGTCGGCATCGATCCGCTCGAGCTTTCCCGCGTCGATGAGGACTACGATGAAGAAGAAGACGATCTCTACGAGGAAGAAGAGGAGGACGTGTGATTCGCATCCGCGCCAGTTTGGCGGCTTGGGTTGTTTTCGTCGCGCTTGCATCCGGTATTGTGCCGGTCATCGCCAACAGGCTGTCACCCGCAGCCCAGGCGCAGAACATGGGCCAGCGGAGTGTCTCCGGCACCGTTGTCGATGGGGGCTCCAATCCCGTGTCTGCCGCGACCATCTTCCTCAAGAATCAGAAGTCCAAGGCCATTCGCAGTTACACTTCTGCCGCCGATGGCCGCTTCCACTTCGCGCAGGTCAATATGTCGGAGGATTACGATCTCTGGGCCGAAAAGGACGGTAGGAAAAGCCCCGTCAAGACCGTCAGCTCATGGGATGCGCGCAAAGAGTTTGAAACCGAACTGAAGCTCAAGTAGCCGCATCGCCGGCAGCAGCATTCAGAAGCCGCGCCGGCATCCTCTGCCAGGCGCGGCTTTTCATGCATCCAGCTTCTTCGTCACCAGCTCGTTCAACAGCGCTGGATTCGCCTGGCCCTTCATCGCCCGCATCACCTGGCCCACAAAGAATCCCGCCACCGTCTTCTTGCCCCCGCGATACTGTTCCACCTGCTTGGGATTCGCTGCAATGACCTCGTCAATCGCCTTTTCAATCGCTGCGGCATCGGAGATCTGCTCCGGCTTTTCGCGCTCGTAGACGGCAGGGAAGTCCTCGCCCTTCTCGAAGCACACATCCAGCAGTTGCTTCAACTGCTTCGAGCTGATCTTGTCCTCGTCCAGCAGGTCCGCCGCCATCACCACACCCGCCATCGACACCGGCGACTGCTCCTGCTCCAGCCCCAGCGCCTTCAGCCGCCCACCCAGCTCGCTCAGCAGCAGGTTCGCCACGCGCCGCGGATTCTTCGCCGTCTTCGCCGCCGCTTCAAACCGGTCCGCAAACTCGCGCGAACTCGTCAGCGTGTGCGCGTCCTTCTCGTTCAGCTCATAGTCCGCAATCATCCGCGCCCGTCGCGCCTCCGGCAGCTCCGGAAGCCGCTTCTTCGCTTCGGCCAGAAATTCAGCCGACACAATCAGCGGCGGCAAATCCGGCTCAGGGAAGTACCGGTAATCATGTGCCTGCTCCTTGGAGCGCATCGAGTAGGTGCGGCCCTCGCCCGCGTTCCACAGCCGCGTCTCCTGCGCAATGCGCCCGCCGCCTTCAATCACTTCAATCTGCCGCTCGATCTCGTACTCCAGCGCCGCCCGGATAAAACGGAAGCTGTTCACGTTCTTCACTTCCACCTTCGCCCCAAACTTCTCCTGCCCGCGCGGCCGCACGCTCACGTTCGCGTCGCAGCGCAGCGAGCCCTCTTCCATGTTGCAGTCCGAGACGCCCGTATACAGCAGAATCTCTTTGAGCCGCGTCAGATACTCAAACGCCTCATCCGGCGTGCGAATGTCCGGCTCACTCACAATCTCCACCAGCGGTGTGCCGCAGCGATTCAGGTCCAGGTACGTCCGCGTCGCCGAGTCCGCAAAGCCGTCGTGCAGGCTCTTGCCCGCGTCCTCTTCCATGTGCAGCCGCGTAATGCCGATACGCTTCATCGACCCATCCGCCGTCGGCACGTCAATCCACCCATGCTCGGCGATGGGCTTGTCAAACTGCGAGATCTGGTAGCCCTTCGGCAGATCAGGATAGAAGTAGTTCTTCCGCGCAAAGATCGATCGCTCCCGCACCTGGCAGTTCAGCGCCAGCGAGGCCAGCGTCGCAAACTCCACCGCCTTCGCATTCAGCACCGGCAGCGCCCCCGGCAGCCCCAGGCACACCGGGCACACATTCGTGTTCGGCGCCGAGCCAAACTGGTTGGCGCAGCCGCAAAAAGCCTTGGTCGCAGTCAGCAGCTGCACGTGCACTTCAAGCCCGATCACGGGCTCATACTTGACCATCAAATCGCTGGAAAGCGTGGTGGCGGGCATACCTGCATTCTAGCGCGAAGGTGACCCCGCCCAAGCAGGGCAGAGCGTCTCAGCAGGGCAGTCGTTGGAAGAAGGGCCGAAGGTGCGGCGAGCCAGCAACGCTTCTCGTCGATTCGAGTCCCGAAACCCATGCAGCGTGGTGGCGTCTTGACCTTCCTGGCGCTGGTTTGCCTTGCCGACTTTGGTCACCACTTCGTCGCTCAAAGCAGGTGGCGCGCATCGCATCGAGCGCAGGAAACATTGCTCAATCGGACCTGGATCGAGGACACCGAAGACGCGGCAAAGGTGACCTGCAAGAGAATGCCGTGCGCCAAAACAGCATCGCGCCAAATCCATTCCTGCTTCTTCCAATGCTGCTGCGCCTCTTCACTCTCCCGGCGCCGTAGCCACTGCCACCAGCGAGTCCGCGCAGCCGTAGTACAAGAACCATCTCTTGTGGAACCACACCAGTCCCTCGGCAAACGTCGTCCCCGCCGCGTACTGGCCCGTCTTCTCATACGGCAATTCTGGCTTCAGCACCGGCTGATCCGTCTCGTTCAGCAGCAGCGCCGGGTTGTTCGCGCTGAATAGCGCCTCGCCCGCCGCATACGCTCCCGGCCTCAGTTGCGGGTCGCCGCTACCATTCCTACCCCCGTCCGCATTCTTCCCGTTATAGAGCACCACGATGCCCGCATCGGTCACCACCGGCGGCGGCCCCGTCTCAGGAAACGTGCTGTCAAAGTGCCCCGCCCGCGGCCGCAGCAGTTCCGCAGGTTCGCCGCGCTGGTCCTCCACCGGATCCCAGTGAATCAGGTCCGTCGATGTCGCCAGGTGAATCGCACCCTCGCCCCAGTACATCCAGTAAAGTCCATTGATCTTCGCCGCCACCAGCCGCCCTTTTTCAAGCCGCGTCACAATCCCCGCCGACTTGTACTTCAGCTGCGCATACTTGCCGCCCTTCGCCGTCAAAAACGCCGGCCCGTACTTCGTCCAGTGCAGAAGATCGCGCGAGGTCGCAATCCCCACCGAATACGTCTCGCGGTTCCACTGCGTGTACGTCAGCACATACATCCCTTCCGGCGACTCCACAAGGCGCGGATCCTCCACGCCGCCCGGCCACTCGCGCTCCTTCTGTCCATCCTCGGCCGGATAAAACACCGGCTCGCCTCTGCGCGTGAAGTGAATCCCGTCCTTGCTCTCCGCCAGCCCCAGACGCGACGTGTGCCCGCCAATCTCCATCGCGCCCGTGTTGTCCTCCGCGCGATACAGCACGTACACCTTGCCGCCACGCACAACAGCCGCGGGGTTAAACGTGTGCAGCGCCTCCCACGGAATCGGCTTCTTCGCAATCGGATCCATGAATGTCGAAGCCGCATTCGGCGTAATCACCGGATTCCCTTCGGCCGGTCGCGTCCACGGCCCAATCACCCAGGACGCGCCCGTCTGCCCAAACCCCATCGCGGCCCATGCCAGCGCCGCGCATGCTATCCACTTCACCCTGTTCTTCACGGCATCCTCTCCATCACTACAGGCCACCTTCAGCCTCAAAGAAACTCAGCGCCGCATCGCCCTGCTCCAGCAGCCGCACGCGCCGCAACACGCCATAGGCATCTTCCAGCTTCACCTTTCTTCGATGCTCGGCAATCACCACTGCGCCCTCGGCCAGCAGGCCTGCCGAGGCCCCGCCCAGCGCACTCAAAGTACGCTCATACTCGTTTTCCGCATCATACGGCGGGTCGAGAAACACAATGTCCCACGGCCCCTGCGCCCGCTTCAGCCACGCTGCCACGCTCACAGCTTCCACGCGCAGCCCTGCCTTCACGCCCAGCTTCGAGACATTCCCGCGCAGCGCCTTCAGCGCCGCTGGCGCCCGCTCCACGCACACCGCGCGCGTCGCTCCCCGGCTCAGCGCCTCCAGCCCCACCGCGCCCGAGCCCGCATATAAATCCGCAAGCGCGCTTCCCTCCATGCGCGGAGCCAGAACGTTGAAGAGTGTCTCGCGCAGACGGTCGCTCGTGGGCCGCGTTGCCATGCCCGGCGGCGCCTCCAGCACCCGCGACCGATACTGCCCCGCAATGATGCGCATCGCGAACCAGCATAAATGACCGTCGCCTGTTCGCCCCGACCTTCTACAATTGTGGTATGCGAGGCTGGTCACTTCCAATGGGCCGCTGGATGGGCGTCGAACTCCGCGTCCATGCCTTCTTTCCGCTTCTCGCCGCCATGTGCCTGCTGCTTAGCGGCAATAGCGGAGTTTTGCGCGGCATTGGCCTCTTCCTCGTACTTGTTTTTGCAGTGATCGTGCGTGAAACCGCGCGCCTCATCACCGCCGCGTGGCTCGGCCTTCGCCTGCGCGCCGTGCTTCTGCTGCCCATCGGCGGCCTCTTTGCCTACGCCAACCCGGAGAGTCAGGAAAACTCCAATCAGGGCTTCGGCCAGTTTGCCCTGGCGTTCGCCGGTCCGCTGGCCAATGCCCTCGCCGCCGTCGTACTCGCCATCACTCTGCTCGGAGCAGCCGGACCGGACCTGCGCCTCTTTGAACAGCCATGGATCAGCGCGGCGTGGCTGCTGCGTTCGCTCATTTGGATGCAGCTTGGGATGGCCGCGCTCCATCTGCTTCCTGCTTATCCGCTCGACGGCGGACGACTCCTGCGCGGCAGCTTCGCGCGCTCGCACGGACTTGCCCCCGCGGGCCGCGCCGCCAGCGGCGTAGGTCAGTTGCTTGCGCTCGCCGCCATGATCGGCGGCATGCTGCTCCAGAGCCCATGGCTCATCATCGCCGGCTTCTTCATCATGGTGGGCGCGCAAATTGAGGACCAGGGCGTCTTTTTCCAGTCCGTGGTGGACACCGTGCACATGCGCGAAGTCATGCTCACCGACTTCGCCACCCTCTCGCCCTCGGACACCCTGGCCGACGCTCTCACCCGCTGCATCCACTCGCTCCAGGACGACTTTCCCGTCGTCCGCGGACCCGAGCTTGTCGGCATCGTCTCCCGTCAGCGCATCGTAGACGCGCTCCGCAACGACGGCAACGGCTACATTCAGTCCGTCATGTCCCGTGCCTTTCAGGTCGCCCGGCCAGAGGACACGCTCGGCGCCACCATCCGCCGACTCAACGCCGGCCACGGCCTCTCCCTCATTCCCGTAACCGAAAGCGGCCGCGTCGTCGGCATCGTCAGCGTGCAGAACCTGATGAGTTCCATGACGCTCCTCGCCGAGCAACGCCGCATCGAGCGCGAAGAAGCCAGCGAATAGCATCCACATGTCCGGCGAAGAATCAGCCCCGCTCGCTCCCGGCCTCTACCTCGTCGCCACGCCCATCGGCAACCTCGGCGATATCACTCTCCGCGCCCTCGACGTCCTCCGCCGTGCCGCCCGCATCGCCTGTGAAGACACCCGCCAGACGCAGAAGCTGCTCAACCACTACGCCATCGCCACGCCTACCGTCAGTTGCCATGAGCACAATGAGCGCGCCCGCGCCGCCGACTTCATCGCCGAAATCCAACGCGGCAGCGCCATCGCCGTGGTCTCCGACGCAGGCCTGCCCGGCATCAGCGACCCCGGCGCACTCCTCGCAGCAGAAGCCATCGCCGCCGGCCTGCCCGTCATTCCCATCCCCGGCGCCAACGCCGCCCTCACCGCGCTCATCGCCTCCGGCCTGCCCACTGCGGAGTTCACCTTTCTCGGCTTCCTGCCGGAGAAAGCCGGCGCGCGCCGCACCCGCCTCGAAACCCTCGCCGCCGCACCGCGCGACGCCGCGCAGACATGCATCTTCTACGAAGCGCCGCACCGCATCGCCGACACCCTCGCCGATCTTGAATCCGTATTCGGTCCTGCGCTCCGCATCGTCCTCGCCCGCGAGCTGACAAAGCTTCACGAAG
>VFSW01013879.1_pt1 | contig 11174 bp, 11 predicted proteins | sample 5358111 | NCBI WGS metagenome assembly VFSW01 (sample SAMN11554181, study PRJNA540505) | mine drainage metagenome | isolation source: sediment from site ElyBrook_90M | place: USA: Ely Copper Mine, Vershire, VT | collected 2017
CGCCCAGTACGCCAGGACTCAAATCGCCCGCTCCCGGGCCCCGACGAGCCTTCCCCAGTCGGGGGCCAGGCCGTGCAGCAGCAGCCCAACCCAGGCCCCTGCGACCGCCGCGCGGGCGCCGACCATAGCCGCGCCGCGCGCGCCCCAGAGGCTCCGTCCAATCGAGACCAACAGGATAGCAAAATGGCAGGCATAGGCCCCGACCATGCCTCCCGCCACCCATGTCAGCCGCCAATGGCCAATTCCCGCGGCGCAAAGGATAGCCGCCGCCCCCGCCGCCAGCCCGACTAGGTTTGAGGCCAGGAGCGCCCAAAGCCGCTGGTCAATGATCCAAAAGTTGCGCAAGAGTGTGCTGGTGGGCACATAGTAGATGCCCACCAGCAGGACGGCGGCTATCTCCAATGCGGGAATGTATTTGGGGAGAAACATCCGGATCACGAGCTGCGCGGCCCACCACATGGTCGTGATCACGGCGGGCATGAACAGGGCCTGCTGAATCAGTAGATACCGGCGCAGCTCATCGCCCAGCTTGGCCCGGTCAGTCTTGGCGCCGCTTAAATTGTAGATCCGAGCCAGGAGCACGTTGCCGATCCGGCTGGGAATGTCCGCCCCGATAGCGAAAAGCATCTGTGCCGTGGCGTAGAGCGCGAGCTCCGCCGCAGGGCGGAAACGGGCAATGGCGAGACCGTCCAGGATCATGAGGATGGCCAGGGGATAATCGACAGCGCGTAAAGGGAGCCCGAACAGGGCCAGCCGGCGGAGAATCCGCCAATCGAAGGCCGCCGTTAGGCGCACCCCCGCGGCTTGCGCCAGTGCGGTCAGCAGTAGCCCTTGGACGATCGTCACCGTCACTTCCGCCACCATCATGCCGTGAACGCCCCAGTACTTGGCCGCCAGGGGCACGACCGCCAGCGAAAAACACGCTGCGATCACGATGCTACAGCTGAGCGGAGCATAGCATTGGGCACTTTGGCAGAAAATGGCCACCGTGTCGGACCACGTCAGCGCCACCACCAGCATCGCGGCCGCGATGGGCGGTCCCGCGGCCCCGTGCTTTCCCCAGGCCGCAGCGATCAGAATGCCAGCCGCAAAAAACAGCCCTTGCAGCAGGCGGGCCCAGCCGGCGGTCGATCGGACCGCCTGTTCCTCCGCATCCTGGCCTGCGCCGCGCAGCAGAGGCAACTCGCGCGCCGCGGCTTGCGATAGGCCAGGATCAAAAGTGGCCACGAATCCCTGAATGACGAGTACCCGATTCCAAATGCCCATCGCCGAAGGGCTTAGAAATCGGCGAACGACCAAATTCTGAACGCCCTGCGTGGCTTGAGAAAACAGATTCGCCCCGCTATAGGTGAGAATATTCCGCAGAAACATGCTCGTGGGGACGGCTCAGTCCTTGTCCGCGGCCGCTCTCTCCCAGGTCAAGTGGCCATCGGCGCCGGGCTCGAACGCCGAACGCAGATGCGATCGCAGCTCGGTTTCCCAGCACTTCCTCCAGTTTTCGTCGGTCCGGGCGAATCGTTCGCAAAAATGGCGACGGGCCGCCTGGACTTCGGATTGCCTCCACCACGACGCGGGATTTTCGCAGATTTGGCTGACCAGCTCCGCCGCAGCTACCGGGTTCTCATGGCAGATACCCGCGGATTTCAGCTCCTCGAAATAGGGCCGAGCTTCCTCCCGGATTTCCCATAGCAGAGGATCCAGGAATAGCACGGTGGGGAAATCGGCCGCCAGAGTCTCCAGGTAGCTGGTCTGATTGTTGCCGCAGACGAATAGGCAGGCTCGGCACAGCTGGTCATAAAATGACATGCGCCCTCGATAGAGGCGGAGGCCCGGCATCGCCTGCCGGTAGAAGTCCATCTCTCTCCAGCCCCAATCGAAGGGATAAAGCCGCAAGGTTGCCACCCGCAGGGCGGACGGCGAGAGCTCGCGAAAGAAGCGAAGGTAGCCCTCGTGGAGCCGCATGACTTGGTGCCCGACCGGCATGCTTGCGAAACGGTAGAACCGCAGGGGAACCGTGTCTCCGTTCACAAGGATGCCGTTCCCCTTCCCGACGGTGATTCGGCGCGTGCTCGCCACCAGCTTTGCGCTGGGCAGAGGGCGCACGTTCTTAGCCGCGGAGTTGGTCCAGCCCCAGCTATGGTAAGCATCCGCGATTTCGGTCTCGTGATCTTCGAAGGCGGAGCAAAGAGCGCTGCCAATGTTGCCTCCATGCTGATGCAACGCCAGAACCCCGCCGCGCTCAACCCGATCCGCGGCCCAGAGGCGAATGCTGTCGCTGGTGCCCAAGAAATTGGTGGAAAACACCACTCGAGTGCTGGCTGGATGACATCGGGCACGCCCCTGCAGCCCGGCAAATTCCTCCACGACCGAAAGCGGTAGATGCCACTGCAGCAGTTCGCCGAGGAGACGTTCGAATTCCCCCTCGCCAAGATCCATCCGCAGGAGCCCGCGTCGCATTGGATCCGCCGAAACCTTTGCATCGCCGCAATCGCCCCCCTCGCCGCCGACTGCAACTTGGCCGAGCTCACCGTCAAGGCGTAGAAGATCGCAAAGCGACACGGAGCTCGATACGAGGGCGATTTTCTTTGCCGCCGAGGGGGCGAGTCTGACGACGGCTCCCCACGCCGCGGTCGCCGCGGTCCGCACCCTGTTCGGCGCTCGGCGCGGATCCACGTCCGGGCGGGAATCGATTCCCCCGAGCTCCGCGAATGGAAAGGGCCTAAGCTTCCTGATCAGAAAGCCGAAAAGGCGGTCGTTGAACGCCGTCGAGAGGTAATGCACATGAAAGTCGCTCATGGCCGCGCTACCTGTGACCCTGTGCCCGGGAGGGGGGACCAGCACATTATCCACCTTGTTGCTCTCCGCCGCCGACCGAATCGAAAGATACCGGTCAAAGCAGATTCCCACAAAATCGTTCAGCCAGGCGCCTAGAAAAATATTCCAAAAGCGAGGTGAATAGCTAAGCCCATGCAGGCGATTCAATTCGGCAGCCAATTCCGGCAGGCACCGCCGGGCCAAATTCCGCACATACTGATAGTCCCGATGAAAGCGGCTGCGGTCGTCCCAATGGTAGGCCAGCACCTCGTGGCGCAGGCGGCTCCAAATCTCCCGACGCTGCGGCAGCCGGCACCAGTCTCCAAGAAATAGGATATCGGCCTCGGCCTTCCAGTACCGTTCGTCGGGGGTGGTGACTAAAAACACGCGGGGTCGGAATGGCCGTCAGAGAACGCTTCTTCCGCCATCTGCGACGATGTTCTGGCCGGTCAGATAGGACGAAGCATCCGAGCAGAGAAACTGGACTGCACCGCGGTATTCGCCGGCGTTCGCCATCCGCCCGAGCGGGATGAGTTGTGAAAGCCTTTGCACAAACTCTTCCGGCTGGGCGGTTCGGACCCCACCGGGAGAAAGCGCGTTCACGCGCACTCCCCGGTCCGCCCAATAGGCCGCGAGATACCGGGTGAGCCCGATCAGAGCCGTCTTGATCACGGAGTAGGTCACTGGCTTCGTCGGTTGCCGCTCGGGCGGCCGATCGCCTTTTCGATAGATGCGCTGGTCCGGGGCAATCACAGAAAGATCGGACGCAATGTTAAGAATCACCCCTCGGCCTCGGGCCGCCATCCGCGACCCAAAGACCCTCGAGCAGAGAAATGCCCCGGTCAGGCCAACCGCCACCTCCCGATTCCACTGCTCGAGCGCAAAATTCTCAAATCGGCTGGTTTCGAGGTCCCCATTGGTGCGAACTTTGGCGTCAATCGCAGCGTTGTTCACCAGGATATCGATATGCTCGAATTTCCCGGCCAGGGAACGACGAGCCGCCTCAATCGAATCCAGAGAGGTGACATCTAGCAGAAGCGCCAGCGCGTCCCGGCTAAAGCGGCGGCGGATCTCGGCTGCTGCGGTTTCTGCCCCCTCGGCGCGCAAGTCGGCCATCACCACCGCCGCGCCCGCCTCGGCCAGGGCCAGCCCATGTTGCATCCCCAGCAGGCCGGCGCCGCCGGTGATCAGGGCAGTTCGACCCGAGAGATCGTAGCTGGATAACATTAGAGTAGTCTCATTCCCCGCTCAGTGGCGCGTCTGGCCGCCGTCCACGGCCAGGCAGGCTCCCGTCGTAAATCCCGATACCGGGGAGGCCAGGAACAGCACGGCCGCCCCGACCTCTTTGAGAGTCCCGAATCTTCCGGCCGGAACCTCCCGCCGCAGCATCGCCTTCACCCCGTCACGATCTTCCTTGGTCTTGCGGTCCCAAGTTCCGCCTCGGAAGAAAATATTTCCAGGAGCTACTAAATTCACGCGAATGCTTTTCGCCGCCAGATGGCGGGCCGCCTGCTTCGCCAAAAACCTGAGACCAGCCTTGGCAGCTCCATAAGCCCAAGGGGCGCCGAGCGCCTCCAAACCGGCGATTGAGCCCACCATCACGACGGCCGGATCCCGACCCCGGGCCAGCACCGGTTCCGCCACACGCATCATTTCCGCCGCGGCGACCAAGTTCAGCCGCAGCAGCCGCTCCCATTCCGGCAGGTCCGCGGCCAAATCCGGCTTGCCCCCGCCCGAGCCGAGATTGAGGACCAGCACGTCAATTCCGCCCCAGGCGCGTTCAGCCGCGCGCACCAGGCGTCGCATTTCATCGGTTAAGGTCAGGTCGCCCGCGAAAGGACGGCAGTGCGTGGGCTTGGTGCGCAGGCTCCGAATCGCGGACGCGAGTTTGGTCGGATCCCTACCGGAAATTAGCACGCGCGCGCCCTCCCCCACGAAACCACGGGCGATCCCAAAACCGATGCCCGCGCTCGAGCCGGTCACCACCACCCGTCTGCCTTTCAGGCCAAGATCCATCCCAGATTCAGATCACCTTCGCGCTGCTTCAAGCCATCCTTCAAGCTGCGCCTTATAACGCGCCGCGGTCGCACCATCGTCCAACCCGCGAGCCCCCTGCAAGATGAAGCCGCCGGCATAGCCCGCCCGAGCCAGCAAGCGGAGGACCGTCGGAATATCGGCATCGCCCTCTCCTAGCGGCACGGTGCTCCCGCCGCGGATCCGGTCCTTGATGTGAACATTGTTGATCCAGCGGCCGTACGCCCCGATCTCCTCCTCCACGTCGTAGCCCAGCGAAGCGCTGTTGCCCGTGTCGTAGTTCGCCTTCAACGCCTGATGCCCGATTCGCTCCAGGAGCGCCCGGAATCGCCCCGGCGGAAGCGAGGTTTCCAGTCCGATTTCAAGACCCTTCCGAGCGGCGGATCGCAAAGCCGGCCCCAAGGCGAAGGCGAGCTGATCCTCATCGGCTGGGGTCACCAGGGCCGAAGAATCGACACAAGGAATCTCGATTCCCCTGATGCCCAGTCCCGAGGCAAGATCGATCAGCCCTTCGAGCCGCCGGACATTCGACTCCAGCACGGGCTTCGACGCCCGGGCAAAGGGGATTTCCATGAAATAGTCCGCGCAGACGAAGGAAACCTGCACTCCGGTTCGGTCCGCTAACTCATGAATCTCCTCCCGACCGGAATCCGATTGCAATGGATTCTCTTCCAAGGGGGATTCCCAAATCCATTCGATCTCGGTGAATTTCAGCCGGGCGGCGGCGGCAAATTCCTCCCGCCAGCTCCGGGCGGGAAAGGCCTGAATGCGATTGCCGACCGGAGCCGAGAGACGGCCCTGCATCACCCCGATCCGGGCCTGGGCCGGCAGCGGCGGATTACCAGTCGAAATCAAGGTCACCGTCCGCGGCCCGCAGACTCGGAATAGCCATAGGGAGTTGCACCGCCGCCGGTTTGCGGCGTCTCGGCTTTAGCCCATTTTTCGATCTGGGCAATGATGTCGACACCGACCTTTTCGCCCCAAAGGGCGATCAGTCGACTATAGATTGGACCCGGCTTGCCGTCGCCGATCGGCCGGCCATGCAGCCGGCAGGCCGGCACCGCGCAAAATGGGGTGCAGCAGAAAAAGGCCTCGTCAGCCGTCATGACGTCAAAGGGCTCGATGTTCTTCTCTTGGAATGGGATTCCCAGTTCCCCCGCTAGCTCGATCAGGTAGGCACGGCTGATGCCCCGCAGTATGTTGCGAGGCTCAGGGCTGATCAGGCAACCGTCCTTGACCAGCAAGAAGTTGGAGCCCGATCCCTCGGTCACGAAACCATCCGGATCCAGGAGCAAGGCCCAAGCGTTCTGGCCGGTGTAGCGCGAGACCTCGATATTGGCCATGAGGTAATGGATCCGGTTGCGATTCTTTACCTTCGGCTCCAACAAGCTGGCCGGGATCATGCGCTGCGAAGGAATCACGATGTCGATTCCCTCCTGGTATAGCTGCGCCGAGCCCGCGACGGTCCAGCGCAGCGGAAAATCCGCCACGATCAGGTTGGTCCCGCCCGGGACGCCCTCGACTCGATTGGCATAGATTCCCAGCAGGCCCCGCGTGACGTTGAGCATCAGCCGGTGCTCATCGTCCGGGGCGAACAGCAAATCATTCGCAGCGATCACCCGGTGGCAGATCGCCTCAAGTTCCTCCATCGAATGCTCGAAGGGAATGCGGAGCCACCGTGTCGAGTCGACCAGCCGCTGCAGATGCTCACGCAGCTTGAATTGCTGCTTGCGGAACGAACGCGTCATCTCGAAGGCGACATCGCCAAACATGAGCGCCGAATCGTAGATGGAGATCCGGGCTTCGGACTCAGAGATGAGCTGTCCGTTCCAATACACTTTCCGTTCGGACGCCGGCTGAGAGGGGGAGAGAGGAATCATCAAGGTGGAGATTCGGAGTTGATTGATACCCGATCAAGGCGGGATCACGGGCAGTTCGAGTTGATGGAGGCGGGCCAGGAACGAACAGAGTTCCAAGCCCTCCGGGGAATCGATCTCATGGCTCTTCCACAAGGGCACCGGGAAAACCCCGATCTTGCCGGCAAGCCGATTTCCCGTCTCGACCAGCAGAGGCGGCTTCAGGATGTAGAACGATCCCGTTTCAATCCATAGCCTTTGATCGTTTCCATCCTGTCGCCGCTTTCGACTTCGAAAATCATAGTTCAGGCTCTCCAGCTTTCCGCCGTCCTCCCGCCATAGGCAGAGATCCTCAGGCGTGGCGGCGGAAAAGAGCGAATCGAGCCCTTCCCGCTCGAAATGGTCCAATGCGTCGTCCAATTCGGAAGGTTCGCGCAAAGGAGAAGTGGCCTGCAGGAATATTATGCGGTCAGGAGGAGGATACCCCGCCGCTCCGATCGCCTTTAAGGCGTGCAGCAAGGCTGATTCCGAGGTCGCCGCGTCTCCAGATATCTCCTCTGGCCGGAGGATGACCTCCGCGCCATAGCGCAGCGCCACCGCCTTGATTTCGGGATCGTCGGTTGAAACAAACACCCGGCGAATCCCACGAGTGCGCCGCGCGCAGCACACGCTCCAGCTCAACAACGGGTGTCCCCCGAATTCGATTACGTTCTTTCGGGGAATACCTTTCGAACCCCCGCGCGCGGGGATGATGGCCACGGTATGGCTGGTCGCCAGGCTCACTCCCAGTAGCGCAGCTTTTTGGCCACTGACCGCTCCGCTTCGCCAAAAGTCTTCTCCCCGCTCCCCCAAGCCGTCTCGCAGGAACGGACCCCGGCCACCAAAATCTCCAGGCCGCGCTTCTCGAGGGAGGCAGATTGATCGGAGCCGTACATCGCGCGATCGAGCGTAATATGGCGCTCGATCGCCACGGCCCCGAGCGCGGCCGCTATGATCGAGGGCGTTGGGCTCACCTCGTGGCCGCTGTAGCCCACCGGCGCGCCGTATCGGCTCTGCAACGTTTTGATGCACGCCAGGTTAAGATCTTCCTCTTTGCAAGGGTAGACCGAGACGGTGTGCATCAGGGTGAAGGGGCACTTCTTCGCGCGGAAGACCTCCACCACCTTGTCTAGCTGCGGCCACGCGCACATGCCCGTCGAGATGAACGTGTGCCTGCCCTCTCCCGCGACCTTCGCGACGAAGGCGTCATGGGTGAGCATCGCCGAGGCGATCTTATTATGCTTCAAGCTAAACTGCGCCAGGAATTCCTGGCTGGCGGCGTCCCAAGCGGAAGCAAACCATTCGATCTTCTGCTCCCGGCAGTAGGCGTCGATCGCACAATAGGCTTCCAGACTAAGTTCAAGTCCTTCCTTTTGCTGCCGAGTCGTCGAGCCCCAAGGGCTTTCGCGGGGCGTGTTCAAGGTCGCTTCCGAATACACGACCGAGATCGTGCGCTTCTGAAATTTGACCGCGTCACATCCGGCCTCTTTGGCTAAGTCGATCAGCTGTCGGGCAATTTCGAGGCTTCCGTTATGGTTAATGCCGATTTCAGCGATGATATAGGTGCGCACTGGATATCTTTGGGTTAATTTTTACGTGGGATGGACGAGAAGGGAAAGACGCGGTCGGCTCCAGCCGAAGGATTTCCTCGACAATCTCCCGGACCACGCCACCGCCACCGTTGGTCCGCAGGACTATATCGCAGCGGGAGTGGACCAAGGGATGCGCGTCCGCGGGGCAAAGCGCCACCCCAGCCAGCCGGATGGCCGGAAGATCGTTCACATCATTGCCAACGTACCATACCCGCGCCAAGGGGACGCCCTGCTTTTGGCAAAGTCGCCTAAGTTCCGTACCCTTGTCCTCCACGGCTTGCAATACTTCCACCTGCAATTTGGCCGCTCGCGCCGCCACCACTGGGTTTCTTTCCGTGGAAAGGATCAGGGCGCGAATTCCCGCCCGCCGCAACATGTCAAAGCCCAGACCGTCACCACGATGGCAAACGACAGCCTCCTGGCCGTCCTGCCCCACTATAACCCGGTTGTCGGTCAGCACCCCGTCAAAATCGAACACCAACAAGCCAATCGCACCCAACCGGCGGGCGTTCAAAGCTTCGCCCCGTCGCGTCTTTTTCCCAGAAACGACCGAGGAGCGAATAGCTCCCGAGCTGGAGGACATCAAATGATCGTCGCCGGCACTATGAGGCTCTCGGGCCGAGGAAGGCTCGAAGTACCGGCAAACCAAACTTAAGTTGAGTGCGCCACGCCTTGATCTGCCTGATGCGCTGCAGCTGAAATTCCCGATGCGTGTCGGCCCTTTCGGCGAGCCGCTGCAGCCGGGCGAACCGCCGGGCACCCACCTCCACCGCCGGCTCCAGGCGCTCGCGCAGCAAACCCCGGAGAAGTTTCCGCAGGCCCATTTCCGGCCCAAAATATTCCCGCCGCTCCTCCTTGACGCCCGCCGACGCCACCGCGCCCAGCGAGCGCAGCAGCTGCAGGCCCTGGCTGGCAGATCCCCTGCTGATATCGAGCCGGGCCGCGACGTCCGTAAAGCTAAGAGGCTCGGGCGAGCCATAGAGCAATCCGTAGATTTGGCCCACCGACCGCGGCACCCCGACCGCGTGGGCCATCTCGCCGAAAAAGGAAACGCATTCGTTCCCAAATTCGGTCCCTCCCCCTCCCTCGCGAGTCGAGACTGGCACTAGACAGCCGCTGGTGGACATGCCGCGCCATCTGACCGGGCGGAAATCCAGAGTTCAAGCATAAATGAACAATAATTGAGCTAGCGTTGGGGGCCAAAGCGCATTTTAACCGGCTCGAATCCCAATCCCTATCCCATGGACCTAAGTGAATCGTCCGCCTCCGCGGATTCCAACCGGCGAACGCCGGCAAGCGTCCCCCCCCCCGAGGGCCCCGCCGCGGGGCGGGCCTTTGGGGGGATATGGGGCCGCCTGGCGCGGGGGGCGGGGGCCCCGATCGGGGTGCCGCTTGTGGGGGTTTTGCGGGCCGGCGGCCTTGGTCTGCTCCTTGCCTGGTCGGCGCCCGCCACCACCTCAGTTCGCGTGGTTTTCACTTTTCCCGGGGTCGAGAAGTCGGAGTATCCCGACCACTCTAAGTTCTCGCCCAACGATGTTAGCGCGCCGGAAGTGGTCTTGGCAGCCCTGCAGCACCTGCGGCTTGCGAGCGACCTTCAGGACCGGATTCGCGGCGCCATCTCGGTTGAGGGCATTATCCCCGACAGCGTAATCAAGTCCCGCGATCGGATGGAGGAAAACGGACAATTCCCCCCACCTTACAGTCCCGACGAGTATTCCGTCTCGTTGACCCTTCCTCGCAATTTCCCCCTGACCGTTCGCCAGCGGGAACTGCTGCTCAATGAGATCATCAACGTCTATCAGCAGAACTTCACGCAGACTTACGCCACCCTCCCCCTCTCGTTCGGCAACGCCTTTCACGTCCTACAGGCCGCCGACTATCCGGACTACGAGCTCGTCCTCGACGAGGAGATGCAGAATGTCATCGCCTTTCTGGTTCAGCAGGAGGACAGCGCCCCCTCCTTCCGCTCCCGGACTACCAATCTTGGCTTTTCTGACCTGCTAGTCCAGGCCCGCATCTTTACCGAGGTTCACCTTAACGAGGTGCTTGGCATTATCTATTCCCACGGTCTGACCAAGAATCGCCAGATGGCTTTGACCAAGATGGATTATTATCTGCGCACTGTGGAGGATCAGGAGCGCGAGGCCCAGGAGCAGCTGGAGGTGGTCGACGATCTGCTCACGAAGCACCAAGAGCACTTCCAGGACTACGTCTTGGGCGTGCAGTCGGGAGGTTCGACCAATCGGGCGGCTGCCACGGTATTGAATGAAAATGTGATCAATTCGCTGATCGCAAATGATTCCTATAATTTCCTCATCCGCCGCGCGCTCGATGCCGGTATGGACCTCAAGCGAATCCAAGGCAAAAAGGAACAGCTGATCGAACGGCGCAAGACCTTCGAATCCTTTGCGGCCATCCCGGCTTCCGCTCAGGTCGTCTATATTGCACAGGTTCAAGCGGCGTTGGCCGGCCTGGAAAAGGCCTATAATGGCCTGCTCAGGTCGATCCGCGAAACGCAGTCGGATTTCGTCCGCCAACAGTATGCCAATGCCATTCGCATCACCAGCGGCATCGTCACGGAGTCGCCGGTGCGGAAATCGGTCGTCCTGGCGGTCTTCGGCGCCCTTGCGGGGCTGTCTCTCGGACTCGGCCTGAGCCTGATCGGAGTGTCCTTTGGCCCTCCCGCTGGCACGAACAAGCGCCATTGAGCAGGCGCGCCGCGCTTGGCATGGGGTGATCCGCTTCGCATTCGGCTTGATGTGCCTCCGGTTCATCGCCGCCGAATGGCACGCGGCTGCGCTCCACCCCTGGCCGGTCGTCGTGCTCGTCTTTGGAAGCC
>VFSW01013880.1_pt1 | contig 11174 bp, 14 predicted proteins | sample 5358111 | NCBI WGS metagenome assembly VFSW01 (sample SAMN11554181, study PRJNA540505) | mine drainage metagenome | isolation source: sediment from site ElyBrook_90M | place: USA: Ely Copper Mine, Vershire, VT | collected 2017
GAAACACGCCGTATTCGTATTCGAGAAACGAAAGAATCGAAAACAGGCTCGGACACCGGAACGGCGACATGCCAAGATACTTCGACTGGAAACAAAACGCGAGTCGCACACGGTCGTCACTGAAAAAGCGCTTGAGATAGGTGTCCACCGATTGGTGCGGACGAAGCATCGGCAGCATTTTGAGCAGGCGCATTTGCAGCAAGTCCTGCCAACCGAGAAAGGGTGTTTCCAGACACGGCTCCATCGCCGCGAGCTTGGCGCGGTTTTAGTCGAGAAACCGGCGGAAGCCAGGCGCATCCGCCGGTGCAAGCGTGGCAATCTGTTTTTCCATCGCGCCGATGTCGGCGGTGCAATCCAGTTTCCCGCCCGCGCCGAATTGAATCCGATATTGCGGATCCAGCCGCACCATCTCGACTTCGTTCCGCAGGCTTGTGCCGGCGGCAGCAAAGATTTCCTCCAGCACGCGCGGATAAAGGAAGAACGTCGGGCCGAGGTCGAATTTGAATCCATCGGCTTCGAGGCTGGACGTGCGTCCGCCGATGACTGGCAGGCGTTCGATGATTTTCACGCGCACGCCGGCGGCGGCCAGAAGAATGGCCGAAGCCAATCCGCCTGGACCGGCACCGATGATGATGACTTGTTTGCTCATAAATTGGCGAAGTTAACTACGATAAAAAACGGGCAATTCGTTTTTTGAAGCATGGCTTGGCTTGTTTGGCTGAAGTTGTTGAGTGTGCTTCCCTAGGCGAACGGTGAAGCAAAACGCTTCACCAAACCGGCATGGGATGACCTGTCGCCGGGCGTTATGCGTGTTTGATTCTTGGGGTTCTGGTTTGGCTTTCATGTTCCGTTGGCCGCTTTGCGGCGGTGAACTTGTCGATACTATGTCTAACTTCTGTCTGTTTGTCAACTTTTTGTCTCAATTTCTTTTCAGGTGTAAATCGGCTCGTGAAAAAGTGCCGATATCAATTGTTTATTATGTATTTCTATACAATGATCGCGTCTGCCGAAATTCGTGCTTGCAATTATTGATTCATGTGTTTATTGTTTGTCTATATTTATGACCGAGGCCCATCATGCCATCAAAGCCGTCGCCCGCCGCACCGGATTGACCGCGCACGTCATCCGCATCTGGGAGAAACGCTACGGTGCCGTGGCACCGAAACGCACCGGCACGAATCGCCGGCTGTATTCAGAAACGCAAATTGAGCGGTTAAGCCTGCTCCGCGAAGTAACGCAGGCGGGTCACAGCATCAGCCATGTGGCGAAGTTGACCACGAAGAAGCTGCTCAAGCTCGCCACCGAAGCGGCCACCTCCACTCACCCGCCGGCCAGCGCCCGCCAACAGCCGCCCGGCACGTTGTCCTTTCTCGACGAAGCAGTAGCCGCCGTGAAGGTGCTGGACGCGCCCCGGCTGGAGGCTCTGCTTAAACGCGCTGAAACGACGCTGGGTGGTCAGGGATTGTTGCAGCGGGTCATCGCTCCGCTGGCACAGACCATCGGCGAGTTGTGGCGTGACGGCAGTATCACGGCGGCGCATGAACATTTTGCCAGCGCGGTCATCCGCATTTTTCTCGGCCACGCCGCGAAACCGTTTGCCGCCAGCGAAAACGCCCCCGTCATCGTGGTCGCAACGCCAGCCGGCCAGATTCACGAACTCGGCGCGCTGCTGGTCGGGGCGGCGGCGGCAAACCTTGGCTGGCATGTCACCTATCTTGGCGCGAGCCTCCCGGCTGCGGAGATTGCGGGCGCGGCGCGGCAGAATCGCGCGCGAGTCGTGGCTTTGAGTTTGGTTTATCCCGAAGACGATCCCCGGCTGGAAGGCGAATTAACCAAGCTGCGCGAATTATTGCCAGGGGAAGTCACGCTGATGGTTGGCGGTCGCGCCATGCCGGCCTACCGCAACGCTTTGGAAGAAATCGGCGCACTGCCCATCAAAGATCTGGCGCATTTGTTCTCGACCCTGGACGACTTGCGCAAACCCACCAAAAAAGGAAAACGATGAAACCGATCTTCGCCCGCAACATTGACAACAAAGGGCGACTGGTCCGCAGTCTCTGCGCACTGGCGCGGCTGCTGCGCGCTCCGGGCTTGCGGCATCCGGACGAAACTTTGATCGGCTGTGCCATGAAGGAATTTTATTTTCAGGCGGAGCAGTGGTTGCCGCGTCCGGTCGAAGAGGTTTTTGCCTTCTTCAGCGAAGCGCGCAATCTGGAAATCCTCACGCCGCCGTGGCTGCGCTTCGAGGTGCTCACGCCCGCGCCCATTGCGATGCACGCGGGCACGCTGATTGACTATCGCATTCGAGTTCACGGCCTCTCGATCCGCTGGCGGACTGAAATCGTCGAATGGAATCCGCCGCATCGTTTTGTGGATGTGCAATTGCGCGGGCCATACACGCTCTGGCATCACACGCACACCTTTGAATCGCGCGATGGCGGAACGCTCTGCCGCGATCAGGTGCGTTACCGCCCACGTGGCGGGGCTTGGATGAACCGGCTGTTTGTTCGACGCGATGTGCGGAATATTTTTACCTTTCGCAGCCGGAAATTGAACCAGGTTTTCCCGTCGCAATCACCGCCCCCCGAGTTTGGCAATCCAACGGCATTGCCACTGCATTCACCTGCGTCCACAAACGCCTAAATTCAGATGGCGCTGGCACGACTGTGCCGGGAAACATGACCATTCATCTGCGTCAGCTGACCACCAGCGACCCAGGTGGCTCTTCACCATTACCGCAGGTGGCGATTGAAACGCAAATACCATTGCCTAACCAGGCAAATCCTAACGTCTCCCGCATTATTCTAGCCCTCGTATTTTATCGGGATGTCCCGTCTTCCCCGTTTCAAGCGCGTGGCTACGGTTGCGCCTATCCGGTTGACGGAACGCGATCATAAAATCATCCGGCTCGTTCACGGGCACCGGTTTTTGCGTTCCCACCAGATCATCATTTTGATCGGCGGCAGCGCCCAACAGTTGTCCCGCCGGTTGCAATGGCTGTTTCATCATGGTTACTTGAAACGCCCGCGCGCCCAGCTTCAATACTACGAACGCAGCGGTTCCCAACCCATCGCCTACGGGTTAGGAAACAAGAGCGGTTCACTGCTGCAACTCAATCCGGCCTCTTGGGGTGAAAAGAATCGCGGTATTGGCCGCATGTGATGAATTAAACTTGCCGGCCGCAGCGCCACTGCACTGGCGAGTGAAAATCCGCGATGGCACCAAGCTCGGCGTCATTCCCGACCGTGTGTTTGCGTTGGAATACACGTATCAAAACGAGCAGATGCAGCGGGTCTATTATTTTCTCGAAGCCGACCGGGGCACCATGCCCGTCGTCCGCCAATAATTAACGCAGACCTCGTTTTACCGGAAGCTGCTCGCCTACGAAGCGACTTGGACCAACAAAGTTCACCAGCGACATCTGGGCATTCATCGTTTCCGTGTGCTGACCGTTACCAGCAGTGCGGCGCGGGTGAAATCACTGCTCGACGCCTGCTCGCGGTTGCAGCGCGGGCACGGATTATTTCTCTTTGCCGACCAAACTGTGCTACAGAAAGATTTGCTCTCCGCCGTCTGGCAATGTGGCAAGGTGGCCACCCTGTCCGCCCTCGTGGACTTGCCGGATTCGGCAAAGCCACACGTCTCCTGATTTTTTCCACCGGGCGTTAGCGTGGCTGGCAGAGACCATCCCACTTTCGGGAGGTCCCCGTTCATCACAACCATAAACACAGGAGCATCATTATGCCAAAATCATCGTTCGTTGACTTCCGGGCCGTCAAGGCGGCCATCACCATGGAGCAGGTGCTCACGCACTACGGCCTCATGGACCAGTTCAAACGCGGCACCGACAGTCTCAATGGTCCGTGCCCCATCCACAAGGGCAGCAACCCGACCCAGTTCCGGGTGAGCCTCAGCAAGAACGTCTGGAACTGTTTCAGCGAGTGCCAGCACGGCGGCAACGTCCTCGACTTCATCACCAAGATGGAAAATGTGAGCATCCACGCGGCGGCGATGAAAGCCATCGAATGATTCAACCTCGATCCCGCTGAAATGGCCGCCAGCGACGACCATGGCGAGGCTTCCGAAACGGAGGCGCCCGCCCCGGCACCTACACCGGCGACCAAACCGGTATTACCGTCGAAGGCGATGCCGGCAGCGGCACCGGAAAACAACGCACCCAACCCGCCGCTCAAATTCCGGCTGGATAAACTCGAGCGCAATCATCCGTATCTGACGGAGCAACGCAGTCTGACGCCCGAAACCATCATTGATTTCGGCCTCGGGTATTGCAGCAAAGGCATGATGGAAGGCCGCATCGCCATTCCGATCCACAACGTCAAAGGCGAGGTGGTGGCGTATGCGGGCCGGTTCCCCGTTGAAGAGCCGCCCGAAGGCACGCCCAAATACAAACTACCGCCGGGATTCCGCAAGTCGCAAGAGTTGTTCAATATTGACCGGGCCATCAAAGAACCCAAAGAACACCCGCTCATCATCGTCGAAGGTTTCTTCGACGTGATGAAGCTGCATCAGCACGGCTATCGGAAAGTGGTCGCCCTCATGGGCAGCACCCTGTCGGCCACGCAGGAGGAGTTGATCAAGCGGCACACCAACAGTCAAAGCCAGATCATCGTCATGCTCGACGAGAACGAGGCGGGCCGGGCCGGGCGTGAAGACATCGCCTGCCGCCTCTCCAAGTTCTGTTTTGTCCGGGTGCAGGTCTTCGACCAGCCTGACATTGAGCCGGAACACCTCTCCGCCAATGAAGCTTCGGCCATCGTGGAGGGACTGCTATGAAACAATATGCCGGACGGCGCGAAGGCTATGCCGCCATCGTCACGGTGGACGGCCGCCGCCTCAAGCCCAGGCGATAACACCAAGGCGATTCTTTGAATCGCCTTTTTTTGCCCGACTTATTTGCGGCGACCAGAAACTTTACGGAGTTCGATGCAGTCCCCGAGCGGACGGACTTTAATCCGGTCGTCCAAGGCGTAAACACGCGTGCCCGGATATACCACCCACAGTTCATCCAAGCCGAGGTCGGTAATCGCCAGATGCATCGAGCGGGTGGCGGTGGGCGCATCCGCCCGTTTGAATTCGACGCCAATGCGCTGGCCATTGACCGCCATCAGCAGATCCAGTTCCGAGCCGCTGTGAACGGCATAGAACCAGATCTGGTCGGGTTGCTGGGCCTGGATGATTTCTTCCAGCGCAAAGCCTTCCCACGACGCGCCCAGCTTGGGATTCGTCAGCAATTCGGCGGCGGACGAGATGCCGCAGAGGGTGTGGAACAGGCCGGGGTCGCGAAAATAGATTTTAGGTGTTTTGACCAGCCGCTTGCCCAGATTGGCCTGCCACGGCAACAGCCGGCGAATCATGTAGGTTTGTTCCAAGGCATCCAGATAGGCGCGAGCCGTATTGGGGGCGATGCCCAGCGAGGCGGCAATTTCGCTGCCGTTCCACAGTTGCGCATGATAGTGGGCGAGCATGGTCCAAAACCGGCCCATGAGCGCCGGGGAAATTCCGAAGCCCAGGGCCGCCAAGTCGCGTTCCAGAAACGTGCGGATAAAATTCTTCCGCCAGGCCATGCTGCCCTCGTCATCGGCGGCCAGATAGGAACGCGGAAACCCGCCCCGCTGCCACAGGGTATCCTGCGCCCCGGCCGGCAACTCGTTGAGGTCGAAGCCGCGCATTTCAATGATTTCCACGCGGCCAGCCAACGACTCAGCAGCCTGCCGCGACAGTTCCGGCGAAGCACTGCCCAAAATCAGGAAAGTTGCCGGTTGCTCTGCCCGGTCAGCCAGCACCCGCAACACCGGAAACAGGCCGGGCTGGCGCTGCGCTTCATCAATCACCACCAGTCCCCGCAATCCTTGCAATGCCGTCATGGGATTTTCCATGAGCCGGGCCACCACCGGATCTTCCAAGTCAAAATACTGCGGATGGCCGGCGGGAATCATCTGCCGGGCCAGCGTGGTCTTGCCGCACTGACGCGGTCCCAGCAGGGCGACCACGGGGTTGCGTCCTAGGGCTTTTTTAACCCGGTCAGAATAATGCTTGCGGACAATCATGGTTGAAATATTGCAGCGCCATTGCCAAATATCAAGTTTTGTATCTTGTCGTTAGCTGGAGGTTCCAGGCCATTTCCCATTGCCGATGCTGGCAAACGCACACGTCTCCCCCGCATGAGAATGATGCCCTACGCTTGATGTGGGTTCACAGGGTTCTTCACAAACAACAAACCAAACGAAAGGAAAAGCATGAATGCAGTCATCCCCGAGCGCGTCACGCTCTATTATCGCGCCGGCACCTCGGACAAGGTCTATCAGGCCGCGATTGAGCCGGCCGGCCCGCAGTTCGTCGTCAACTTCGCCTATGGCCGACGCGGCGCCACGCTGACCACTGGCACAAAAACGTCTTAGCCAGTGGACTACGCCGACGCCAGGAAAATCTACACCAAACTGGTTAGCGAAAAGAAAGGCAAAGGCTACACCGAAGGCGCAGACGGCACGCCCTGTCAGCCCGCGGACAAACCGGCGTCGGGCATTTTGCCCCAGTTGCTGAATCCGATTGACGAAACCGAAGTGGAATTGCTGCTGCGCGATGACAACTATTGCGCGCAGGAAAAGTTCGACGGCAAACATATGCTGGTTCGCAAGCAGGATGATGACCTTGAAGGCATCAACAAAAAGGGATTCGTCGTCGGCCTGCCGGCGACCATGGCGAATGAGCTTCGCCGTGTGCCCGGTAGTTTCATCCCCGATGGCGAAGCCATTGGCGATGAGTATCACGCGTTTGACCTGCTGGAATACGGCGGCGAAAACCTGCGCCGGCTGCCCTATCGGATCCGCCTGGCACGCCTGATTGACCTGCTGCTGTTGGCCCGCCCGGATTACAAATATATCAAGCTGGTCGAGACGGCGTTCAGCACCCGGCAAAAGATCGAATTATGGCAGCGGTTGCGGCGGGAGAATCGCGAGGGCATCGTGTTCAAGCGATTGGACGCGCCTTATGTGCCGGGCCGGCCCAGCCAGGGCGGGCCGCAGTTGAAGTTAAAGTTCGTCGCCACCATGTCAGCGGTCGTTTCCAAGATCAATGTTCAGCGCAGTGTGGAAGTGGGGTTGTTTCAGGGACGCCGCCTGGTTTCCTGCGGCAATGTCACCATTCCGGCCAACCACGAAATTCCCCAAGTCGGGGCCGTGGTGGAAGTGCGTTATCTCTACGCCTATCGGGACAGCCTCGCGTTGTATCAGCCGGTCTATCTCGGTCCCCGCGATGACGTTGACCCCGGCGAATGTCTGTTGTCGCAATTGAAGTTCAAGGCGGACTAATCACTTCGTCAACCGGTCGTTCCGAAAAAGATGGCCGGCTTTTTTATTTGCCGGTTCAGGCAAATCCGCACGTCTCCCTCAAAGCGGCGGGTGGCCATACGCTTCACCGTGGGTTCCTAGGGTTCATTCACAAACAACCAATAACCACAGGATAAATTATGAATAGCAAATCGTATGACCGCATCACCGAACGCATCGTCAACCTGCTGACGCAGGGCACCGTGCCCTGGCACAAACCTTGGTTGGTTAAGACCGGCTTGCCGCGCAACCTCATCACGCAAAAACCCTATCGTGGCATCAACGTGTTCCTGCTCATGGCCGTGAACTATGAATCGCCCAACTGGCTCACGCTGCGGCAGGCCAACCTGCTGGGCGGCCAGATCAAGCCGGGCGAAAAATCGTGTCTAGTCGTGTTCTGGAAACCAATGCAGGTGAAAGACAAGGAGTCGGGCGAAGTCCGGAAGATTCCGTTCCTGCGCCTGTATCACGTCTTCAACGTGGTGCAACGCACCGGCCTGACGCACATCCCGCCGGCGGATGAGTCCGCGTTTGTGCAGACGGTGCCGGCGGAGATCGTGGCGAAAATGCCGCAACCGCCCGTCATCAAACATGGCATGGCGATGGCCTCGTATTCGGCGGCCAAGGACGAGGTCAACATGCCCGACCGCGCCCGGTTTAGTGCGGAGGCTGACTATCATGCCACCCTCTTTCACGAGTTGGTGCATGCCACCGGCCATGAGAAGCGGCTGAAACGCGCCGGCATCATGGACCGGAACGGTTATGGTTCCGAACCTTACGGCAAGGAAGAATTGATCGCCGAGATGGGCAGCGCCTTTCTGTGTGGTTACGCCGGCATCGTGGATCGCACTATCCAAAGTTCGGCCGCCTACCTCGAAGGCTGGTTGAAATCGTTGAAGCAGGACAAGACGCTGCTTGTCCATGCGGCGGCCCAGGCGCAAAAGGCGGCGGACTTCATTCTCGGAATTCAGCACTCGGAAACCGAGGTGAAGGTGTGAACGGCAAAACGCGTAAACTGAAAATCGAAGCCATCGGCGATTTCGCCTACCGCAGAGTCAAGCCCCGGATCCGGTTGAGTGGTTTATGGCTGGAAAACGCCGGCTTCAAGCCGGGGCATCGCGTGGCAATCTCCTTGTCGAAGCCCGGCGAATTGTCGCTTCAGTTCAAGGAAGAATGTGCCAAATAAAAAAACCACCCCGACCATTTTTGGCCGGGGCTTTTTGTGATTTTGCAGCCAGTGCTAAAATGAGGTGGTTATGAAAATGCCAAACTTCAAGTCGCGCACATTCACATTCATCCGCGCAGCGACCCATCACCCAGCGAATCCGGCATCGAGTTGGCGGGAGATTTGAGGCGTGCCGGCTGGTTAATGAAAAGAGTGGCGACGGATCAGGTGGTTTTCGGGAGACCCAAACACGGTGGTTTAGACAAACGCGACCTTTATTCCACGGCTTGAATAACGCCGGATTGATCGGGAGGTTCCATCGGTCGAAGGTTCCCTTTTTACCCTCAGGCGCGGTTGCAGAAAGCAGCCGATGTTCCTTGCGCGGAAATGGGGTGTGCTCTATAATGAGCGTATGAAGACTTTAACTATCACCGAAGGTCGGGGTCGCTTGGGGTATTGGCTCAAGAAAGCCGCCCAAGGTGAAGACATTGGTTTCCTGTTTGACGGCAAGGTGGTGGCCTTGCGCCCGGTGCAAATTCTTTCGGCTGACTACGCCTTGCAGGAATACGGCTTGAGCGAGGCGGAAATGGCGGCGGCGGAAAAACGGATCGCCAGCGACCTCAAATCCGCCCGCGCCCGGGGGGACATCACCCCATTCACCGGGGGCAAAAATGATTTCCATTGAACTGACCAAACGATTCAAGAAGATCGTGCGGGAAGCCGGTCGGGAAGCGGAGGTTTCCGCCACCTTAAAACTGGTGCGCGAGGGCTTCGGGAATCCGCACGCGCATGCGGGAATTTCCATCCGGAAGCTCGAGAAGACAATTTATGAGTGCCGAACCGGACTGGCGTGGCGGCTGGTGTTTGAGGCGCGGAAAGGAATGCTCACCTTTGATTTTGCCGGGAATCACGACGAAGTTCAAAACTATCTTCGTGGCCAGCACTAATTCTTTTTCATGCCGGGCCGGGGCAACGAGTGGAAAATGTTCTCCAAAAATCGAACCGGCAGCTTCCCGCTTGCGCCACACCCACCGACTTGGAATTTTCCGTCCGCAGTGAGTATCCCCCTGCCAACCGGAAATCCAGATCAAGTCCACTATCCCAATAGTATTGACAGGGGGGGGTATTGCACCTGTTGAATGGCCGTCTGAATCCGTTCCGTGACCAGCGGCACGCCTTCTTGAACGTGACGCTGGTTGATCTCGTTCATCTGCATCCGGCTTGGATGCATGGGAATCAACTGTTTTTGATCCTGAAAATTAACAATGGTGTGCTGGATCTGATATTCCAGCACCTTGAACAAAATCTGCGTCTCATCATCCTTCGTCTGCCCCACCACCAAGAGCAGCAACCGTTCGGTGCCGCCCAGGATGCCCAGGGAAAAAATCTGGCCACCGGTGATCTCATAGGTCTCCGGTTGGATCAAACCATCGTATTTCCAACCCGGATTTGCCGCTCACATCGTCATCCCCCCCACCGATGAAATTTCAGGCAGAACCAGCGATGCGCTCCCCAACCACGCACCGACCGTTAGCATCGAAACAAATGCCTGGCCGTGGCGGAGGAGGAGTGAACATTTTAACCTGGTTGGCATCAAGTTTGCAGGCTGTTGAAAAGTCAGTTGCCGGTATAGCGATAATTAAACCGGCCTTCCGGGGCAACGTCGCCGCTGACGTAAAAATCCATCACGTCGCCCGGCGACTGCAAATTGTCCGCCCATTTGAAATCGAAATTCACCCGGCTTCCACCCGCCGCCAAACCGAGGGCCGCACGCGGAATGGCCAGTTGCAGTTCGTTCCCATGCACGCGAAATTCCACCGGCGTCACTTTCTGCCACTGCCAGCCGCCGTTATTTTTCTCCAGCCAAAATATCCCATCCGCATCCGCGCTGCGGTTCACAATGAAATCATAGCCGCACCATCCGGTCGCGGCATTCTGGTCGGCATCAATGAACAGCCACATCCAATGGGGATCTTTGGGCGAGGTGATGGCTTGGGCGGTGCGGGCGTAGAAATACAGTTCCTTCGCATCGCGCGCCACTTTGAGCAGCATAAAATCATTCCGCCCGGTGTTGTTGGTATAGGCCATCCCGCCCGTGCCCGCAAAAGCGCGCGGAGCCGCGTCGCCGGATGCGTCGGCAAATTCTGGCAGCACGTCTTGCCATTGTTTGAAATCGCCCTTGAGGGATATTGTTTTCGGCGCCGAAGCCTTCGGCAACGCTGGCACGCCTTTGTAACGGCGCACGTTGGCGATGAGCTGCCAGTAATAATTGTCGCCATGCCCGCCCTTCATCGGCTCGATGTCGCGGCTGAATTCCTCATTGTATTGATCCACAAATAAAATGGGTTCGCCGGGACGAATCCAGCGGCCGGCCACCCATTCGTTCCAACCCGTGATCATCACAAACGGCGGATCCAAGGCCAGCGCCCGCCGCCACTGTTCCTGAAAATTGCCACCGCGATCCACCGAGCCGGGAGCGATATTTTGTTTGCCGTCATGATAACTGCGGCCGCGCGCGTGGCCGGAACTCATGTTCTCCACCTGGCCATTGTCGGCATTGAGATTTTGCGCGACGGACACATTCACCTGCTCCTGCCGCGCGGGGTCATCCGTGTAACCGTAAGGCTGCTGATAAGTCGCCTCCCAATGCCAGGCGTTCAGCG
>VFSW01013881.1_pt1 | contig 11173 bp, 12 predicted proteins | sample 5358111 | NCBI WGS metagenome assembly VFSW01 (sample SAMN11554181, study PRJNA540505) | mine drainage metagenome | isolation source: sediment from site ElyBrook_90M | place: USA: Ely Copper Mine, Vershire, VT | collected 2017
GGATTAGCGGGGTCGGACCACCATAACTGTTTGATGAATTTGGTGAACCTGTAAAAATAGCAGCCGGATAGACGCTTAAACAGTCATTTTCGCACCCCAAAGCCGTGTTCCAGGAAGGGAACGATGCTACGCGTCAACCGCTATTTCATTCCGGGCCATGTCTGGCATGTCACCCACCGCTGCCATCGTTGGAGTTTCGGCTCAAGTTCGCCCGTGGCCGGGAACCCGATTTTCTTGATGAATCAGTATAGGTTTTGATCGCTTATACTGATCCGAATCCCGCTAATCCCAAACGCCGCGAAGCCCTGGAATATCCCATGAATTCAAAGAACCGTGATCTTGAATCACAGGAACAGCATCACCAGGAACAAGTCGAGGAGGAACTATGTGTCCATATCTTCACGGTGTCCGCGGGGCTTGTGGGCGTATGCCTGACGGTGCTGAGCCTGTTCCGGGTGATCTTCAGGCTGAGCAAGGTACATGAAATTTCGGACGGCCTCATAGCCTTCGATGCTCTGGGATTCCTGGCGGCCTGCGTGTTCGCTTATCTGGGTTTGCGTGCCAGGAACAAGTCCCGTCGCCGGGTGTTACAACTGTTTGCGGATGTAGCGTTCTTGACGTCGCTGAGTTTTATGGTGGTGGTGGGTTGCCTCATCGCCTATGAATTCATCTAAGCGCTGGAGACTAGGTGTTTTGCCATTTGGCGTGTTTCGTTCAGGATGACATTATGCTGGGAGCGCCTGAAATCCGGAAACGGATCGAAGTGGACTGATTGAGGTGACTTGGGACGACACTGGATGTCACCAGCACTAATCATGCCTTACCGCCCCGCAAGGCGCCGAGTCGCCGAAGGAGTGACCTCTTCACGACATCCAGCACCAACATCATGGCGATGGTCGCCACCAATAAAGCCAGCACCATTATGATTGGCACGGGCGCCATCAGGATTCCGAAGACCGCCAGGGCCGACACGGCAAGCACATCGCCGATGGTGGCCCAGAATAGAAACGAACCGGGTCTGGACTTCCAGAACGCACCGGTTTCACGCACCAGATACACCGTGGACAAACCGCTGAACACCAGCGCCAGAAACACCAGGGTTTGCGTGGCCGGCAACGACAGAAAATGCCGGCCGACATAGAAAACCGCAAAGCAGTACAACAGCCAGGAGACCGCGATTACCGCGGAGGATCCCATCAGCACGCGGATATTCCAGCGATCCGGGTGCGGTGAGGGCGTAACGCGAAAAGTTTTTACTGAGCCATCAGTTCAACGGTGGATTCCAGTAGAGATGCGCGCCTTCACGGGCGTATCGCAATACCGAGGACCTGGCGATTCTGCGCATCTGTCACCGGCAATTCGCCGGCTGGCTCGGCATTGAGCCGAGCCAGGACGTCGCTCTCGCTTAGCGACGGAGTAAGTGACTGCACTGGCTCCATCAGATCGGCTGCGGCTGCGGTAGATAGAACGGGTGGCAGCGCGTCTGGATGAAGGATATTGGCCAAACGTATCCGGCCCACCAGACTCCCGTTTTCATCTAGCACGTAAACGGGTCGCGGATGGTTCGCTGTCACCAGCAGGCGTTCCAGCACCTCTGTATAACTAGCCGAAATCGAGATTGTCGCGACGTCTTTTGAAACGAGATGATGATAGGGGATATCGGCGTCCGCCAAGGCCGCTTGCCGGACCACATGGACCCGTCCGGAATAGATCGACCGCCGATCGATCAATCGCGCTGTCACTGCGGCACCGGCGACCGAGAACAGGATGGGCACCATGATCGTCATGACGTGATGGGTCAATTCCAGCACCAGCACGATCGCGGCCAATGGTGCCTGCATGGCCGCCGCCAGAACCGCGGCGGCTCCGATGACGGCGTAGCTGCCGGACGTGGCTCCGGGCCAGAAAAACGACCATCCATGGCCAAAAAATCCACCCAGAACGGTGCCGAAGGTCACGGTCGGTGTAAATAAACCCCCGGGCGCGCCGCTGCCGAGGCAAGCCGCAGTCGCCAACGGTTTCAGGAAAATCAAGGCGAACAGAAGCGGGAGGCTGATCTGACCGACCAAGCCGAGCTGGGTGGCGTCCTTGCCGTTACCAAGAAGCTGGGGATAAAGAATCGAAACCAGACCGAGCATCGCGAATATCAGGATCGGCATTGCCAGCATGATCCCGCGCTTGGGTTTCATACCATCGGCCAAGATTACCAGCCTTACGAAGAAAACCGATGCAACACCGGCAATGGGTCCGAAGCCGATCGACCAGATCAACTGGGTGGTGGTGATGGCATAAGACGGGATTTGGTAGGTCGGCGTGTTGGGCAGCATCAGCCAAGCGACGGCCGTGGCGATGAATGAGGTCGCCAAGGCAGGTGGAATCAGCGGCAAGGCAACGCTGCCAAGCAGCACTTCCAATGCGAAGAGTGCTCCGCCAAGCGGTACGTTATACACCGCAGCCATTCCCGCCCCCGCACCGCACGCGACGAGCAGCCGTGTTTCTGCGGGAGATAGTCCCGCCCAGCCGGACAGTTTGCTTGCGATGGCGGCCCCGGTCTCCTTGGGTGCTCCCTCACGGCCCAGCGACGCCCCCATCGCGACGATCACGATGGAGAGCAGTGCCTGCGCGATTGTTTTGCCGCTGGCCATGCGTCCGGATCGGAACCAGATTGATTCATTCAATCCGCCAGCCTTACCGCCGCGACTACGTCGTAATATCCAGACACCCAACGCGGCGATTACCCCCGCAGAGGACACCACAACGGCCCGGCGCAACGGCGTTGCGTGTTCGACCGCAGTTAGGAAATTCCCGGCATGATAGGAATAGAAAAGATGCTGCACCACGCGCAGAAGCTTCATCAGAAGACCGGCACCTATCCCAGCCCCGATTCCCGTCAGTAAGACGAGCCCCCAGAAACGAAGGGAGAAATTGAGCGGAGGATGGTTCGAGGAATCGTTCGGCTGTGGCGAAGGAAAATTCATGCCGGGTGGGGTCTTATCATTCAATGTTAGATATCCAGGCAACTATGCTACGGACTGCCATAACCATTGCCGAATTATACGTTTACGACAAAAGCAGCAGCAGCGCGACAGCAAGCAGACTGACGACCAGCGAAACGTCGAACATGCGAATTCGGTCGCCCTGAAGGTAAGTGATAGAAATATACTCGCCCGCTATCGTAGTAATCAAACGTCAAACCCAACTTTGACATCGGTCTCAGGTAAGTAGTTGAATTCACTTGACGAATCGGCATAGATTTAGCGCCGTGGCACTACGGCGCGGCTGTTGCAGACGGCGTGGGATGGTAGGGCTGGGATGTCGGCCTGATCCCTAGACGCACATGGGCAGAGTTTATGGCGAGGAAGGAGCATAACTCATGGCCGCGGATCACAGCATCGGGTGAGTGATGGATTGACCGGGTTTGCATCAGCACCTTCGCCGTATGGAACCGGCGCACGGCCACTCGCTGATCGCGATAACAGCTTTCGCCGCGGCTCGTCCACCTCGTATAGCGCGAACTTAATGATCGAGGAGCCGCCCTTCATTATCAGGACGCATGTGTTAGCAGGGTCAGAGCCCGCTTGCATACGTTCTCCACGGTAAAACCTTATTCATGCATCACCACCTCGCGCGGTGCTCAAGCGCTGGAGGAGGGTCCTCTTTACGACAACCAGCACCAACATCATGGCGATATCAACATTCCAAAGACCGCGAAGACCGACGCGGCAATCACATCACCAAAGGTGGCCCAGAGTAAAAACGAGCCCGGTATCCTGTCCGCTGTTAAAGCGGTAGAGAATGATCGGCAACTTCCGGGACCACGCCGCCAATGAGCGAATTTAATCTTGCATGGATTCGTACGGCGGTAGCACTGATGGCATAGATGCACAGAAGTCTAGTGTGGGAAGACGTATTCGAGAGAAAACATTATCTGGTTGCTGTGATAGCTGAATTGTGGAATATTCGATCGATTGTCCGTAAAACTGCCATCGAGGCGCAGCGACCAGTGTTTCGAGAATGAATAGCTCATGCCAATTGCGGTGTTCCACCAGTTCTCTTCTCGGAAAATATCGGTGCTCGTTGTTCCCTGCAGCACTGTATTGGCGCCTTGATAGTGGCTGTGCTGGTAATCGGTCTCCAGAAATAACCTGGTAGCATCGCTCAGGTGCCAATTGAACAGTGCATACAAGCCGTTGTCTGTGGGTGAAACGCTTAAAAACTGCGAGGCAGAGTTGAAATTATTGCGCTCGTTGAAATCGAAACTGTAGCCCAAGGTGATATCTGTGCTCGCTATTTTCAGCGTCTCCTCGATGCCGAGAGACTGGTGCCATCCAGTAAGGTAATCGTAACCACTGCCACCGCGCACGCGAGTGTAGCGATAGAAGACGTGCAGGCTGCTGCCGGAGGCGGACTCCAATCTGGAATCGGCACTGAGGGTGGCGAGCGTTTCAAAATTCGCATTGCCAAGGCTTAAATCACCGGCATAGAAGCCCAACCTATGGCTCCAGCTTCCTGAACTCCAGCGGTACTGTCCGCCCAGATGCAGGTAGGACTGGTTAAACTGGCTGACCGCGGGATAGTCAATGCGATAAAATGTTCCCACGGCCTGCCATCCTTGACGGTTGTCACCGTTGAGCTGGCCGATCGCTCCCGCGAGCAGCGAATACACATCGGATCCCCGGTGCGCGGGCGTCAACACCGTGCTCTCGGAAGTGAGCGTCACGTTGCTGTTGTAGCCGACGTCTGCGTCTGCGAAAGCAGTCCAGTGCAGACCTTGGGTTGGCGCCGCGCCAAGCGTGTGGAGGGCCACTAAAGCCAGTGTGCGCAACGCGGGTTCCCGCGCGCTGGCGTAGGCCTCAGTGAATTCCGCGCGCGCGCGCGGTTTATTATGCTGCCGCATCGCTATCAGGCCAAGATTGTAATGGCTTACGGCGGTGAGCGTGGGTATGCCGGCAAGCAGCGTGAACTCATGGCGTGCTTCGGCGTAGCGGCCGAGGCGGTAGTAGGTGACCCCGAGATCGTAGCCGAGTTGTGGAGCTTTAATTCCGGCGCGACGCGCTTCGAGGAAATCGGCAAGTGCCCGGAAATAATTCCCCATACGGAATGCCGCGGTGCCGTTGCCGAATGCCTGGATGCCGGAAACGGGGGGGCGCGCTCTGGCCGTCGCGAGCATGCAGCCAAACAGCACCCCAGCAGCTAACATCGAGATGCGCTTCGCGTTCACGCGACTTCCTGGGTTGGAATTCCGGGGCAACAACGCGGTGAGAAAGCGCAGGGGACCACCGCATGGCGATTGTAGCCGTTGGCAGCCGATTATTCATTATTCGCCGGTTTGCACACGCACGCAGTGTCCCCGCGCAATGCTCCGCCGCAGGAGAGCCGTTCGCTGCTAACGGGACTGAAATCTGTAGCTCATCGCAAGAAATACGGTCAGCGTATCGGACCGGTCCACGATCGGGCTATTCTGGATGGAGCGCGCAAAATGCAGGTATTTCAAACCGCCCAGGAATTGCCAGCGCTTGCCCATCGGCACCAGCAGGTTTAACTGCACAAAGGGGTTGGTGGCGCGGCCGGGAGAGTATGCGGGGCGCCCCGGGATCGCTTCAGCCTGACTCACCCCGTAGTAGTAATTGGTAAGCGGAGAGTTTTCCCAGGCAAGGCCGACGCCGGGCGCCAGGGTCCAGCCCGGCATGCGGATCGGATAGCGATAGTCCAGGTCCGCCTCTATGCCGTTGTAACGATGCAGCAGATCGGTGTAGACGCCGGCGTCGAGGCGTCCCCAGTCGCCGAACAGGCTCAGGCGCCCCCCGCCATCAATGGACCACTTGCGGCTCTGGATGCCGGCCAGCTGCGATGATTCGCTGGCACTCAGGCGGTTGATGCGCGGCTTGGCAAGAATTGCAAAGCTGTAATACCGGCCGTTGAACGGCACATACCCGACGCTGGCACCGGCAAAGAAGAAGCGATCATGGTGGTAGAAGATCAGAGGTAACGCGGTCACCTGGTTACTGACCCCGATATAACCGGGTTCACTGATGGCCACCCCCAGACCGAGGGACCAGCCAGATCCTCTATTCAGAGAAGCTTCCGAAATAATCTGATCCTCGGGGTTGGTCGAATTCCGGGAGTTGTAAGCAGCGGTGGAATCCGCCGCGAATGCCACGGCTGGCAGCGTGAACGCGAGCGCAACGCTGATTCCGAATAGCATCCACAGGTAGTGGCCGCATGCCAAGCGCCAACGAATGTCGCGTGCAACACGAATACGATTCATGCCGGGTTTCTCCAAAAAGGTTCCCTCACCTAGAAACGGTAACGCAAATTCAAATAAAGACCGTGCTCTGTCAACTGAATATAGTTCCCATCTTCTGCGCTTTGCTCGTGCTGCATGAAATAGCGGCTATACCAGCCGAGACCAAAGCGCATGCCATTCTCCCAGTGGTAGGCGACTCCAAGCTGCGCCTCCTGATTTGTTTGGGTCACGTACACCTTTCCGCCTTCATTGCGCAGACTGTAAAGGCGTGGCAGATGACCGCCGAGAAAATCGGCTTCCACCTCCCAGGATGCCAGCAAGGGATAGCGAAAATGCAAGCCCAGCTGCGGTACCGGCAGTTCCTGGGTAATGAAGTCCTCGGACGTGCGGCTGCCACTTAACTCCGATAGGTTTGCCGCGCCGGCTGGATGGCCCTGCAAACTATAGGTGAGCCCCACATAAGTGAAGCCGATTTCGCCGTCAAGCCGGGTACCCGTGGCGCTGCTCAAGAGTCGCTGGCGGTAAAGCGTTGTCAATTGCCAGTTGCTCAGCCAACTGGCGTTAGTGGTCAAAGGGTTGTTGGCGGCAAGTTGAACGCCATTGAAGTAAACGGGCGTCGGGCGCAGGGTTTCACCGTAAATACGGGAAAAATCCACATTAAAAAGCAGTGCGCGACCGCGATCGAGCTTGTCAACTGCATCGAAGCTTAGATGTTGGACGTAGTCAATGCCAAGAGCCGGTCCGAGTGGCAAGGCGGTACCTGAGACATTATTTTCGCGCACTTGAATGAATCCGCCAGGAACGCCGCGGGCCAAGTTGATTTGCAACTGCCAGGGCGCGGCGCCCGCGGGAAATGACACCGCCGTCAATACCAGAGCTGCAATACAAGCGGATATATTGAAAAATTCGGCCGCGCCTGTTTTCACGAAGTGCCGTATGCTTGGGCCTGGATCAGGGATTTTTTTTGACGGTAAGTTTTTCGCGGATTTCACTGTCGATATTATCCAGCAGGGCGAAACGCCTCAAATACTGGGCCCGCTTGCGGGATGGGATCGTGTGAAGGGAGCGGCGTGTGTTGGTTGGCGGCAACAAGAAAAAGCCGTTGGTTTCCGGCCGCCCTCCGACATCATTCCAGAGCTCGTCATAGGATGATTTCATCATGCTGATGCGGTCCTGATAGCGATGCCGCATAAAGCAATGGACTGAATTACGAATGGCATAAATCCTGGTGATGCCCCAGGCGGCGGCCACTTCACGCAATATGTACACCAGAAGATGCTTGGGGCGCAGGCCGTGGAATACCCGGGTCGCATGCTTGGTGTCCTCTTTGCTTTCCGGTGTGCGTCCACCCTGCACGCCGCCAATGAATATCTCCCACCCGGATGCGCCGAACCGGATCACAAACGTCAGCGACGCGATCCATTCATGCTCCTTGATAGTGTTCACCGATTCGGGCCGGCCGAGGGAAAGCGTAAGCTCGCCTTCCTGCTGCATATGCTTGCTGTAGGTAAAATTGATGATCAGCGGTTCACGCAAATCGCCCAGCGAATGTTGGTTGAGTATGAACGGCTCGTTATTCAGGATGGCACTTACCAGCTCGGCTGGCGTATAGCACCGCAGGAAATGGTAATGCTCGCGCAGCACGCGATGGCATTCGGCACTGGTCAGGTCCTTATGCAGATATGGGCGCAGGGGCTTCTCATACAGGCGCGGACAATAACGCGTAATGGCATCGAACGGTGAGGTTTTAAGAAACCCATACCAACTCCGCCAGGTGGAAAAATCAGATAGCGCGCGGAATACAAACCGCACGCGTTTGGCGTGCCTATGCTTGTTGGCGGATGGATAGATGACGAAGGCGATACGCCATACGTCCTTCAGTTTGCGCCAGCGGGAAGCGATGCTGGTGCTGGCCGGCACCCTTGTGGACAGCGATTCCTGTATCACATCCGCATCATGCATCGCACGTTCGCCTATCATAGTTATCGTTCCCTCTCGTATGGCTAAGGCCGCATGCACAGTAGGCAAATCAGCAAATTGTTCAGCGGCGCTAGTGGCGCAACTGGAATACCAGCAAGGCCTGACACGCGCAGGCTAAAGCCGGAATTCACGGCGCGCAGCCCTAGAAACTCGTGTGCCAACCCAGCATCATACCGTGGGGCATGACACTCAGGAAGAACGGTATGTTGCGGTTGTGGGCAAAGACGCCGAAGGCGGTACCGAGTGCCCAACCGGAGAGCACATCGGTCTGCCAATGCCCCTGGGTTTTCATGCGTGCAAGGGCGTCATAGAGCGGCAATGCTTCGAGGCCCCACACCCAGGGATCCTGCTGGTGATATTCGAGGATAAATGGCGTCACGAAGCTGGCTTGCAGCGTCACTTCGCCGCTCGGAAAGCTCTGGCAGCAACTGCCCTGGAACCAGTGGTTGGGGCTCGCCGACTGATACGGTCGCGCACGACTGAAGCCGTACTTGAGAGCCTGGACGGTAAGCGCCGAGAAAGTGGAAGCATCTATACTTTGCCAAAAGGTCCGGCCGATGCGGCTCTCGCCACCGTACCACAGCGCCCCGCCAATCTCGGTGAGGATCACCCCGTATTCGAGATCAAGCTGGTTGCTGCGTTTCCATATCCCCGAGTTATCGTCGGGCAAGCGGTGGTCAATGCCGATCAGACCGCCCACCCCCACAATCAGTGGAATCGCTCCGAGCAAATAGTAGCCCGCCCGATCGCTGGGACCCGACGAGATACCTGTATTGTCTGCTGGTTGAGACGCAGTCCAGCCGTCCTGACTGGAATCCGCGTCGGGCGCGTCTATATCCGCGAGGTCCGCGAGCGCGCAGCGTGTCTTCATGCAGAAGCTGTTAGAAGTTTCTGCGACTGACAATGGCACGGTGCCCCTGAGACTGGGTGGCATTACCCTGCTGGTGCAGCTTTCAATCTCTAAGCTGAGCGAGCAGATACCCGGATCGTTTGCCGGGCGGGTTAGCCGCGGGGTTTGAGTGGCCTGCACGCGGGTGGTGCAGACCAGGGTTACAAAGCCGGCGCAGACGAGAACGTGGAATACTTTCATCTTGTCTTCTCGCTTGTTGGGAATTTGATCGGATAGCGGAATGAAATCATCCGAATGGAGGTGTATCGTTGTCCGGTGCGCTCGAATTGTTGCGATCTTTGCGTGCTTCTTTTGCTGCTTCTGCCGCTTCACGGCGCGCCTCAGCAGTTTGGCGCAAGACCAGCGCGCGCGCGTTCTCGACCGATTGAACGCCGGATTGGACCGGCTGGTGCGCAGGGGTGTGTGGAATCGAACGCACTTTCGATGCGGGTTTGAGCAACTCTGCCGCCGGGGTGTTCACGGGTATGCTGATGGTTTGCACCACGGTTTTTTCAATATCGGCGTTGAGTGGCACCACATTCATGGTGACATCGAGGGTCGGCTTCGGGGGCGGCGCCGGCGGTGCCGAGCCGTTTCCGGCATGCGCAGGCGCTGCCGCGACTAACAGGAGCGTTGCGACCAAAGTTATCAAACCATAATGAAACATATATACATCCCCCTGCGTCAGGATCGCCAATTGAACGCCTGAGTAAGTCCGCGCCACAGCCGGCTTGCGAACGGCGCGGGCTCTTCTGCCAACACCGGCACGCTGAAAGTCCGGCGTTCTGTACCCCGACTCAGTTCGGCTGTCATCAGGCCATCGGTACCCGCGTGCGCGATGACAGGAAGTTTCAGAAGATTCTGACCCTTGCGCAGTTCACCCATCCAACTCAGATGATGCACACCCGGCTGACCCGCCACTTGCATGCCCGCCGGCAAGTCAACGGTGAAGCGCACATTCTTGAGGGTGGAACCTGCGTCGAAAGCTACCCCGACAGTGGTCGGACGCTCGCTTTGCAGAATGAGTCGGCCGCCGCGTAACGTATAGTCGGGTATTGGAGTTATCTGCTCATTGAGCGTAAAGCCGAGAATAAGACTGAGCATCAATGCCGCGGCGAGTCCAGCGAACGCGGCGGTATGCCGACGCCGCCGTTGGGCATCAGCCGCGAACACGCGAGCGAGGATACGGTCTGCGACCCCTTCAGGCAAAACCGGAGCTGGACTGGTCATAAGCGTTGTACTGAGCAGCCGTTTCATCTGCCAGGCCTTGTTGCAGGCAGAGCAAGTCTCAAGATGCAGCTTTACTTCCGCCATGGTCGCATCCGGAATGTCCGAGGCAGGGACATCGAGTAGTGCTTGTGGGATTTCGCAGTTCATGTTGCTTTCATCTCATTGAATAACACGCGGAATTCCCCGGTAGGGTTCCCCTGAGTCAGGAATATCTGTCGCAGATGCCGCCGGCCGCGGAACAATCGGGATTTGACGGTGCCGAGCGGCAGGTCCAGCATCACGGTGAGCTCGCCGACGGTATGGCCCACCATATCGTGCAATATCAGAATAGCGCGCTGGTCATGCGGCAAGGTGCCGAGCGCCGCACTGATTTGCCTTTGCAAAATCTCCGAATGGGCCTGGCGTTCCGGATCAGCAATCCCCAAGTCCGCTTCACCCAAAAGATCATCCCAACTTAAGTTGTGGCGGTTGCTGAGCGGCTTGTGGCGCGTGCGTCGCCACCGATCCACAAACAGGTTATGCAGCGAACGTGTTAGCCAAGTATGTGGATTATCGAGCTTTTCCCAGGTTGCCGGTTTTTGATACAAGCGCAACAGCAATTCCTGCACCAAATCCTCCGCATCCTGCGGGTGCCCCGTGAAACGCCAAGCGGTGCGGTAGAGCATCTCCAGGTGGGGGGTTATCCAGGCCGTGAACTCGGTTTGGCGCCGCGCCAGGGCGTTGCGAGTGGGCCGGAATGGCAGGATGGATGGCATGGTTTCTAACACGCAACCGGGCTGGATAAGGGTTCCACCCGCGATTATCGTTCTTTTTTTTGGAACCCGCTG
>VFSW01013882.1_pt1 | contig 11173 bp, 13 predicted proteins | sample 5358111 | NCBI WGS metagenome assembly VFSW01 (sample SAMN11554181, study PRJNA540505) | mine drainage metagenome | isolation source: sediment from site ElyBrook_90M | place: USA: Ely Copper Mine, Vershire, VT | collected 2017
TACCGGGACAGAATCGCTCAACCGCGCTGCCCCCGCCCGATATCGAACGTTCCTCTGGAAACGGTTCGTCCTTCGAGGGACCGCCCGAGCCTACCTGCTCGATGGGACGGACCTGGGTCCCCTCATCCCACCGGGGTCGGCGGCGCCCGGCTCCCGACAAGGCTCCGGAGCACCTCCGGGTCCGTGACCGGTGGGGCACAGCGCGTACCCCAGCAGACCAGGGCGCGGGGGGCGTCCGATCGGTGGGCCGCAGCAGCCAACTCCTCGGGGAGCGAGAACGGGGCCGTGGGCGTGCCCCGGAACGCCCAGACATTGGGGTGCCACGCCATGCGGGCAGATTCCCACAAGGCGTTCGCTTCCGGACCGTGGCCTTGTACGACGACCCGGACCGGGTCGGTCTCGGCGATGCCGGCCGCGAGCGCCATGCCCGCGCCGAACAGTCCGGCTCTTTCGAGCCGAGAAATGCAGATTCCGATCAGCTGCCGCGCTTCGCCGCGCCACCGCTCGTCCCCGGTGAGGGAGGCGAGGCGGAGCAGGCCGAGCGCCACGGCCGAGTTGGCCGAGAGATGAGGCATGTCCTCAATTGGGAAGGCGGGCTCCCCGACCGCTCCGATCGCCGGCCCGTCGTAGAGGTCCGGCGCGATGTCCCTCAACGGCATCCCCTCCACCCGGAACTTCGTCCGGATCAGCTCATACAACTCGACTGCACGGGCAAGGTACCGGGGATCCACAGTGTGGCCCGCGAGTTCGACCAACGCCCACGCAAAGTCGGCCTGGTCCTCGAGGTGGCCGAATCCGTGGGCTCCCGAACGGCTCAACTGATGCGCCACGCCGCGGTCGGCGGAGAAGCCCTCCGCGAGGAATCGGTCGGCAGCGAGTCGCGCGGTGGTGAGCAGCGCCGGAGCGTTGAGGGCGGCCGACGCGGCCGTCAAGGCCCGGATGAACCCCCCGTTGAGACTCGCGTACAGCGCCGGGTCGACCACCGGCCGGGGTCGCCGGAGCCGGGCCGTTCCGAGCTTTCGTATCGCCTCCTCTAGCGCCGCGCGGGCCGGTGCGGGTGCGAGCCCAGTACCCTCGGCAGCCTCCTCGAGAGACATCAGCCGGAAAAGCACGTTGCGGTCCGGGTCGTGTGGCATGCGACCTTCACTTCCCACGCCGAAGTACCGCGTGACGAGACGCAACTCCTCGGCGTCGAGGACGGCCTTGAGCTCCGGCCGGCTCCATGTGAAGTAGCCGCCGTCGTCGCCCGGCGCGTTGTCGGCATCCTGGCTGGCACCGAACCCGCCCTTCGGATCGGCCAGCGTCGACACGATCCATCCGACGGTCCCCCGGATCACGTCGCGGAAGCGCTCCTCGCGAAAGCGTCGGTAGCCTTCGGAGTACGCCGACAGCAGGGCGGCGTTGTCGATGCTCATCTTCTCAAAGTGGGGGATGTGCCAGCCCTCGTCGACGGAGTACCGGTGGAAGCCGCCGCCGATGTGGTCATACACGCCGCCGTCGGCCATCCGCGAGAGGGTGAAACGCGCCCGCTCCGCCGAAGCGTCGGAGTCGGTCGAGAACGAGTCCCAGAGGAGGAACGAAAGGGCTGTCGGGTGAGGGAACTTGGGGGCCATGCCGAAGCCGCCGTGGACCGGATCATAGGACGAGAGCACCGAGGTTCGCACCGACGCGACGAAGCCGGAGCTGGACAGCGCGACCTGGCGTCCGGTCCCGTGGTGCTCGTGGGTCAGCGCGGTAGCCAAGGCCTGTGTGTTCTCCCGGACCTTCTCGGGCTCTTCCCGCCACAACCTGGAGATCTCGAGCAACACCCGGCGGAACCCGGGCCTTCCCAAGCCCTCTTGGGGCGGGAAGTAGGTGCCGCCAAAGAAGGTCTCCCCCTTGGGCGTGAGAAACGCGGTGAGCGGCCACCCGCCTTCGCCGGTCAGCGCGTTGACCTGCCGCTGATACCGTCGGTCCACTTCGGGATTCGCGTCCCGGTCGACCTTCACTGCGACGAAGTGTTGACCAATGAGACCCGCGACCGTGTCATCGGCGTACGTGCCCTCGTCCATGACGTGGCACCAATGACACCAGACCGCACCGATGTCGCGCAGCACCGGGCGATTGAGTCGCCGGGCCGCTTCGAACGCCTCCTCGCCCCAAGGGTACCAGTCGATCGCCTGCTCGCGGGCCCCCCTCAAGTAGGCCGAGCCCGACTCCGCGAGGCGCCAGGCGCCCGTGCGCCCGGACGGCTCCTTCGACGTCGGCGCCACGAGCCGTTGACATCGTGAAGGGCATTAGACGCCTCCGTGTTTGCTCGCCGGAGCGTCGCGATAACGCTCCCTTCGGGTATCACTTATAAACCCCCCATTGGTGGCCCCGCAGCCGAGGCACCACTTCATGGAGATGCAGCCGGGCCAGATGGCCTACGACCGGGCGATCACGGTGTTCTCCCCCGATGGCCGGCTCTTCCAGGTCGAGTACGCCCGAGAGGCGGTACGCCGCGGCGCGACCACGGCCGGCGTGATTTTCAAGAACGGCCTCGTTCTCGTGGCCGACCGGCGCATCCCCAACCCGAAGCTGGCCGAGCCCACCAGCCTCGAGAAGGTGCACCAGATCGACGAGCATGTCGCATGCTCCACGGCCGGGCTCGTGGCCGATGCTCGAGTCCTGGTCGACTACGCCCGTCTGACGGCCCAGATCAATCGCGTAACTTACGCGGAACCCATGCCGCTCGAGCTCCTGGTCCGGCGCATCTGCGACTACAAACAGCAGTACACCCAGTTCGGCGGCGTCCGTCCATTCGGGACGGCCCTGCTCGTCGGGGGGTACGACGATGTCGGGTTTCACCTCTTCGAGACCGAACCATCGGGCTCGCTGACCAGCTTCAGCGCGACGGCGACTGGCGGGAACAAGGGCCCGGCGATGGAACTATTCGAGCAGAAGTACCGGGATGGGATGGACGGGGAAGAGGCCATCCTCCTCGCGCTCGAGGGCCTCCGGCAATCACTGGACGAAGGCGCGAACATGACCCAGGTCGAGGTCTGCACCCTCGTCGAAGGCAAGGGATTCACCCGTCTGACGGCCGAGGAAATCCAGAAGTACGCTGCGCGACTCCCGGCACCGTCGGGTAGCGGCAAATCGGGCCGTTCCTAGTCCGAACCGCGACCCGGCAGCAACGAGCCGGAGAGAGACCCTATGTCCAAAGATGCGGGACGAGACCGACCGGCACGGCGGGCCCCTGATGACGCCGTCGTGGCTCGGTGGGAGCACGAGGGCTCGCGGTTCGAGGTCCTGGTCGACCCGATAGCGGTTCAGGAGATCCGCGACGGTAAGACGATCGACCTCCGCGACCGGCTGTCGAGCGAACATGTGTACAAGGACGCCCGGAAGGGCGACAAGATCTCCGAGGAGCACCTCCAGAAGATATTCCATACGTCGGACTACCTCGAGATCGCACGACAGATCATCCAAAAGGGCGAGGTCCAGATCACCACCGAACAGCGCCACCAGCTCCAGGCTGCGAAGCACCGCCAGATCGTGGCGACCATCGCCCGCAACGCGATGAATCCCCAGACGGGGGCTCCGCATCCCTCGGCTCGGATCGAGGCCGCGATGGAGGAGGCCAAGGTCCACGTGGACCCGTTCCGGTCGGCCGACGTCCAGATCCAGGAGATCCTCGCGAAGCTGCGCCCCCTGCTCCCGATCCGCTTTGACACCGTCCGCATGAAGCTCCGCGTTCCGGGACAGCACTATCCTCGCGTCATCGGGGATCTCAAGGGGATGGGCAAACTGTCCGAGGAGGCCTGGGGGAGCGACGGGAGCTGGACCGCGGTGCTCGAGATTCCCGCCGGCGTGCAGACCGAGCTGCTTGAGAAGCTCAACGCGCGGACGAAAGGCTCTGCCGAAGCCGCTCGCGTTAAATAGCGACCTCCGGTCGGACGCTCCGGTGACAGGAACGCAATGGGCAACGGTCAAGGGCCGCGCCATCGTGGGCGCGACCGCGGAGGGAAACCTCCGCACAGCGAACCGAAGGTTCTAGTTCTTCCGGGCGACCAGATCCCCGACCGGGGTCTCCAGCCGGGGTCCGGGACCTACCGCATCGGGAAACGCCTCTTCGCGAGCGTAATGGGCTATGCGACGTGGCGGGAGCCCTTCGTCCAGGTCGTGGCGTTTGCGGGCCGCTACGTCCCCAAGCCGCGCGATGTCATCGTCGGCGTAGTTCAGGATGTCCAGAAGACCTTCTACCTCCTCGATATCGACGCTTCTCGGTGGGCCCCGCTTCACACGAGCGGCACCCCCTGGGAACCCGGCCCCGGCGAGCTCGACCAGTACCTTCGGATCGGGGACGCCGTCCTCGTCGCCGTGGAGAACCTAGACGCGACCGGGAAGATCGGCGTTACCATGAAGGGCGACGACCTCGGCAAGCTGAGCGGAGGGACGCTCCTCGCCGTTTCACCCGCCAAGATCCCCCGCGTGATCGGCAAGGGCGGTTCGATGATCCACACGATCACACGACTTACCGGCACCCGGGTGGCCGTCGGCCAGAACGGCCGTATCTGGGTCGAGGGTCCGCCCGACGGGATCCACCGGGTGCGGGAGTGCCTCCGGATGATCGAGGAGGAAGGGCAACGGTCCGGCCTCACCGAGCGCATCGAGGGGTTCCTCGAGATGACCGGTCCGACGGACGACACCGGTCCCCGGCCCCAGGGGTCCGGTTCCGCCGACCGCGTTCGATCGGACCGGTACGACGGAGGGTCGTCCCCGCCCGAGGACGATCCGGCGGCGACCCCGCCACGACCGGACATTCCACCCAACGAAACAAACGAAGGAGAAGGACCATGGGAAGCGTAGGAGCCAAAGAAGTCCCCGAGCTGCTCACCGCCGACGGCCGTCGCATCGACGGGCGCCGGCTCGACGAGCTACGATCGATCTCGATGAAGGTCGGACCCCTCACGCGCGCTGACGGCTCGGCGTTCGTGGAGTGGGGAGAGAACAAGGTCATGGCCGCCGTCTATGGACCGCGGGAAGTGCATCCCCGCCACCTGATGCAGACCTCGAAGGCGATCATCCAGTGCCGCTACAACATGGCGGCCTTTTCGGTCGACGAGCGGAAGCGGCCCGGCCAGGACCGCCGGTCTCAGGAGATCTCCAAGGTCATCACCGAGGCGTTCGAGTCCGTCGTCTTCACCGAGGAGTTCCCGAAGACGAGCATCGACATCTACATTGAGGTTCTGCAGGCCAACGCCGGCACCCGGTGCGCCGGGCTCGTCGCCGCCTCGCTCGCCCTCGCTGACGCCGGAATCCCGATGGCCGACCTCGTGGCCTCCGTAGCCGTGGGGAAGATCGCCGGCCGCATCGCCCTCGACCTCAAGAAAGAGGAGGACAACTTCGGCGAGGCCGACATGCCGCTCGCCCTCGTGCCCCAATCCGGACGGCTCGTGCTGATCCAGATGGAGGGACACATGAACCGCGAGGAGCTCCATGAGGCCCTCGACCTCGGCACCAAAGGCTGCCGGGATATCTACGAACGGATGCGGCAGGCGCTGCGTGCGAAGTACGACGTTCCGTCGGGCGCTCCGGCGGAGGGGGCACCGGCATGAGCGAGGTCGTGGGCGCCGAGATCCAGACGACGCACATCCTCGACCTCGCCCGCACCGGGCACCGGATCGACGGCCGCGGAATCGACGAGTGGCGACCGGTGACGGTCGAGCCGGGCTTCGTCAAGAGCGCCGACGGCTCCGCGCTGGTGCACGTCGGGGCCACCGCCGTGCTGTGCGGCGTCAAGCTCGAGATCGGGAAACCGTTCCCGGACACCCCGAACGCCGGCGTGCTCACCACGAACGCCGAGCTCATCGCGCTCTCCTCCCCGACGTTCGAGCCAGGCCCGCCGCAACCGGAGGCTATCGAACTGTCGCGGGTCGTTGACCGCTCCATCCGGGCCGCCGAGACGATCGACCTGGCGAAACTCTGCGTGGCGCCGGCCGAAAAGTGCTGGACCTGCTTCGTCGATATCCACTGTCTCGACCACGCCGGCAACCTGATCGACGCGGCCCAGTTGGCCGCCCTGGGAGCGCTCACGCACGCCACGATGCCGGCCAAGAAGTTCGGCATCGGAGAGCATGACTACCCGCTGGAGGTACGCCACTTCCCGGTCGAATGCACCTTTGTCCGCTTGGGCGACAAGATCGTCGCCGACCCCACGTTCGAGGAAGAGGCCGCCGGACAGGGCCGTCTGACGGTCGCGACCGACGAGCTCGGCAACGTCGTAGCCATGCAAAAGGGTAAAATCGGGGCGTTCTCCCCCGAAGAGGTCGTTGAGACCGTCGAACGGGCGTTCCGGCACGGCGACCGCCTCCGGACCCTCGTGCGCGGGATGTAGGAACGATGCGGCGAACCAAGAAGGTCGGCTCCACGGGCTGGATGGGCCCCCGGTACGGGATTCGGATCCGCCGACGGGTGCTGGAGATCGACCGAGCCCAGCACAAGGCGAGCCCGTGCCCGAAGTGCTCCACGGTCACCCTCTGGCGCGTCGCCTCGGGGATCTACGAGTGCCAGCGCTGCGGGGTCCGAGTCTCCTCCGCCGCCTATGTCTACGTAGCCCCGCCGCCGATTACCCGGCAGGAACGGGGAACCGCCGAGGAAGGGGCCCCGAAGCCCGCCGGGAAGCGGTAGCTGAAGTACCCCCGGAGTAGCAGGTCACCATGTTCCGATGCATCCGTTGCGGGGAAGCGCTGCCGAGCGACGCGAACCTCTTCGGCGTCCGGTGCGACAACTGCGGCGGGAAGATCTTCACGAAGGAGCACCCCAACGTGAAGAAGGTCCTCAAGGCCCGCTGAGAGGCGCCGGGCCTACTCTTTCTTCACCAGGCTCTGGACCTCGATCCAGAGACCGTCCGGGTCCCGGACGTAGCCGCTCCCGTACCGGTCCTGCTCGAGCCACGGTTAGCTCGCCGGTGTCGCGCCGAGCAAGAGGAGGCGCTGGTACGTCGCGGGGGCATCGTCGACCTCGAACCCGAGATGATCCAGCCCCTCCCCCACCGTATACGGAGTGTTGTACGGGGAGTCGGCGGGGTAGAAATTGAGCTCGAGCTGTTGCATCGTGTTCGGGTCTTGGAGCTGGATGAAGAGCCCGCCGTGGCTCATGTGACCCCGGCTCAACTCCTTGAGGCCGAGCCCTTCGGTATAGAACCGGACCGACCGATCGGGGTCCGTGACCCGGATGCCGGAGTAGACGAGCGCCATGGTACGCCCCTACGGGGCCTCCTCCGGGCCGGCGGTCTGGGCGCGGGGGCCCTTCGCGGGGGGCCGGACTGTGAGGCAGTGCTCGGAGTACGGCGCGAGGGCGGTACGGCTACCCGTCTCCGTTCGCCGGATGTCCATCTCGATTCCGGCGAGCGCCCACGGGTCCCGCGCAGGCCCCTGGAGCCGGTCCTTCTCCGACGCGCATGGCAGCGAGGGCGGGATGTCGAGGGAGTCGAAGCGGGTTCGGAACGAGATCTCCCAAAGCGTCATCGGTCCTCCACCGGCCGGGCGGTAGATAGGCGTTGAGCCGTCGTCCTGCGACCGTGCCCCACGGGTCGAAGGGCAGCCTTTCGGCGGCCGGGCGGTAGATAGGCGTTGAGCCGTCGTCCTGCGACCGTGCCCCACGGGTCGAAGGGCAGCCTTTCGGCGGCCGGGCGGGAGAGTAGGCGCGCCAGTGTTCGGAATGCCAGCGCGCCGGATCGCCGAGATGTCCCGATCGGATTGAACCCGGGGGGGCGCGCGCGCTTCGAGCACCCGGGAGAGGGTGCGAGCGCCGTGGTTCCAGGGATCCGGGCCGCCGGGAAGGGTCCTCGCCGGCGCTGGTTTCGATCCCTTCGACTGCACGCGACTCCCCACGACCGGCCGACGGGAACGCCTAAGCTTCCCCGTCGGGTCCGCTCGAGGATGCCGGGACCGACGGTTACCTTCCTCGGAGGGGTCCGGGAGATCGGCGGCAACAAGATCCTGATCGAAGACGGCCCCGAGAGGATCCTGTTCGACTTCGGGCCGTCCTTTTCTCCCCGGTACGACGAGTTCTACCTCAACTATCTCCAACCCCGTTCGACGAGCCCGATCAAGGACCTGCTCGAGTTCGACCTGATCCCTCGAGTTCCGGGACTCTACTCCCGTGACGCTCTCCACGGCGCCGACCTGGAGTACGAGGCCCCCCGGATCGACGCCCTCTTCCTCACCCACGCCCACTTCGACCACGCGGGCTACCTGAAGTACGTCGACCCCGACATCCCCGTCTACCTCGGCGGTGACACGAAGGTGCTCCTGGACGCGATACAAACCTCGGGCACCACGGGATACGGGATGCATCCCTGGAACCTCCTCACCCCCGGCACGCCCGTGCGGCTCGGGAACCTCGAGGTGGTGCCCCATCCGGTCGACCATTCGATCCCGGGCGCGTACGGCTACCTGATCCGAACCTCGTCCGGCACGCTGGCCTACACCGGGGACTTTCGGCAACACGGCCCCCGGGCGGCCCTCACGGACGGCTTCCTCGCGGCGGTCGCGAAGGAGGAGCCGACTGCCTTCATTACGGAAGGGACCCGGGTGGGTCCCGACCCGAGGAAGAACTTCACCGAACGATCCGTCCGGAGCGAGGTGGATCGCGTGCTGGAGGCCACTTCGGACCTCGTGCTCGGCACGTGCTACCCGCGCGACATCGACCGGATCGCCACACTCTATCAGGCGGCGCAGACCGCGGGGCGCTCCTTCGTCGTATCGCTGAAGTCGGCCTACCTTCTCACCGCCGTGGCGGGCCGACCAGGGTTTCCCAAAGTGCCGGTCCCCGGTCAGTCACCGGACCTGCTGGTGTACGGCCGGCCGAAACGTCGGTACTACAAATGGGAAGAACCGTTCCTCGATGGCGCGGTCGACGCCGACTACGTTCGGTCGAACGGAAAACGCCTCTTCCTGATGCTCGAGATGATGCATTTCCCGGAGCTCATCGACCTTCGGCCGCCCAAGGGAAGCCCGTTCGTCTACTCGATGAGCGAACCGTTCTCGGAGGAGGACCTCGAGGCGGAGGTGCTCCAGAACTGGCTCGCCCACTTCGACCTGCGAAAGCACTCCCTTCACGCCTCGGGCCATTGCTCCGGGGCGGAGCTCCTGTCGATCGCGCAGCACCTCCGGCCGACGACGACCTTCCCCATCCATACGGAACACCCCGACGAGTTTCACCCCAAGGGAACGACCGTGATCTCCCCCGAGAAGGGCGTGGCCTACCCCGTCGGCGCCCGGTAGTCCGGCGACGCCCTCCGCGTTAAGCGGGCGTGGCCCTGTCGGGCCTCCCCATGCCCGCCGACCGTCTCCCGACCGGCCTCCCCGCCCTGGACGAGCTCCTCGGCGGAGGGCTCGACACCGATGCCGTGACCGAGGTCTACGGAGAGGGCGGGACCGGCAAGACGATCCTCTGCCTCCAGGTCGCGGCGCGCGTCGCGGTGGAGGGAAAGTGGGTCGTCTACATCGACACGGAAGGCCTCTCGGTCGACAAGCTCGAGGCGATCGCGGGAACGAGGCTCCCCGAGGTGCTCCAGCACCTATTGATCTCCTCTCCGGCCAACCTGGCGGAGCAGAACCGGGCCGTCGACAAGGCGACGAGGCTCGCCCGGGAGAGATCCCGGCCCGTCGGACTTGTCGTCGTCGACTCCGCGACGATGCACTACCGGCTCGAGCTCGGGGGGAAGGAGGAGGAGACCGCGCGGAGAGAGCTTGGGCTCGAGTTGGCCCAACTGGTGTCGACCGCGCTCCAGGTGCCGGTGCCGGTCCTCGTGACGAACCAGGTGTGGCGGAAGGTCGGGGAGGGCACCCTCGAACCCGTCGGCGGGGCGTTCCTCAACCACGCGGCCAAGACGATCCTCCGATTCGACCGTCTCCAGGGGGAGTGGCGCCGGGCGGTGCTGAGGAAGCACCGCGCCCGGCCCGAGGGGGCGGTGGAGTTTCGGATCTCGGAGAAGGGGCTGATCTAGGCGCGCATCGGCTCCGGCCCGGGTTCCAGCTTGGCGCGTCCCTCGTCGAGCAGCCTGCGGAACTGCCCGAGGTCCTGGTGTTGCACGATGGTGGCGACGCGGGCGAGGGCCCTACGGAGCTCCGCGTAGACCTCCGTCGAATGAGGATTGAGGGACTGAATATCGAGGTAGAGTTCGGCCCCTTCCCGGGCGACGGCCGCGGCGAGGGATGACTGACGGTGAAAGGTCGTGCTTGCGGCGGCGGCCAGATCCGGCGGCGTGAGGGGGTCGGAGGCCAGCGCGGAGAGGAACACCAGGTTCACCGCATGGGCCAGCCCTAACGATTCCGCGATGAGTCGGTCGTGCCGCTCGATCGGGACCTCCGTCAGGGTCAGCGCGGTACGGGAGAAGAGCGACCGGACCGTCCGGTCCGCCTCGGGGACCCCGCACGAGACCAGCAGCAGGTTCCGGCCCGAGAGGGTGCGGGCGGAGGGCCCGAACATCGGGTGCACGCTCGTGACGAGCCGTCCCTTCCGGCGGGCGGCTCGAAGGAGGGGCAGGATGGGCGCCTTGACGCTTAGCACGTCGAAGACGACCGCGTCCGAGCGGCGCCCGAGGGCCTTCTCCATGACGGGAGCGGTCGCCCGGATCGGCGTCGCGAACGCGACGATGTCCGACCGGTCCATCGCCGCGCCGACGGACGGAAGGGTCCGCGGGGACCGGGGGTCGGACCGCGGGTCGACGATGCGCACCTCGTGTCCCGCGTCCGTCAAGAACTGGTCGAGCCAGCGTCCCATGCCCCCGGCCCCCCCGACGAGGGCGATCCGTTGGCCGGACGCCGGGGATAAGCGGGCGCGGGCCGGGATCGACTCCTGGACCCGGAGAGACTCCTCGATCAGCCACCGCGCCCGCGCAGCGCTACGGGGCCGGTCCACTCCGGCCACGATGAGCCGATCCTGCCAGCGGGACAGGACCCGTGCCTCGGTCGCGTAGTCCCGGAGCGGGGCATTGCGGCGAGACTTGCTCAGGCCGATCTGCCGTGCGAGCTCGAGGCGCCGGCCGATCGCCGACGCGATCTCCCGATCGGCCCGATCGACGTGCTCCCGGAGTTGCTCGAGCGTCGGAGGGCGGGCCCGCACGACGTTCCGCGACCGGCCCCGACACTTAACGGCTACGTGCTAGCATGCCTCATAGTTGGCCCCGGGCGATCGGGGA